>OWIN01000034.1_pt1 | contig 80320 bp, 63 predicted proteins | sample 1732771 | NCBI WGS metagenome assembly OWIN01 (sample SAMN05065752, study PRJEB22554) | human gut metagenome | biome: ENVO:2100002; feature: ENVO:00000062; material: ENVO:00002003 | host: Homo sapiens | place: USA | reverse complement strand
ACATCTCTCCACAGACTTCACTTCGGGACAGCCCGCCCCTAGATCTGAAAAGATAAAGCCAGTTTAGCATAGCCAGTCCTTCGGACTGGGCCCTTATATCACCGTCATAAATAACGGTGCTTTACGGGACTAGCTGGTAAAAAAGCCGCAGAAAAGCGGCTTGAAATCAAGATTAGAACGGAGGTTCTTCGTCGTCGAACGCGTTCTGAGTTTTAGGCTGAGAAGCATACTGGTTTCCGGAGGAATATCCGCTGCTGCGTGAAGCGCTTCTGCTCGGAGTGTAACCGGAATTTCCGTCAGAGAAGTTTCCGTCGGCGGGAGAATCCTGGCGGCGGTCGATCAGCTGCAGCTGTTCTGCAACGATTTCAGTGACGTAATGCGTTTGTCCGTCTTTTTCATATTTTCTAGTGCGGAGCCGCCCCTCGATGTAAGCGCGGGAACCCTTTCGGAGATACTGCTGAGCGATCTCGGCCTGACGTCCGAACAATGTCACTCGATGCCATTCGGTCTCTTCAATCCTGTCCTGACTTTCTGCGGAGCGTCTAAAAGAAGACGTCGCCAGACTTAAAGATGCGATAGGAAGCTGATTAGCAGAGAAACGGACTTCAGGATCGCGTCCGAGCGTACCGAGAAGGATGACTTTGTTCACAGAGGCCATGATTTTCCTTTTGAAGAGATAAACGATGCGGCCGGCTGATTTTCCGACCGAGCCGCTCATTTTAACGATCCGGAAGAAAAACGAACGGAGCAGACGAGGATGAACTCTCCTGCACTCACGTGCACGAAGATTGTGAGGAACCGGCACGCCTTACCAGATGCTCCTATCACACGAACCTCACCGGTTCGACCGCCATCCATCCTCGCGCTCACTCATAGAGAATTCCGCGGTATTCGTTAAAGTTGGCTACACGGGTGGGTAAAGGTGAAAGCCATGAAGAATTTAGCTAATATGCTCACACAAAAGGAAAAACCGATGTCAGAAATCCGAATCCGCGGAGCGCGAACACATAACCTAAAGAATATCGATATCGATATTCCCAAGGACCGTCTTGTGGTCCTTACAGGCGTTTCCGGTTCCGGAAAGAGTTCCTTAGCATTTGACACGCTCTATGCCGAGGGACAGCGGCGCTACGTCGAGAGTCTTTCCTCATATGCCCGTCAGTTTCTTGAGCTGATGGAAAAGCCGGACGTAGATCTTATCGAAGGGCTTTCTCCCGCCATTTCAATCGAACAGAAAGGCGCGAGTCATAATCCTCGCTCGACGGTAGGAACGATCACGGAAATCAACGATTACCTCCGATTGCTATTTGCCCGCATCGGCGTGCCGTATTGTCCGAACCACGATATTCCTCTGAAAGCACTCCCGGTTTCTGAAATTGCCGATAAGATTCTTCTGAAATATCAGGGCAAGCGAACCCTGCTGATTGCACCGGTTTCAAAGGGCAGAAATTCAAATGTCGCCTCTTTGTTGGAGGACTTGCAGGCACGGGGCTACACACGTTTCCGAATTGACGGCGAAATTGTGACGATTGATGAGCTGCCGAAACTCGAAGAGGGCGCTCATACCTTGGATATTGTTGTTGATCGTCTAAGGGTCAAAGAAGATTCGCGTCAGCGTATTGCTGAAGGTGCGGAAGCGGCCTTGAGACTGTCGGACGGAAAGGTCATCGCATTTGATATGGATGACAACGAAGAAGAAGTCTTTTCCGACCGATATGCCTGTCCTTATTGCGGATACTCGGTTCCCAAGCTCGAGCCTAAACTTTTCTCATTTAACAGTCCAACCGGCAGTTGTCCGACTTGCAACGGCATGGGAGAGGTCGACGGCTGGGATATCAATAAAGTAGTTGAATTTCCCGAGCTCTCCCTAAGAAGCGGTGCGATACAGGGCTGGAGCTGCACGCAGCCGTACAACTTCACGCTGCTTCAGGATTTATCTAAAGCAAAGCATATTTCATTGGATGAGCCTTGGGAGAAACTGAGTCCTGAGGCGCAGGAAATGGTTTTGTACGGCACCAAGGACAAGATATCGCTGACCTTTTGCAGTCCGAAGGGAGAGAAGATCACTCGCGAGCAGCCCTTCGAAGGCATTATTCCGATGTCGAATCGGCGTTTTGAGACAACTGAAAGTTCTGCAGTGAAAGCCGATCTTGAAAAATGGCGTTCGCTTCAGACTTGTCCTGCTTGTCGCGGCGCCCGACTTAATGAGGCTGCACGCAGCACTTACATCGGTTCGGGAGAGCACAAAAAAGCCATTCAGGATATTTCGGCGCTTCCGTTGGACAAGGCAGAGGCTTATTTCCGAACGCTCAAGCTCGAAGGCGCGTCTCTGGATATCGGTAAAAAGCTCATCGACGAAATCCTGTTTCGTCTGAAGTTTTTAATTGATGTGGGGCTGAGCTATCTCACCTTGGATCGACGGGCAGACACACTTTCCGGCGGTGAAGCGCAAAGAATTCGATTGGCCGGTCAAATCGGTTCGAGACTGAGCGGAGTTATTTATGTACTCGACGAGCCTTCTATCGGTCTCCATCAAAGTGATAACGATAAGCTGATTCACACGCTGAAAACGCTGAGAGATCTCGGCAACAGTGTGGTTGTTGTTGAGCATGACGAGGACACCATCCGAGCTGCCGACTACGTTGTAGACATGGGCCCGGCTGCCGGCGTGCACGGCGGAGAAGTCATTGCTGCGGGGACGCCGAAAGAAATCGAAGCCGATCCCAATTCCCTGACGGGAGCTTACCTCAGCGGCAGGCTTAAAGTTCGCCAAAATACGGAGCGAAAGAAACCGGACGGCCGGTTCTTGGAGGTCAAAGGCGCTTCGGGCCATAACCTGAAGAATGTAGATGTTTCCGTGCCTGTAGGTCTTATGACCGTTGTGACAGGTGTGTCCGGCTCGGGCAAGTCGACCTTAGTGAACCAGACAATTTACAACATTGCCGCTCATGCTCTGAACCGCGCGCAAACTCAGCCTTGTCCCTACAAATCAGTGTCGGGTCTCCAGTTTTTCGATAAGGTCATCGCAGTAGACCAGAGTCCCATCGGACGGACGCCTCGTTCCAACCCCGCAACCTATACGGGCGTTCTTGCGGGTATTCGTGATTTATTTGCGGAAACTCCGATTGCGAGAGAGAGGGGATACGGATCAGGACGTTTCTCCTTTAATGTCAAAGGCGGTCGGTGTGAGGCCTGCGAAGGCGAAGGTCTGGTAAAAGTCGAAATGAACTTTTTACCTGACATGTATGTTCCATGTGACGTTTGCGGTGGTACCCGCTACAATCGTGAAACGTTGGAAGTTGAATACAAAGGAAGAAATATTGCGGAAGTGCTGGATCTGACCGTAGATGAGGCCTTGGAGGTCTTCTCGGCAGTTCCGGCAGTTGCGAGAAAACTGCGTACCCTCGCAGATGTCGGACTTGGTTATATCAAGTTAGGACAAAGTGCGACAACGCTCTCCGGCGGAGAGGCTCAGCGCGTGAAACTGGCGCATGAACTTTCCAAGAGGGGAACGGGGAAAACACTGTACGTACTTGATGAGCCGACGACCGGATTGCATTTTCACGACGTTTCGATGTTGCTGTCGGTGTTTAAGAAACTGCAGGATGCGGGGAATACGTTATTGATTATCGAGCACAACTTGGATGTTATCCGAGCGGCCGATTGGATTATTGATATGGGTCCGGGCGGCGGAGAGGACGGAGGAACAATCCTTTTTGAAGGAACGCCGGAAGAATTAATAGAAATCCCCGCTAGTAAAACCGCCCGATATCTAGGAAACTAAGAATGATAAAGCAGAGGTTCCCTTGACTAAAGAAAAAGACCGTTTTGAAGAGCTCCTCGTAGAGTCCTTCTATGTAGCAATTGATGCCGCAGATCCTCATAAGGTTGTGCCGCCTCATATCCCTTCAACCTTCCAAGGAGATGTGGTTGTCGTCGGTGCAGGAAAGGCTGCCGCCAGTATGGCTGCAGCGGTGGAGCAGGCTTGGCCGGAAAAAGATTTAACGGGCGTGGTGATTACGCGCCACGGCCATTCGGAGGAGACTCATAAGATCCAGGTACTTGAGGCTTCTCATCCGATTCCGGACAAATCAAACTTGGAAGCAACGCAGAAGATGATGGATCAGCTCGACCATCTGAAAGAGGGCAGCTTGCTGCTTGCCCTGATTTCGGGCGGCGGCTCCAGTCTTCTTTCTCTTCCTGTCGAAGGCGTCACCATTGAAGATATTCGGAAGGTGACGGAGGATTTGCTGAAGTCCGGCACTTCCATCGACCATATCAATGCTGTCCGCAAACACGTTTCACAGGTAAAAGGCGGCCAGCTCGCATTGGCTGCCCGCGCTAAAGGTGCCGAAGTCCTTTCTCTGATTATTTCGGACACCGTCGGCGACAATCCCTCCGATATCGCCTCCGGACCATGTGCCGAAGACTTCTCCACTTATGCCGATGCTCTGTGGTATCTGAGCCAGGCGCATGTCGAAGCTCCTCCCTCGATTTTGAATCACCTGCGCAACGGTGCCCGCGGCATTATTCCCGAGACCCCTAAAATCGGTGATCCGAGAATGCGCGGCGTCAAAAATAAGATCATTGCGAACTCTTTCAAAGGTCTGCAAGTCGCAGCCGCTTTCTTTAAGGAGAAAGGCATGCGTCCGGTTATTATCGGCGACGGTATTACCGGTGAAGCAAAAGCGGTTGCTCAGCAGGTTGCCCGCAAAGTTCGTCTCGAACTCTCCAAGCCGCGCCGCAAACCGGTGGTGCTTTTATCCGGCGGAGAGTGCACGGTAACGCTGACCGGCCGACGTATCGGTAAGGGCGGCCCGTGCTCAGAGTTCCTGCTGGCGCTTGCTCAGGAACTCAAGGGTGAGCCTATCTACGCCATGGCTACAGACACCGACGGTGTGGACGGGAACGGAGAGGCTGCCGGCGCAATTCTGCGTCCCGACAGCATGGCTAGAGCCGAAGAATTGGGCTTAGATCCTCAGCAGTACCTTGAGGAACATAATGCAGAGGAATTCTTCGGAAAACTCGGTGATTTGCTTGATACCGGTCCCACAAGGACCAACATCAACGATTACCGTGTCATCCTTATCCCGTAATTGAGACCGACATATGCAAAAAATATCCCAAGGAATTCTGAGTATTCGGAGCCTTGGGATTTGTTGTTTTTGGCCTAAGCAGCAGTACCGAGGCGAACCGTTCCGCCAATGGTCCGAAGCAAGGTCGAAAATATTAGAATACTGACTCCAAATCTCTTTCAATCTTGATCCACAATCCCGGAGGAAGCGAATTCCCCCACAGGAACAAAGCTTTAAAATGAGCAATACGACACAGTTACGCCTCGATGCCTCACGTGCACTTTCCGACTTTAGAACTGAACGTCTTTTGAAAAAGATTCAAAAGATCTGTCCGGAAGTTGTTACTCTCAACAGCCGCTATATTCATTTTGTCAATGTAGACGGAGCTCTTTCCTCTGAAGAGTTTCACACGCTGGAATCGATCCTCGACTACGGAGAGGAAGCAATTGTTACCGCTTCAACCGAACGCTTTATGGCTATTCCGCGTTTGGGAACGATTTCTCCCTGGGCCTCTAAGGCGACGGATATCGTTCATAACTGCGGACTCAAGAAAGTGCTTCGAGTGGAACGAGGCACTTGCTATGAATTGATTCTGAAAGGAAATGCAGTCCTCAAGCCCGAAGAACGCGAGGCAATCGCTGCCGTTCTGCATGACCGCATGACAGAAAGTGTCGTGAGCCCGGATGTGAATCCGGCCATCGTGTTTGCCGATGCAAAAGGCAAGGACATGCAGTCGATCGATATCGTCGGACAAGGCAGAGAAGCGCTTGAAAAGGCAAATGTCGAACTCGGTCTGGCATTGAATGAGGACGAAATCCAATATTTAATTGATGCCTTTACCAAGCTGAACCGCAATCCCACGGATGTTGAGCTCATGATGTTTGCTCAGGCCAACTCCGAGCACTGCCGCCACAAGATTTTTAACGCCAGCTGGACCATCGACGGAGAAAAGAAAGACAAGTCGCTTTTTTCCATGATCCGCGAAACGCATAAGGCTCATCCGGAAGGAACCATTGTTGCGTATTCCGACAATGCGGCTATTTTCGAGGGCGGCGATACGGCCCGCATGTATCCGCGAGGAAATGAAGACGCCGTCGGCGGCCGTTCTTATTCCACCGTCGTTGAGCCGACGCACTCCGTCTTCAAAGTCGAGACGCATAATCATCCGACCGCAATCTCGCCGTTCCCCGGCGCTTCAACCGGCTCCGGCGGTGAGATTCGAGATGAAGGTGCAACCGGCCGGGGAGCAAGACCTAAAGCCGGCTTAACCGGATTTACCGTCTCTGCGCTTCGACTTCCGGGACATGAACAGGCCTGGGAAAATGACAGAGATGTCAGTAAGGCTTCTGAAGCCGCTCCTTACTACGGGGCGCCCTCCCGCATGGCTTCTCCGCTGGAGATCATGATCGAAGGTCCGCTCGGCGGCGCTGCGTTTAACAACGAATTCGGCCGCCCCAACATTCTTGGATATTTCCGCTCTTTCGAAGCCAACGTTGACGGAACTCGCTACGGCTATCACAAGCCTATTATGCTGGCCGGCGGTCTGGGCAACATACGCAACGATCAGACACATAAACTCGGACTTCCGACAGGCACGCTCCTTGTGGTGCTGGGCGGTCCGGGCATGCGTATCGGTATCGGAGGCGGTGCGGCTTCTTCCATGGGTGCAGGTGCCAACAGTGAATCCTTAGACTTTGCCAGCGTTCAGCGCGGCAACCCGGAAATGGAACGCCGCGCACAGGAAGTGATCGACCGCTGCTGGGAAGCCGGCGAGGAAAATCCGATCCTGGCGATTCACGATATCGGGGCCGGCGGTCTTTCTAACGCAATGCCCGAACTGGCTGACCTTTCCGGTAAGGGCGCAAAACTGGATCTGAACAAAGTCCCGGTTGAAGAAAGCGGCATGAGCCCGCTCGAGATTTGGTGCAACGAATCGCAGGAAAGATATTCTTTGGCGATCGATCCGGCACGTCTTGAACAGTTCGATCAGTACTGCAAACGTGAACGCTGCCCATATGCAGTGCTCGGTGAAATTTCGGCCGATGACGAGTTAGTCGTCACGCGCGGACAGGGCGAAGAACCTGCAGTAGATATGCCCATGAGCGTATTGCTCGGCAAAACGCCGAAGATGCACCGCGATGCAGAGCACGCTGAGCCCGTGAAGATGGAAACAGACAAGGCAGTCGATACACGCAAAGCTTTATATGAAGTCCTGGCTCATCCGACTGTCGGAAGCAAGAAATTCCTGATCACGATCGGCGACAGAACCGTCGGCGGCATGACTGTCCGCGATCAGATGGTCGGTCCTTGGCAGGTCCCGGTTGCAGATGCGGCTGTGACGGCAGTTTCCTTTGAAGAGTTCAAGGGCGAAGCAATGGCTATGGGCGAAAAAACGCCGATTGCCGTTTCTAACGCTGCGGCAGCAAGCCGCATGGCCATCGGCGAAGCCCTGACGAATCTGGTCAGCGTCGACGTAAACCTCGACCGTATTATCTTGTCGGCTAACTGGATGGGTGCCTGCGGTGTTAAAGGCCAGGACGCTGCGCTCTATGACGGCGTCAGTGCAGCCAGCAGTTTCTGTCAGGAATTAGGCGTCAGCATCCCCGTCGGTAAAGATTCTCTTTCCATGAAGACCTCATGGAAAGACCAAGCCGGAGAAGACAAGACCGTGGTCTCGCCCGTTTCCTTAGTGGTTTCCGCTGCGGCACCGGTTTATGACATTCGAAACAACCTGCTTCCGATGTTTGCTGAATCGGTTCGCGACAGCTCCTTGCTGCTGATTGACCTCGGACACGGCAAAGATCGTCTCGGCGGCTCTGTTTACTCTCAAGTGACGCAGCGTTTTGATTCCGTGACACCGGATATGGAAGACCCCAAAGAGCTGAAAAAGTTCCTTGAGCTGATTCGTTCCTTATCCGCCAAAGGCGCGATTCTCGCTTATCACGACAGAAGCGACGGCGGTTTGGCTGCAGCCCTCTGCGAAATGATGTTTGCCAGCCATGTCGGCGTAGAAATTGTGGCCGATGCGCTTGTGAGCAAAGACCGTACGCTTAACCAGGCATTGTTCAATGAAGAGCTCGGCGCGGTCATTCAGGTCGCTCGCGGACGCGCTGCCGAAGTGGAAAGAGACTTTGAAGCTGCCGGCATGGGCTGGTCGCTCAAGTATCTGGGCAACCTGACTCAGGACGATCACCTCAATATTTATCTTGAAGGCAAATGCGTTCTTTCGGAAGATCGCGTCGACCTGCAGAAAGCTTGGAATGAAGTCAGCTGGCAGATTGCCAGAATGCGTGACAATCCAGAATGCGCTGACAGCGAGTACGAGCTCATCTCCGATAAGCACAACGGCGGCTTAGTGCTGACGATGGGCTTTGATCCGGAAGAAAACCTGGCGGCTCCTTTTATCAATACCGGTGTTCGTCCGAAGGTTGCGATCCTGAGAGAACAGGGTGTTAACAGCCAGAACGAGATGGCCAGCGCCTTCCTGCAGGCAGGTTTTGATGCCGTAGACGTTCACATGACCGACCTTCTCGAAGGCAGAGCAAAGCTTGCCGACTTTGTGGGTTTGGCAGCTTGCGGCGGCTTCTCCTACGGTGACGTGTTAGGCGCCGGCGGCGGATGGGCGAAGACCATTCTGCACAACGCCAAACTGCAGAGCTCGTTCCGCCGCTTCTTCGAAACGCCGACAACGTTTACGTTGGGCGTCTGCAACGGCTGCCAGATGATTTCTCAGCTCAAGGATCTTATCCCCGGTGCTGATCATTGGCCTGCTTTCGTCCGCAACCTCTCTGAGCAGTTCGAAGCTCGTTTGGTCAATGTCAAAATCCTTGAGTCCCCGTCTATCTTCTTTACGGATATGACCGGTGCCACACTCCCGATCGTGAACTCTCACGGCGAAGGACGTGCTTATTGGGCGAATCCGCTAGATGAGGCTGAGGCAATCTGCGCCGCCTGCTACGTCGACTCTAAACAGATGCCGACCGAAGTCTATCCGCTCAATCCGAACGGTTCTCACGGCGGTAAGACGGCATTTACGACAGCAGACGGACGCGCGACGATTATGATGCCGCACCCCGAACGCAGCTGGCGTGCAACCCAAATGTCCTGGCGCTCACCGCTGCTGAAGAACGTGACACCATGGGCGAGAATCTTCCAGAACGCTCGCTTCTGGGTGGGTTAATTTTTTGTCGGTTTTGAATTGAGGGCTCCTTCGGGGGCCTTCTTTTTTCGGAGCTTAAAGCGGTCTTGAATGACAGGTCATTAATTTTTCTCGGTGTACACTCTGCCGAACATAAAGAAATGAAACGGAAGGATTTTGCGTATGTCAGATCAGACAGAAAAACAGGCTTCTCAAGAGCCTTTTGACGATAAGAACTTAGGCGAGCTTTTTCAGATTGCATTAGTCAATGCGCCTTCTCCATCGAGAAGTGCCTTTAACTGGGGTGCTTTCAAACCGGAAGCGGTGAAGTCACCGGCGGATCTTCCTCCGTATTTGGTTTTCGGACCGCTGAACGAAGAGACATTTCTGCTGACTGCTGAGGGATGGAGAGCGGAATGGTCGGACGCTCAGCAAAAAGCCAAAATCACGCTGAATTGGGGTGCCAAGACTCATCGCTACACAGCCACTCAGGTTTGGGAAGGCGAAGAGGGCAGCGCGACGGAGCAGTCCGATACCACTCCGCTGATTCAAGTCTTTGCCATGCTTTACGAAAATGGCTTTCCTTCCATGTGGGACCAGCTCGCAAAGAAAAAAGCCGAAGAGATGTACCATCTGACTTGGCTGGTCGGGGATAAAAGACTGCCGACCTATTTTGCTGCTCCTGACGGAATTTTCCGTGTTATCAGCTTCCCGGTCATGATTAAGAATCTTCGTCATGCTCAGTCGATCTTAAAGAGTATCGCCGAGAAGAATCCTACTTATGGCTTCTACGCCATCGCAAACTTGATGGAACAGGACGTCTATTACGAAATCGGCAAAGCTCCGGACTGGACATCCGACATTGCGCTTTGCATGACGCAGTCCATCGGAGAAACCGGTCTTATTCCTTCCGGCGTTCCGTCCTCGGAGACAATCGAAGGTAAAGAATATATTCATCTGGAACGCGACGTAATGATGCTCAACATCTCCGTGCCGTTCGCCCATATCTTCGAAATGCTCAAAGACTTGTCGGAAACTCCGATGCCGATTTTGCCGGCTTCCGAAGCGCCGAAGAGAAGAGAAACACTGCCGGTTATTCTGCCGCAGGGCTTGTCTGAACGCCTGAGCTCTTTCACGCTCGACGACACGATCCAGGGCATCCGCGTGCAGTACAGCTATCCGGTTCAGGAATCTTCTTTGGATGACCTCCTGAAACTCGACAGCGCTGATCAGATCGAACGTCTCGAGAAGTTCTCCGATCACATGCTTGACCAGCTGACAGCTGATGTTCAGAAAGAAGCCGGAAAAGACTTAACTGAATAACCCGTGAGGACATCCGTGCCCGGCCGGATGTCCTGAGCCCGAGCAAATAAAAATCCCGCTCTGCGAAGCTGCAGAGCGGGATTTTAGATCTCTAGATGCTGCAAATTACTTATTGTCGCTATCGTCGCCCGGAAGAGCTCTGACTTCAAGACCGAATATAAGGGCGGTCCATCCGTCGAAGATCAGTTCGATTGCAACGAAGATGCCGAAAATCCATGTAGCGCTCTGAGGCCAGCCCCACCAGAGGCAGCCGCCCAACAGTAAAGAAATGATGGCGGAGAAGAGCATCAGTCCCCAGCCTTTTGCATCCGTATTGGACAGAGCGGCCCAGCACTTAACTAAGCCGATGGCGATGAAGTAAGAGGCCAGGAAGAGTGTGAGTGTTTCAGTTCCGGCAATCGGATAGAACATGAGAAGCAGGCCGGTTAAAGCGGTCAGAAGGGCAAGGACAATGGCGGCGGTTCTTGCACCCCAGCCTTCTGCTTTCCAGAAAAGGGCTAAGCCGGTTGCACCGGAAACCAAAAGCATTGCACCAATAAAGATCGTGACGCCGACCGAGAATGCGATAGGCGCAAATAAACCGATCGTACCGAGGACGATACAGAAGATACCCCAGCCGATCATTGCACCGCTGCGCTTCTTAAGAGGCATCAGCAGTTCATTTACCACACGATTGTTTGCGTTATTTTGTGTCATATTTTCCTCCAATGACGATGGTTCCATCATCGCCTTTTTGGAGAAAATAATCAGCGGAACTGCACCACTATGAGCCTCTCGCGACGCGAATGGAGGTGCGGATGGTCTTCAGAGAAATTTGGACTTCCAGCACAAAGAAAATGGTAGAGACGACAATGAAGACGACAGCGGTCAGGAGCATCGTGGATTTCCAAACTTCCATGTTCAGCTCTAGAAGATGTTCAAGGATCGTCACCAAAACGAGAATACCGGAGAAGGCAGCAGAAGTCGTCACTGCCAGAATTGCATTCTTCAATAAGTGGCTGCGCTCGTAAGTGAGTCGAATGGCTTTTTCAAGGACGGGATCAATCACCGGCGCTTTTTGACGACGCTCTTTAAGCAAAGCGCGCACTCGGTCGGTGGTGTAGTTGTAGCGGGCTGTCATAGCCAAAAGCAGCAGGCCGACGCCGGAAATCAAAGTGATCGGTGTCAAAGCATCGGAAAGCGTTACCGAGTAAGAAAGCATTTTGTTCTCCTATTGCGGTCTGTTGTGATGGTGGACGGTTAAGCCGAGCGCTTTTACCGAAACCTGAACTTCACTGACGTAAATACAGCTTGAGATGACGATGAAGATCACGGAGGCCAGCAGCATTGTTGATTTCATCAGAGATAAGTCCAGGCTGAAGAGGCGTTCGATCACGATCACCAAAACCTGCAGACTGCTGAAGGCGGCCGAGATCATCAATGTCAGGATGCCGGTTTTAAGAAGGCTGGCACGCTTGTAAATCAGGTCGATGGACTGGTCGATTTCTTCATGGAAATCTTCGGATTCTTCTTTTCGTTCAGCCAGCAGCTGACGGATTCGGCTTGTGGCATGGCAATAGCGCGCAGACATGGACACCAGCAGCAAGCCCACACCGGAAATGAGTGTTACCGGGGCGAGAGCGTCTGAGAGCGTCGCACTGAACTCAACCATTGTTTTTTCTCCTCACGTATATGACCGAATTTTAGGCGACAAGGAGCCTAATTAAGGCTTTTCGCTTTTAGAAAGGAAAAGAAAAAGCCTTTTGAGAATTAGAATAGGGCTTTTCAGGGGCGTTCTCAGGACAAGTTTCGGCCCCTTTTTCGTTACTTAAATAAGATGTCTCAGCAATCTGCACTGGAAAGACTGTCGGAAGATTCGATTGTCATTGGTTTTGATTACGGTTTAAAAAGGATCGGCGTCGCCGTCGGAAATTTATTGACCAAGTCTGCACGCCCTCTGAGAATCATTCACTGGAAAAAAAATGATCAGAAATGGGCAGAAATTACACAGGTGCTCTCGGAGTGGCAGCCTGCCGCTGTTGTAGTCGGTGTACCTCGTCATAAAGACGGCAAACCGAATGACATGACGCCGATCTGCGAACGTTTCGCTAATCAAGTGGAAGGCCGGTACGGGATTCCCGTGGTTCGGGAAGACGAGCGCTACAGCTCGGTAGAGGCTGAAAGCTATCATGATGCCGATGACGACGAGCCCATCGACGATGAGGCCGCCGCGATTATTCTTGACCAATGGCTGAACAAAGTTCCCGGAGATAAAAATGAAAACCATTAAAGGCATTTGGCGGTTCAGCCGAGTCATTTGTTATACCTTCGTTTGTCTTTTTCAGGCGTATACGCGGTTTAAACACGTAGACCGCAAAGAAAAAGGCAGGATGCTTCGCTATTATCCGACTCAGGTGCTGAAGCTTGCCGGGGTTCGCTGCAGTTATGAAGGCCATGTACCCGAGCTGCTGCATGAATGCGGTCTGACAGATACACCTCCGGCCTGTCTGGTTTTGAGCAACCATGTTTCTTGGCTGGACATCTTCTCTTTGGACTCCCAGCTTCCTAGCCGCTTTATCGCGAAGGCCGAAATTGCGAAGTGGCCGATTTTCGGGTTGATCGCTCAGCAGATCGGAACGCTTTTTATCAATCGCTCAAGTAAGCGTGCGATTTTGCGCATCAACGATGACATTCGCGGTGCGCTTTGCAACTGCGAAGCTGTCACGATTTTCGCCGAAGGTACCACAACTTTCGGCAATGAACTTCTGCCCATTAAAGCCAACTTTATTGCGCCGGTCTGTGAGATCGGAGCAACGGTCCAGCCCGTGATTCTTTCCTACAAAAACAAAGGAAAGCCGACTAAGCAGGCTGCTTTTTCCGGCGATGTCACTTTGTTCGGGTCCTTGTGGAATGTTGTCACGATGGAAGACGCCGAAGTGGTTGTTCACTTTTTGGAACCGATTACCAACACAAAAGATCTCACGCGCCACGAAGTCGCAAAGATTTGTGAGGAACGTATGAGAGCTAAGCTCCAAGAAATCTGGGGCGACGAATATATAGCTAACGATGCGAATGCGGCGGAGGCTCTGGCCAAAGCGATCGCAAACGGCTAAGGTTCGAATTTTTTGAGAAGACGATTAAACTTACCGCAGTAGTGTTTTGTACTCAAATGACGAAAATGAAACCTGTTAGAAAAGCAGTATTCCCGGTTGCCGGACTCGGCACTCGTTTCCTTCCCGCAACGAAAGCGATGCCGAAAGAGATGCTTCCCGTGGTGGATAAACCTTTGATCCAGTACGCAGTTGAAGAGGCAGCAGCTGCCGGTATTACAGATATGATCTTCATTACCGGCCGCCATAAACGCGCCATTGAAGACCACTTTGACAGCGCGCCCGAGCTTGAGCGCGACTTAAAGAGTAAAAATAAGAATGCCCTTTTGGCTACATTGAAAGCAGTTGTGCCGCCCGGAATTAATTTCATTTTTATCCGTCAGCCTGAACCGCTTGGTCTGGGACACGCAGTTCTCTGCGCACAGCCCGTAGTCGGGGAAGAGCCGTTTGCCGTTTTACTGGCTGATGACCTGATTGATGCCAAACAGCCTGCGATTGCCCAGCTGATCAAGGCGCGTGAAGAGAATGACGGCGGCAACGTACTTGCTGTACAAACCGTTCCTCGTGAACTGACCAAACAATACGGCATTGTCGAAGTTAACGGCGAACACGAGAAGTGTCCGACAATCCGCTCTATTGTTGAAAAACCTGATCCTCAGGTTGCACCCTCGACCATGGCAGTGATCGGACGCTATGTCCTTGAACCTGAAATCTTTGACAGTCTTCGCAAGATCGACCGCGGCGCCGGAGGAGAAATCCAGCTGACCGATGCGATCGCCCGTGAAATTCCTAAAGGCAAAACGATCGCCTGCAAGTACGACGGAGAGCGCTTTGACTGCGGCTCCAAACAAGGCTTCCTGAACGCAACCGTTCACTACGCCCGTAAAGAAGGCTACAGAATTATTTAGATCTGACCTTATTGAGGAGTTTGGTTGTGCTGCGGTCGTAGTCAAAAGCGACCGTCACAACTTTTCCGCCGTATGAGTGAACGATCTCGGCTTCAGGAAGCTGAGAGATCTCATAATCTCCGCCCTTGACGTAAATGTCGGGGCGGACTTTTTTTACAACTTCCAGCGGAACCTTATCTTTGAAAATCACAACACAGGCAGTACTTTCCAATGCGGCAAGGACAGCGGCTCTGTCGTTTTCGGAATTAATCGGACGGTCCGGTCCTTTGCCGAGCATCCGCACGGATTCGTCACTGTTGACGGCGACGACCAAGCTGGCACCTAGAGAAGCGGCTTGTGCCAGGTAAGTCACATGACCGCGGTGCAGGATGTCAAAGACGCCGTTCGTCAGTACGATCGGATGCGGGAGCTTGCTTACGAATTCTTCGAGCTCTTCGAAGGGAACAATCTTTTTCTCGAAAGAAGGAGGAGGAAGATGCTGACTCATAGTAATTTAGCGGCGGCGAGAAGGTCTTTCGCTTGTAAGTGCGGAACGGTGCACTCGGTTAAAGGTTTTGTGCCGTCAGACTGAACTAAAACAGCCTCGGAGAGACCGGCGGCTTTGGCGGCTTGTATGTCGGAAGGTTTATCACCGATGAGAACGCTTTGCGTCAGGTCAATATTGAGATCCTGCGCGGCTTGAAACAGCATTCCGGGGTTGGGTTTTCGACAATCGCAGTCTTTCAGGTAAGGAGCAAAAGCATGCGTCGGATGGTGAGGGCAAAAATACACGGCCGAGAGCGGAGCGTTGTGCCGCTCGAAAACACCGGCAAGCCAAAAGCTCAGCTCGCGAAAGTCTTCAATACTGTATTTGCCGCGTCCGATGCCGCTCTGGTTTGTCACGATAACCGGCTGATAGCCTTTTCGGACAAGCTCGGCAGCGCCCTCAAGCGCGCCGGGAATGAAATGGAAATTTTCCCGCCTGTGGACATAGGCGTAGTCGACATTGATGACGCCGTCTCGATCCAGAAACGCGGCTTTTACCGCGCTGCTGAACCGGGGTGTGAAGGTAAAGCAAAATCTCATGCGAATTTTTTAAGAAGTTCAAGCATGTAGAGGCGGGTACCTTCCTGGACGCTCTTAAACTTAACTTCGCATCCGGCTTTTCTGAGCTCGGTGAGGTCCGCCTGTGTATAGGCTTGATACTTGCCGACCAATGCTTCGGGGAACGGAATGTATTCGATGAAGCCCTGATTGACAGCCTCGGTAAGCGACAAGGCGGCTTTGCCTTCCTGTTCACGCAGTGTATTAACAACGGTCAGCGCGACGTCATTAAACTGCTGAGCCTTTCCGGTGCCGCAATTGTAGATACCGGAAACGGACTTATCTAAGCAGAAGAAGTTCACGTCGACGACATCGTCCACGTAAACGAAGTCACGCATCTGGGCGCCGTTTGTATAACCTAAGCAGCCCTCGAAAAGTTTGACCTTTCCGTCCTTACGGAACTGGTGGAACTGGTGGTATGCCACGGAAGCCATGCGGCCTTTGTGCTGTTCATGCGGACCGTAAACATTGAAGTAGCGAAGTCCGGCGACAGGAGCTGTAAGACCCTTTTGCATTTCTTTACGCAGAACCTGATCGAACAGATATTTGGAATAACCGTAAACGTTCAAAGGTTTTTCGTAGCGAATGTCTTCTTTAAAGACATTGGAAGCGCCGTAAGTTGCGGCTGATGAAGCATAGATGAAGGGGATCTTTTCTTCCTGGCACCAGCGGAAAAGCTCGAGCGTATAGCGGTAGTTGTTTTCCATCATGTAGTGACCGTTGTGCTCCATGGTGTCGGAGCAGGCGCCTTCGTGGAAAATGGCTTCGGGCTTTGCGATCTTGCGGGCTTTAACTTTTTCAATGAAGTCGACCTTGTCGAAATAATCGATGATGTGGTGGTCGGCCAGATTGACAAACTTGTCTGCCTGAGTGAGGTTGTCGACAGCGATGACATCATTGCAGCCTCTGTTGTTGAGACCCTTGACGATATTGGCGCCGATAAAGCCGGCAGCACCGGTAACAATAAAGCTCATTCCTAGTTCCTCAAGTTAAAGCGTATTAAAGAGTTCTTCCGGGGTAACAGTTGCGGTACCGAGTTTGCCGACGACGATGCCGCCGGCCTGGTTGGCGATGTAAACGGCAGTGTGCCAGTCGCAGCCGGCCGAGAGCATCACACCGAGTACGGAAATGACCGTATCACCGGCGCCGGACACATCGTAGACCTCACGGGCGTGCGCGGGGACGGTCCAAGCACCGTCGTCATCAAATAAGGTCATGCCTTCTTCGCTTCGCGTCAGAAGGATTTTCTCCAAATTTAATTCTTTTCGCAGGTTTTGTGCGCGGTTGAAAAGGTCGGCTTCACTGTTCCATTTTCCGACAACTTGGGCCAATTCGTTGCGGTTAGGCGTGATCACCGTGGCGTCTTTATATCGGGAGTAGTCGTCTCCCTTCGGATCGATCAGGATCGGACGGCCGAAAGTGCGGCTCTCTTGGATCATATTTTCGATGCGGTCCAAACCGCCCTTGCCGTAATCGGAAAGAATGACGACATCATGATCAGGCAGCAGAGAGGTGAAGCGGTGAGAGTGCTGATCAAGGACTGTTCCTGCGACGGAGGATTCAAAATCGGTTCTCAGCATCTGCTGGTTGCGCGCAAGAATACGAAGTTTGAGCGTCGTAGTGAAATTTTCAGCGCGGTAAAGGCACGGACGAACTTTGGATGCCTCAAGGAGGTCCATGATTTTGGTGCCGGCTTCGTCATCGCCGATGATCGCAAGCAGAGAAGTACGGGCTTCTAAGCTGGCTGAGTTGCGAGCCACGTTGGCTGCGCCTCCGAGACGGTCTTCTGTACGGGTTACCTTAACGACGGGAACGGGCGCTTCCGGAGAAATGCGGGAAGCATCGCCGAACCAGTATCGATCCAGCATCGCATCCCCGACAACAAGAACAGAGGCGTTGCGAATGGCCTCCATGGAGGGTTTGAGAATGTTCATTTTAAAGACCCAATTGAATGTTCTCCAAATTTTACCGCCATCATTTTGCGGTAGTTCATCGGACGCTAAAGCCGTTAAAATCGGTAACTATTCTTTCTTTGGATGAAAACGATGGCTGAAACGATTTCCCGTTCAATTTTTAAGGCTTATGACATTCGCGGAATAGTTGATAAGACGCTGACCGAAGAGGTCTGCGAAAAAGTCGGCATGGCACTGGGCACACTGGCCCAAAAGAAAAATGTTTCTCACATCTGTGTGGGCAGAGACGGTCGTCTGAGCGGTCCTCGTCTGCAGGCTGCTTTAATGAAAGGCATCCGTAAGGCCGGAGTCGGCGTTTATGACATCGGTGCGGTTCCGACCCCGGTGCTCTATTTCAGTACGGTCTACCTTAAAACAGGAAGCGGCGTTGCCGTCACCGGAAGCCACAATCCTCCTGACTACAACGGTTTGAAGATGATGCTTGCGGATGAGACGCTCTACGGCCCGGCCATTCAGCACATTTACGAGATGATCGTTAACAACGAACTCTACACCGCTGAAAAAGAAGGGCCTTATGAACAGGTTGATGTCGTACCTGCTTATATGGAAAAGATTCTTTCCGACGTCAAACTTTCCCGACCGATTAAGGCAGTTGTCGATGCGGGCAACGGTATTGCCGGCCCCTTGGCGGTTGACCTGCTGACTCGTCTTGGCGTCGAAGTACAAGGTTTGTTTACGAATGTGGACGGACACTTCCCGAATCATCATCCGGATCCCTCCAAACTGGAAAATTTGGAAGACATAAAGGAAGCTCTGCGTGAAGGCGATGCCGAAATCGGTATTGCCTATGACGGCGACGGTGACCGCTTGGGTGTTGTGACTAAGGACGGTGAAGTCATTTTCCCGGACCGTCAGGCAATGCTCTTTGCCGGAGACATTCTTGCCCATAAACCCGGCGCAGTTATCGTTCATGACGTCAAATGCACGCGCAATATTCGTCCGTATGTCGAGTCCCGCGGCGGCGTTTGCGTGATGTCGCGAACAGGTCACTCGCTGATTAAGGCGAAGATGAAAGAAGTCAATGCCGACTTTGCCGGAGAAATGAGCGGCCACATTTTCTTCCATGACCGCTGGCCCGGCTTTGACGACGGTGTCTACGCGTCCACCCGCTTGTTGGAAATTTTGACCCGAAGCGCCGATGCGAATGTTCCTCTCAAAGCACTCCCGAATGCAGTCTCGACTCCTGAACTGCAGATTCCGACCGAAGAAGGAGAAAACGTCAAACTGGTCGAGCGTTTGAAGGAAAATGCCAAGTTTGAGGATGCTCAGGACATTATTACGATTGACGGTATTCGTGTTGAATGGAAGGACGGTTTTGCTCTGGCTCGTCCATCCAACACCACACCCGTAGTTGTTCTGCGTTTTGAGGCAGACACGCCTGAAGCCTTGGCCCGTATCCAGAATCGCTTCAAAGAAGAGATTTTGAAAGTCGCACCTGAAGCAAAACTTCCGTTCTAATTTGCAGCGAATGCGAATATTGATCGTTAAAACGACTTCGATGGGGGACGTCGTCCATGCCGTCCCCGTCGTCGAGGATATCAAACGTTTTATTTCCGATGCCGAAATTGACTGGTTGGTCGAAGATTCGTTTGCCGATATTCCCAGGCATGTCGCGGGCGTTTCCGAGGTTATCGAGTGCTCGGTAAGAAAATGGAAAAAACGGATTTTTGAAAAGTCGACACGAGATCAGATCAAGGCTCTTCGCGAGAAGCTTCGCGGCAAACACTACGATTTAGTCATTGATCTTCAAGGACTGATTAAAAGCGCGGTCTTGGCTTCATGGACAAATGCGCCTGTGGCCGGATACGATCGCCGTTCGGGGAAGGAGCCTTTGGCTACGATTCTTTATTCCGTTAAGTCCTCGGTCGATCGGCAGAAATCCGCGGTTGACCGCTGTCGTGAACTGGCGGCTAAAAGTCTGGGCTACGATCTCGGTTCAACAAAACCTCAATTTAACTTTAAGTTTGAAGGTTCTTCGGAATCTGCAGGCAGCGTTTTCTTTTTCTGCAATACCAGCCGCGAGACGAAACTTTGGCCTGAAGAAAAATGGATTGAACTCGGAGGCGAACTCATTCGCCGAGGCAAGAAGATCGTGCTCCTCTGGGGCTCTCCGGAAGAAAAAGAGCGAGTTCTGCGCATTCAGGCAAGACTCGGCGCAGCTGCCGAGGTTCCCGAGCGTATGCCGATCGGACAGCTGATGGAAAAGATTTCCTCTGCTGACGCCGTGATCGGTTTGGACACCGGTATGACGCATCTGTCCGCAGCAATGGGGCGGCCGACCGTCGGGATCTTTCGTGACTACCCGATTGAACTGGTTCCGCTGGTCGGAGAGGGCAAAAAGAAAGCTCTCGGCGGAGTAGGATGCTGTCCTCAAGTACAGGAAGTGCTTAGCGCTTATGAAAAGGTAATTGAATGATTCTTCCCCGTCCGATTTACAGTGGTTTGCTTTACGCCGCGGCGCCGGCAGCCATGCTCTATTTGTATAAGCGTTCGCGAAAACAGCCGCAGTACCTGGAGCATTGGTCCGAGCGATTCGGGACGGCTCACTATCCGCCGCGAACTAAAGGAAGAACCCGGATTTGGATACATGCGGTTTCCGTCGGAGAGACCCGAGCCACATTTTCTTTGGTCGAGTCGATCCTTAAACGCTGGCCCAACACCGAAATTCTTTATACGCATATGACGCCGACGGGGCGTGAGGTCGGGGCTAAATTCGCCCAGAAATTCGGAAACCGAATTGCTCAGTGTTATTTGCCTTACGACACGCCGAGGGCAGTCAAAAAGTTTTTGAAAGCTACTCAGCCGGACCTCTGCCTGCTGATGGAGACGGAAGTCTGGCCGAACCTCACGTACTTCACCAAGAAGTTGGGGATCCCGACCGTCTTGGTCAACGGGCGCCTCTCTGAAAAATCCTTTAAGCAAGGCCAAAAAGCCGGTTCGCTGATCAAGGATGCTTTCGGACGTCTGACGATGGCGCTGGCGCAATATGAAGAAGACGCCGAGCGTCTTAAGGCGGCCGGTGCTCACGATGTGAAGGTTCTAGGCAACTTGAAATTTGATTTCACGCCCAACGCGATTCAGCTGAGGACGGGTCGGGAAATTTTGAAGTATGCCGAACGAGACATCATCGGCCTGGCCAGTTCCCGAGAAGGCGAAGAACAGAAATTCTTGGAAGCGCTGAAGAAAGCGCAGGCTGCTGGCGTTCTAGAGGACCGTCTGATTCTGATTGTTCCGCGTCATCCGCAGCGATTCGAAGAAGTTGCCAAACTTATCGAAAAGAGCGGTTTTACTTACATCAAGCGCTCGCAAATCCGAGATTGGAAGACTGTGCTGTCCAAGCAGGGTCCTCAGATTGTCTTTGGTGACAGTATGGGCGAGATGGGCTTTTACTATGCACTTTCTTCGCTTGTCATCATGGGCGGCAGTTTCGAGAATTACGGCTGTCAAAGTGTGATTGAGCCTTGCGCCATCGGGCTTCCCGTGATTGTGGGTCCGAGCATCTTTAATTTTGACTTTATTGTGAAAAAGGCTGAGTCCGAGGGAGCTCTGCTTCGTGCTGCCGATTTCACGGAGGCTTTGCGAATTGCCGACGAAGTGCTTAGCGATCCTGCAAAACGAGCCGAGATCGGAGAAAAAGCCGCGAAGTTTGCGCAGGAGCAGCGCGGAGCTACCGAGCGGACAATCCAAGTTATCGATATGTTGTTGAAAGGTGATACGAATGCAAATCAAGCATCCTAATGTACTTTCCATTGCCGGCATTGACCCTTCGGGCGGCGCCGGTCTCCTGGCAGACGTCAAAACGATTAGTTCGTTGGGCGGATATGCAACGGGTGTCGTGACCGCTGCAACCGCACAGAATACGCAAGGCGTTTTCGGCGTGATTCCCATTCCGACAGATTTTGTCAAAAAGCAGATTGATGTTCTTTTCGAGGACGTTCGTATTGATTCCGTCAAAATCGGAATGCTGTTTGACTCAAACCTTATTAAAGGTGTTGCAGAGCGTTTGCGTTATTGGAATCCTCGCTACATTGTTCTGGACCCCGTCATGGTCGCCAAGAGCGGAGATGCACTGCTTACGGACGACGCTGTGGCCACTCTGCGCGATGAACTTCTGCCGTTAGCTACCGTCATAACTCCTAATTTGCCTGAAGCAGCTCGATTGCTTGAGACCGTTGATATTACCGACGATGAGCAGATGGAAGCGGCGGCTAATGACCTTTGGAAACTCAAAGGCTGTCACGGCTGGGTCTATCTCAAGGGCGGCCACATGGAAGGAGTGGATTACTCGGAAGACCTGCTTTATGACGGACGCCACATGATCCGTTACCGCGCCGAAAGAACAATGACAAAGAACACGCACGGCACCGGCTGTGCGCTGTCTTCGGCGCTGGCAACTCTTTTGCCGTCTTCAACGGATATTCCCATGGCAGCCAGAGAAGCCAAGCGCTACATCACACAGGCCATCATCCACGCCGATGAGCTTCAAATCGGAAAAGGACACGGTCCGGTGCATCATTTCTACGCTCAGTGGTATTAATTTACAAACTATTACACCTGTTTATGGGTAGATGAACTTGCACAGATTGAAATAGCTGTGTAATATTCAACTTCCCTGATGACTTGATCGTCAGATGGCGAATTAGCTCAGTCGGTTAGAGCAGAGGAATCATAATCCTTGTGTCCGCGGTTCGAGTCCGTGATTCGCCACCAGAATACCATCCGAGAGCCTCCAAAGCTCTCGGATATTTTTTTGTCTAAGCCAATAACGGCGGGCCTTTTGCAGGTTTTCGCCTCCATAGCCTTCCGAAACTCTCCGCCTTCTAATACGTTTTTTATTGACGGGCAGTTAAACGTACGCTAAAAAAGAAGAACGGTTTTTAAACGTACACCAAAAGACGGAGGGCACGTCATGCCTAAGTTGGCTACCGAAATTACTAAGCAACTCCAAATAGAAGCGCGAAAAGGTAAAGATTTCACCGTGGGCGGTGTTAAGGGCCTCAAGTGTGATTATCGGAGATCGAAACCTTGCTATTACATTCAATGGATGGTGGACGGCAAGAAACAAACCCACTACTTTGGAAACGTGACCTTGAAGGAGGCTAAGGAGCTGGCGTGGGAGGCTCGAAAGCTGATAGATGAAGGAAAGGACCCGCGGGCGTTAAAACGAGCCGAGGAAGAGCGGAATAAGGCCAATGAGGAAGCGTTAATCCGTGAGCGGGAGAAGAAACAAAACACCTTGAGAAGAGTTTCGGAGCTTTGCTTTCATGAGTACCAGAGCAAAGGTATATGGAAGGGCAAAGACAAGGGACAGCACGAAATCAACCGCTTTAATAGTGCGATATTGCCGGAGCTTGGAGACATTCCGATAACAGAGATCACGCATAAAACTTTGTTTGAGCACTTCAAACATTACTGGAGGGAGACGCCAAACCAAGCGGAGAAAGTCCATAGGCGCCTTAATCTTGTTTTTAATTGGGCTATCGCTCAAGGCACATTTCACCTAGAGATCAATCCAGCCGACATAAAGGGACCGTTTGGCGTACTCGTTAAGCCGCTCACTATGGCACGACCAAAGAAAAAGAATTATCCGGCGCCGGATTATCACCGCATTGGAGAATTGTTGAAGGAGTGTTTAGAGGCCACCTCAATGAGTTCACGCGCTTTCGTTTTTCAGGTGCTCACAGCCACCAGAGGGGAAGCAGTTAGAACACTCAGATGGGCAGACATTGATCTTGATAAGGCAGTAGCCATCATAAGGCCGGAGAACGATAAAGCCTCTAAAGAGTTTGGAGCGTCCAACCGACCGCGAGAGGTTTACTTATCAAAGCAGGCGATACAGTTGCTTAACTCTATCCCTAGGCTTGGAGAGTTTGTATTTATCGGGAAGGGCGGTTTTATGAAACCTCTCGGAGAAGGCGCGACCGAACAATTTTTGAAGGGCATTCATGTAATCAAGCTGGCGGCCGACGGGCAGGGATGGGTAGATAAAAACGTTCTGGATAAGCAGGGAAAGCCTACCAAGATCACGCCGCACGGCACAGCCCGGGCCCCCTTTAGAACGTGGGCAGAGGAAAACCACAAACACGAAAAGGCGAGTGAGCTTTGTTTACTGCACCTTCCTCCAGACATTTACGGGGGAGCCTACAAGCGCGGATTATTTGAGAAGGAGCGGCGCGAGATCATGCAGGAATGGGGCGACTTTTGTATTTCAGAGAGTGACCTAAGCGCATTCCTAAATAGAAAATAAAGTATAAGTATTAAAAAAATATATATAAAAAATTGGATATCCGGCACAACCCAAGAGCACCAAGGCTTAAGTTGTGCCACTTTAACTGGCACAAAATTGGATAACTGGCACAAACCTAATTCAAGGCAAATTCTGGCGCTCTTTTTTTTGTTGTTAGTAGATACTAACCAAAATTTTCAAATAAAAATCAATTAAAACAATGGATTACACTATTCAACATAATGTTTATTATGTTGAATAAAACTGCTCCTAATGGCTGCATTACTGTACAAATAAAAAATTCAGACTCTAAAACCCTATGAAACTCAACGGTTTTTTAGTATTTTGACAGCGATCTTTACAGTGATTTTTTAAGGCCTCAAACCACTTAAAAACCAACAAATAAGCACTGTAAAAATACTTTCTCCTCTATACCCTATCTCCGATTACTTCCGGCGCTGGTTCAATATTCCGACCGGTTAAATGAGGAAGGATGGACGGCGAAAACTCAACTTACAGGACCGCGGCCCGGTTTGATATTTATCCGGGAAAAATCCGAGAAAGAGGCTAGGGAACTGTTACCCGGTCTTTATTGGTTAGTCTCAAGGGATAGGGTGCATGAAGCCTCCAGTTGGAAAAGGAGAGGAAACCGCCGGCGCCGGTCTATTTCCTTATCAATGAGCGTAGGAAGGAGACGGGCTCAATAAGATGATGTCCTTTTGTCTTTTGGCGCTCACAGGCGCCGGGGAGAGAGCAATTAGGGAGCACTGGCAGGCTGACAATGATCTTGATAAGGCAGTAGCCATCATTAGGATAAGGCCCGGGGCGCTAAAGCCTAAAGACTTTGGCGCGTCCGATTAGCCGGGAGAGGTCACTAAGTCAGGTATTGGCAGGAAGGAGCAAAAGATTAGGAGTACCGGAGAAGGGAGGAAGGCCGCCGCTAAAGATCACGCTACACGGCCCCGGTGTGCTTTAAGGCTTAGACAAAGGCAAGTCACAAACAGGAAGCGGCGGCAGAGTTTTAGCCGTCCTTATTTACTGATTGGCGCCGGCGTGATCCAAGGGATTGTCAAAGCCCCTTACAAGGCCCTTCCTATAAACTCAGAGAGGCCCTTACCTTTGGGAGAAAGCCCCTTTAAAAGAAAATGAAGGCCCTTTCGGTTAAAGGGAAGCCCCTTTCAGATAAATGCAAGCCCCTTGTCAGGGCAGAGCATGGATATTTACCGCCCGGGTCCTCCCAGACGAAAAATCCTCTTTGCGGGTGCTCCGAGCCCCGGATTTTGCCTAGATATGGGACACCTGAAAACATGGAACGCGACCCAATTTTCATAGATATACACTCATTGATTTTCGACCTCTATAGATATAAAAATCAAGGTTTCCCCAATATTCTCACTTGATTCTCAGTTGGAACACGGGAAGGCGGTAAAAACTGTTTCACCGTTCCACCTTCTAACCTCATAAGGCAATTCCTCAACTAAAATCAGTAAGGCGCCTAGAGGCGGAGTAATTAACCGGCTCGAAACCCGTTTAAGCCCTGTAAGACGGCGGCGCCCTTTCCTACAGATTCTCAACGGGGCACAGGGAAACAAATTGAGCGCATTAGAAAGACTTACAAAAGTAAGGCTAGAGAATGTGTGCTCCGAGTTGTTTGAGGCTATAGAGAAATGCTTTATAAGCAGAGATAAAGCCCCGGAGCACATTAGCCTATTCGGTGAACACAAATACTCGAAAAGGATTCTTGACCAAATATCCGGCTCACTAGATGCCCGTCCGATGTATGAGGAATGGGAAGCGCTCGAACATGGGGCCTTGGACATATTGGAGAGCCTAGAGAATTTTTCCGGGAGCATTTTCTACAGCGCGGCATACATGGCCCTTGTATTCAGCCCGAAGAATGCGGACAAAGAGGCGCCCCCGGCCCTTTGTGTGCTGTACGTTATAAGCCGCCATCTCTTATTCAGTCTGGAAGCCGGGAAGCTGAATGAACAAAAGATGTTTAGTCTCAATCTAATGATTGATAGGTTTCTTTATTGGTGTGCCTTTTCCCGCGCCGGGAAAATCCTGCAAGAGGAAAATCAGAAGCTAAAAGAGAAAATCGGCGGCCGCCCAAAAGACAGCGTGATGGGCCGCAAACTCTGGCTAATTGTCGAAGAGCTGAACAAGATGAAATCTGAAGGGTTTCAGGTTGGCGGTATGAGTATGGAATCTTTGGCCAACGAAATTAGAAAGAGAAACCGGGGATTAAGGGCGCGGGCTCCCTCCACACTAAAGAAACAGCTAACAAAGATAAAGAAAGATGTGGATATGTACAAAATCTTTGCTGAGGGTGATTAATTCCAAAAACCTTTTTGGAAACCATAAATATTTTTGAGCCATTCCCTAGGGTATAGACGGCCAAAATATCCGTAATAATTCCCTTGTCTGCTCGGTAACCATCCGAGAGAGCACAGACATAAAGGAGTATTTATGGTGTTAGCAAAGAATACCGCCGGCGCCGGCGTGGATAGTCAGACAAGCGGTTATCTGAATAAATCGAGCTTATGCGTTTTCCTCGGAGGCAAAGAGAAGCCATTAGGGAAGGCAACTATTAACGATTGGATAAAAGAAAAGGGGTTCCCTAAGCCTATTCGCTTGTCTCAAACCTTGGTACTTTGGAGAGTTTCGGACGTGATCCAGTGGGTTGAAAATCACGCTCCGGCCAATGATGAATCTATGGCGCCGGCGAAATTGTCGGAAGAGCGCTAACCAAAGTAAAAGACAGGGCAAAAAATGAAGGCTAAAGCGCTTATTTCCTACTTTGGCAGAGGCTCAAAAAGCTCAATGCTTGAGAGTATTGAGCGGGCAATCCCGACACTTGAAGGCATAGTAACCGGATGGTTGAAAAGCAAAATTCAGCCGGTAGTATGCAGAAAAGACCACTTGTCCGACCGCTCGAAGGTTTCCCGGGAAATTCCCGGAGCTACTCCGAGCCGGGAAAGCCGCCGGAGCGCGGCCCCCGTATTCTCCGGCAGAGAACCGGCCCCGGATTACTCAACGGCGATTGAAGCTAGGCGCCGGGCGGCCCGTCCTATCTGGCGAAGTCTTTACGGCTTTTGTTTGCTTAGATTACAATCCCTCCTATCAGTGAAAGCGACTGACTCAGGATTGGAAACCCTGAAAACATATAGGCGAGCGCCCGCCTCAATCGGCGGTCTTTTTATGCTCGTAACGTGGCAGAGCCTCCTATTACCGTTTTATGGGGTGTTGCTATCGGGAAGCCGTAAGGCTATCCGTTTCCTATATGGCGGAGTTTCCAACCTGATAGCGACCCCCGCCCCTCGATTGGAAACCGAGAGCGGGACCTTTGGTAAGACACATATAGGAGGCTTTTACTATGCCTAACACCATCCCCGTAGGGCCTAATCCCTTCCTTGTCCTTTTGGATATTATTCAACGCCCAAATATCACGGCGGCAGAGATTGATAAGCTCCGATCTCTAGCCAACGGCTTTGCCGAAAGTATGGACGCCTTAGCCGGCGCCGAAGTCACGCTTGAAGACCTTGCCGATGAAATCGACTTTGGCGAGTTCGATTATTACGGCGACACAGGCACCATGAGAAAACAGGCCAAAGCCATCAATCAATTACGCTTTGATATCAACTCTTTCGTGTCGCAAGTTATTACCGAAGCAGTGACAACAAAAGTCGAAGAAACGGGGGCCGACCATGAGCAAAGTATTCACCAGTGAAGAGCTTAATTCTCCGGCTTTTAAATGTAATCCCGCTCTTGTCTTAATCACCTTGGCGGAAAGGGGCGACAAATTAACGCTCAAAGAGTTGCTTGACTTAGGGACAGTGGTTTCCGTGTCTTGCGAGCACACGGCTCTATTTGCAGGCCTGCTAAACCCCGAAGGATTGACGTATCCCGAAATTGAAACGGCAGCGGTGGGGGGGGTAGTGTTGTTGGATTGCACTATGCCCTAGAGAGTATGGCGGAGACTTCCGCGTTTCTTGTAACCAAATATCTAAACCTATTAGAAGGAAAGGTGAAAGAGTTGGAAAACAAAGAAACGGGCGGGGAGCCTTCCGGCGCCTGATTGTCAGATAAGTGAAGGGTCCGGGAAGGACGCTCTAGGCGCCTCCCGGATAAAAAGGTTTGAGTATGAGGCTACCAGTATTCAATGAATTGGCCTCTGTTTTCGATTACTGCGAGGTGATACCGGTTGATATTCCGCCGGTTGGTCAACTTGTCAGAGTTCCTACATACGCCCATAGGCGCGGGAAGAGTGGTTACATCCGGGCCTTCCCTGATGGAGCGGTATTTGTCGGAAATTGGGAAAACGGACTAGAGGCGATTTACTCGGAGCGGTCTAATAGACGATTGAGCCGGATGGAAAGGGAAACAATCTGGCACGAAAGCGCACAACAAAAGTTAGAAGCAGAGCGGGCGCAAAAGAAGGCCCGGGAAGGACTATTCCGGCGTCTCTCTGCGCTTTTAGACGGCGATAAAGGTATCTACCCGGCTATTTGTTTAGAACGCCTAGGACGGCCAATACATCCATATTTGAAAAGAAAGGGAATATCCGGCACTGAAAATATTTTTGAATGCACCAGAGAGGATTTTGAGGCTTTCTTTGGCTCCGATTATCAGCGCCTACCGGATGGGCGGTTACTTGTTTTCCCACTTGTCAGAGCGGGCGCCGGCCTTGTCAGCGCTCAATTCATTGACGAAAGAGGAAATAAGTACTTTCTTAAAAACGGCGAAACAAAGGGCGCTTACTGGATACCAACGATAGGGCCGCTAGAGCAGGGAGCACCTTTTAGGGTCCACATGGCCGAAGGCGCGGCCACCTTGTTATCAGTGCTCCGGCACAGCAGGCAGGGCGCCGGGATGTTTGTTTCCTGCATGACGGCAGGGAATATCAAGCCCGTGGCAAAAGCCATAAGGGAGCGATACCCGCGCTCTGAAATTGTCATGTATGCCGATGTGGATAAACCCAGAGAAGGGCACCGGTACGGCGTTGGAATAGAGAAGGCACGGGAGGCACAGCAGGCAGTACCAAATATGACGGTATTAGCGCCCCCGTTTACAGAATCGGACGCCCGGATATTCCAAAAGATTACGAGAAGCGATAAGGCGCCGACCGATTGGAATGATTACTACAGAATTTGGGAGGTTAGACAATGACCCGGATAAAAAAGAAACCCTCCGAAATTGGAGGGACAAAGATAGCAATCAATAACAAGGAAGATTTTAAAGCACCGGCGCCGGAAGATGTAGGCACTGAGATACCGCCTCAAGAGGACATGACTTGTCAATGTGCGAGCGCAGTAGGAAGGTATTACCGGCGCAAGAAAGGGGACGCTTTGGATGGGATTTACTTTGTAAAGACCGGGCTAGACCTCGACCAGAAGGAAAAGATAAGCGACCTTATCGAAGTTGCTTTTACTTTCTGCGATATGAACGGGGCCGACTTTGGCCGGAGTGTCACTTTCAAAAACCGATTCAACGAACAAATAAGCCTAAACCTCTCGGACGGGAGGGACTTAGGCGCCGGCTCCAATGCAGTAAGGCGCCTACTCTTGGATAGAGGTTTCCAGAGTGAAGAAAGATCACCAAACAAATTAGGCTCCTTGGCGGATTACCTGCTAAAGATGGATGCTCCCAGAAAGCAATTAGTCCGGCAAACAGGATGGATAAAAACAAAGATGGGCCGGTATTACTTTGTTAGACCGGATAAGGTCATAGGGGAAGGAGACAATCAAGAGATTGTCTACCAGTCAAACAGCGAAGAGCCTATTACGATCACTAAGCACGGCACCCTAAAGGACTGGCAGGAGAAGGTATCCAAATATGCAACCTATTCAAGTCGCATTGTCTTAGCTATGAGCGCGGAGTTTGCGGCGCCACTGTTACAGCTTACAAGCGGGATAGGAAATCAAATTTTTCACCTTGTCGGTAATTCCTCTTGCGGGAAAAGTACAGCCTTAGAAGTTGCCTCCAGTGTGGAGCGAGACCTAAAAGATAACAAGTTGCCGAATTGGGATACTCGGAAGGGAGGCCTTGAGAATAGTTGCCTAGACGCCAATGACGGGATTTTCTTTCTGGATGAAATCGGCTCAAGCGATAAACCCAAAGAGATACCCGGATGGATTTACACGATAAACCAAGGGATAGGGACGGCCCGGGCCAACTCAAACATGACCGCCAAGGCGCGTAAAAGATGGTCTCTGCTCGGATTGTCCACCGGAGAAGTAGGACTAGATGAAATCGGGATTATCAACAAAGTGAATATTCATACCGGCCAACAAATCAGACTGGCGAGCATTCCGGCGGATGTGGGCGCCGGCTTTGGAATTTTTGAGAGAATCCCGCCGGAGTTTAAAGACTCCTTCCGGTTTGTCGAGTACCTGAAAACCGAAAGGGAAAGGAATAACGGCCACGCTTTAGAGGTTTACTTAGAGCGCTTGGCTACTCTTAGAAACAATAACGAACAAAACTTGAGGCAGTTACTCGACACGAAAATAAAAGAGTTTGTCGAAGCCAATACAAAACCTAATCACCATTCACAAGTAAAAAGAGTATGCCGCTCTTTCGGCTTGGTTGCAGTTGGCGGCGCTTTGGCAAGCGGGGCCTTTAATGATTTTCTTGGCGGCGGGAATATTACGACATGGGAAAACGGCGGGGCAGACTGGAAGCAGTCGGACGCTTGGCGGTGTGCTCAAATCTGCTTTGAATCATGGTGTGATAATTTTGGCAATCCTTTCAAGTCAAGTGAGGAAGAGGCTCTTATAGAAGATGTGGTATCTATCCTCACCAGTCAGAGAAGCCGATTTATTGGGAGGTTTGAGGCATACGCGCCGCCTAACCTATTGGGATGGTATGAGGATGGAGATTATTACGTTTCGGCGTCTCTTTATAAAAGCGAAATCTTGAGAGGAAAGCCCATAAAAACCAGCAATAAAATTTTGAGGGAGCGCCGCCTACTGTTGGGCGATAGAACAACCATCCGCGCACTATCCGCGGGGAAAAATATAACGGTTAAAGTTTATCGCTTACGTCTCCCGGAAGAGCCGGAGGAAAAGAAAGAGTAGGAAGTTTGTGCCGGATATCCAAAATTTAAGGATAAATTTAAAAATTCTCATACAACCCTTGGCGCTCAAGGGTTTTCTTTTAGTTGTGCCAAAATTTGTGCCAAAATTGAAAACGTGAGAAGCCTTGGCGCTCTTGAGTTGTGCCGGATATCCAGTTTTTTTTAGTTTTTTGTGTACAGTGCTTTACTTCCATTTTTTCTTTTTAACAAAATTCGAGGAGCTGAGCAGCCAACAAATTGACGATTAGGGATTAATTCCGCTATCCTCTCGTCGAAGTAAACCGGTGAGTAGTTCATTAGATTTTGCTCCCAATGAACAACTTATTAACGTACAGTTAAACGTACGGAGTTAAAGACGTGAATTGCGATCTAATAAAATCAATGAGTTACGAGCGATTTTTGATGCCGTGATTCCCACCAAGATTCAGCCCGGCAGCTCTTAAAGCTTCCGGGCATTTTCATTTGTGGGCTTAGAAATTGTGCCCGATGAAGTCTTTGTTCTGAAGAGCTAGATGTGAAAACTTATGCCATAGGCGATGTCCACGGGTGTTTTGATACCCTGGAGAAGCTTCTCCAACAGATTCCGAACGAAAGCCGTTTGATTTTTATCGGCGATATCATCAATCGCGGTCCGAAATCTCTCGAGACTATCCGCACCGTCATGCGTATGGGAGATCGCGCCGAGTGCCTGCTCGGCAATCACGAACTCCACCTTTTGGCCGTTTATGCGGGCCAAAGAGCGATGTCTCCGGAAGATACGATTTCTGAAATTCTCAACGCTCCGGACTGCGATGACATCATTCAGTGGCTGAGAAATCGTCCCTTAGCTTTGGTTGATCATGGATTTTTATGCGTCCATGCCGCAACTCATTGGTCTTGGTCTGTCGAAGAAACACTGAAGCAGGCTTCCAGGGTCGAAAAATTTATTCGTTCTGACAAAGGGCTAAGCCAGATCGGGGAGCTTTTCGGCAAGCAGCAGTGGAGTTCGGGTCTTCGCGGCAAAGACCGATTGCGCGCCGTCGTCAACGTGCTGACGCGTACTCGTTATCTCAATGCCGACGGTACGATGGATTTCAAACAGAAACTTTCTCCTGCCGATACGCCTGTTGAATACATTCCTTGGTTTAAGTTTCCGGGCCGCAAAACGGCTAAGACGCCTGTTGCTTTCGGGCACTGGTCCACACTAGGTCCCGTGAATGACGTTTCCAATGTTTTCCCACTGGACACCGCCTGTCTTTGGGGCGGCGCTCTGACAGCTCGACGTTTAGGACGTCATCGCGAAACATTCAGTGTAAAAGCACCGATTTACTGTATTCCCGGAGAAAAACGAAATCTTTAATTTCGGGAAAAGCGTTCCCGCTTGTGGGAATGCAGTTCTTTTTTGAGTGACTTTCAGTTTTTGAAAGTTTGTATTAACCGCCACCGGACATAAACCGTGAACGCGAAAAAAATTTACTTGAAGACTTTTGGCTGCCAGATGAATGAATATGATTCCGGCAAGATCGCAGATATTGCTAAGGCAGCTGCCGGTTACGAAGTAACCGACGACATTAACGATGCCGATTTAGTTGTTTTTAATACATGCTCTATTCGAGAAAAGGCTCAGGAAAAAGTATTTTCCGACCTCGGACGAGTCAGAGAACTGAAAAAGACAAAGCCGAATCTTAAGATTGCCGTGGGCGGCTGCGTTGCCAGTCAGGAAGGCGGCAACATCGTCCGCCGTGCTCCTTACGTCGATGTGGTTTTCGGGCCGCAGACTCTTCATCGCCTGCCGGAGCTCCTGGAAAAAAATGAAAAAGAGCACCGTCCGCAGGTCGATATCAGTTTCCCGGAAATCGAAAAGTTTGATCATCTGCCGACTCCGCACGCCGATGCGGCCACAGCGTTTGTTTCCATTATGGAAGGCTGCAGCAAGTACTGCTCCTACTGTGTCGTGCCTTATACGCGCGGAGAAGAGTTTTCCCGTCCTGTGGAAGATGTCCTTGTCGAAATTGCCCAGCTTGCCGCTCAGGGCGTAAAAGAAGTCACTTTGCTGGGGCAGAACGTCAACGCCTACCGCGGCGAAGGCCCGGACGGCGAAATCGTTGACTTTGCCCTGCTGCTTGAATATGTGGCAGAAATCGACGGTATCGAGAGAATCCGCTATACAACGTCCCATCCGAAAGAATTTACCAACCGTCTGATTGAGGCTTACCGCAAGATTCCGATCCTGGCTAATCACGTACACTTGCCGGTTCAAGCCGGCAGCGATCGTGTCTTGGCCGGTATGAAACGCGGTTACACAATCCTTGAGTACAAGTCCATCATTCGCAAGCTTCGTGCGATTCGTCCGGATATCAGCATCGCGACAGACTTTATCGTCGGATTCCCGAATGAAACGGAAGAAGACTTTGAAAAAACGATGAATCTCATCAAAGAGATTAAGTTTGACGCCAGTTTCTCTTTTATCTATTCCAAACGCCCGGGTACTCCTGCAGCGGAACTGCCCGACGACACGCCGCAGTCTGTCAAACTTGAAAGACTTCAGAGACTTCAAGCATTGAATACTCAGCATGCTCAGGAAATTTCGCAGTCGATGGTCGGAAGCGTTCAGCGCTGCCTGGTTGTCGGAGAAGCGAAGAAGGGCGAAGGAAAGCTCTCAGCTCGTACGGACAACAATCGTATCGTTACCTTTAATGGGCCCGAAAACCTAATCGGTCAGATGGTAAACCTCAAAATTAATGAGGTTTATCCGCACACCCTGGGAGGGGAATTAGTTTAAATGACTGAAGCTAAAACGAAATCCGATCAGACCTCTTTAAGCTTAGATCTTCAAATCAATAACAGTGATTTGTCTAGTTTGGTCGGACCGTTGGATTCAAATTTAACCCAGCTGGAAAATTTCCTGAACGTGGAAATTTCCCGCCGCGGTGCGTCCTTCGGAATTAAGGGAACACAGGCAAACTGCCGCAAGGCCATTCAAGCTTTGACGGATTTGGCCGCCATTGCAGAGCGTAAAACCGATGAACTGGCGGCAGAAGATATCCAGCTCTATCTTGTAGGCCAAAAGGCGCCCGCAGAGGAGCTGGCTGCCGAAGAGCCGGTTCCCGAGCTTCGCACTAACCGCAAGGGACTTCAGGGACGTACGCCGATGCAGCGAACCTATATTCGCAACATCCTGTCCCATGACGTCTCCTTCGGTATCGGACCGGCGGGCACCGGCAAGACCTACTTAGCCGTTGCAGCCGCTGTCAGCGCTTTTGAAAAAGGCGAAGTCGAAAGAATCGTATTAACGCGTCCGGCAGTTGAAGCCGGCGAAAAATTAGGCTTCCTTCCCGGAGATCTAAGTCAGAAGGTCGATCCTTATCTGCGTCCGCTCTACGACGCTTTGTTTGACTTACTGGGTACGGAAAAAACGCAGCGCTTGCTGGAAAAGCAAAAAATTGAGATTGCGCCTTTGGCTTATATGCGCGGCCGTACTTTGAACGCTTCTTTTGTTATTCTTGACGAAGCTCAAAATACAACTCCGGAACAGATGAAAATGTTCCTGACGCGTATCGGCTTCGGCTCCAAAGCAGTCATTACGGGAGATGCTTCCCAGATCGACTTGCCGAGAGGCCAAAGAAGCGGGCTGATCGAGGCCTCGCACATTCTTCAGGATGTACGAGGAGTCTCTATGACTTATTTCACTTCGGCCGATGTGGTTCGCCATCCTCTTGTTGCTCGTATTGTCGAGGCCTACCAAAAAGCCGAGAAGAGAGAATACCAACATGCGTAAACCCCATGTATTGAGCCTTTCCGTCCAAAATCTTGCACATTTTCCTCAGCTTCCGTCCAGAGGGAAAATTCAGCGCTGGATCAGCCGAGCCTTGGAAAACGATGCCCAAATTACGGTTCGTTTCGTTGAGGAAGAAGAGGGCTGGGAGCTCAATAAAACATATCGGGGTAAGGATTACGCCACCAACGTTTTGACATTTGACTATCAGGTTGAGCCTGTCGTGGAGGCCGACCTGGTGATCTGTGTGCCCGTGCTTGAAAAAGAATCCAAGGACCAAAACAAAACTTTGGAAGAGCACATGGCCCACCTTCTCGTCCACGGGACGCTGCATGCGCAGGGCTATGACCACATGGACGACGAAGAAGCCGAGGTTATGGAACAGAGGGAAACCGATGTTTTAGTTGATCTGGGCTTTGATGTTCCGTATCCTGATCGAAACTACACTCCTCAGCCGTTGGCTTAGGTCAATCAACTTAGAGAAATCTGTACTTAGAAATGGCGGACAACAAGACTGACGAACCCAAAGAGAAGAATTTTTTTGAGAAGCTCTCGGATCGATTTTTTCATGATGACGCACCTGAGACTCAAAAAGAACTCCTTGATGATCTTCACATTGCACACGACAGAAAGCTTCTGACAGACGACGGCATGCACATGATCGAAGGTGTCATGCGCGTCAATAGCCTGCGTGCAGAGGATTTGATGGTTCCTCGGACACAGATGATTGTGATTGATATTTCTGAGAACTCTCAGGATTGGATCAAACAAGTCATCGCAGCCGGGCACTCTCGTTTTCCTGTCATTGACGGAGATAAGGACAACGTCCTCGGAATCCTTCTGGCAAAAGATCTCCTGAGCTTATTTATTAATCCCGAATACGAAATCCGTCAGCACTTGAGGCAAGCCGTATTCGTGCCGGAAAGTAAGCCGGCTGACGTACTTCTCAAAGAGTTCCGACTCAAACGCAATCACATGGCATTAGTGGTCGACGAGTTTGGCTCTGTCTCGGGTCTGATCACCATCGAAGACGTCTTGGAGGAGATCGTCGGAGAGATTGACGATGAGTATGACGTTGTCAACGATGCTTCCGATATCGTAGCGATCGGCGGCTCTCGCTGGCGCGTCAAGGCAAGCACCCATATCAACGAATTTAACCGAGTGTTCGGTACGCATTTCTCAGACGATCGGTTTGAAAGCGTAGGCGGCCTGGTTAGCGATGAACTGGAGCATGTTCCGCAGGTCGGAGAGTCTGTTGTATTGCAGGGTTTCCGTTTTGTTGTGACCAAAGCGCTGGCTCGTCAGGTCAAAATGCTCACGGTTGAGAAGCTGGAACCGGAGCTGACCGAACAGCAACCGGCGAAAGCCTAAAACCTCTCAACAACGTGAAGAAGTTCCCTCCGTTCCTAATCGCCCTTTTTGCAGGCATCGCGCAGGGCTTTTCTCTGGCGCCGGCCAACCAGTGGCTGCAGCTTGCGGCGTTAGCCGTCCTGTTTTTTATTTTCGCGGGTCTCCGCACCGTTAAAGCCGGTTTCCTGGCCGGCCTTTTCTTCGGCATCGGCTGGTTTGCCTCTTCTCTTGCGTGGCTCTATGTCTCTGTTCATGACTACGGCCACCAGCCGGCAGTTTTTGCCGCCTTCGTTGTCTTCATTTTTTCTTGCTACCTGGCTCTTTATCCCGCGGCTGTCGGCGCACTCTGCGCTTGGTCTGTGAAACGCGGCTCAAGCGCCGGGCGCATGCTTTTAGTTATAGCGCCGGCTGCGTGGGGACTGACAGAATGGCTCAGAGGCGTGCTTTTTTCAGGTTTTCCCTGGAGTGCGGTGTCCTATGCCCATGTTGACGGTGCCCTCTTGGCGTTCGCTCCGATCTGCGGTGCCGAGGGGATTAATTTTCTAGCGGCATTTATTTCCGGCTGTGCGGCGTTCCTCCTCCTGGAGCGCAAAAATCTCAAAGGCATTGCACTTGCTAGTGCCGGACTTCTGGTTGTCTTTTCTCTTGCGTTTGCGCTGGCCGATATTCGCTGGAGCGAACCGTACAAAACGCTTTCCGTTCGCTTGGTTCAGGGCGGGATCGCTCAGGACGAAAAATTTTCTCCGATGGGCAGTCTCACAAGTTTCGAGCGTTACGTTCGACTGATGAATGAAAAACCGGCACCGGAGAACGGCCTTATCGTTCTTCCGGAAACCATTTTCCCGATTCCGCTCCAACAGCTGAAGCCGGAAATCTGGAAGAAATTTACGCACGTTACTGATGGAAAGGCTGCTTTGATGTTCGGCGGCTTTCTGCGCGGAGAAGACGGTTACCGCAACACGGCCGTGTTGGTCGAGCATGAAAAGATCGTCCAGTCTTACACCAAAAAGCACTTGGTTCCTTTCGGAGAGTACGTTCCTGCCGGATTCAGGTGGTTTATCGACATGCTGCAGATCCCAATGGGAGACTTGCTGCAGGGGTCGGCTGACCAAAAAACTTTCGAGATTGACGGCGTGTCCGCCGCACCGCTTCTTTGTTACGAAGATCTCTTTGCATCGGAAATCAGAGAGTGGTGGCAGGGCGGTAAGGCTCCGAATCTTCTGGTGAATCTCTCCAACCTCGGCTGGTTCGGAGATACTCATGCGCTGCCTCAGCATCTCAATATTTCAAGGATGCGTGCGGTGGAATTTGCTCGACCGGTCATCCGCGCAACCAACACCGGCATGACGGCTTATGTCACAAGCAAAGGAGAAGTCGCCGCCGAGCTTCCCGCCATGAAGCCGGGCAAGCTCGATGTTGAAGTGGCTGCGGCGCAGGGAGAACCGACGCCGTTTGTTAAGTTCGGGGCGCTTCCTTGGCTCGGAGCCATGGTTTTGCTGCTTATCAGTGCAATCCTTGCCCTGTTGTTCAGAAAAAGACACCGTCTCCCGCTAAAATAAAAAGATTATTCTCAATTCAGCATTGCTGAGAAGAAAAAAGTTCGAAATTATGCTTACATTTCAGGAAGTTATTCTGCGTCTACAGCAGTATTGGAACGGGCAGGGCTGCGCCTTGCTTCAGCCGATCGACATTGAAGTCGGTGCCGGCACCTCTCATACCGCAACATTTCTCAGAGCCTTAGGCCCTGAACCTTGGAGAGCTGCGTATGTGCAGCCGTCCAGAAGACCGAAAGACGCCCGTTATGGCGAGAACCCCAATCGTTTGCATCAGCATCACCAGTTTCAGGTGGTTCTTAAACCGGCTCCGACCGACATTGTTGACCGCTACCTCGGCTCCTTGAGAGCGCTGGGTATTGATACCGAAGTCAATGATATTCGTTTTGTCGAAGACAACTGGGAGAACCCGACCCTCGGCGCCTGGGGCTTAGGCTGGGAAGTTTGGATGAACGGTATGGAAGTCACCCAGTTTACATACTTCCAGCAGATCGGCGGTCTGGAATGCAAGCCGATCACCGGAGAAATCACTTACGGTCTTGAACGTCTGACGATGTATCTTCAGAACTGCGACAACGTTTTCGATCTCGTCTACACAAAGTGGCAGGACGCTTCCGGCGAACACATTCTCACTTACGGCGACGTCTTCCATCAGAACGAAGTCGAGCAGAGCCACTACAACTTCGAGGCGAGCGACCCCGAAAAACTTCTCAAGCAGTTCGACTACTTCGAGAGCGAGGCCAAGCGCCTGATGGATCTGAACCTTGCTCTTCCGGCCTATGAAATGGTTCTAAAAGCCGGACACACGTTTAACCTCCTCGACGCACGCGGTGCCATCAGTGTGACGGAACGTGCCGCTTACATCGGCCGCATTCGTCAAATTTCCCGAGCCGTTGCTCAAAGTTACTACGACTCTCGTGAACGCCTCGGCTTCCCGATGTGCCAGAAAAAAGAATAAAGAGGTTAGAAAAATGGCTTCATTATTGATTGAAATTCAAACAGAAGAGCTGCCGCCGAAGGCACTGGACAACTTATCCAAGGCATTTGCCAAAGAACTGGCTTTCAGCCTTAAAGAGCAGGATTTAGCTCTTCCGAACGCACAGGTTACCGCTTACGGTTCTCCTCGCCGTATCGCCGCTCTGATTTCGGATGTCTCCGAAGTGGCCCCCGACAAACCTTTCCGCCAGAAACTGGTGCCGGTAAAAGTCGGTCTGGACGCTGAAGGCAAAGCTACCCCGGCTCTGAGCAAAAAAATGAAGGCACTTGGCATCGAGTGCGAACCTTCCGAGCTGAAAGTCGTCAATGACGGCAAGCAGGATCAGGTGGTATATGAAGGCACCAAGGCCGGTGTTTCTTTGAAAGACGGCTTGCAGATCGCTCTGGATCACGCCGTGCGCCGTCTGCCGATTCCAAAAGTGATGAGTTATCAGCTCGAAAACGGCAAGACCGTTGAATTCGTGCGCCCGGTTAAGCATCTCGTTGCCTTGTTTGACAAGGAAATTGTTCCCGTTGAACTGTTCGGCTTGAAAGCCGGCCGTGAAACGATGGGACACCGTTTCCACGTCCATGAACCGATTTCCATCAAAGAGGCAGAAAAGTATGCCGAGCAGATGGAAAAAGAAGGCAAGATCGTCGCTTCTTTCGAAGAGAGAAAGAACAAGATGGTCGGAGCGCTCAAGTCTGCCGCTGAAAAACTTCACGCCGAAATCATCATGCCCGATGATCTCGTTAATGAAGTCACCGCTTTGACAGAATGGCCCGTCGTTTACGAATCCGGCTTTGACGAAGAATTCCTAACGGTCCCCGTCGAGTGCCTGATTCTGACGATGCAGCAGAATCAGAAATACTTTGCGCTGAAGGATCAGAATAAGAAATTGATGAACCGCTTCCTGCTGGTTTCTCAGATCGAAGCCAAAGACGGCGGCGAAGCGATTCGTTCCGGCAACGCCCGCGTTGTTCGCGCTCGTTTGGCCGATGCGAAATTCTTCTATGATCAAGATCGTTTCCAGACGCTTGAATCCCGCGTCCCCGGCTTGGCCCATGTGGTCTACCACAACAAGCTCGGTACTCAGCTTGAAAGAAGCGAGCGCGTTCAGAAGATCGCCTCCCGCATTGCTGAGCAGATCGGTGCCGATCCCGCACTGGCCCGCCGCGCAGCTAAGCTGGCAAAAGCCGATCTGCGTACTTTGATGGTCGGAGAGTTCCCCGAACTGCAGGGCATTATGGGTGAGTACTATGCTCATCACGATAAGGAAGACGACAAAGTCGCGCTTGCTATCCGCGAGCACTACCAGCCTCGTTATGCCGGTGACGAGCTTCCGTCCACACCCGAAAGCCTGGCCGTTGCGCTGGCCGACAAGATCGAGACACTAACCGGCCTCTTCGGCATCGGACAGCTGCCGACCGGAGAAAAAGATCCGTTCGCTCTGCGCAGACACGCACTCGGCATTCTTCGCTTGCTGATCGAAAAAGAACTTCCTCTCTCTTTAGACAATCTGATTGCTATCGGTACGGAAGAAGAGTCTGTGGTGCCGGGCGTTAAAGATGCCACGGAAGAACTCAAACAGTTCTTCCACGACCGCCTGCGCGTCATGCAGAAGGACCAAGGCTTTACAGCTCATGAAGTTGAATCCGTGATCGGTTCCGAACCCGCTATCCTCGCGGACGTTCCGAAACGCCTGAAGGCCGTTCATGACTTTATGAGTCTGCCGGAAGCCGAATCTTTGGCAGCTGCTAACAAACGTATTGAGAACATCCTCAAGAAGAACACGCTGCCGCTGGCAGACGCCGTTGATCCGGCTCTCCTGACAGAAAAAGAAGAGAAGGATCTGTATGAAGCCATTCGTACGCTGGAACCCAAACTTGAAGCTGACTATAAGGCCGGCCGCTATGAAGACGAACTTCGCAGCCTGGCTCCGCTGAAAGCACCGGTGGATGCGTTCTTCGATAAAGTGATGGTGAACGCCGAAGACGAGGCCTTGAGAAGAAATCGCTTAACACTGCTCAACGAGCTTCATAAAGCGATGAATCAAGTCGCCAAACTTTCGTGTTTAGCTTCTTAACTCTCCGATCAGAAGGCCGCTCAAAGAGCGGCCTTTTCGAACAATAGCTATGAAACTTATGCTCTGGCTTCGTGCCCTGATTTTTTGGTTCCTTTTTTGTATCACTATCATCTGCTACGGCATTGTTCTTTTCGTATGTATCCCGTTTACATCGAAAGAAGGTCGTTATGCCATCGTTAAAAAATGGTGCCGGGCCGTTGTCGGTTTAATGCGTACGATCTGCGGTGTCCGCTATGAGATTACCGGCATGGATAATGTGCCGGCGTCGGGTCCGGTCATTTTGCTGTCAAAGCATCAGTCGGGTTGGGAAACGCTTGCGTTTTTTGCCTTAGTGCCGAGACGTTTGAGCTATATCTATAAGCGCGAACTCCATCGTCTTCCGATCTTCGGCTGGGGTTTGGCTTCGCTCGGAATGTTCAGTGTGGACAGATCTGAGGGACGCACAGCTTTTGAGCGCATGAAGCGTGAAGTTCCGGACTTTTTTGCGCACGGCTGGGCCTTGGTGCTCTTCCCCGAGGGTACACGCACCGCTCCCGGCGCTTCCGTTAAATACAAAACCGGCGGCGTTCGTTTGGCGATTGCCACCAATGCTCCGATCGTCCCGATTGCTTTGAATTCCGGCGAATGCTGGCCGAAACATTCGTTTTTGCTGTATCCGGGCACAATTAAAGTGGTGTTCGGTGATCCGATCAGTCCGGAAGGAAAAACACCGCACGAACTTAATGAAGAAGTCCGCAGTGAAATTGAAGGCGAGATGAAGCGAATTTCTCCTCAATATTACAAATAAAAAGCTGAATGGTTTTAGATCGTATTTTTCCAAAGATCACCGGTTTTTATTTAGATGGATCTCCGTCAGAGGCTGAAATCGTCTATTCCGACAAGGTTCGGCGCGTGCATATTCGGCTTGGAGGACAAGAAGAACAAATTACCGCCGGACCGGAGGGCGTCATCTATATCACCAAAGGCTATCCTTCGGCGCTCCAAATTAAGTGGGCGCTGAAATTTCAAAAAAAGAAATTTCTGCCGTACTTTAAATTTTTTGAGGCGGCATCCTTAGCTTATCCGGAAGTCTCTTCACGTTTGACGAAGCAGGATTCCGAATTTGTCCATCATTCGGCTTTAGAAGGACGTTATTCCGTCCGATACCGCATTGTCCGCAGCAGCCGCAGAAAGAATACTCAAATCGCCTATGAAGGTGGTCTTTTGGTGGTTCGCTGCCCGACGAAGCTCACGGACTTCGAAGTGGAACTTGAGCTTCAGAAATCAGCAGCGAAAATTATTCAATTTTTGGAGAAGATGCGCCGCGGTGCTCCGACTGTGGAAAAAGAGCCCACTTCGGCCGAAGCAGCGAACAGCATTCGGCTTGCAGACGGTGCAGAAGTCCAAATTATTTGGCAGCCCGGGAAACGCAAGAGCATTTCAATTTCTATGCCCAACTCAGAGCAGCTGCTGGTGAAGTATCCGACAAGCAGCTCTCGGGAAAAAGTGATGGGCTGGGTTCTTTCGCAGCAGGCGTGGATTCAGAAGAAACGGCAGAAAAGCTTAGGGAAGGAAGATACCAATCGGGCCTTTTTTGAAAAACTGTTTTCCGAACATGAAATCGTCTTGCTGGACGTCAAAAGAAAGGTACGGGTGTCGAGCGTACGCAAAGAGTCCGGTGTCTTCGACGATGAAGTTGTGCTGTGGATAAAGGACGCGAACATCAGTCGAGAGCAGTTTCTCGAAGTTCTCGTTAAAACGATCAAAAAGTGGGCCCTTAAGGCTCTGCAGGAAGAATTTGAACTGAAGCTCGCACAGATGGGACCTTTTAGATATCCCTATCGAAAGTTCTTTCTTACGTCAGCTAAAACGCGCTGGGGAAGCTGCAGCAGCCGCGGTCATGTCCGCATTCATTGGAACACGGTGTTTGTTACGAAGTCCGAGCGGGATTATCTTTATACGCATGAGGCGGCCCATCTAACAGAGATGAACCATTCCCCACGCTTTTGGCAGCTCGTTGAAGTGCATTGTCCAGGTTACAAGCGGGCTAGGACAATCCTGCATTCAAGGACGCTTGGATTTCTTTAGTCAGGCTAAACCTGACCGGGAAGTACAATCGAAATGCCCGCCGCATGAACCAAGCGAGCCAGGCGAATGAAGTTTTCCAGAGGCACGCTTTCGGCGCGCTGCTCCGGTTTGATTCCTGCTTCCTCCATCATTTCGGCAGAAATCCATTTAGAAAGATTGTTCTTTAAGGTTTTGCGGCGCATAGCGAAAGATGCCGCGACAACCTGATGGAAGGTTTCTTCATCAACCTCTGCCGGATTTTGGATCGGGACCATGCGGACAACGGAAGACATGACCTTCGGCGCCGGCGTAAATGCCTCGGGCGGAACATCAAAGAGCTTGATCATGCGGTACTTTCTTTGAAGCATGACAGAAAGCCGGCCGTAGGCTTTCGTTCCCGGGGCGGCGACCAATCTGTCGACCACTTCCTTCTGAAGCATAAAATGCTGATCTACGACGCGGTCGCTGATTTCGGAGAGCTTAAAGAGGAGCGGAGAAGAAATGTTGTAGGGCAGATTGCCGACCACGCGGATCTTTTCTTCCGCGGCGAAGTCTCTCCAGTCGAACTTCAAGGCGTCAGCCTCAAGAACGGTTAATTGTTCGGACGTGAATTTGGTCCGCAGCCAAGCGGCAAGGTCTCTATCAATTTCAACGCAATAGATGTGCTTGGCGCCGGCAATTAATTCTTTCGTCAGGGCGGCCTGTCCCGGCCCGATTTCGATGATCTTCTGACCTTCCTTCGGATCGACGGCTTCGGCAATTTTGTTGATCCAGAAATCGTCGTTCAGAAAGTTCTGTCCGAAACGTTTGCGCGCTTTATGGTGCTTGAGTACTTCAGCCATTTCTTGATTCCATGAAAAAACGCTTAGGAGGCCTAAGCGTTTTTGACTTTACGATTTTATTCTTCCGGTTTGTTGATTCGCTTCTCAACATAGGCTTCCGAACGCAAGCGTCTTTCCCAGTCGAGGACGGCATCGCCGAGTTTCTGCTCACGCAGTGCTTCTCTGGCTTGTTCTCGCTGACGTTCGTTAACGCCGCTCTTGGTTCTGCGGTCAAGCACCTGGAAGATGTGCCAGCCGTAGGGCGTGCGGATCGGTTCACTGATTTCACCGACGCTCAGTTTGTCGAGCTGCTGCTCCATTTCCGGAGGAACGTCACCCGGGTATAGCCAACCGAGGTCGCCGCCTCGTGTTCCGGACGGATCTGCGGAATGCAGGCGAGCCAGTGTTTGAAAGTCACCGTCGCCTTTATCAAGACGTGATTTGATCTCGTTTAAGCGCTGAATTACAACTTTTTCCGGCGTGACGTTCGAGGGGCGCATCATGATGTGGCGCACATGTGTCTGACGGACACCTTGCTCTGCTTGTGCTCCTTGGTCGCGGACGCCCATCAGCTTGAGAATCTGGAAAGAGTTTCCGGCCTGGAGGGGAATGATGTCGCCGGCTTTGTGGTTCTGAAGGGCCTGTACAACAAACGGAGGAAGTTTTCCGGCAGGAACCCATCCCATGACGCCGCCTTCCATTGCTTCAGGCGTGACGGAGTATTTCGCCGCCAGCTGGCTAAAGTCTGCGCCTCTCTGAGCCTGTTCAAGTGCTCGGGAAGCTGTTCTCTGTGCAGCTTCAACTTCCGCTTTGGTGGGATTTTCAGGGAAGCTGATGACAATACGAGACAAACGGTATTCCATGCGTTTGCCCGGACCGCTTTGGTCTTTCAGATACTGATCGATTTCGCTCTCGGGGATCTGGATCTTGTCGTCCACATCTCTTTCACGAAGACGCTGAGTAATTAGTTCGCTGCGGATCTCGCTCTTGAAGCTCGGAACGGAAATACCGTCGGCGGCCAATTTCTTTTCGAGCTGAGGAACGGTTAAACCATTATTGGTCGCAATCTGTTCGATGGCGCCGTTAAGCATATTGTCATCGATACGAATACCGGTGTCGCGGGCTTTTTGCTCGATGATTCGTTCAAGAATCATACGATCGAGCGTCTGGTCGCGAAGGTTTTCCATCGGAGGCAGGGCAATGTTTCTTCTGCGAAGATTCATTGCGACTTGATGAATTCTCTGCTGCAGCTGAATTTCTGTAATCACATCATGGTTGACAACAGCAGCGATGCGGTCGACCGGAACGGGTGCGTTTTTATGAGCCGCAGCCGCTTCCTTCTTTGCCTGCGCTTTCTGAGCGTACGCATTGTCTGCATTGACAGCGCCGAGGGAGAGGAGGGCGCAGGCACATACTGCATAAAGATGAGTCAGTTTCATAGTTTATTCGTAGTAATCATATCGGCCGACTTCAACAGGCTTCGGCCCGACCGGTTTATAGCCCGTAATGCCTTCGCTTAAGGCTTGGATCGGACTCGATCCGACGGTGCCTAATCCGACTAATTCAAGTTCTAAGAAGAAGTTCGTCGTCGACCTTCCTTCACTTCGGATGTAACGCTGTACGGCGCCGCGAAGAATCCAACACCCCGCACGATATTCGAGGCCCATGAGGGAGTCAACCACTTTTTTGTCTCGGAATGAATAATTGTACCTTCCGAGTCCGTAGAGGTCTTTCATGATCGGCCACTGGAACGAAAAGTCGACCTGCTTGATATTGGTGTTGTAGAAGTCCTCACGCTTGTCGTTGGGGTTGTAGTTATAGCGATAGTACAGGGCAACGGTCGAGAAATCACGCGGGTTATAACGAATACCTGCGCTTGTTTTAGAGATCTTTGACCATTCTGTTGAGTACTGGATCGCACCTTCCAAGCGCCAGCCCTCAAATAAAGAGAACTGAGTGGCGGCTAACACATCACTGCGATTCTTTGTTTTACCAGGGGTATCCCAATAAAGATCGACTTTTTCATCCGTGAAGTAGTAGCGCTGGCCCACGGTTGCGGAGAACCATTCTTTGCCGGTGCCGGAGTCAATATAACGCGTTGTCAAAACCGCAGACAATTGGTTTGTGTTCGCAATTCGGTCGTACCCTGAATACTTATTCGGCGTAAAGAGCTCAGCAAAGTTCAAGTCAGCCAAGGAGCTGTCAAAGTTCGGCATGTGCCTTTGATTCCGATAGGGAATGTAGGCGTAGAACAAACGGGGCTCCAAAGTTTGCTCTGTTTCTCGTCCGAAGATCGTTGAATTTCTCTCAAAGATCAAACCTGTGTCCAGAGAGTAGATCGGAAGTGAACGTGAAGAAGAGCTGTCAATGCCAGCCTTTGCGTGTTTAATGTCGTTGTAATGCGTGAACGAATACGTAACTTTCGGGGTAAAGAACCAATAGGAGCCCATGAGCGGATAGGAGATCGAGGTGTTCCAGAGTGTCCGGTTACCGTCGCCGCTCTCTCCGCGCTGGCCGTTGTAGGAGGAAATTCCCCTACGGAAACGAGTTGCCGTCAAGCGAGAATCCAGGATCGCGCCGTGAAAATCTGCAACGTAACCGCTGAGATTAAATTCCGGTTCTTTCTCATACGGTTTTTCGACCCCCTTATTGTTCGGCCGAAGGGTTTGATTCTTGTAAACACCTAAAGAAGTGCTCCAATAAGTCTGTCCGTAGCTTATCCAGAAGTTCTGATTAAGAACATTTTCACTGGATTCACGAATGGTTGTCGAGAAATCCGATAAGTAATCGTTATCGGAAACCTTCTGATAATCGACGCCGAGAGAAACGTCACCGATGCGCTGGTAGTGTTTCCAAGCTACACCGTAACGTCGTTCGTGCGTCTCTTTGTCTTTAAAGATAACGTTGTAATCCACCTGGCCGGAAAAAGTCGGCTGCAGGTAACGGAACTCGTTGCCAAAGAGCACGCCGCGCTTAGACATAGGCTTCAACGTCAGCGTGTAGTCGTAGTTTGGTGCAATGTTCCAGTAGAACGGAACTTTCATATTCACGCCGAGCGTGGAGCTCATGCCGAATCTCGGCGTTAAAAAGCCCGTCTTGCGCTCGGATCCGACCGGGAAGCTGAAATAAGGCGAGGCAAAGACCGGGATACCACCGACGTACAGACGTGCGTTCCTGCCGACGGCAGATCCGTCGAGTTCGTCGTAATCAATGTCAGAGGCTTTAATCCACCAAGCTTCTTCACCTTCGCGGCAGGTTGTGACCATGGCATTGCACATCTTGGCTTTGCCTTCGCCGAGAAGTTCGATCTTGTCGGACGTGCCTCTCATCTGCGTCGGCAGATAGCGGAAGGTTGCGTTCGGCATTTCGCCGGTTTCGGCATCAAGGTGATAAGTGAGCTCGGGCCCCTTGAAAATCGTACCGTTTCTGGCAACTAAGGCATTCCCGTTGGAATAAACCTCGTCGTTGGCAAAAGTGTAGGTAATGGTGTCGCCGCGAAGGACGGAGCCGCCTCGCCGAACTTCGGCGCTGTCAATGAGTTCGATTTTCTCATTGGGCGTTCCGATCATTTTGAACGCCGTGAGATAAGTTGGGGCATCGCCTTCTTCAGAAGGCGCATTCTCATCTAAGCGCCGTGCCGCATTCAGCTTCAGTCCGTACTCAGGTCGGGTAGCCGTTTCGGAATCTTGATCGCGCTCGGCCGCCGAGACGAGCAAGGGCAAAGCTAAAGTCACTGCCACAAAAACGGGTAAGGCTCGAAAAGCTTCCATGGGTCTTTTTCGACGAATTGAAAAACTAGACATTAAAATTGCACGCTATTAGGTGGAAAGATTATAAAGGCTTAATGGACCTGCATATTCTTTCCGATCAACGGAAGATGGAGATGAAGTAATGACAGAGCGTGAAGTTGGCTTAAAGCAGTGGCTGGAAAAAATCGGAGGGTCTTTCGGGCTGAATCTGAAGACGCTTCGCCCGGCATCTTCGGACGCAGGTTTTAGGAGCTATTTCCGTATTGACGGAGACGGAACGACTTACATCGTCATGGACTCTTCCGGCGAAACCGGCAACGTCAAACCTTTTATTTTTGTCGACGATCTGTTTGCCAAACAAGGTATCAACGTTCCGAAAATCTTTGCTCAGGACGTAGAGCAAGGTTTTCTGCTGCTGTCAGACTTGGGAGCTCAAACTTATCTGGATGTCCTTTCGGAGGACAACGCCTCTAGATTAATGGATGACGCCACTACCGCACTTGTCAAACTCCAGAAGAACAGCAAACCGGGTGTCTTGCCTGAGTACTCCGAAGAACTGCTTCGCCGTGAACTCGAACTTTTCCCTGAGTGGTATGTGAAACGCCATCTGAATATGGAAATTACGCCGCAGATGCGCAGCATGTTCGACAAGATGTTTGATCTCATTATCAAAAAGAATCTTGCTCAGTCCTTTGTATACGTACATCGAGACTACATGCCGCGTAATTTGATGCTCGAAGAAAAGGACAATCCCGGAGTTATTGATTTCCAAGACGCTGTATACGGTCCGGTCAGCTATGACATTGCCTGCTTGTGCCGAGACGCCTTTATCTCCTGGAGCGAAGCTCAGGTTTTGGATTGGACCATTCGCTATTGGGATAAAGCCCGCAAAGTAGGCATCCCGGTCCCGGCAGACTTCGGCGTGTTCTGGGAAGACGTCGAATGGATGGCTCTCCAGCGTCACCTCAAGGTTTTGGGTATCTTTGCCCGCCTCAATTACCGCGACGGAAAAACGAAATATCTCGGTGATACGCCGCGATTCCTGAATTACGTTCAAAAGACTGCCTCCCGCTTTGATGCGTTAAGACCGTTGTCTCGTTTCATTAACCAAATCTCCGGCATCGAAGAGACCGTCGGATACTCTTTCTAGGGAGTGTCGGATTGAAGGCGATTGTGTTGTGCGCCGGCAGAGGCAAACGCATGCGCGAACTCACGGCGCATAATTCCAAACCGCTGATCAAGCTGTGGGGCCGCTCAATGGTCGATTGGCAGCTTGATCGTCTGAAAAAGGGCGGTATCCGCGAGGCGGTGGTTAATACCGCCCATTACGCAGAACTCTATCCTTCGCACTTTGCAGAACATCCGGTCGAGGGAATGAGGGTGACCATTTCTCAGGAAGGTAGTTCGATCTCGGATGCGCTGGAAACCAAAGGCGGTATTGTCAAAGCACTTCCTTTGCTCAGCGACGGGCAAGAACCCTTTGTTGTGGTTTCCGGAGACATCGTTACTGCCTTTGATTACGCTTCCCTGGAAAAAGCCGGTGATCGAATTAGAAAAGGAGAAATCGTCGGGCATTTGGTATTGGTGCCCAATCCTTCTTGCCATGACGGAGACATGGATTTAAAAGACGGACTTGTCAGCAGCGACAATAAAAAGTTCACCTACGGAAATATCGCTGTTTTCTCTCCCAAAATCTTTGCCGGAGAAAAAGCGGAGTTTTCCAAGCTTTTCCCTTGGCTGTACAAATTTGTGGATCAGCACCTGATCAGCGGTGAGCTCTACGAAGGTCCCTGGGCCAACGTCGGAACTCCGGAAGAGTTGGCCAAATGCGAGGCCTTGGGCTGTTTTTTTAAGAAGCAGGATCTTTCATGACCGACAGTTCTGTCCAAGTCGGCAATGTGACAATTCCCGGACGTGTGTTTCTGGCACCGCTGGCAGGCTTTACCGATCTTCCTTTTCGCCAAATTTGCCGCAAGCTGGGCGCGGCTTATGCCGTTGCCGAAATGGTTGCCTCACAGAAACACTTGAGGGAGTCAAGGAAATCACAGGAAAGATTTTCGCTCGGAAGCGAAAGTTATCCTCGCGCGATTCAGCTTCTCGGATCCGATCCTGAGGATTTGGCCGATACGGCCCGCTATGCGGTTCAATGCGGCGCGCAGATCGTGGATTTCAACTGCGGCTGTCCGGCTAAAAAAGTTTGTTCGGTAGAGTGCGGCTCGGCTCTGCTAAAAGATGAAGCCCTTGTCGAAAATCTGCTGACGGCTCTGACAGCAGCGGTAGATGTTCCGGTAACGCTCAAATATCGGCTCGGCTGGGATGCGGAGCACATTAACGCATTAAATGTTGCGGCGCTTGCCCAGAAAGCCGGAATCAAAATGCTTGTACTCCACGGCCGTACCCGAGAACAAGGATTCAAAGGCGCGGTGGATTATCAGAGAATTGCCGAAGTGAAGGCATCTGTTGATATACCGGTGATTGCCAACGGCGACATCGACAGCGTTGAAAAGGCCGAAGCCGTTCTTGCACAGACCGGCGCCGACGGCATCATGATCGGTCGCGCGGCTATCGGAAACCCTTGGATTTTTTCTCAAATAAACGACCGACTCAACGGAAGAATCCCGCAGACGCCGAGTAAGAGCCAACTTATTGAAACTATTGGCGAACACTTACAGTTACATTTTTCTTTTTACGAGAAGGAAAAAGGGCTAAAGACAATCCGCAAACACCTCAGCGGCTACTTTAAACGTTTAGACTTATGTCCGACTCTATTGACGGATTTGTACTCCGTTACGGATCCGATTCAATTAGAAAAAAAAGTCGAGCGTCTCTTGAAGGACAATCTCGACTAGCTTTTACGCAATGCTTGTTTTCTGCCGTCCGGCAGCGCATAACGCGTTCCGGGAGCAGAAACGAGCGGGTTCAAACTTTTATCTCAACGGAAGTTTCTAACGAAATGCACAACATGAAAAAACAAGCGCTGATCAGCTGCTCGGATAAATCCGGCGTTGTTGAATTTGCAAAAGCCCTGACGGAACTCGGTTACCACATTCTGTCTACCGGGGGCACCGCAAAACTCATCGCTCAGGCAGGCATTCCCGTACAAGAGGTTGCCGATTACACCGGCTTCCCGGAAATGCTTGACGGAAGAGTCAAAACACTGAACCCGAAGATCCATGCCGGCATTCTTGCCCGCCGCCCCGTTGCGGAGCACATGGAGGCGTTAAAGCAGTTTGAAATTGATCCGATTGACATCGTCGCAGTCAACCTGTATCCGTTCGAACAGGCAATCGCCAACCCGAACTGCACCTTTGAAAACGCCATCGAAAATATTGATATCGGCGGTCCCACGATGATTCGCGCTGCCGCGAAGAACCATGAAAGTGTTACCGTCATTGTCTCTCCCGGCGACTACAGAAAAGTTATCGAAGAGATCAAGGAAAAAGGCGAAGTTTCTCCGGAAACCAGACTGGAATTGGCAAAGAAAGTGTTTGTTCATACCGCTCACTACGACGCCATGATTTCCAACTATCTGACCAGCATGAAGGGCAACGACGTTTCGACTCGTACAAAGTTCCCGGAAAGCCTGACACGCCAGTGGGTTAAAGTGCAGGATATGCGCTACGGCGAAAATCCTCATCAGGAAGCTGCTTTCTACCGCGAAAGAAATGTTGCACCCGGACTCTTGGCCGGATACCACCAGCTTCACGGTAAGGAACTTTCCTACAACAACATCGCTGACAGCGATGCCGCCTGGGAAGCCGTCCGCAGCTTTGACAGCCCTGCCTGTGTGATTATTAAGCATGCCAACCCCTGCGGCGCTGCTATCGGAATGAATTCCGAAGAGGCCTACAGCAAGGCCTTTAAGTGCGATCCGACGTCTGCCTTCGGCGGCATCATCGCTTTCAACTGCGAAGTTTCCAAAGAAGCTGCCGAGAAGATTGCCAAGCAGTTCGCTGAAGTCATTATTGCGCCTGAGTTCTCTCAGGGCGCATTGGACATTCTTCTGCAGAAGAAGAATCTTCGTCTGCTCACGGTTGCCATGGGACATGCCCGCAACGACCTGGATATGAAGCGCATCGGCGGCGGCCTCTTGGTTCAGACCCCTGATACACAGTGCGTCAGTGAAAAGGACCTCAAGGTCGTGACGAAGCTCGCTCCGACTAGCGCTCAGATCTCCGACATGATGTTTGCTTGGAAGATCGCCAAGTTCATCAAGTCCAATACAATCGTCTTTGTACGCGACGGCATGACTTTGGGCGTCGGCGCCGGTCAGATGAGCCGCGTTGACTCTGCCAGAATTGCATCCATCAAGGCAAAAGAAGCCGGTCTCTCTTTAGAGGGCAGCGTTGCCGCTTCGGACGCATTCTTCCCGTTCCGAGACGGTTTGGATGTCATTATTGATGCGGGCGCGACTGCGGTTATCCAGCCGGGCGGATCTATTCGTGATGAAGAAGTGATTGCTGCGGCCAATGAACGCGGTATCACCATGGTCTTTACCGGTGAACGTCACTTCCGCCACTAATTAAATTTTCCTAATTCGAGCCGGAATCGCAGTAAACACGATTTCGGCTCAATTATTGATACAAAATTCAAAGTATTTAGTTATCGGATCACGGTCCGAGGCTTTCCGGCACATTAAGATTAACTTAGTGTGCTTGTTAGATTTATGGAGATGAGGAACGTATGGTCAGACGTGACTTGGGATTGAATCGCCGCGTATTTCTTAAAGCCGTCGGCTTGGTAGGAATCGCAGCTGCCGAACCGGCTTTTGCACAGCTTTTTGTGAACATTCAAGGTGTCGGGGCAAACCAATTTCCAATTGCTGTTCAGCCGTTTTTCGGCAATAGCGAAGCGCCTGAGAACATTGCCGAAATCATCGGCAACGATTTGGTCCGAAGCGGTTTTTTCCGTTTGGTTTCCTGTGATGCCGCCACGGCACTCGACAAGGATCCGGACTGGAAAGCATTGAGTACAGCCGGCGTCGGTGCATTTGCAGACGGTTCTGTGACACGAGCTGCCGACGGACGCTATGAAATCAAGTTCCGCCTCTTTGACCCGGTGAAAAAGCAGGAGACAGACGAAGCCTCCTATATTTCTCCGAAGGACGACCTGCGTCTTTATGCCCATAAGATCGCAGATCGAATTTTTGAACGCCTGACCGGAGAGAAGGGCGATTTTGCGACACGCATCGCTTACGTTTCTCAGCAGGCCAAGAACAACTACGCCATCATGGTAGCTGACAGCGACGGCTACAACCCTCAGGTTGCCCTTCGCATCAGACATCCGATTATTTCTATCGATTGGTCTCCCAACGGCAGACAGATTGCCTACACCTCATTCGAGACAGGCAAACCGACCGTTTGGATTCATGATCTGAGCACGGGTAAGCGCCGCCAGGTCGCTGCTTTTCGGGGCAACAACAGTGCGCCGGCTTTCAGCCCGGACGGAGGTACGCTGGCAGTGGCACTGTCTAAGGACGGCGGCACGAAGATTTATCTGCTGGATACCAACGGTCAGAACCTCAGACAGTTCACCACAGGCGGCAGCATCGATACAGAGCCCGCATTCTCGCCGGACGGTAAATATATTTACTTCACGAGCGACCGAGGCGGCAATCCGCAGATCTATAGAAAGCCGGTTGCGGGCGGTTCCGCTGAACGCATCAGCTTTGGTAATGCCTACGCCATTAGTCCGGCGGTCAGTCCTAAGAATGACCAGGTCGCTTATATCGTTCGCACGGGCGGCCACTTTAAGCTCGTGCAGCAGGATTTAGCGACCGGCAATGTGATTCCGCTTTCTGAAATCGGAAAGAACGAGTCGCCGAGCTACTCGCCCAACGGAAACATGATTATTTATGCCTCCGAGGTTGGAGGTAAGGGTGTTCTGTCCACTGTCTCCACGGACGGAAGCACTCGTTCCCGACTCTCGGGTACCAGTGGAGACATTCGCGAACCCTCATGGGGTCCCACTATTAAGTAAAAGGACGAAGAAGATGATCTCTTCAAGATTTGCTATTTGCGCAGCCGCTGCAGCTGTCGCTCTTTCGCTCTCGGCTTGCTCTACAGTAGATCTGGATAAGGATAAAGCCGGTTCTATCACTGACGGAACTTCCGTTGAAGAAGCTCTGAGCTCCAAGACCGGCCCGCTTGCTAACCGCGAAGTTCACTTTGATTTCGACAGCTACACCGTTTCTCCCGACCAAATGCCGGTCGTGACAAATCATGCTCAGTTCCTGGCTGCTCACAAGAACCTGAACGTTCGTCTGGAAGGCAACACCGACGAACGCGGCGGACGTGAATACAACCTGGCCCTTGGTCAGAAGAGAGCGGAAGCCGTCAAAGAACGTATGACTCTTCTGGGCGTTTCTCCTCAGCAAATCGAAACGATTAGCTACGGTAAAGAAAAACCCAAAGCCGAAGGTCATGACGAAGCGGCTTACTACGAAAACCGCAGAGTCGACATCCACTACATGCTCAACAAGTAATCTCTCATGAAAAGAATCGCGCTGGTGCTCCTTAGCACCGTTCTGTTGTCCGTCAATACATCGGCATGGGCGCTCTTCGGAGACGATGAGGCCCGCAAAGCCATTCTGGAGCTTCGCGATCAGCTGAAGTCTCAGCAGGAAGTGCAGATGTCGCTGTACGACCGACTGGAAAAACTGACGAAGGAAGTTCAGACGCTCCGCGGCAAAGTTGAGGATCTGACCAATTCCGTCGGTAAGGAAAAACAAAACGCCGAGACCATTTATGACGATCTTTCGAATCGTCTGAATGAAATGGATCCGAAGGCCAAGGCAGCAGCAGCCGCTTCTGATCGTGAGATTTCCGCAAAGCAGGAACTTGATCGCTGCTTGTCCGTCTTTCAAAAGGGCGACGCCAACCAAGCGATTAAATGCTTCTCAGGCATGACGCAGAAGTACAGCAGGACAAAGGTTTATCCCGATGCTCTGTACTGGCTCGGCAGCAGCTACTATATGAAAGGCAACTTTGCGCAGACGATTGCCACCGAGCAGCGTCTGATTTCCGGCTACAGCAAACATGCCAAAGTTCCGGAAGCCTACCTGTTGGTCGGTATGGCCCAGATGGATTCCAAGAAAACCGCGGAAGCCAAAGCTACTTTCAATAAACTGATCAAGCTTTATCCGAAGAGCAGCGCGGCAGGACTTGCTAAAAAGCAGATGTAATCAATCGCAGATTGATGATCGAGGACCTTCGGGTTCTTTTTTAATTCCCCAATTTCGTGATCCCTTAGGAACTGTTGCCTTTTAGCTTATTAAGCTAAAGGGCATCAGGAAAAATTCGGAACTCGGCGGAGTATCCCTAAAGGAGGGATCGTGTCCTTTACGCGTAAATGTTGGTTTTATTTGATATGCCTGTTTGCGGGGCTGTGCACCGGGGCGGTCGGCGGATACTTCCAGTTCTTCCTGCATAAGGCAGATCATTTGCGGATGCAGCTGACCACGTGGGCTCATTCCGTGAGTTTTTGGGAAGGTTTCGGCGCTGTCTTGGCGGTTTGTGTCGCCTGCGCAGTCATCGGACGATTCCTGGTTCGTTTTGCACTGACGGCCGGCGGCAGCGGAATTCAATATGTTGAAGCGGCCTGGAGAGAAGAGGTTGAACCGGCGCGCTTTAAGATCTTATTGGTTAAGTTCTTCGGCGGTATTTTGACGCTGGGCAGCGGTATGGCTTTGGGCCGCGAAGGTCCGACGGTTCAGATGGGGGCCTCCATCGGAGCCACGATTGCCCGCATTCTGAAGTTCTCGAAAGAAGAGCTTCGTTTTCTCACCATCGCATCCGCAGGTACCGGCTTGGGTGTAGCCTTCTCATCTCCTTTAGGCGGAGCAATGTTCACATTCGAGGAAGTCACGAAAGATATCCGTATGAATCTCGTGATTCCGACCCTCATCTGCGTTTTTGCCGGATGCACGGTGTCGATGACGATCCTCGGCATGCAGCCGGACTACAACGTCATCAACCGAACCTTCATAATTCCGGGTGTCAAAGAGTCCGTCGCTTTCATTTTGTTCGGAATCTTTATCGGTGTGATGGGACCGCTCTACAACAAGATGGTTCTTATTCTTTTGAACACGAATGCATACTTTAAGAAGGTCATTCCTGAAGTGAAAGCCGGAATCATCGGTATCGTCGTTGCACTGCTGGTTTACTTTGCACCGGGACTTGCCGGCGGCGGCGATCAGCTCGGCACTGAGATGCTGAACTACACGTTCCCCATTGCAACGATGCTGGTTATCGGATTGATACGCTGGTTTTTTGCGCCTCTTTGCTACGCCACAGGCGTTCCCGGCGGTCTGTTCTCACCGCTTCTTCTGATGGGCGGGATCTTAGGTCACGTTTTTGCATGGACGTTGAATCTCATCGGATTTGATTTAAACCCGATGGCATTCTGCGCCGTCGGAATGAGTGCCTTCTTTGCTTCGACGATTTGCGCTCCGATTACCGGCGTTCTGCTGATTCTTGAAATGACCGCGTGCTGGGATTTAACACTTCCCATGCTCATCGGATCGGCATTGGCATTCTTTACTGCTCAGGCGTTGAAGAGCCAGCCGATTTACACGGCCCTGCGTCTGCGGATACCCGAAGTCAAGCAAATGCAGCAGCAGGGCGTCGACGTCCTCCAGCCGCCCGCTATTCCTGAAAAGTTGTCGTAGCGCGGTTTGACCTGATAAGCTGTACTCTGGTTCGGGAGAGGGCTTGTCCCTCTCTTTCGGCAGGAGTCTGACGCGTCTGGTACCGGCTATTCGCTCCGTTCTGTCGAACTTTCTGTTTTTCGGAAAAATAAAATGAAAAATATCAGTGTGGGAACGGAAGCCCTGGATGATCCGTTCATCAATCAAGGAACGGCCTTTAGTCAGGACGCCAGAATAAAACGGAAACTGCGCGGACTGCTTCCTCCGAGAGTGACGACGCTGGAGCATCAGGCCAAGCGGGCTTTAGAAAGAATTCGTCAGGCTGAAGAGCCGCTCCAGAAATACGAAATCCTTTCGCTGCTCCGACACAGAAACGCAACCCTCTTTTATTACCTCCTCGAAAATAATATTGAGGAGCTGATGCCTATCGTCTATACGCCGACGGTCGGCAAAGCCTGTCAGGAATTCGATCGAATTTACAGTGAACCGGAGGGCCTTTACGTCACAATTGAAGATAAAGGTTCGATTCGGGACGTGATCAATAATTGGCCCTATGACGATGTCGACATGATCGTCGTGACAGACGGCGAACGTATCCTCGGATTAGGCGACCTCGGCGCCGGCGGAATGGGCATTCCGATCGGAAAACTTTCTCTTTACACGGCTTGCGCAGGGCTCAATCCAGCGCGCGCTCTGCCCGTACTCTTGGATGTCGGCACTAATAATCAGGGTTTGCTGCATGATCCTCTTTATCTCGGTCTGCAGCAGCCGAGGGTTGACGGCGAGGAATACTACGCTTTTGTCCGAGAGTTCATAGAAGCCGCTAAAGCACGCTGGCCTCATGTGATTATCCAATTCGAAGACTTTGCTAATCGTCACGCCTTTGCTCTGTTGGATCAATGGAAGGGTAAGACTGCTTGTTTTAATGACGATATTCAGGGAACTGCGGCGGTTGCCGTTGCAGGTTTCTATGCGGCGGCAAGGGCTAAGGGAAGTTCTCTTTCCGAGGAAAAATTCCTTTTCTTAGGCGCCGGTGAGGCCGCAGGCGGCATTGCTGATTTGCTGGTTGAGGCTATGATGAAGGAAGGCCTGACCCAGGAAGAAGCCATCAATAGGATTTTTCTTTTCGACTCTCACGGTCTGGTGACAAAAGATCGAGAGGGGCTGACGCCGCTGAAGCAGAAGTTTGCTCATGAACTTGAACCTCAGAGCACATTCCTGGACGCCATCGGCGAAGTGAAACCTACGGCAATTGTGGGCTGTGCGGCTCAGGCAGGATCGTTTAATGCCTATGTACTCAGCGCAATGGCAAGAATCAACGAGCGCCCCATCATCTTTGCGTTATCGAATCCGACATCTCGTTCCGAATGCACAGCTAGAGAAGCCTATACCTACACAGAAGGCAAATGCCTCTTTGCTTCCGGCAGTCCTTTCCCGCAGGTTGAATTGAACGGAAAGACTTTTATTCCTCGCCAGAGCAACAACTCGTATGTTTTCCCCGGAATCGGTCTCGGATTAGTGGTCTCGTCACCTCGGGTTGTTCCGCAAAGTGTATTTTTAAGTGCCGCAGAAGCACTCTCTAAGATGGTCTCGGAAGAGGACTTGGAAAACGGGAGTTTATTCCCGCCGCTCATAAAGATTCGCGAAGTTTCTCAGTCCATTGCGGCTGCTGTAGCCGAGCAATGTTTCACGACAGGTGTTGCCGGAGTGTCGAATCCGGTCGATTTATCCGAAGCGATTCAGGCGGCGATGTATAAGCCTGTCTACGATCAGATCTGACTAAATAAGAAAAACCTTCAGGACTGCGGAAGGAGAAACAGCATTCCTGAAGGTCAAGATTTTGAAGTACTCTCAGATCACAAAAGAAGAAAATTTCTTAGAAGGTGTGGTTCATCCCCACGAATGTTGTCCACGGATTTTTACCCATGTTGGTGGTCGGTGCCGATGAAGTGCCGCCACCGCCGTTGATCGTGTAATTCACGTTCTTCTCGTTGTTGAGATAGGCAGCACCGGCGTAGACGGTGGTTCGCTTACTTAACGGATAGTCGTAGCGAACCGAGACGTTCCAAGCATTGGCAGAATCAGTCGTATTGTTCTTTAAATACGCAAAGCCGTTTAACAGATTGCCGCCGAACAACGGTGTCTTTGCCGATACGCTGTAAACCATGATGTTCGGATTGGTATCGCGGACTGCAGCCTTGGAGCCGTTCTTATAGACAAGGTTGCCGTAGAGCTTGGTGAATCCGAAGTCGTAGCTTGCACCTAAGTTATACAGCGCAGCGTGCGCATTCGGGTCTTTGAGATTATTGGGAGCTTCTGCAGCCAGGTTTTGATAGGTGTAAGTGAAGCCGATGCCGAAAGCACCCTTGCGATAGACGGCCTGAGCTGCATAGCTGTTGCCGTACTTATTCGACATTTCGGATTCTGAGTTCAGCTTGTTCTGTTCTCCTAAAGAAACCATAGCGGAGAGCTTTAAGCCGCCGAAACTCGGGCTTTCATAGACAAAGGAATTGTCTCTGCGAGTCAGATTGTCGACACCGGAAGCGCCGTTGATGCCCGGAATATGAGTATTCGGAAGATAAGGCGCCGGAGCCATGAAGTTGTTAATCGTGCTGCCTAAGCTGCAGGCAAAAGCGTCAAACTGGGCGATTCCGCCGAAGTTCAGGGTGTACTGACGGCCGAAAGAAAACGTACCCCAGTCAGTGTTTCGGATTCCGAGAACCGCTTCTCGCTGAAAGGCCCATCCTTCCGGCTGAGCGGCGGTGGTATTGGTGCCGTTATCAACAAAGAAGCCGTTTTCTAGTCGGAAGAACACGCTGGTTCCTCCTCCTAAATCTTCCGTTCCTTTGATGCCGATGCGTGAACCGCCTTTACCGCCGCTGCCTAAGTCAACAACGGTGCCGTTTCCGCCGTTGTAAAGCTGGACATATGCGTCCACCATTCCGTAGACGGAGACGTCAGAAGCGTAGACGCTTCCGCAGAAGCAGCAAGCAATCGCTGCAATGATTTTTTTAGATTTCATAAGGGTATCCCTCCTTGTTTTTGTGTCGTTTGATCTATTTCACTTTGAAGTTGAATTTATGGCACTGTGCGCAATAGTCTTCCGGCGGCTCATGCATCAGATGGCAGTTGATGCAGTCTCCGTTATGAGGCGCGTTATGAGGATTGGCGCCGGGAAGATCTTTTGTTTTTTCAATCAGCATCGCTTTCGGGTGGCACTGTGTACACGTTTCTTCTGTCGGGAGGTTCGGATTCTTGAGGTCGGTTCCGTGGCAGGTCTGGCATGCTACGCCCTTGGCAACGTGCTTATCGGCACCCATCTTCGGAGCATCGGCAGCGAAGGCTGAACAGGAAAACATCGCAGCGAGCAGACCGATTCCGAATAGTTTTGTCAGTGAATTCAATGAGGTCATGTCGGTTTTCCATCTGAAGCCTCCGGAGGAGGCCTCAGACTAAGCAAGAGAATTAGCAGCCTGCCCAGCCGTTAGCTGTGCGGGCAGCAATACGTCCAAAGATGATGCAGTCGGCAACGGCGACGGTACCGAGGCGCACCATGCCGTGGACGCCGCCGGTCGCTTCGCCTGCTGCGTACAGACCGGCAATCGGATTGCCCTTGACGTCGAGAACCTGGGCTTTTTCGTTGATTTCAAGACCGCCCATGGTGTGGTGAACGCGCGGCCACAGACGAATAGCGTAGAAGGGCCCCTTGGTGTTGAGGACGGCATCTTTGAAGAACATGCAGTCGAATTCCGGGTCCTTCATGGCTTTCATATAACCGTTGAATTTTTCGTTTTCTTTCTCAAGGGTGGCATAGTCCAGCTTGTAGAAGTCCGCCAAAGATTTGAGGTCGTCGAATTTACGAATAACGCCGTTCTTGAGTGCGGTTTCAAACTGTTCGGGCTTCATGTTTTTGCCGACGACTTTGTTCATCATGTTGGCTTCGCAGGTGTAGATGATCGCCGGTTTACCAAGGGCAACAATGGCATCAGCGCGAACTTTACGGTTGCCGGTTTCTTTAATGAAGCGCTTGCTGGTTGTCGGGTTAATCATGGGGCCGTAGCCGACCATAGATTCCACGGCAAGTGGGGCCAGACCGAAGCCGTTTTCGTCGGGAGAAGTCCAGGGGCCCAGCTGGATCCAGTCCATGTGGATGGTATTGGCGCCTAAAGCCTGAGCTTCCTGAATCATTTCGCCGGTTGCACCGGGATGGTTGGTGGATCCGAAAGCATCGGTTAAGCGCGGATCATGACTGGTGCGCATCTTGACGTTCTGGCTGAAGCCGCCGGAAGCAATCAGCACACCTTTGGTTGCGCGAATGTAGACAACTTTTCCACTTTCGGGACGATTGAAGCGATGGTTGACGCGGGCTTTAACACCGACGACGCAGCCCTTATCGTTGACGATCAGGTCATCCACAATCGTTCTCAGCTGAATTTTGATGCCGAATTCCTTGCATTTTGCGAGCATCGGATTGATGAAACCGGCGCCGGTGTTTTCCATCACAGCGTGGCTGCGGGGAACAGAGTGACCGCCGTGATAAGTGACGGCTTTGAACTTGACACCGACTTCGTCACGAAGCCACTTGTAGTTGGAGACGGATTCGTCTGCAATTCTTCTGGCGAGCTCTTTATGAGCGAGACCGCCGCCGGCTTTCAGAATGTCGGAGTAGAGAAGATCGGCATTGTCTTTGATACCGGCTTTTTCCTGCATATCTGTTCCGGCAGCTGCGATGGCACCCCCGTTGATGATGGAGTTGCCGCCGGCGGAAGGCATCTTGTCAACAACAAGAATGTCTTTCATACCGAGATAGTGGCTTTCAAGGGCAGCGCCCAGGCCGGCAAAGCCTGTACCGATAACGAGAAGACTGCAGGTTTCGTCCCATTTTTCAGGAACTTTGGTTGAGGCATGGGCAACACTTCCGAAAACAAGTCCGGCGCTCAGAGCGCAAGTGGTTTCCATGAAGGTTCTGCGGGTGAATGTCATTTTAAAAGTCCTCCTTGATGATGTTGTCGGCTCTTCATAACCGATAAGAAAAGTTTAAAAACTGAAGATTTTCTTAACTACCCAAAGGCTTTGGTGGATAGTTAAAGGGTTTACGAGGATATAAAAAAAGACAAAGACTCGGCTTTTAGTTTGAAAAAACTAATGAAAACGCATGAAGCGCTTGGCTTAGAGGCCAATGAGGCAAGAGAAAAAGCCGAAAACTAATACCAAGGATTGGTTAGCGGAGGAAGTGCTTCTAAGAGTTCTCTGAAGGTATTTGGATATGTGTATTCGCTGCTTTCCTCGGCCGAGCGCATCCATTGGTAAGCATCATCGACGAAGGCGGCAGGGAACGTGACGAAGTCTCCGTCCCGGATCCAGGCTCCTTCTTCTTTCCATCGTTTTAACGCATTGTCTGTGGACACAGGAGAGGCGTTGGCGACGAGACAACGGTTGTTCCGTGTCAGAGGAATAGGGCATTTGATCAAGCCGTCGGCAGTGAGTTTGCCGTAATGAGTAGCCCAGGTGACGACAAAAGCCTTTAGGCGAAGATCAACGGGGGCGAAGGCCATCAGTGCGAAACCCACTCGGTCTGAGAGCGTACAGCTTTCTAGTAATCGAATGGTATAGGCAAATAGCTCCGGATCCGTCGTAAGGACAGGCAGTAAAAGATCCTTGGGACATACGACGACTTGGGCCTTTGTCAAGGCGAAGTAGGTTCCGAGAGAAGGTCGGCGTGTCAGAAAATTAAGGTTTCCGCAAGCGAAGTGACCCGGAGTGGAGATTGCAGCCGCTTTCGGGCCGGAAACTGCATTGCCGAAGTTGCGGGCTGTCACGCCCTGCTGAACGAGAACGATATCGGAAATTTTTCTGCCCTGCGGATAAAGAATCTCCTGCCGATCCAATTCCCGAACAGTTCCAAGCTTGGTAATCAAGTCCCGGAGTCTTTTACCGACGGGCGGATGCAGCCAAGGCGTAACAGGGACAGCACAGCCTCTTTTCTTTTCGTCGATACTGTAGTCGCGTCCCGTGCTGATTGCTGCCAACCATTCATTGGATACGTTTCTCATCCTTCCCTCCGAGGGTAGTGTTTTGTAATATTTTTTAGACGTATACCACGACAGAAGACTTCTTGTCCAGACAATATCGTATTCAAGGTGATTAGGCGCAAAAAAAGCCCGTCACTGCGGACGGGTTCGATTGAGAGGCGGATTACTTATGTTCAACAATCCGAATTTCTTCTCTTGGATTCGGGTTCGGTTCCTCTTTCTTGTAGATTACCTCACGTGCTAATTGAATCGCGGTTTCCATGTCAGGGCACATATATTTGCCGAGTCGCTGAGCTAAGCCCAATCGTCTCATCTGACGCAGCGGGTGCTCGCTCGCGCCGACCACAATCAGGATCTTGCCGTGTTTCACGAGGTTTCGCTGGAAGGACTCGATGATATCAAGCGCACTGTTGTCAATCGAGAGCAAATCAGTGAAATCGAAAATAACCACATCAGGTGCATCAGGTGCGTTGATGTGTTTGGGGTCTGTAACGATTTCCAGCTTGGAAACGGAACCAAAGAAAAGCGCACCTTCCATTGCCCAAGCTTCAATCTGCTTCGGAGCGTCGAAGGGCAGCGTTTTGGGAATCACGCGAGTGAGCGTGTTCATGCGATAGAGGAAGAATAAGGCGGCGGTGAGCAGGCCGATTTCAACGGCAACGGTCAGGTCGAAGATCACCGTCAGGAAGAATGTCACCAGCAGTGTTGCCTTGTAAGACATGGTGAACTGTCTGAGGCGAACGAACTCATGCCAATTACCCATGTTAAAGGCCATGAACAGAAGGATGGCAGAAAGCGCACACAGAGGGACGTTCATCGCCAGGGGGGCAGCTACTAGGATAATGACCAAAAGGGTCAGACTGTGGATCATACCCGCCATCGGTGTGACGGCGCCACTCTTAATGTTGGTAACGGTACGGGCAATCGTGCCGGTAGAAGGCAGACCGCCGAAGAAGGGTACGATGCAGTTGGCAATGCCTTGTCCCATCAGTTCCTGATTGGGATCATGGCGTTCGTCGGTCATTGCGTCGGCCACGCGTGCGCAAAGCAGAGATTCGATTGCGCCCAGCAAGGCCAATGTAATTGCCGGTCCGAGCAGCTGCTTGACGTTGCCCCAGCTGATGTCAGGCACTTGGAACTGCGGCAGTCCCTGCGGAATACCGCCGAATTTAGAACCGATGGTTTCCACCGGAAGGTTAAATAAAGAGACCAGCGCCGTCATGACGATCAGCACGACAACAGTACTCGGAATTCTGGCAATCCATCTTCTCCAAGGTGCACCGCCTATGGTCCAGGAACGAGGCCAGACAAAAACGATAATCAAAGAAGCCAGACCCAAACCGACAGCGTAGGGGTTGACGGTATTAATAGCGCCGGCCAGTGTCTCGATCTGATGGAAAAAGTCAGCAGGCATCTTGGCAATGTTCAGGCCTAGGAAGTCCTTGATCTGAGAAAGACCGATGAGTACGGCGATACCGTTGGTAAAGCCGATGACGATCGAGACCGGAATAAATCGAATGAAGCTCCCGATCTTAAAGAGCCCCATTAGGAATAGGAATATGCCCGAGAAAAAGGTTGCGATGAGCAGATTGCCGACGCCGTACTGAGCAATAATGCCGTAAACGATAACAATGAAGGCGCCGGCCGGACCGCCGATCTGAACTTTGCATCCGCCTAAAAGAGAAATTAAAAATCCGGCAATGATGGCAGTGTAAATACCGGATTCCGGCGTCATGCCGGAAGCAATGGCAAAAGCCATCGCAAGAGGAAGTGCCACAACACCGACAGTGAGGCCTGCGGAGAGGTCACTTGTGAAAGTGGAGAAAGAATAATTTTTTAAAATGCAAAGAGAAGCCGGCTCGAATCGTGCTAACGGGAAGCGATGCAGGGCCTCTACGATGTGAGATCTCGCGCTCATTTATCTTGGATCTAATACAGTGGATAACTTACGGCAGTAAGGCTGCCGAGGTAAAAATAAACTTATTTAGAACTTGGGTTCTGAAGCTAAGTGCCTAGATTATCCTCCCAATATCTCACATTTGAGCGCAACGCTTCAACTATTTTCCAAAAACTAAGGTTTATCTGTAGCCAAAACAAAAGAACCCTCGGCGTTCGGACCGAGGGTTCTCCTAAACAAGGGAATTAGTGCAAACGCATACCCGGCCTAGCGCCCGGGAACGGTTCAAGCAGATAAAGACCAGAAGGTGTGTCTGCTCCGTCGGAGGCGGAAAGCAGCATGCCCTGAGAGAAGCTGCCCATCATCTTGCGCGGCTCCAGGTTAGCGACAACCACGGTGAGCCTGCCGATCAGATCTTCCGGTTTGTAGTAAGCGGCAATGCCGGAGAAGATGTTGCGCGGTTCTTTTTCACCGATATCGATCGTGAGCTGAAGAAGTTTGCGGCTTTTTTCAACTTTCTTGCAGTCAAGAATCTTGCCGATTCTGAGGTCGACCTTGGCGAAGTCGTCAAATGCAATATTCGGAGCCAGAGGTTCGAAGACAAACGCTTCGGATTCGGCTTCTGTCTTCTTTTCTTCCTTGGCAGGCTCGGAAGCGGTCTTTGCTGCCTTGGAGCTCAGCTCGAAGAGCTGTTGAACCTGTTTTTCATCAACTCGCTTCATTAGGTGTTTGAAGGGGTTGATGGGCTTGTCGGAGGACAAAGCGTTGTCAACGGAATTCCAGGTCAGCTCACCGCAGTTGAGGAACGTTTCGACGTTTTCAGCAGTGCGGGGAAGAACCGGTTTCAGGAACAAGGTCAGCAGACGGAAGGCCTCAAGCGTAACGGAGCAGACTGCGTGCAGTTCTGCGGCTCTCTCGGGCTGTTTGGCTAATTCCCATGGCTGTTTTTGGTCTACGTATTCGTTGACTTTGTTAGCGAGCTCCATCACGGCGCGAAGGGCTTTACCGTATTCACGACTTTCGAAAGAAGCATTGATGTCAGGAGCGGCGGCCTTGATTTCGGAAATCAGGCTGCTTTCTGCAATGGCCGGATCCGAGACGCGGCCTTCGAAGCGCTTGACGAGGAATCCTGCGGAACGGCTGGCGATATTGACGTATTTGCCGACCAAGTCGGAGTTAGTGCGGGAAATAAAGTCGGCGGAACTGAAGTCCACGTCTTCGACCTTGGAATTAAGCTTGTAGGCGAAGTAGTAGCGCAGCCACTCCGGATCCATGCCGAGCTCAAGATAAACCAGAGGATCAAGACCTGTGCCGCGGCTCTTGCTCATCTTCTGACCGTCTACGGTAACGAAACCATGTGCCCAGACGTGATCCGGCACACGGAACGGTTTGCCGGAGAAGTGCAGCATGGCAGGCCAGAAAAGCGTATGGAAGTAAGCGATGTCCTTGCCGATGATGTGAATCTGTTCAGTTGTGGAGGTTTCCAGCAGAGCCTCGAAATTGATGCCCTTGGATTCGCAGTAGGCCTTAAGGCTCGCGAGGTAACCGATCGGAGCGTCTAGCCAAACGTAGAAGAACTTACCCGGCTCATCGGGGATTTCAATGCCGAAGTAAGGTGCGTCACGGGAGATATCCCAGTCACTCAGATCTCCGTCTTTGCCCAGCCATTCAGCTGTTTTGGCGATAATCTGGGACTGCAGACGCGGCGTGCCGTCAGGAGCGGTACCGCGCGTCCATTCGCGCAGAAACTCTACGCAGTTGGGATCGGACAGTTTGAAGAAAAAGTGTTTAGACTTGCGCAGCTCAAGCTTACTGCCGGAGAGGGCTGAGTAAGGATTGATCAGGTCGGTCGGGCGGTAGACGGAAGCGCAGACTTCGCAGGAATCACCGTACTGGTCAGGTGCGCCGCACTTGGGACAGGTGCCTTTAATGAAGCGGTCGGCAAGGAACATCTGACGAACCGGATCGTAATACTGTTCGATTTCCTTGGAGTAAATCAGACCGGCTTTCTTCAGGCGTTTGTAGATGTCCTGGGCCAGTTCTGTGTTTTCTTTGCTGTCTGTAGAATGCCAGTGGTCGAAACGGATAAAGAAACCGTTGAGATACTTGGCGCGGCCCGCTGAGATTTCAGCGACATATTCCTGAGGCGTGACCCCTTTTTTCTGAGCCGAGATCATGATCGGAGCACCGTGGGCGTCGTCGGCGCCGACAAAGTGGACGGTTGATCCGCACATCCGCTGATGACGGACCCAAATGTCGGCCTGGATATATTCCATGATGTGTCCGAAATGGAAGTTTCCATTGGCGTACGGCAGTGCCGTCGTCAAGAAGATGGTGCGATTAGTCATGACTTTTTCTAGAATGTTTTTGAAAAGAAATAATTTTAGCGGATCAGGAACTCGTAAGCAGGAGTTACGGAGTATCTGATATCCTAGGACAAACTTGGAAAGGGGCTTCTACGCCTGCCGAGTCCAACAGTAAGGAGAACACAATGCAGGAAAAAATCAGAGAGGTTCTCTCTGGCGTCATTGACCCGAACACGGGCAAAGATTTAGTTTCTTCTAAGGCTCTGAAGAAAGTTACTACAGAAGACGGAAAAACAACCGTCCAGATCGAATTAGATTATCCGGCCAAAACTCAAGGCCCCGTCATTGAAGAGATGGTCCGTGCCAAACTGGTCGAAGCGGGCATCCCGGCCGATGTCAAAATCAGTCAAAACATTATCGCTCACGAAGTTCAGAGGGGCGTTAAGGTTTTTGATTCCGTCCGCAACATCATTGCCGTTTCCAGCGGCAAAGGCGGCGTAGGCAAAAGCACGGTATCCGCTAACCTGGCGCTCGCGCTTCAGCAGGAAGGCGCCAAAGTCGGTCTGCTGGATGCCGACGTTTACGGCCCGAGCCAGCCGACAATGCTCGGCATTACCGATAAACCTTATTCCGTTGACGGCAAGACTCTGGAGCCGATGATTGCTCACGGTCTGCAGGTCGCCTCCGTCGGCGTGCTTATCGATCCTGATCAGCCGATGATTTGGAGAGGTCCGCTGGCCGTTTCCGCGCTTCAGCAGCTTTTAAAGCAGACGAACTGGAAAGATCTGGATTACCTCATCGTTGATATGCCCCCGGGAACCGGCGACATCCAGCTGTCTCTTTCCCAGGAAGTGCCTCTGACCGGCGCCGTGGTAGTGACCACTCCGCAGGATATCGCTTTGATGGACGCCCGTAAGGGTCTCGTGATGTTCGAAAAAGTGAACGTTCCGATCCTCGGCATCATCGAGAACATGGCTACCCACATTTGCTCCAAGTGCGGTCATGAAGAACATATCTTCGGCGAGGGCGGGGCAGCCAAGATGGCTGCGCAGTACGGCGTTGATCTTTTAGGCGAACTCCCGCTTGATATCAACATCCGTCTGAGTATGGACAAGGGCGAACCGATTGTCATCTCGGAACCCGACAGCAAGGTCGCACAAGTCTACAGAGACATCGCTCGCAAATTAGCGATTGCCGTCTCTAAGAAGAACAAGGACTACAGCGCGAAGATGCCGTCCATTAAGGTATCCGATACCTAAAAGAGATTAAAAAAAGAAATCCGCCGTCAGCTCAAAGCTTTCGGCGGATTTTCGTATCTACGATATGCGGTAACCCGAGAAATTAGTCAAAGTGCGGTGTTTCGACGCCGAGCACTTTGTGCAGTTTTGGGCTCGTGGTCGTGTACTGCAGAAGAACGCGTTTTTCTGGATACACATACTCGGAAGCGGCAAAAGCAGCCAGAGCGCATTCATGGAAACCGGACAGAATCAGTTTCTTTTTACCCGGATAAATGTTGATATCGCCGACAGCGAAAACGCCCGGGATATTGGTTTCGAAGCGGGCAGTGTCCACAACGATCTGTTTTCTTTCGAGCGTCAGGCCCCAATCAGCAATCGGTCCGAGTTTGGGCTGAAGACCGAAGAAAACCAGCAGATGCTCAGCCGGAATACGGCGAGTGACGCCGTCGGCGCCGGTGACCTTAACTTCGGTCATTTGACCGTTTTCTTCCGTGAAGCCGGTGACCTGGCCGACTTCAAACTGCATTTCCCAATTGTCGCAAAGCTCTTTCATCTTGCTGACAGAGGCAGGAGCAGCTCTGAAGCCTTCCCTGCGGTGAACCAATACGACGCTTTCGGCTTTTCCGACGAGGTTAAGACACCAGTCAAGGGCAGAGTCTCCGCCGCCGCAAATGACGATATTTTTGCCTTCAAAAATTTCAGGATTCTTGACGCGGTAGTGAAGCTGCTTGCCTTCGAACTGCTCAATGTGCGGAACTTTGAGGGTACGAGACTGGAAGCTGCCGACACCGGCTGCAATGAAGACAGCCTTGGCTAAGAATTCGGTGCCTTTGGAGGTTTTAACGTAGAGACGTCCGTCATCGAGCTTCTTAAGGACCTGGGCCTCTTCCCCGTAGTGGAAGGTCGGCTTGAACGGTTCAATTTGCTTGAGCAGGTTTTCCGTCAGTTCTTTGGCAGTGCAGACAGGAACGGCCGGGATGTCATAGATCGGTTTGTCGGGGTAGAGCTCAACGCACTGACCGCCCGGATGGTTTAAAGAATCCAAAACATGGGCTTTCATTTCCAGAAGGCCCAATTCAAAAACTTGGAAAAGTCCGACAGGACCGGCACCGATAATGACGGCATCGGTTTCAATCGGATTGTTCATCTTTATTTCTTCAGTCAATTTATAACCTTAGATCTTAAAAAGTTAATTCTGATAATTTTCTCACTAAATGAGCGCGCGTTAAGCCCGAAAAAAGTAACTTTTGACAACGATAGTGCCGGCGAACGACCGTCAGTGCCCGATGTCGGCTGTCAAAATGACTAATTGGAATGCTTTCGATCAAAGTCTTCATCTCGACGAAGTTCTCTGAGTCGAGCATCAATTTCGCTCATGGTGTAGAAGTCTCCGTCGTTGGCTTTTTGAGCAAGCGAAAGCTGCTGGATCGCAGCAACTCGCTGACCTTGCAGTGCGTACATCTCGCCGATCGCCTGATGGCTCTGGCTGACTTTGCCCAGTGCTTCGTAGGCTTGTCCGAGGAAAGACTGGTACTCAACTGTCGACTTGGATAACGCGTGTTGTCGGCGCAGGAAGGTCAGAAGATCGTTGTATTTCTTATCCTTGAGCAGCAGGTCGCCGTAATTAAGGACGAGCATCGTGGATAAGGGCGCTTTTTGCTGAGCGTTTTTGGCAAGCTGCAGGCCTCGAGCGCGGTTGGCCGGAGAAGACTCAAACACGAGATTTGAGTGCAGTTTGTTGATGATGGCCGAGTTTTCTCCGGCCATCTTCTGTGCAATTTCAATCTGTTTAAGCGCCTCGGCCGTGTTTTTCATTCTTTGTGCAGCAACAGCCAAACCGTAGTGGGCTCCGATTGCCTGATAACCGGTGGCGGTTTTCAGCTCGTTTTTGAAGTAGTCTGCGGCATCCGACCATCCCTGGTAACGGTTGGACTGAAGAACGCGAAGACGCGCACGAATGAGAAAGAAGTCCAGAGAGTCTTTGTGATTTCTTTTGCCGGCCATGCGGGAACGGTTCTGAGCTTCGCTCATACGATCAATGGTCAGCGGGTGCGTGCGCAGGTAAGCCGGTGCGGCGCGCGAGCCTTCATAAGCGCGGTTATTGAAGTCCAGGCGTTCAAAGAAGTTTTCCATGCCTTTCGGATCGAAACCGGCACGGACTAAGGAATTAAAGCCCACACGGTCTGCTTCGCGTTCGGCGTCGCGGGAGAAGGATAAATAATTCTGAGCAAGAGCGGCCTGGGTGCCGATGACCGAGGCTGCAGCGCCGTCTGCCGAACCGGCGCGCGCCGCCAAAATGGCGACCAGCAGAGAGCCTAGGGTTGCAGCCCAATTGCCTTTTTGGTTTTCAATCATTCGGGCAATATGGCGCTGCGTAACGTGTCCGATTTCGTGAGAAAGAACGGAAGCGAGCTCGCTTTCGCTGGATGCTGCAGTGACAAGTCCTGTATGAACGGCAATGAAACCTCCGGGAAGCGCAAACGCGTTGATGGAAGGATCACGAATCGGGAAAAAGAAGAAGGAATAGCTGGAACCCGGACCGGCAGAGACGAGTTTGTAGCCGAGACGCATCAAGTAGTCGATGGTCTCCGGGTCATTCAGATAGGTAGGATCGGAGCGAACTTCGACCATGATCTCTTCGCCGAGCTGATGTTCCTGCATCGGAGACAGGGCCGAACCACCTGCCGCACCGAGGTTCGGCAGATTGTAGTTCTGTGCATAGGTTCCCGCGATCGGCGCAGCAGCCAGAATACAGGAGAGACACAGAGAGAGCAGCGGTTTCAAAGTCATTCCGTTTTTATCCAATAATATTTATCATTCAAGCAGTAAGGAAAAATATAACAGTAATCCTGTTTTTTGCTGTAACTAATTCTAAAAAGGTATTTATATGTCCGAGTTGACTCATTTCAACCAGGCGGGCGAAGCCCATATGGTGGATATTGCCGATAAAGATCAAACCCATCGCATCGGTATCGCCGAGGGCTGGATCAGCATGCATCCGGAGACTTTTGCCCTGGTGGAAAAGGGGAACGCTAAGAAAGGAGACGTTCTGGCGGTTGCACGTATTGCTGCCATCATGGGTTCGAAGAAGACACCGGATCTGATTCCTCTTTGCCATCCGATTGCCCTAACGCATGTGAACGTTGACTTTGAACTCTATCCGGAAGAAAGCAAAGTGCGCTGTGTGGCGACCTGTGAAAGCAAAGGCAGAACCGGCGTTGAAATGGAAGCCCTAACGGCTGTCCAAGTCGGCCTTCTGACCATCTACGACATGCTTAAAGCTGTAGACCGCGGAATGTGCATGACCGACATCCGTTTGCTGGAAAAGCACGGCGGCAAGAGCGGCGACTGGGTTTTGAAGAAATAGAAAACCAGCTGAAAGAAAAAGCCGAAGGTGCGAGCCTTCGGCTTTTGTCTTACATGGACGGAAGAATTCCAAGCTGGGCGGCTTCGTAAACCGCTTCCCCTCGGGAATGTACTTGAAGCTTGCGGTAAATCTTCTTGATGTGCGCCGTGACCGTGTGACAAGAGATGTTTAAGACCGAACTGATCTCTGCGAAGCTCATGCCTCGGGCAAGAAGATTGAGAACTTCGGTTTCTCTTGGTGACAAGGGATTTGCAACGGCAGGCCGACTTGCCGCAACGGAAACGACCGGCTTGACGGTCGGCTTCCGGCGTAGGGCATCAACTAAGACCCTCGCTGCGGTTGGGCTGATCGGACTTCCATGCGCACGCAGAATGCGGATGTAGTTTCCGACATCGTGAAGGTCGGAGTCCTGCTTCATGATATAGCCGACAGCGCCGTTTTCGACGGCAGCAGCAATATCGGCAGCTGAGTTTTTGGAAGTGACGGCAACGATATTTTGAACCGCGAGATCTTCGGAGGCGCGGCGGATAAAATCCAAGCCGTCCTCGTCCGGAAGGTTGAGTTCCGTGAACAGGATGTCGCAGTTTGTTTGAGCAAGCAATGCAGTCGCAGAGGCAATGCTTGAACAAATGCCAATCAGTTTAATGTCAGGATCATGAATAAGACGCTGACGATAGACTCGCTGTGTGTCAAGATCCGGCTCCACAACGAGAACGGTTGTCTCCCCAGTGTTCAAAATTACCCTCCCTCCGGCAACTTAATCGTAATCGGCTTGTGTTATTTGCTGTTGTAATGTGTAATCGAATCCGCTGTCTCTATCGAAACAGGGTTTTTCGCAGCTTCTACCTTATTGTAATTATTCTACGGAAAAATAACCATAAGTAATTACTTTATTGATGTTACCCCTCCCTTGTAATAACTACGGGATTATTTGTCATTTTTTTTTGAAGTCGATATTCTCTTCCTGCTCAATTGCCTTGTCTTCCACGAGTTTCTCAGCGGGGTCGCGCATATTTCTAACGGAGTAGCCGATTTTTGCACCGGCTCCGACCATTAAGGCCCCGGTTGCCCAAAATGCCGATGCGGCTCCGATCACCGAACCGCCGAAACCGAAGAGCAGGGGCAAAATCGCATGGCTGGCGTTCATCAGCATGGTTCGGATTCCGATCGCTTCGCCTACGCGGCCGTCAGGAGTTACCTGATGGAGCAGCGAGAGAACGTTCGGCTGAGAAGCTCCGAGAGAGGCGCCGAGCCATCCGCAAAGTAGGAAGAGAAGCGTGAGCGATGTCGTAAAAGGAAAAACAATATAAGTCAGACCGGCTGAGATCATCACGAAAATAATGATGGACCATTCTTTGAACATCTGAGAAAGGATCGGCATGAAAACTCGGACGGCAAACGTGCAGATGGAGAATGTACTTAACAGCCAGCCGATGGCGACGGCGTCTAATCCGATTTCGGTGCCGTAAACCGGAATCATGAAGGCCTGAAGATCCCAAGCCATAGAAACGAAGGCAGACGCAAGCAGAACGTTTCTGACTTTCTCATCTTTGAATAATTCAAAGGCACTGTGATGCCGATTATCTTTAGCCTGAGATTTGTTAAAGGCCGAGGGTAGGCCGCGTGCCTGGAGCAGAAAGATTCCGCCGCCGAGGAGCGCAAAAGTCAGCGCGCCGCCGAACGCCCAATAGTAGCTTCCGTGATCGATCAGGTAGCCGGCTACAACCGGTCCGGTTGACCCCGAAATTGAAAAGGCGATGGATTGATAGGTAAAAGCCGTTGCCCGATTTTTATTATTTGAGAGATGTCCGATTAAGCCCTGGCCGCTGATGAGCGTAAAAACAAATCCTGTACCCGCAAGCAAAGACGTCACGATGATAGGCCAAAAGCCAAACTGCTCATACGGGAAAAGAATCGGCATCAGGCACGCCGCCGAGATCATCAGGAAAGAAACCGTGATCGGGATACGAACCCCGATCTTATCGATGAATTTCCCGACATGAATTGAGATCAGTGCCGGAATCGCCGCATAAGTACTCAAAATCACGCCGACCATCCACGCAGGCTGCCCGTAATGCAGGGCATAAAGGGTGGAAATAACGCGCGAAGAAGTAAAACCGCAGTGCAGGAGGGCCATGAAGGCGACGATTTTGAGGATTTTTGTCATTTTTATAATGAACAAGGGCGCCTCGATGGACGCCCTTGAGTAAGTGTGGTTTGTTCTAAACGTCCGTCGGCGTTAGTTTGCCTGAATTACCAACAGAGGCGTGTCACTGATCGCGGCAATACGCGTAGCGGTCGAACCGAGGACGGCGGCTTTGAAAGCGCCGTAGCCGCGTGTTCCCATGACGATGAGATCTAAACCTTCATTCTTAGCGAAAGCTGCGATTTCGTCGCCGGGATTGCCGACCAGGCAGATTTCTTCTGTCTTGAAGCCTTTGTCTTGGAAAGCTTTACGGCTCGGGCCGACGGCTTCATCAAAAGATTCCTGCTGCATGGCGCGAACTTCGGATTCATTCATTGTCGGGAGCGCCATACCGGCCATATCCGGCATAACGACACCGGCGTAGTCACTGACGACGTTCATCAGATAGAACGTCGGATGGTCGCCGAAAATATCGTGGTTCTTAAGAATGTGTTCGACAGCGGCTTCACCATACTTGGAGCCGTCGATCGCAACGCCGACCTTCAGAGAGTCATTAGTGGGCGCCGGTTTGTTGCGCAGGATCAGGACGGGTTTGTCGCAGAGCGCCAAGACGGAATTGGTAACCGAACCAAGCAGGAGGCCCTTCAAGGCAGAGCGGCCATGAGAACCCATGATGATCAGATCGGCGCCGGATTCTTCAGCAACTTTTGCGATTGTCGGAGCGGCTTCGCCGACAGCATAGCGGGCGGTAGCTTTGACGCCTGCGGCTTTCAGTGCTTCGATTGCAGGTTCAAGAATGACGTTGGCTTCCTCGTCGTAATAACCGCTCAGGGAGCCATTGCCGATTAATTTGGAGGCTCTTGCGGGAACGGGGGCCTGCACGCTCAGCAGTTCGATTTCAGGGTTGTGTCCTAAGAGAGTTGCACGTGAAGTGACAAATTCAATTGAGTGTTTACTGAACTCGCTTCCGTCGATGGGAACTAAAATCTTCATTTAACCTCCGATAATCATTGTTAGTAAGCTTGTTTTTCTTTCACGAGCTTTGTTGACATTATGAATTATCCCATCTGTAATTAAAAGAGTTATCAAAGAAACATTAGGGCAAGACGAAGTTTCTTTTGAGGACGGTGTCTGACGAATAGAAGTTGAAAATGGCTGAAGAGAACAAATATCCGCTCGATTACGAAAGACGCTTTGGCGGCGTTGCAAAACTCTACACCAAAGCCGGTGCCGAACGCTTAAAAAATGCTCATGTCTGTGTGGTCGGTTTAGGAGGCGTGGGTTCTTGGGCAGCGGAAGCTTTAGCTCGTACGGCCGTTGGCCGCATCACGCTGGTGGACTTAGATAATGTCGCAGAGAGCAATACGAACCGTCAGTTGCAGGCGATGACAGGGGTTTATGGTAAACCGAAAGTCGATGCGACGGCAGAAAGAATCCACGCGATCAATCCGCTCTGCGACTGCAGGAAGATTGAAGATTTCATCGAAGTAGAAACCGCAGAATCGCTTCTGCCGGAAGACGCCATCATTCTTGACTGCATTGACAACGTTAAAGTTAAAGCAGCTATGGCGGCCGTCTGTAAAAAAAGAAAGCAATACATAGTTGCGTGCGGCGCGGCCGGCGGCAAGACGAGTGCCATGAACATTATTCACGAGGATTTAGCCCGAACGACCGGAGATCCTCTTTTATCCCGAATGCGTTACGACCTTCGCAAAAAATACGGGTTTCCTAAACTAAAAGCAGGAAAGAGAATTGAGAAGTTCGGCATTCCTTGTGTTTACACCGCAGACCCCGTTAAACGTCCGGAAGGAGTGTGTGACGTCGGCGCCGGCCTATCTTGTGCCGGCTATGGATCTTCCGTTGTAGTAACAGCAGCTTTGGGCTTGGCCGCCGCCTCTGTCGCGATCAACCACATTACGGGGATCGACACTAAATAAAACTTAACGGAATGTAACAAATCCTATTACACTTATGGGTAAATAAAATTCTTAAAAGGACGGTCAGCTATGTATAACCGTATTTTGGTTCCGACAGACGGATCCGAACTCTCTGATAAAGCGCTTGAAGCTGCGGCCGATTTTGCCAAGGCTCTGGGTTCCTCTATTGTCATCATTACTGTTATTGAGCCTTACAGCTATACCAATCTCTCTGAGTACAGACCTGAAAGTATTGATCAATACGATTCCAGAGTTAAGGAAATGGCTCAGGAACGACTGGAAATCGCTCGAGAACTGGTTGAGAAAAAAGACATCAACTGCGAAGTTGTGGCTTTCAAATCCTTCTCTCCGGCCGAAGCGATTATTGACGCCGCCAATGAATACAACTGCGATTTGATTTTCATGGCCTCTCACGGCAGACAGGGCTTTGCAGCCGTGCTTTTAGGCAGTGAAACTCAAAAAGTTCTGACTCATTCCAAGATTCCCGTCATGGTTTACAGATGATTACGGGAAAGAGGCTCTGTTTGAGCCTCTTTGCAAATCCGGAGTCAAATCTCGAGTCAGAATACACAGAATAAAATTTGAGGAGTAATAGATAAATGACTGAAGAAGTTAAGACTGAAGCCGAAAAGGGCCAGGAGCAGATGGATGCGGCCAACCTTTTCCGCGAAGAAATTTACACCGACAGAAAGATCGGTGTGATTCGCTGCCTGGTGCCTGTAACAGCAGATGGCAAAGTGGACGAGAGCCGCAAGGTTATTTACACCGGCGAAGCTCAGATCATGACTCAGATGGGCGCTCTTCCGATCTCCTTTGATATCGAAGCCGACAACTTGGCAGCCGCTGTCGCAAATTATCGCGAAGCCGCTAAGGCCGGCGTTGAAAAGACCATGAAAGAGCTGCAGGAACTGCGCCGCGCAGCCGCAAGCAAGATTGTGGTTCCGGGTCAGCCCGGCTTCACGCCTCCTGAAGGTGCCGGCGGCAGCGGTTTAGTCATGCCGTAAGCTATTTGTGATATTTAAGACTGCCGGGATTCCCGGCAGTTTTTATATGGGAAGAATTCGATGAAAATCCAAAAACTTCTGGAGGCGCTCAACGAACTGTTGGAGCCGGAAAAATTTCGAGACTACTGCCCCAACGGACTGCAGATCCAGGGCAAAAAAGAGGTCAAGGATATCGTCTGCGGCGTCTCGGCCTCAGAGGCTCTCATCAATGAGGCCGTGAAGAGGGGGGCAGACACAATTATTGTTCACCACGGCTATTTCTGGAAGAATGAAAATCCGAGAATTACCGGAATAAAAAGAGTCCGAATTAAGAAGCTTCTTGAGCACGATATTAACCTCATTGCCTATCACTTACCTCTTGATGCCAATGAAAAGGTAGGTAATAACCACGAGCTCGGGCGCTTGCTAAAAATAAAAGATGTAACGCCTCTTCCGGACGAGCCCCTTGTCTTGCAGGGAGAGTTTGACTCACCTGTAACAATTGAAAAACTCACTGACAAACTAACCGAGGTTCTCGGGAGGGTGCCTTATGTTTTGCCCGTAGACTCTCCCCCTTCAATACGAAGAGTTGCTTTTTGCAGTGGTGCGGCACAAGACTATCTCGAAAAAGCGGCAGACGCAGGCGCTCAGGCCTACCTGAGCGGCGAGATTAGTGAGCGCACAGTTCTGGAAGCAAGGGAATTAGGGGTTCCGTATTTCGCGGTCGGCCATCACGCAAGTGAGACATTAGGGATTCGAGCACTATCGCAATGGTTAGCTTCTCGTTTTCCACAATTAAATGTCAGCTTTGTGAACATCGACAACCCGATATAGATTGAACGCGGGGCTGACTCTATACGGAGCAGCTACATGCCGCGAAAAAATATTTCGGACATGCTGCATCGGTCTGTTGCCGGTGCAGTTCTTTTTTCTATTTGCCATTTTGCAGCCGCAGAAGCGGCCAATACCAAACCTGAAAAGTTTAACTTTTGGGAATTGGAGGATCTGACTTGGTGGACAGAGGAAAGCACTGACGAAGAGATCGATGAATTCCTTCTCGCATTTTCTGAGGGAAGACCGGCCCTCACAAACATGGAGTGGAATATTGCAGACAGACTGATAGAGGATGCGTCTACCGCTCTTCCAAAACTACAGTACGGTTTTATCAATACAGGGACAGAATCAGCTCTCCTGACTTTTAGCTCCATACATGCGTCAATTTCTAATCCAGAATCAATTACGATAAATCGGGAACTTGACCTAAGAATATTGGATGCAAATCGCGAAGGCTCTCGTGTTCTAGGGATTTGGACAATACCTGACAGCCAGTTTCAAGTAAATTTTGAGAAGGCCGTTAATCTAGAAATTCAGAGGTTGAACGACACAGGATCTCTCGCAATAAGTATTGCAGAGGGCACGGCTCTTCACTTTTTGGACCAATTTACTGTCAAAGACTTCAGTCAAACTCCTGCTTTGCTGGTTCAAGTCGGAGGAAACACACGGGGAGCCGATGAGTCTCTCCTTCAATTGAGCGGCCCTTCTTCGTTCAAGACGCTTGGAACGGCCTTCAATCTCGAATCCTCAGCAGTGCTAGTGCTGAAGGCATCTTCCTCGTTTCATGTTGAAGCCGGGAAAGTTTTCACAGGAAATGGAAAGGTCATAGCTGATGGCGCAGACGTTTATTTAAAAGGGGATCTCAGCGGCTTCGGAGGATCTTATCAGCAGATAGGCGGAGCTCTTGAAATCGTTTCTGAAACACAGTTAAATCCGGCGAATTGGAATCTTTCAGTTGTTCAACTCACTTCAGAATCGAAAAATATTTTCACGGTATCTGCCAAAGACTTTGTATCCGACATGTTGGTGGGCGGCACATTGTTAGCTGGAGAAATAACTGAAAAATGGTCCAAACCTTTCTCAAAGATAACTCTGACCGATGAAAAAGCTTCTCTTGAGTATCTCAACAAAGCCTCCGATGCTTATAAGGGCGCCGAGTTGATCTTTACCGGAGAGGTGTTTATCGACGAGAGCAGCGGGTACATTCACAAAGTTACCCTTAAGAATCACTATGGTCTGCTAGATAAGCCGAATATAGCTCTGGCCTCCGTGCGATTAGATTTGGAAGACAGCACAGAACTGACTGACCAAACAATCCGTATTGGCTCGCTGACGTCTGATAAAACAAACCAATTAACACTCAACCGTTCGGATGTTGCCCTCTACGCTCCCGGACCGGTTGCTGCAATTGATGAGAAGATCCAGACCGTCGTTTTAACGGATTCTTCGAGCTTAACGATTCACGGTATAACAGAGGAAAGCAGAGGAAAGACCGGAAAAGCACACTTAACGGCTGCGGTTTACGTTGAAGGGGACAGCAAGCTGAATTTTTCCGGCTCGGTTTTAACCTTTGAAAATGCCCTGATCGTTAATAAAGGCGAAACCAACTTCAAAGAACTTTCTCACACCGAACTTCAGGCCTCCTTCCATCAAACGGCTGGTAAGCTGAACGTTGCAGCCGGAGCAGAAGTCCTGAGCGGAAAATCTCTTGAAGTGACTGGCGGATCGATGAATATTGCCGGCGCCCTTACCTCTAACACGCTGGTCGTTCAGAATGCCGAAGCAATTGTGGCAGGTTCTCTGAAGGCAGGTACCTTAACTCTTGGAACAAAAAATAAAGGTTTGTCTCAGACAACCTTCAGCCTTACAAAAGGCGGTCAGGCACAATTTGATCAGGCCGAAATTTTTGCTTCCGATATTTCTATCGAGGGCGGTTCCGAGCCCCAGCAAAAGGTGTCTTTGTATCTTAAGAAATGGGAGGGAAGGGATAATCAGATCCAGGTCGATAACGGAGGCGTGCTGATTCTAGGAGACGATGCCTCAGGAGATGGAAACGGCTACGGAATTCCTGAGACTTTGTCCATTCTGGAGCAATTTGGCAATCCTTCAAAGGCTGTTCTGGTCGTAAATGAAACCCAAGTTCTGGGTAATGGAAACATTATTCGTCTTGGCAATGCAGCTACAAGAGAAGGGGAAGCCGGTGTTGTGTTTGGGGAAGGCGGTGCGCTGCTGATGCGCGGTCGTGCAGATGCTCCTGTATTTACTTCTGCCGCAGACGGTTCTCTCTCCTTCCAGCCGAATAGTTCGATCTTTGTGGTGGATCCATTCGGAACCAATCAGCTGACGGATACGACTGTTTCGGAAATCAACGGAAGATCCGATGTGAACCTCGTGTCGCTTAACCCTAATCTCTCCCTGAAACTGGAAAACGTTGCAGGAGAAGGTTGGTTCATTAAGCACGGAGAAATCAACTCTCAAAACTTTGTCTATCCGGAGCTTCAGGGCTGGCTCTATGACAACCCGGAAGGTTTTACAGTCGACTCTTTGAATGCGGCTCAAAAATTCTTTGCTCGCGTGGACAACGAAGTTTACTTTAACCCTCAGCAGTCTCATAAACTGATTAAGGAAGCGACACAGCTCGGCTCTCTGTTAGGTACTCGATTAAATACGCTCCGTGTGCGCGGAGAAAGTATGAAGAAGACGCTTTGGGAACTTCATACCGTCATGGAAAAGAAAGAACCGGGCATTTATATGTTTGGCGAGGTTGGAGGCGGTTTGTTTTTCTCAAATAACCTCGGAGGCTACCTCGGCTCTTCAAGATACCGCGCAACCTCTGAAACCGTGCGCATAGGAGCCGCCGGGAAAAATGCGGCCGGTTTAAGCTGGTCTGTATCTTTTGACGGCGGTCACGTTTCCTCAAAGAGCAGACATACTGTCTTGGACGCCTCAGGCAAACAAAATATTTTTGGTCTGTCCCTCTCCGTCGGCAAGAGATTCGAGAAGATCTCCGTTGCCTTAAACAGCAGCATCGGCCACTCCAGAGGAAAAATTACCTCTTCCTTGCCCGGCTCGATGCAGATGGACAAACTGAAGACGCGTGTCCCTGAGACGTTATTTAACGTCGGAGGAGATGTCGCCTATGCATTGACCGAAGAACTCTCGATCGCGGCCTATCCGCAGCTTTGGGTGTTCCCGAAAGCAACCGAGAAAACATCTATCGGCTCTCAGGATGCCTTTAGGCTGAAGAATAAGGCTCAGGTGTTCGCAGAGGTGCCGTTGAGTTTGAGAGGAAGCTGGGCAGTTTCCTCTGCGACGGATACAAAAATCCGCCTTAAGGGAGAGTTGGGCGGATCGGTCAAAGTCGGGAAGCTGTCCAAGGAGTCTCGCTTGTTTGCGGTTGGAACTGAAGCAAAGGAAGATATTTCTCAGAAGAACTTCCGCCGCTGGAACGGTTTCGGAACTATGGCGGTTTCTGTGAAACAAGGACGCTTCGAAGGCAGTCTGGCTGCCTCGGCAGCAACCGGTGACGGCAAGCTCGAAGCAGCCTTGACGGCAAGAGCAAACTGGAACTTCTAAAACAAAAGGGAGGCCGCAGCCTCCCTTCCTTCTATAAACCCAAACTCCCGTGAAATAGCCCGTGATTTTTTTTAATCGGGCTATTTTTCTTCAACTAATTCCCTGATTTCTTTAAATAAAAGATTTCAAGAT
>OWIN01000026.1_pt1 | contig 91252 bp, 85 predicted proteins | sample 1732771 | NCBI WGS metagenome assembly OWIN01 (sample SAMN05065752, study PRJEB22554) | human gut metagenome | biome: ENVO:2100002; feature: ENVO:00000062; material: ENVO:00002003 | host: Homo sapiens | place: USA | reverse complement strand
CCTGTCGTTATAGGATGGTAGGAGGTGCGTGCCTACACTATTGCTGAATAGTTACTCCTGTGCAAAAACCCCTACTCTAACACATATCAACCACTGGCGGGCATTTTCCGACAATTTGCACACTTTCAAAGATGCGTTAAGAGACAAAAGCTAGTGCCTCTTGCTTTTTCGCCGAACAGATACCACACATGGCCTCCTAAAGGAAACTCGTCGCAACTTCCATATTATTAAAGTACGCGCAAACAATAATATTAGATGGATCGTAAAACAAATCCTCACTCGAAGCAAGTGCAACCATCTGCATTTTTGATAACGACGATTTTCCACATTTTATTATATGGAAAAGGGGGAAAAACGACCTGGCAGCCTACTTTTTGGTCATGATATTAAACTCCGTCACCTTACTGATACTCTTATTACCCTGCAGGACGGTCAAGGCAAAGCGTGCGCGCCCATCGCGCAGGCGCCTGTCCGCCTTCACCATGGCCGTATAGCGAATGCCATGTCCCGGGGCGATACTCTCCACATGAATGCTCGGACTGATCGCGATATGCCGATTGCGTTCGGCCAGGACCACGGACGGGACCACGTCATAGAGCGTCTCTTCGCCACGGTTCATCACCTCGAAGATAACCTTGCCCGTCTCGCCACGCGAAAGAACGCCATCCTCGTTGTCATCCACAAACCGTGCATTGCGGATCTCAATATTGGGTGTAAAAGTATAGGCAGAAACATCAGACACCACACTCGACTCCAATGGCATCACCGTCTCGGGTTGGGCTGCACTATAGTTGCCCGAATAGTCGCTCCCCTGAAAGTCGTAGAGGCGATCATCACCCGAGTTGGAAGCATCGAAGCCACTCCAGTCGTCGCTGTAGCGCCCTAGGCTATCGGCTGACAGTTGCGCTACAGGCTGCCCTGTATGACCCTCGCCATCGAGAGAGCATCCGCCGTGAGCTGCCTCCGCCCCACATGGCCTTTGCCTTTGGGCCTGCACACGCTCGTAATGGTCATGCACCTCCTGCTTCTCAGCTTTATCCACCGCATTGCCAACCGCAGCCCCGACAGCTGCACCGCCGACCATACCCACGACCGTACCGAGGTCTGACCCACGGGGACCACCAGCCAATCCGCCAATGGCACTACCCAAAATAGACCCTAACTGCGCACCTAGATAGGTGCCTGTCCCTGCATTCGTGCCACAGCCCGACAACATCAAGGTAGAGCACATAACCAAAACTACGCCCTTTTTCATCATCATTTGTTATTGGATTTCACTGCAAAGGTAAAAAGAAAAACTCAAACAGCCGCTTACGTTTTCCTAAAAAAACAAGAGGAAAGCCCTATTCTTTCGAGCCGAAACCGCAAGATTATGCAAGAACAAACCAGCCTGAACCTCGTAAAAAACAAAAAGTCATTAGTTTTTCAAAAATTAACACTGATTCCTTGGCGTTTTCACCAACATTTATTTCTTTTGCAGCTAATTATTGACATTTTGTGTTAAACTCTTAATTAACATCATTTATGAACGGAATACCATCAATTTTCTGGCTCGTGCCGCTGTCCAGCATCGTGGCATTGGGCTTTGCTTGGGCGTTCTACAAGCAAATGTTGACAACCGACGAGGGCACACCTCGCATGCGCGAGATTGCAGCCCATGTCCGAAAAGGAGCCATGGCCTACCTAAAACAGCAGTACAAGGTCGTGTTTATCGCCTTCATCGTACTCGCTCTGCTGTTCGCCTTCATGGCCTATGTGCTGAAAGTACAGAACCCTTGGGTGCCCTTCGCATTCCTTACGGGTGGTCTCTTCTCTGGTTTGGCCGGTTTCTTTGGCATGAAGACCGCCACCTATGCCTCTGGTCGTACGGCCAATGCGGCTCGTACGGGACTTAGTCCGGCCCTTAACGTCGCCTTCAGGAGCGGTGCCGTGATGGGACTGGTGGTAGTAGGCCTCGGTCTGCTCGACATTGCCGTCTGGTTTCTCGTCCTCAACGCCTTCTACCAGGGAGAGCAAGCGGCCCTGATCACCATCACCACGACGATGTTGACCTTCGGCATGGGTGCGTCCACCCAGGCGCTCTTCGCGCGTGTGGGTGGTGGCATCTACACCAAGGCCGCCGATGTTGGTGCCGACTTGGTGGGCAAGGTGGAGGCCAACATTCCCGAGGACGATCCCCGCAACCCCGCTACCATCGCTGACAACGTCGGCGACAATGTTGGCGACGTGGCCGGCATGGGTGCTGATCTCTATGAGAGCTACTGCGGAAGTATTCTCTCTACGGCAGCACTGGGTGCGACGGCCTTCGCCATGAATGGCGACATGCAGCTCCGTGCCGTCATTGCCCCGATGATCATTGCTGCCGTCGGCGTATTTCTCTCTCTCATCGGTATCTTCCTCGTCAAGACTAAGGAGGGGGCTACGATGAAGGACCTGCTAGGATCGCTGAGCCTTGGCACGAACACCTCCGCCGTTCTGATAGCCTTTGCCACCTTCGGCATTCTCTATTCACTCCAGATAGAAAACTGGATGGGCGTTTCTTTCTCCGTCATCTGCGGTCTGCTGGCCGGCGTCATCATCGGCAAGGCCACGGAGTATTACACCTCTCTGAGCTTCAAGCCGACCAAGGAGATAGCAGCAGCTGGCGAGACGGGCTCTGCTACCGTTATCATCAAAGGTATCGGTACGGGAATGATCTCCACCTGCATCCCGATCGTCACCATCTCCGTAGCCATCATATTGAGCTACCTCTGCGCCAACGGCTTCGAGTTGGCCCTCACTACCGAGAGCATCTCGCGCGGCCTTTATGGCATTGGCATTGCCGCTGTCGGCATGCTCTCCACTCTGGGAATCACGCTGGCCACGGATGCTTACGGCCCCATCGCCGACAATGCTGGCGGCAACGCAGAGATGAGCGAATTGGGACCGGAAGTGCGTCAACGCACCGACGAACTGGACGCCCTGGGCAACACGACAGCAGCCACGGGTAAAGGCTTTGCCATTGGTTCGGCAGCCCTGACGGCGCTGGCTCTGCTGGCTTCCTATGTCGAGGAGGTGAAGATTGCCATGACCCGCGCAGTGGAATCTGGCACACAGTATCTGACGGGAGCGGGCGAGGTCTTTGATCCTTCCAAGGCCGACATGCTCCAGTTCATGGACTTCTTCCAGGCCAACCTGATGAATCCGCGCGTGCTGGTCGGTGCTTTCATCGGCGTGATGACGGCCTTCCTCTTCAGCGGACTCACCATGGGAGCCGTAGGACGCGCAGCTGGCACGATGGTAGAGGAGGTGCGCCGCCAGTTCCGCACCATCAAGGGCATCCTTGAGGGCACTGGCACTCCCGACTATGGCCGCTGCGTGGAGATTTCCACCCGTAGCGCCCAGCGCGAGATGATCTTCCCGGCTATCCTTGCCATCATCATCCCCATCATCGTAGGTGTCATCCTGGGTGTGGCTGGTGTGCTCGGCCTGCTCGTTGGCGGACTTGCTGGCGGCTTCACCCTGGCCGTCTTCATGGCCAATGCAGGTGGTGCCTGGGACAACGCCAAGAAATATGTGGAGGAAGGCAACTACGGCGGCAAGGGTTCTTCAACCCACAAGGCCACCGTTGTCGGCGACACCGTCGGCGATCCGTTTAAGGACACGTCAGGACCGAGCCTCAACATCCTCATCAAGCTCATGTCGATGGTAAGCATCGTGATGGCAGGTCTGACCGTCGCGTTTATCTAATAGTACACACGAAGTCCCCAGGCCAAGATCCATCTTAGACCTTCGCCTGGGGGCTTTGCATACAGACCATCCACCTTTCGCTTTCATCTCCTGCCTCGGCTCGAAAAACAGTCTCCCAAGGCGGCAACAATCAAAAAACTTGCTATTCGTTTTGTCTTTTGTCGGCTTCTTCGTAACTTTGCAAAACAATACAAAACCAAGCAAGAAGAGAAGATGAAAGAATTAGCTTTAAAGTACGGCTGCAACCCCAACCAGAAACCCGCCCGCGTGTTTATGGAGGAGGGAGAGCTGCCCATCGAGGTGCTCAGCGGTCGCCCAGGATACATCAACCTGCTCGACGCACTCAATAGTTGGCAGCTCGTCAAGGAGCTGAAGCAGGCTACGGGCCTCCCTGCCGCAGCTTCGTTCAAGCACGTCAGTCCCGCGGGAGCAGCCATCGGACTGCCGCTGGACGACACGCTGAAGAAAATTTACTTCGTCGATGACGTGAACTTCGAGCTCACTCCTCTCGCCTCTGCCTACGCCCGTGCGCGTGGTGCCGACCGCATGTGCTCCTATGGAGACTTCTGTGCCCTGAGCGACGTTTGCGACGAAGCGACGGCACGCCTCATCAAGCGCGAGGTGAGCGACGGCGTGATAGCCCCAGGCTACACTCCCGAGGCCCTGGAGATCCTCCGCGAGAAGCGCAAGGGCACCTACTGTGTCATCCAGATAGACCCGGCCTACACCCCTGCGCCCATCGAGCGCAAGCAGGTGTTTGGCGTCACCTTCGAGCAGGGTCGCAACGAGGTGCGCCTTGACGACCCGTCGCTCTTCGAGGACATTCCAACGAAGAACAAGACGTTTACCCCGGAGGCTAAGCGCGACCTGATCATCGCCCTCATCACGCTGAAATATACGCAGAGCAACTCCGTCTGCTACGTCAAGGACGGACAGGCCATCGGTATCGGAGCTGGTCAGCAGAGCCGCATCCACTGCACCCGACTGGCAGGAAGCAAGGCTGACGAATGGTGGTTGCGCCAGAACCCGAAGGTCATGAACCTGCCATTCAAGGAGAAGATTCGCCGTGCAGACCGCGACAACTGCATCAACCTCTATATCGGCGACGAGGCCGAGGACATCCTCAGCGACGGCGCATGGCAGCAGTTCTTCACCGAGCAGCCCGAACCACTGACCCGCGAGGAGCGCAAGGCATGGATCGCCAAGAACACGGGCGTGGCCCTGGGATCGGATGCTTTCTTCCCCTTCGGCGACAACATCGAGCGTGCCCATCGCAGCGGTGTAGAGTTTATCGCACAGGCTGGCGGTAGCATCCGCGACGACCATGTCATCGACACCTGCGACAAGTATGGCATCGCCATGGCATTCACCCATGTGCGTCTCTTCCACCACTAATTTCCCATAGAATGGCTGACGGACGGCAATCAAGGCGCTTGCGCCCCTTGTCGTCCGCCAACCATCATCCATAATCCCCATCCATAGCATGAAGTCCATCAACGAAGTCATCGAGACCGGCATCGTCTTCCGCCCCGCCTCCAAACCGAAGGAGGACGACGGCAAGGTGAAGACGAAGGCCAAGAAAAAGAAATACATCACTGGCGCACACGGTTCTGGCTCGGCCAAACAGAAGGCCAAGTACCGCCAGAGACGAGCCAACCGACACAAAAAGTAGGCCGTCCAGCCCTCACCCCACGGGGCACATACCCCTCAAACACAAGGCGGAGCGTCAAAGGTTTCGCCATTTTTTCACACCCATATCCACCAATCGCCTTATGACTCACGTCGCTTACCGCCAACTGTACTCCGCTCTTCAGGAAGCAGCACAATTCCTCCACACATTTACCAAGGGCAAGCAGGCCTTTCTGCTGACTACCGTCCTCACAGCCTCACTATCACTGGCGAGCTGCATGCCTTCCTCCAAAGGCCAGACCCCGTCAGCCTCAGAATCAGGCGACGGCAACATACGGACGGAAAGCCACTTGAATGATCAAAAGGCACCAGCAGAGGCCACCGAAACCCAAGTCGATATTGAAGGCCTGGAAATACCAGCCCAACTCACCGACCGCAAGGAGGCCATCCTTAGGCGGACGGGCTATACGGTGTCCTACAACGAAGACCTGCTCATCCCCAACTGGGTGGCCTGGCACTTGACAAGCGACCGTCTCACGGGTCCCGCGAAACGCAAGGGAATCCCCTTCATGGAGGACACGGAGGCGCCCGGCGTTCTCGTCAACACCCACGACTACGCCCGATCGGGTTTCGACCGCGGCCACATGTGTCCCGCAGGCGACAACAAATGGAGCCAGCAGGCGATGAGGGAGAGTTTCCTGCTGACCAATATCTGTCCGCAAGCTCCAAGTCTGAACCGCGGCGACTGGAACGAGATGGAGATACAATGCCGCAAATGGGCTGAGACCTATGGCGACATCTATATCGTGGCAGGCCCGATTCTCTACCGCGGCCATCACAAGCAGATAGGAGCACACCGCGTCACCGTGCCCGAGGCTTTCTTCAAGGTGGTGCTCTGCATGAAGGGCGAACCAAAGGCCATCGGCTTCATCTACAAGAATGGGGACGGCAACCGCCCGAAGGGCGACTATGTCAACACCGTCGACGAGGTGGAACGCATCACGGGCATAGACTTCTTCCCCTCGCTGCCCGACGAGACAGAACGGCGCGTGGAGGCCAAGGCCAGCCTCGACGAGTGGCTCTGACACACCCAACAAGGCGGAATAGAACTTTTTTCAAAAAACAAGCCATTCTGTCTTGCTTTATTCCGAATCTTTTTCGTACATTTGCACCCCGATGAGAAGATACGTCAAGATACTTCTGCTTCTCCTGACCATTCTGCTGGGCAGTCCTTGTGACCTGTCCGCCAACAACGGCAAGGAGAAGAAGAAGTTCATACCGGTAGAGTGTATCACGGACAATGGCAAGGCCACAGGCGCCGTGATAGTAAATGCGCAAAACTTAGTGCGCATTTGCAATTCTCGTCCCCAACGGATTCTTCCCTCAAGCATTGGAAAACCGGAGCGAATGACGAGCCGCACGCACCATTTGCTCCTGACGGATCACCTTCAAAACCATTTGGCGGAATGGGCCTCCAAGACCGACACGTCCCCATTCCTGCCTGCTGTCTCAAGCGACTACTTTGTCTTCGCGCTGAGGCGGCTGCTCTGTTAGCACGACTGTATTGTTCCTATAGGAGACTTTTTTAGGGGGAGGTGTGGCACGTCCGCATCCCCCATCTATCCCGTACCTTTTTTATCAACAAAACAATACAGAAAACTATGGCAAGTTTACACAATATGCTCATGGCCGGCACGGTCGTGGGTGACGACCGTATTGAGGTCAAGAGCAGTTTCTTTGGTCTTTGCAAGACCGCAGTATACCAACCGACCGGCAGCAAGTTGACTGCCGTCATCCTGGAATTTCCGCAAGACCGGGCCGGCGAACTGAACCGCATCATGCAAACCCCCGACGAGGAACTCCCCGCCGTGGTGCAAGAGACGGGAAAACTCGTCGAGAAATCGCTCGGCAACGTCCGCCTGGAGGCACTGATATCGGCAGACAAACAGTTTGCCGCAGCCCAACTGTTCCGTTACAACGACTTGATGTTTCATCCCGACGGCAACATCCGCTACTTCGAGGGAAGAGCGGCCGAAGCCATCTCCGGACTTTTCTAATACTATATTGAACGCGTAGGCTTGTGGCAGCGCAACCTGCCCAAGCCTACGCCAATACTATCAGAACAACAAAGAAATGACATTTATAACCATTCTTATCTTCGTCGTCGGCTACGCACTCATAGCCCTCGAAAGCGCAACCCATATCAACAAAGCAGCCGTCGCGCTGCTGATGTGCGTAGCATGCTGGACCCTCTACATGGTTCATCCGGCCGACTACCTGCCTGGCGTCACCACCGACCTACTGTCCTCACGCATCAACACCATCATAGAGGAGCACCTGGGCAGCATCTCCACGACGCTCTTCTTCCTCATGGGAGCCATGACGATCGTGGAGGTGGTCGATCAGTATGGTGGCTTCAACTTCGTCCGCGACACGCTGAAGACGCAGTCGAAACGAGGACTGCTCTGGCGCGTGGTGGCACTGACGTTCATCCTGTCGGCTATCCTCGACAACATGACCACGACGATCGTCATGATCATGGTGCTCCGCAAACTGGTCCGCGACCATAGCGACCGCATCATCTATGCCTCACTCATCATCCTGGCGGCCAATGCAGGCGGCGCCTTCTCGCCCATCGGCGACGTGACGACCATCATGCTGTGGAACGTGGGAAGCATCACGGCAGCAGGTGTCATCGAGGAGCTGCTCATTCCCTCGGCCATCTCCATCTTCATCCCCACCCTCATCCTCCAGTATAAGCTTCACGGAGCACTGGTGGAACCCGACGCATCGACGGAAGAGACTGCTGCCAGCGTGCTCTCGGGATGGCAGCACAAGGCGGTCTTCGTGCTCGGCGTGGGTGGTCTCATCTTCGTGCCCATCTTCCGCTACCTCACCGACCTGCCCCCGTTTGTGGGCATTCTGCTTGTCCTTGCCGTTCTTTGGACGGTGACGGAGCTGTTCTTCCGCCTGTCGAAACGGGCCAAGACAGCAGGCGACATGGGCAAGCGGGTCAGCCAACTGCTGGGTCGCGTCGATATGAGCACCATCCTCTTCTTCCTCGGCATCCTGATGACGGTGGCCTGCTTGGAGGAGGTGGGCGTGCTGACGGTCGTGGGACAGGGCCTCGACCATACCTTCCATGGCAACCACTACCTGGTGACGGGCTTCATCGGCGTGCTCTCCAGCATCGTGGACAACGTGCCTCTCGTGGCTGGCTGCATCGGCATGTACCCCCTGCAAGAGGCGGGAGCCTTTGCCGTCGACGGCGTGTTCTGGCAACTCCTGGCCTACTGTGCGGGCGTGGGCGGATCGATACTGATCATCGGCAGCGCCGCCGGCGTAGTGGCGATGGGTCTGGAGAAGATCAGCTTTGGATGGTACGCTCGCCACATCTCGTGGGCAGCCCTCATCGGCTATCTCGCTGGCATCGTGAGCTACTACCTCCTGCGCACCTTCGTTTTCTAATCTTTGCCCTATCTGAGGACATCCCCCGCTGGGCAGAAGGACAGTACGCTTTTTTGGTGCTAGTCTTCCGCCCCGCGGGGCTTTTTCGTCTCTTTTCCGCCCTTTATCATAGAAAAAACGAGGTGCAACGGTCTGTTCTTTGGAAAACTTTTGTATCTTTGCATGGGTTTTCAATCATAGAGAAATGACACGCAAAAGAAGAATATTGTAACAGGTAACGCATCACCCACTCAGAGCCGAAGAAGGCGACGGCCACGTGGACTTTAATCCCTCTTATTATTTTAAAACTACCTATTAACTATGAAGATTATGAAAAGATTTTTGGTGATTATCCTTGGCTGCCTCCAGGTCAGCTTCTCCCACGCACAATGGTTTAGTGGCGAATACACCACAGAGGTGCAATGGGACCTGACGAAGCACACCAACTGGCTCAACCATCTCCGGCTGGACCTGGCCATCCCGCTATGGGAGGGCAAGGGGACGCTGGAGGCTGCGACGCTCCATGTGGCAAGGACCCAGGAAGGAATCATTGACGACTGGCAGGGCCACTCCAACATCGAAGAGGACAATATGCTGGCGGCCCTTGCCGTGCTGGGCTATATGCACGAATGGAAGGAGGCCCACCTGTTTGTCGGCGTGCGCAACGTCAACGAGGACTTCTTCACCTCCGACGTGACGTCGCTCTTCACCAACGGTTCCTGCGGCATCTTCCCCACGATAGCGGCAAGCTACCCCATAGCCAACTTCCCGCTCTCGGGACTGACCGTCTATTTCGACGTGGGCAAGGACGGATGGGTGTTGAGAAACAGTCTGTACAACGGCGTGGGATACAACGGCTGGAAACACCACGACAATCCCTTTCGCCTACGCCCCAAGACGGATGGCATCTTCAACATCTCCCAACTGGAGTACACCCATCCCAAGGGCCGCTACTATGCGGGCGTGGCCATTCACACGCGCCAGTTTGCCATCGACGAGGAGGGCGAGCTGGTCCCAGCCGAGGAGGCTTCCACCAAGACTACCTGCGTCTGGTGGGTCTATGGCGAACAGACACTATGGGCCGATGGCGAGCATCGATGGTCGGAAATGGCACAATACTCGGAGAACACAAGCCACGACAACGGTTGCTACCGCTACGCAGAGATAGGAAGCATTTATGAGGACGGCCACAACGAGTGGGGCGTGTCGGGACAGTACGCGCGCTTCCACCAAGGCACGGAGCGGTCGCTGGAAGTGACCTGGAAGAGGCAGTTCAACAAGCATTTTGCCCTGCAACCATCCTTCCAATACATCAACAACGACAACGGCGACTTCCTGGTGCTTGCCACCCGCCTTTGCTGCTCATTCTGACACTCACCCCATCGACCAAGGGGTCAGGAGCAAACCACTCCTGACCCCTTGATCTTTTTCCAAACGTCGGTCCGTTGCCCCGGGCCGATATGCGGTTGCCTCACTACTTTTGAAGCAGCCTGCGGTTGGCCTACTATTCCAGTATCAACACATGGCTGTTGCCCGTCCTGGGCGTGAAGACACTCAGTCCCACCTTCATCAGGTAGTCGCCACTATACTGCTTGCCGTCACACGTCAGCTCCGACTTCTTGCCAGGCATGAGGTTGGTCTCGCGGACCGTATATGTCCTGTCGGGGTCCAGTCCCTGCAGCCGCACGTTCGTCAGCGGCTCCATATAGCGTGGGTGCAGATCGAAGGCGAAGAGGACGGCCCGCTGCCGGTCCTTGCTCACATAGTTGATGGCGCAATGGTTGCCCTCGTAGGGTGACACGAGGCGGTAGAGGTCGCCATCGAAGATCACGGGCTTCATAAGGTCGTAGTTGCTGACGGCCTGCTTCACAAACTGATACTCCTCGGCTGAAAGCGACTTGAGGTCGATGTCGAAACCCAGTTTGCAGGAGCTGCAGACGTCGGTACGAAACTTCACCGAAGTGTTGCGGTTCCAGTTGGTGACGTGCGAGCTCATGGTCTTGGCGGGGAAAAACTTCGACAGTCCCCACTGGATGTAGATGCGCTCATAGGGGTCGGTATCGTCGGAACACCAAAACTCCGTGAAATATTTCAGCATCTCGTAGTCCATCCTGCCGCCGCCTCCGGAGCAAAGCATCATGGGCAGGTCGGGATACTTGTCGTGGATGCGGGTGAGGACATGATAAATACCGCGGATGTGGTCGATGTAGAAATTGCCCTGATTGGCCTTGTGGTAGGGCGAGAAGATATTGGTCACGACGCTGTTGCAGTCCCACTTGAAGTAGGCCACGTCGGGATTCTCCGTCATGATACGATCGACTATGCCGAAGACGTAGTCCTGCACCTTCGGGTTGGAGATGTCGAGCACCAGCTGGTGGCGATGGTAGTAGGGCTCGCGGTTGGGCTGCATGATGGCCCAGTCGGGATGCTTCTCAAACAACTCGCTCTTCGGATTGACCATCTCCGGCTCTATCCAGATGCCAAACTTCACACCTGCCTTCTTGGCGTCTCTGACCAGTCCGGGAATGCCCTCGGGCAACTTTCCCTTCGTGGGTTCCCAGTCGCCGAGACCTGCACGGTCGTCCTTGCGGGGATATTTGTTGGCAAACCAGCCGTCGTCGAGCAAGAAGAGATCCACACCCAGGTCCTTGGCATCCTTCATCAGCTCGGCCAGCGTCTGTTGGTCGAAGTCGAAGCCCGTGTTCTCCCAGTTGTTGAGGAGCGTGAGGCGTCCCTCCATGCCCTTGTTCACCTGATACTGGCGCGCCCAGTCGTGGAGATTGCGCGAAGCCTCGCCCACACCATGGTCGCTCAGGGTGAAGATAAACTCGGGCGTGGTGAAGACCTCGCCAGCCTTGAGCTGATAGTCAGAGGCGTAGGGGTTGATGGCGGGCAGCACACGGAGCACCCCCACATTGTCCACCTCAAAGGTGAAGCGGAAGTTGCCGGGCCATCCAATGGTACCGAGCATCGCCCGTCCCTCATTCTCCTTGGCTGGTTCGTCGAAGCCCAACTCAAAGAATGGTTCCGTCTGCATAGCCGCACGCGTGCCAAGTTTGGTGTCGATGACCTTCTTGCCACGGGTCAGCGGCGCGGTCTCGGGCTGACCCTCCCGGGCCCAGTCACTATGATAACTGGTGAGGAAATAGCGGTCGGCCTTGAAGTAGAGCATGGCCGAACTGTAGCGCCATAGCACCACGGGCGCCTTCTCCTGGTGGGAGATCTCGCTCCAGGCCTTGATGACGTTCTCCTTGGGATAGGCCACATAGTGGAGCCTCACGGTCAGCGGATAGACCTGGTCGCGCAGGGTGATGATCGTCTCCGTCTCACCGTTCACGGCCTTCTGCTCCACGTTTTGATAGTAGAGGTAGGTGGTCTTGTTGCCGTCGGCATGAGTCACAGCCACGGCGGGCTCGAAGAAGTCCTCGCCCCCCGAGGCTGCATAAGCCTCATGGCCACGCGTACTGACTGCAGCATCGGAGGAGGCATAGACCTCCCAGGGCAAGTGGTCGTAGTCGGCCGGATTGCGCAGCTTGTCGCCGAGATAGACCTGGTAGAGGCGCCCCTTGGGCGACACCTTCAATACAAGGTCAGTCTTGTCCGTCGATACCCGAATCGTCTTTTGGGCGAATGCCACGGCAGAGACCATGCACATCGCCACGATAAGCATCACGTTTCTTTTCATGTTCATTGTCATTATCATCTTTATTTTGTTAGTTCACACCGGTCCTCACGCCTGGACCATCATTTTTTAATTAGCCATCAAATTAAATGACACCTACAATCTACACGAACGACTTTTTCAGTTTGGCAGTAAGAGCATAATCATGCAGAGTTATGCTCTTCTTGATCCATAGCATGAAGGACGAGCCGTCAAAGAATAGCCGAAAATGACCGAAAATGACCAAAAATAGCCGAAAATAGCCGAAAATGACCGGTAAAACGACCATAAATAGCCGAACACGACAACAAATAGCCGTACAACTAAGCTCCAAGTTCACTTTCTCCTTTCTCTGTAATATTCCATTTCTTGCCTGTAGAAGGCTTGCTTATTAAACCTTCTTTGGACATAATGCCAAGAAGCCGTCCTATCTTTCTTAGTTTTTCGTCATGAGTTAAATTTGAAGGGAATACATGCTGGAGTCCCTCATAAACATCTTGACGTTTGAAGCCCATACTTCCTGCATTATGCGCCAATTGCAACAATAGCTTTTGAATACTATTTTCTGCAAGTCCTTTCTCTTTGGTATAATGCCCAATTTGTTTCGTCAGCTTGGCAACTTTTAGAGATATGGTATAATGTGGAGCACGTCCTTCTATCAAACCTTTGTCACAAAGATGCTTAGCTGCTTCTTTGGTGACAGGATGATGCTTTTGTACGGCATCTAGCCAAAGGCATTCCTTTAGTGACAAAGACTGGTTGCTCTTTAGCAGATTGGTATATTTCTCATCTATCATCTTGCCATAGATGGTTACACCAACAGTACGATGCTCGTTGTCGATGTCATAATCTGGCATTGGAAAGAATCGGTTGCGCTGCTCTGTGTAAATCTTCTTGATGCCACGTCCTACGGTATCAATCATGTTGAAGTTAACCATGCCGCGGCATAAGCATTCGTTACGATAGTGGAATTGTGGACCTTTGTGCTCCAAGGCATTCTCTATCGTGCCAGGAATGAAACTACCACCATTACCATAATATAAGGTGCTTGGTCCTTCCACAAACACAATGCGCTGTTGCAAGGTGTAGTCTTGATGTGCAATGGCGTTATGAAGAGCCTCACGTATTGTATATTCATCATACTGCTTCATCGTATCAGGGAAAAGGGTTCCACCTGGCAACTCACGCATAGTCTTGTTACGTATTTTACTCAACACCTTATCTACGGTCAAGATGAAAGGTATTGTAAAATGCTCATAATCTTGTACGATGCCTTCTTCATCTTCCCATGTCCAAGTGATTTGTGCTACGGCAGGATGAATCTTTTGAATAGAAAGGGGTTTGCCCAATAGTAGAATGGCAGCACGAGTGATTTGGCCGTCTCGCATCATCATGCTATTAGCTAAGAACTCTTCTGTTGTCCACGCATCTATTTCTTCGGCAGGAATACTTGAAGAGTGTACTTTCTTGAACATGACTTTAGCTGTGGCTACTGCCAACTCATCCAAATCATTGATAGTCGCATTGGGTACGAGTTGGGCTGTCCAATCTGGTATTGGTGGTTGTTGGCGTATGGCATCTTGTTTGGCTTGGTTCAATGGTTTTAGACTTTCGCCATCACGACCATAAGCCACACCTTTCCAGTGCATCACGATATTGCGTGGCGATGCAGGAACCTGGAAAAGCAAAACGCGTTTGCCTTCAACCTCAATAGGTACAATATCCCTAAAGATGAGATTGTCTGTAGTGTGTTGAGACATGTCTTGCTTTAGGCGGTTCAAGGCAACCTCACTATCTTTGAAACTGGTACCATTGATCTGATGCTTCTTGTCCCAAACACCAAATACTATCCACGCAAACTCATGATCTCGTAAGTTTGCTTCATTGCTGAGAGCGGAGAAGTACTTTCCCAACTCGTCAATATCAAAGTTGGTCTCTGCTTTCTTAAACTCTACGACCTCATTTTCCGAGTGCTCCCAAAGCTTGTTGAATATGTCTATATATTTTTCCATTATTCGCTTTTTACAATCTACTTCTGTAAGGGATAGTTGACAAAACTACTTCTATATCCATACCTTTTGTCCATAGGAATGATTTTATTCTCATTATTACTTCTGAGGATGTCTGACATGGTCCTACCACAATTCTTTTTAGGCAACTGATTGGAACATTTACTTTTATATAAGGTACCAGTTTGTTGTCTGCAAGACGGTATTGAGGCTTTATTTGATGCTTAATGATACGATATTCCCCTTCTGCTTCATACTTTTTGTGTTTGTAGATTGGGGCGTATTCATTGTTTATTATAGCCTGTTTTACATCTGCCCACTCATTCTTATTAAAAATGTTTTTTAGAGTCCGATTGCAGGCTTCTTCTGCAATCTTGATGTTATTTGCATCAACATACTCACATTTTTTTATTTCATCATAAAGTAAACATGTCGGTTCGCCTTCACGCTCTTTGCAATCAGCTCCATACTCAGATAAAGTTGATGGAAGTTCGGAGAAATCGAAACCTAAACTTATGCCATCTCCATTTTGTCCATAGCCACGCCACATTGTTAAATCGTCTTCATGTTTGGAAAACGAAATAGTAAATATGTTCATATGCCACTGGGGGTGTTGTATGAGATCATTGTCTTTGTCGTTAAGTGCTTTGTTGTTATTTTTAGTATAATCAAGCACACCAGCTTTTAGCCCTTCAAAAAACAACAGACATTCTGTTGGGTCGTTTTGATGTGCATAATGTGTTGCCCACATTGTTATACACTTAGGATGGGAATCGCCATCTTTATACTGCAATGAGTGTTCTATCATATTATAGAACGTACTCATTGTAGTATAATGGTACAGTATGTTCATATTTTCTTTACTCATATTCATTAATTAATCGTTATATCCGAATTTATTCCAGGCTTCGAGGACGAGGCGCTTGGTGCGTGCTGTATCTTTCCGCGCGCTTCTTCGTTTTCCTGTCCTGTGTATTTGCCAAAAGTGAATGGACACGGATGGCCTGTCCGCTCCTCATATTCTGCTTTATACCGGCTCAATTCCTCAGCTTGAGAGTTGACAAGGGCATTCATTGGATAGACTATGATAGCAATCGTCTTATCTTTGCATGCCTCATCATGAAGTAGAATATAATTGAACACGGTAGCCATAAAGGTTCGTGATTTTCCGGAGCCTGTGCCAGAAGTCACAATAAATTCTTTGTCTTGACAGCCTAACTCTATAGCATCTTGCTGATGCTTATAAAAAGGCTTGTCGAAGAAATACTCCAAGTCTTTATGGATAGGGAGGCCCTTGGCGATAAGCTCCTTTACGCCTATCCCCTGCTTGAAGTTTGGATTGAATTGAATCAAAGCCTTTCGCCACAGCTTTTCATTTTTGATAGACTCGCTGACCTCGTCCTTGATTCGTTCATCTTTTATGGCAACAAAGCTCTGAAGGTAACTTTTGTAGCTACCCTTCAAGCTTTCATATAATTCTATTATATTCATAGATGTTTGTCTTTTAAACAACTACAAAGATAGCATTATTCTTTGATAATAGAGCATATATTTAGATAGAAAGTGCTTTTCTTAGTGATTTTCCCTATTTTGGGCGAAAAGTTCCTATGTATGGGAGTAAACTAAATACCAGTTGTGCAGATTGGTCGTTTCCTGATTTAGCTTGACTACTTGCTCGTCTTAAGTCTTGACAATGTTGACTCTGTTAAGCATTTGTGATATCGCATGAAATCGTCGTGTAAAAGATCATGTGGAACGTTATAGGACAAAGGTCCACAAATAAAAATAGAGGTATTATGGCGAATATTGATTTGAAATTATCCTCAAAAGACGCAGCTGCAATGATGCGACCAACTGTCATAAAAAGAAAATTCCGTAGTAGATAATAAAGCAAGAGAGTGTGTGTTTATTACATACTCTCTTGCTCATATAGGTATAATGTCTTATTTTCCCAAAGACTTGAACATCTTGGTGATGCACTTTTTCTTCTGCTCCATGTTCGGGTGAACATAGAGATTAAGGGTTGTTGTAATATTGGCATGACCGAGCAGTACGCTTACGGTCTTGTAGTCGCAGTTGCTTTCAATGCAGCGTGTGGCAAAGCTGTGGCGGAGTCCGTGGTATTTCAACCGAGGAATGTCAAGATGCGCCATCAACCGATGATAATAGTTGCGATAGGTGCGAGGTTCGGTTGGTTTCTCCTCATTGGTCAGCACATAGAAGTCTGTGTTTACCACCTTTTTCAGTGGTTTCACCATCGCCAGCAGTTCCTTGTTCATCGGTATCTCACGGCATGAGTTTTTGGTCTTGGGTGTGTTGATGACCAACTCTGTGTGCTTACGTTCGCCCTCCACAATGTAGATGCGCTCAATGGTGCGGTTCACTACAATCGTACCATTGTCCGTGTTGATGTCCGACCATTTCAAACCGCAGATTTCTCCAATACGCAAACCAGTAGTCAGACTGATATAAATACCAAGATTGCGGAACGTGAAGTTCTGCTTGATGAAATCGAGGATCTTCTTGTGGTGTGCCACCGTCAGCACCTCAATTTCCTTGTTGGTCTCAGTCGTAGGGTATTTGATATCCCACTCGCAATAGCTCATCCACTCGTTCTTTACTCCGAACTTCATCACCATTTTCAAGACTATCAGAATGTCCTTTACCGTTTTAATACTGAGTCCGCCATTTAGTTTCTGCAAAACGAACTCCTGCACAAGTTTCTCACTCAAAGCCTCACAATCGCCAAACGATGGCAGAATGTGATTCTCCAAAACTAACACATAAGCAGCGTATGTGGACTGCTTTACATAGCGTTGCTTGTCTATTTTCCAAGCCAACGCAATTTCTCTAATTGTTTTTGTTGTCATTGTAATCCTTAATTTTGAAGGTGTATATATTAATTAGAGAAAATAGACCTCTGATGTCCCAAATCTCAGATTCCCTGAGTTTCAGGGGGAGTGGGAGGAAACTAAGATTGGTGATATTGCTATAGTTGTTGGTGGAGGTACTCCCGACACAAATACTTCCCAATATTGGAATGGAAAAATTCAATGGTTTACTCCATCAGAGATAGGCAGAAATAAGTATGTATATAATAGTGTTCGCACAATATCAGAAGATGGTTTGAACAAATCCAGTGCAAAGCTTCTTCCGATTGGAACTATATTGTTAAGTTCAAGAGCAACTGTTGGTGAATGCTCTATCAACAAGAAAGAATGTACAACCAATCAAGGATTTCAATCTTTAATACCCAAAGAGAACATTTCGAATGAGTTTGTTTATTATTTGATTCAGACCAAGCGAAAGGATTTAATAAGGAAATCTTGTGGCTCTACATTTCTTGAAATTTCAGCAAATGAAGTACGAAAGATTGTAGTATCTATACCAACTATCAAAGAACAAGACAAAATAGCAAAACTATTGTCACTTCTTGACGAGCGTATCGCGACCCAAAACAAAATCATTGACAAGTTGCAGTCCTTAATCAAGGGAATTAGTAGTAGAATTTTTGCATCCATACAAGGAATTGAATATAGAATGGGTGATATTGTTACAATTACTAATGGAAATAGTAATGTGCAAGATGCTGTTACACAATCAAAGGATGGTTTGTATCCTTTCTTTGATAGGTCTGAGGATATAAAATATTTGCCTACATTCTTGTTTGACAAAGAAGCTATTATATATCCAGGTGAAGGAACTGAATTTATGCCACGATATTTCAAAGGGAAATTCGCTTTACATCAAAGATGTTATGCCATTTTTGACTTCAACGAAATTATAAATGCTCGTTTCCTATATTTTTATCTAAAGACGCGAAATTCTTATTTCGTCAAAAATGCTGTGGGCTCAACAGTGCCTTCATTAAGACTTGACACGTTTCAAAAGCTAAAAGTTATTATTCCACCGAAGAAAACACAACATAGTGTATCTTCATTTCTTTCTTCTATGGAACAGAAGCGTAATGTCGAAAAAAAGATTTTATACAAACTATTAAATCAAAAGCAGTATCTGCTCCGCCAGATGCTTATATGAACATCTGGCGAAGCAAGTATTCCTTCTGTTTCTGAAGAAGCGAAATAGCATTATTCTCAGTCTCTAATTTATTATATAAAGATTGATATAACTCACATATTTGTTTCTGTGCCTTTATGCTTGGAATCTTAACTACAGTCTTTCCCAATTCTGTTTGGTTAATGCTTGCTTGTGATACTGCTTTGTTACAGATTGTCTTGAAGTGATTTTGCTTCTTGTTTGTATTCAATAACAAATATAAATAAAGAGGTATAACAATATTCTTATTAGGCATAAGTCTTAGTAAGTTCATGCCATGATACAAGCCATAATCTTTTTCGATAAAAGCCGTATTCCCAATGTATTCAACACTATTAATATTGCTAAACAATATGTCTCCGATTTGCAATTTGTAATTCTCTGAAGAAGCAAATGGGGCAACATATCCCACACGCTCAATATTTACTTTATGCCCAGAAATTGTTTCTATACGAGAAACCTTTAACCCATTCTTTGATGTAAGTTGATTACCAGAATAACCACTTCTTATTTCACAGAGTTCTTTTAGCATGTAATTAAAGCCATCATCTGTGAATACATTCTGATTAATTCCCTTGATTAAGGATTTTGTGGCTTGTAGGGCTGCGATTATTGAAATTGAATATACGCCTAATACTAAAACCACTTCGCCTATAGGCGATGTTATTGAGCAGATTTCTAAGCGTAATAAAAACAATGCGATTAAAAATGTTTTGTCGGTTAGCAATCGTCAAGGTTTCATAAAGCAGAGTGATCAATTTGAAAATAGGAATATTGCAAGTGAAGATACTTCTAACTACAAGATCGTAGAACAGAACGACTTTGCCTTTAATCCTGCACGAATAAACGTTGGTTCTATTGCTCGCCTGACAACTTTTGAAAAAGGCATCGTTAGTCCTATGTATATTTGCTTCCGAACCCAAGGAAACGTAGTACCTGAATACATTGATTACTATTTTGAATCGAAGCATTTCTATTGTGAAATACAAAAGAGATTAGAGGGAAGTGTTAGACAATGCTTGTCTTTTGAAGGACTATGTAATATTCCTCTTTCTCTTCCCTCTTTTGAAATGCAGCAACTAATAGGAAAACGCCTATTTACATTGGGGCAGAAGATAAGAATGGAAACAGATTTATTAGAACTATTGAACAAGCAAAAGCAGTATCTGCTTCGCCAAATGTTCATATAAACATCTGGCGGAGCAGGTGCTGCTTCTGTAAGGTGTATAATGTACAGAGCGACATATTGTTTTCAAGAGCAGAATCCACCGATGTAAGCATCTTTACACAAGTGTCCTTAATGGTGGCATTAGGGATTGAAAATGACATGTTTAGTATATCTCCCCCGTTCAAATTTGCAATTGCACCATTACCACCTTGCAAAGAGTTCCAAATATATCTACGGTATTTGTTTGTTTGAAACAACCATTTTACAATTGGTTCTTTAGAACGGTATATACCGCAAAATGCCCCAACGGTTATAGGAGAATGACAGTTGCCGTCATAGAAAGAAGATTTGCCAACCAAAGAAGAACTTCCGTTTGCCATACAGATAACTACATCTCCATTTTGTAATTGCTGTTCTGCTGACATTTGCTTATTAACGAATACAACATTGTTATTGTAATCAAGCAAACTTCCATTAACAATATTGTTTGAGCGCATAACAAGTGTGCCACCATGTTCAACAACATCGTTACTGCTATAAGTTAGTCCACGAATATATGATCCTACATCATTCAATTGTAGTTTTTCTGAATGTTTACCATTGAATACCTTTTCAATAATCGCAGCCTTTAGCTTCTTCAAATCCTCAATGATTTTGTTTTGGGTTGCTATGCGCTCGTCAAGAAGAGATAATAGTTTCGCAATTTTATTTTCTTCCTCGATAGATGTTGTGTAAATTGGAAATGAGGAATATTCTTGTGAATTTATGCCTGGTTGTCCAGAACGTGCAGACATAATAGACACCCATCTCCAATATCTATGGGTGTGTAATTGAGAGAATACAAAATAAGGGTCATGTGTCGTCACATTCGCTCTAATCAAGAAACCTGCATAATACAATTTTCCATCTGATTTTTTATACAAATAAGATTTGCCAGTACTCGCTCCGGTTCTTGCCAACAATATATCACGATTATTCACAAGATAGTTATCTGTTAAAACACCATCTGGAGAAACGATGTCCTTATCTGTATAGGTGGATGATGCTTCGTCTATATCCGTGATACGAATATATTTGTTTACACCATCATAGTTTTTTTGCAGCAGCATTCATACCATAGTCAAAACCTGTTGCAATATCACCAAACTTAGTTTTCTCCCACTCCCCCTGAAACTCAGGGAATCTGAGATTTGGGACATTGCCCTTCGGACGAAGTCCCTCACGCTCGGCAGAATCCAAACAAGTTTGGTTCTGCTCTCGTTTATTTGGGACATTAAGGACTTTTCGTCCTTGATTTTTCTCATGCTCGGCAGAGTTCAAGCAAGCTTGGCTCTGCTCTCGCTCACTCGAAAAATTGAGTTTATTATGTTCGTTCTTTTTTGTCGTTGTCATTTTTAATCCTTAATTTGATCGTTCTGAAATAGTCCACCAGCTTGGTGGACAAATTATTTCCCTAAAATTTCCACAAGTTGTGGAAGATTTCAGTTCTCCTTTGGATTGAGGTCGAAAGGAAGCAGTGGCATATCGTCATCACCATTATTAAATCTGTCGAAATCAGAAATATATGAACGGTCTTGGATGAGTTTATATTTCTCATATTCTCCATAAGCCTTTGCTCTTGCTTCATCTTGCGAAACAGTTCCTGCCGAAGGGTTTGCCTCATAGTCCATTGCCGCAAGGAACTGGGCAAGTCGCTTTCGCCAATCTTCCATTGTTGTAATGATATGGCGTTGGGCACGAGTTTCTGCGAGGTCAAGGAATGATGTAGTTATGGCATTGAGTTGATTAAGTTCGGTATCCGACAAATAGTTCTTGGCTACAATTGTGTCCGACTTTTGTACTCGTCCGTTAGGTGCTTTTTTCCATGTGGTAAGCCCCATGTGTGGTTGTTCGGCATCAGCTCTGTTAAAGACAATCTCTGCTGCGGTATGATGTGTGACAGCCAAGTGCATCATATTCTGCACCATCTTGAAGAACAATTTGGTACTTTCTGATTTTGCATCATAATCAGCACTACACTCTGCATATACATCCGTTATCTTCTGATAGTAGCGACGTTCAGACGTCCGTATCTCACGGATGCGTTCCAGCAAGTCATCAAAGTAGTCCTTGCCGAAATGCCTGCCTTGTTTCAAGCGTTCGTCATCAAGTACATACCCCTTGATGATAAACTCCTTCAACACAGAAGTTGCCCATATACGAAATTGAGTTGCTTGATAGCTGTTCACACGGTAACCTACGGCAATAATGGCATCAAGGTTGTAGAACAAAGGAGTACGTTCCACATCACGCTCACCCTCAAGTTGAACTTGTTGAATTTTTCTACAAGTTGCCTCTTTTGTAAGTTCTCCACTTTCATAAATTTGAGAAAGGTGATAAGCAATCGTTGCTCGGTCTACGCCAAACAAATCTGCCATGCGTTTTTGCGACATCCAAAATGTCTCGTTGTTGAATATCACTTCAATGCGGGTTTCACCTTGTGCTGTTTTATACAGCAATATGTTGGATTCCAGTGAGTTTTGGATAAGTTCTGTGGTAGAAACGGACTGCGAAAAATATTCTCTTGCTTGTTGCACCAGAGGTTTCTTTCCGTCTGCATTTTCAGCTATAATCATGCACGCCATACGAGACAAACGGAATATGTTCACCTTTCTATATGCACCACTACCGAGCTTGACCATATCAACCGTTTGGTTGAAATGGTCATCAATCTTCATGCCTTTTTGATTGGCTACGGCAATTGCCTTATTTATGACATTTTGGAATTTCCAGTTAGTAGAATATCCCATAGCATTACAAAGGTCGCGCGAACTCCAATATTCCTTGTTGTTTTCGTCAGTCCTGCGGATAGCATCAAACGTAGGACGCATTTCTGGTATATTATCTTTCTCAGCCATATAAAACGTTCTTCTAAAATTGTCCCAACCTGGTACAAAAAATTCATTCCACCAATCCCAACTCTTTCAGATAGCCTTCAATCTCCTTGTCAAGGTCAGCACGTTTGGCTTCCAGCTCCTTGATTTCTTTCATGACAGCGTGGATGTCGATAGGCTCTTCTTCCTCGAAAGTATCAACATAACGAGGAATGTTGAGATTGTAGTCGTTCTCAGCCACTTCTTGCAGTGTGGCGAGATGACTGTACTTTTCTATCTCCTTGCGCTCACGATAGGTGTCAACAATCTTCTTGATATGCTGCGGACGGAGTTTGTTCTGGGTCTTGACCTTTTCAAACTCTTTGCTTGCGTCAATGAAGAGAATATTGTCATCCTCCTTACGGCATTTCTTGAACACCAAGATACAGGTCGGGATGCTTGTGCCATAGAAGATGTTGGCAGGCAGACCGATGATGGCATCCACATAGTTCTTCTTCTCAATGAGGAAACGGCGAATTACGCCCTCGGCATTGCCACGGAACAACACACCATGAGGAGCGACACAAGCCATTGTGCCACCCTCATTAAGATGGTAAATCATGTGGAGAATAAAGGCATAGTCGGCCGTCTTGCGTGGTGCCAAGCGTCCAGCCTTACTGAAACGGTCGTCGTTGTTGAACTTGTCCGCAGCACTCCATTCGGCTGAGAAAGGAGGATTGGCTACCACAGCGTCAAACTGTGTATCGCCAAAAGCATCAGCCTCCAAGGTATCGCCATTCTCTATGCGGAAGTTACTGAACTTGATGCCATGAAGAAGCATATTCATACGAGCCAAGTTGTAGGTCGTAGGGTTCTTCTCCTGTCCGAAAATCTCGTTGGCATGACCGATGCTTGCTGCACGGAGCAGCAGCGAGCCGCTACCACAGGTAGGGTCATAGACATTGCGCAGACGAGCGTGACCGATGGTTACGATTTCGGCCAAGATACGGCTCACTTCCTGAGGAGTGTAGAATTCACCGGCCTTCTTGCCAGCACCAGCGGCAAACTGACTAATCATATACTCGTAGGCATCACCGAGAATATCTATCTCTTGCGATGCTTCTACACCAAAGTCAATGTCATCAAGTGCAAGAAGAACATTGCTTACCAAAGTGTTCTTGTCATCGGCAGTCTTGCCCAACTTGGGTGAAGCAAGGTCAATGTCAGAGAATAGACCTCCAAAGTCTTCTTCGCTGTCCTGTCCGAGGGTACTGTCCTCAATACGCTTCAATGAGCGTTCGAGCATCGGCAGAATGTTCTCCTTTTTCTTAATGCTCTCAATGACAGACGAGAACAGGAAGTTTGGTTCAATGAAGTAGCCGATATTTTCCAGACATTCGGTCTTTACTTCTTGTTGCAATGCCTCAACATCCTCGTCTATCTCCATTGCCCACAACTCCTTGAATGTGACTTCATCGTCCACCAATGCGTCATTGGCGTGTTTCTCTATCTTCTCCGACAAATACTTGTAGAAGATAAAGCCAAGGGTGAAATACATAAAGTCGCTTGCCGACATATTGCCACGCAACTTGTTAGCAACTTCCCAAAGTTGGTCACGGAGTTTCTGTTGTAATTCTTCGCTCATATTAAGTATTAAGTTTTAGTGATTAGTGATTATGTTTGCTTTGTAGCATTTTTTCTTTAATTGTTTTTATAGAGGATGTCAATAGTTTGATTAATTCCTCTGCATCACTATAAACACTATCAAATTCATTATCTTTTAAATATTCACTCTCATGTAATAATTCTAACCAATAAATGGTTTCACTCGTTTCTTTCTGCGAGATAGACAATTTCGCAACAAAATCAGCTTCGCTTTGTCCGTAAAAGGCTTCGGCTATGTTTGCTCCGATACTTGTACCACTTCTAAGTAATTGTTTTGAAAGAACGTATTCTTTCTTTTCTTCACATAAATACTTGTACAAGCGTATAACCCTTAGTGCAAAAAGCTTGCTCTTATCTTTTAATATACTTTGCTTCATAATCTTTTTTTTAAAGTTTTATGTTTTAGTGATTAGTGATTAAGTGGTTGCAGTGCAACACTTCATCACTTATCACTAACACTTCATCACTTATCACTAACACTTAACACATAGAAAATGTTCTTATAATTGAACGCAATTTATCGAGTATTCTTGTCAATGCCTTGCGTTTTTTGATCAGTCCTAAGTGTTTCTCCTTCAATGCCTCTTGTATGATTTCAGGCTGTTCCTTTTGCAAGTAGTCATATTCAGAGTGATAGTGATTGAGCACGGATACATCCAAATTCTCATTCTTTGCAAGCGTATTGACAGCATTGTTACGTTCCGTGATAATGTAGTTGTTCAACCGTTCTTCGAGGTCGCTTGTACCGTCAGCCTTTTGTTTGCGAGCCATGAAGTTGTCACGGTCATCATCCACATTTTTCTGAATAAAACCGTCAATGAGTTTTGCCTTACTGCGAAGTTCGGCGTCCTTGATCATGGTGTCGATGATGTGCTTACGCCTCTCTTCGTAGTCCTCGCTGTACGGATTGAGGTCGGCAATCAACTCCAGAATGTAAGCCACATTGATGATGTCGCTATGTAGCAGTTCCAAGCAGAAGTCAATATCGCCCATACCAGTTGCGGTTTCTTCATGAGGATCTGGCTCACCAACCATACTTGGTTCTTCCTCTGGAACTTGATAACCTTTCTTTGGATCATCGTTCTTGACTGCAAACGAATCGTATATATCAAGATACTTGCTGCGGAAGTCCATAAACTGCTGTTCGGTCATTCCGAGGTCGGGAGCATCCTCCTCAAACTCGTCATACACTTGTATCTCTGCGTGCTTCTTGATGATGTCACGGAAGGCAAGGACAAACCGCTTCTTGTCGTTCTCACTCTGCAAATAGTCCACATAGTGCGGTTCGGGATAATGCTCCAAGAAGTCCTTTGTCAGTTTTTGATAGTGGGTTTTGACATCATCAAATGGTGGTCGCACAATATATTCTATTGGGTTGCCATTGCTGAAAAGTTTGATAGACTCGTCCACCTTGCTTTTCAAGTCACGGAAACAAACAATCTTGCCGAAGCGTTTCTTCTCGTTCAACACACGGTTGGTACGACTGAACGCCTGCAACAAACCATGATACTCCATGTTTTTGTCAACATAGAGAGTGTTGAGTTTCTTGCTGTCAAAGCCAGTAAGGAACATACCGACAACCAAGCAAAGGTCAAGAGGCTTCATGTCTGCCTTTTTTTTCTTCATGCGTAGGTTGATGTCATCATAATACGCACGGAAGTTCTCGGTAGTGAAACTTGTACCATACATATTGTTATAGTCATCCATGATGGCTTGCAGCTCGTCTGCCTCGCCTGTACTTTCGCTTGCAAAACCGCCAGTGTTCATACCAGTCTGCTCATCGTCTTGACTACTGTTGGCAGCGTATGTGAAGACTGCTCCAATCCTAATCTTTGGATTGAGGCTCTTGAATATCTTGTAGTAATGGATTAGCATCGGCACAGACTGCACGGCAAACAATGCGTCAAACTCTCCTTCAAATGTTGACTTATTGAAATTATTAAGGATAAATTTGGCAATCTCTGTCATGCGGCCTTGGTCGGCATTATCCACATCCTCATTGCCGTGGTAATACTCCACAAGAAAACCAAGCACATTTTCATCGGCAATGGCATCCTTTATCAAGTATTTGTGAAGACAGTTGCCAAAGATTTCTTTTGTGGTATGTCCGTCCACCGCATTCTCAACAAAGATAGGTGTGCCAGTAAAGCCGAATATCTGCGTGTTGTCGAAGAACTTCACGATGTTCTTGTGGCAATCTCCGAAATGGCTTCGATGACACTCATCGAAGATCATCACGATGCGAGAATGACGTATTTCCTCAATACGACTGCTATACCACTGCTTACTGACAGCTGCATTAAGTTTCTGTATGGTGGTTATGATAATCTTTGAATTGCTGTGCAGACGCTTCACCAATTCGTCTGTGTTGTCGGTACTGTCAACGGCACCAGGCTCAAAAGCCTCGTATTCGGCTTGGGTCTGCGTGTCGAGGTCGTGGCGGTCTACCACGAACATCACCTTATCCACATCGTCCGACTCGGATACGAGTTGGGCTGCCTTGAATGATGTCAAGGTCTTCCCCGCACCAGTTGTATGCCATATATAACCGTTATCGGTGGAGTTTTCCACACGGTCGAGAATCTTCTCCACTGCATAGAATTGATAAGGGCGAAGTACCATCAGACATTTGTCACCCTCATGCAATACTATGTACTTGCCGATAATCTTACCCAACGTACACTTGTCGAAGAACACTGTGGCAAACTTCTCCAAATCGTTGAAAGGCACGTTGGCGGCATCCGTCCAGTTGAAAGTGAACTTATATCCACTATTCGGGTTGTTGGCGAAATAGCGAGTGTTTACACCATTGGATATGACAAACAACTGGATGTAGTCAAACAGTCCATGGAAAGAAGTCTTGTGATAGCGTTGTATCTGGTTGTATGCCTGCTTCAGTTCCACACCTCTGCGCTTCAGTTCAATTTGAACCAAAGGCAGACCATTGATAAGTATAGTCACATCGTAACGGCATTTCTTTCTGCCCTCAACCGTGATTTGATTGGAAACTTGAAACTCGTTCTGACACCAGTGAGTGCGGTTCAAGAACTCCACCCACAGGCGCTCACCGCTTTCCAGTTCAAGCGGAAAGAGGTCACGCAGTTTCTTTGCCTTTTCAAAGCGAGTGCCACCTTCAAGATAGATAAGTATCTTTTCAAACTCAGACTCCGTAAACTCTGTGCGTCCAAGTTCCTCCAATTTCTTCTTGTTGTGTTTCTCCAACTGCCTTTTGAAATTGGCAGACAGGTTCTTCTCCTCTTCAATATGAACATACTCGTAGTTCATCTTTTGAAGAGTTGCAATAAGTCCGTTTTCGAGGGCAGCTTCACTTTGTACAGACATATCTTATCTTTTTTATCGTTACACTTATAAGAAGGTTTTCGTTAAGCCAGATGAGCAGAGCTAAGTTTACTTAAGCTCTGCCATGGCGAGAAAACGTGCCATGAAATGGAGCATGGCTATTCATTCATTTGTAGAAAATGAATATCCAAGGCATTCTCTATTTTGTTTATGGCTTCAAGCGAAAGATTCTCACGCCCTTTTAATATTTTTGAAATGTACTGTTGGGTACAATTCATTTTCTCTGCCAACATCTTTTGAGTCATTCCAAGTTCCTTCATTCTTGCTGACATGATATTGGCTATCATCTGCGAATGGTTAAACCAAGGTTTTTCTTCTTGGCTCATTTGTGCTCCTTTATTTCGAACAGGAGATATTGTTTCCTTTATCATCTTAGACGTATTTCGCTTTGTACCATTTATATTTGGCTATTGCCATTTCGCCTACAAAGATAACTGATTTTAATGAGAAAGCACAACTGTAGGGTAGTTTTCTCTTTTATGTGTGAAAATAATATGTTGATAATATCATATAAATCCTTTCTTGTAATATTAATTGTTAAATCCAAATTTATTCCAGGCTTCGAGGACGAGGCGTTTGGTGCGGTATTCTCCGTACTGGCGTATCTCGTTGTCTTTCAGCACACGGAAGGTCTCGTTAAGGCAGCCTTTGCTACAGATATCTTTAGGGTCTAAGATATAACGGAGATCTTCTGTTTTGAGACCATAGAGATGAGCAAAGATGGCATCAAGCTCGGCTACTCGTTTCACAATCTGCCATTGCATGGCAGATGGAATTTGGTCGGGGTGAGAGTTGGTTGCCCGAAATCCTGGTCACGGTTGCCGTTGAGCGTGTTTTCACGCTCTATATGATGCAAGATGCCGTCAGAGAGATGACCATATATATGAATACTAGTATCCATACGAGTTTTTTTATTCAGTTACATGCCAGTTACATGCGCCAAGCACTGTTTTAAAGGGCTTTTGCTCTGTTTTAGGGCTGTTTCGAGTCGCCCAGTTACATGCCTGTTACATGAGCTATGCCCAAGTGACGACCTCAAATTGCCGAGAACGACCTCAAATAGCCAAATAACGACTTAAAACGACTTATAACGACTTATAACGACCGAATATGCCCATATTATGACTTGACAATCGCAATTATGTAACAAATTAATAATTCAATTCTTGTTCACCTTTTTCTGTAATAATCCATTGTTTTCCACTAATAGTTTTTGTAATAAATCCTTCTTTCGCTATTTTTCGAAGAAGATTTCCTATTTTTCTCAGTTTCTCGTCCTGAGTTAAACTTGATGGAAAAACATGTTGTAGTCCCTCATAAACGTCTTGACGTTTGAATCCCATACTTCCTGCATTATGCGCCAATTGCAACAATAGCTTTTGTATGCTATGTTCTGCAAGTCCTTTATTGCCTAAAGCAAGATGTCTTTTTCAGTTGTAGATGCGCACTTGACAGATAAAGATGCAACTAAAATGGTGCTATCCTTAAAATAGACGAGAAAATATTTGCGTGCATAAAATATTTTCTGTAATTTTATGGCTAATTTAGTGAATAGTAAAAATGGCTACAAAATACGATTCTAGTGTAAACGTCTTGGGGAGTATTCCTGATTATTCGTCGATGATGGATTTCATCTGCGAATATGAGGGACGTGTACCTGAAGGACAGGGAAGTTTTTCTTTCCGAACGCACAAGACGTTCTCACGTTTCCTGACTGCCATCAAGACCGCTACCCTGCAGTTTGCCAGCGATGAACATAAGCAACTGTTCCTCGATGCAATTTCTTCCAAGGAGCTATCCTTCCAGGAAAAGCTGATGATGCTATTCTGGCAGATGGCTTATGGCAACTTGTTGTTTCGCCGCATTTCAGAAGAGGTATTCATGAAAGCTGTCTATCAAGGAAAAACCACACTTTCGGCAATGGATGTCTTGGCATTGCTCCATCATATCAAGGAAACCGAAAAGGGTGAGTTTGATTGGTCGGAGGCTACCTTGAAGATTTGCGCCTCCAAATACCTCACCATCTTAAAGAAACTGGGATTGGCGGATGGGGCCGTCAAAAAGCAAATGCTCTATCCACCCATGACCTCGTTACTCTTTGTTTATTTCATTAGGATGGCGATGATGGTGTATCCCGACAAGCGGACCTTGGATAACCCGATGATGGTGTTTAGCTTCTATGACAAGCCTACGCTGATAACCAAACTGAAGCGAGTGGAGTTTATTCCTTTTTGGAACATTACCCAGATGGGCGATGAGGTAACTATAGATTTGAAATAATATATATGTTGAAAACATTCGATATAGAGCATAATCGTCTTTTCTCGGAGCTGAAGGCTACGCTCCAGGAAGACATCGTGAAGATTGCAGGCAAGTGCAACGGTGGCAAGAGTATCCTCTTTGTTTATCCACCAAGAGACGAGGAGGCTTATATTGCCAAGGCTCATGAAGTCTTGACTGACGGATTCGGTTTTATCGATGTCCGTGAGACTTTTGTTCAGTTCTTGGGGAATGTTGGAATGGATGTCTTTGAAGAGAATTATAAGGAGTTTCAGCAGGAGGTGTTCTTCAGCCAAAACTTTGAGGACGGTACTTTCTTTTCCATGCTGATAGAGCAAATCAAGGCAGTGTTTGCGGATGGCAAGATACCGGTGCTGGTTCATACCGGTGCGCTCTATGGCATGAATTTCTCCAACATCAACATCATGGAGCATTCGGTTGTTATGGCTTCCCACATTCCTTTGCTGGTGTTTTATCCTGCCACTATCGAAGGTCATCAAATCATGTTTCTCGGCAAGCAACCTTCCTTCAAGTACCGTTGCATTGTCATCAAATAATTTAAGCATACATAGACTATGAAAATCAAAGATATTCTGTCCATCAAGTTGGACGACGACATCAAGAATGTAATCGACCTTAATGTGCATACTGAAGATGCCGTGAAGGAAGAACTCGACGGCTTCATCTTGACTGAGAGCCTCGCAAAACATTTGTCCGACTTTCTCAACAAGTTTACTTCCGACATGAAGGAAACGGGGGTATGGCTCAGCGGCTTCTATGGCTCTGGTAAGTCTTACTTTGCCAAGATGTTGGGTTTCTTGATAGAGAATCCTATTATCCAGGGCACAGCCTTCAGGGAACGTTTTGCCCATAAGTTGACTGGTTTGAACAATGAGGACTTGATCAAAAACCAGATCAACTCTCTCTCTAAATCGAAATACAAAGTGGTTTTGTTCGACACGTCGAAGTTAGACTATAAGCAGGGCTTTGCTTATATGGCGATGAGCCAGTTCTTGCTCTCGTTGGGACTGATGAGCAACTGGGTTGGCTTCATGGAATATCACCTCCTGCTCAACGACCAGTATGAGGATTTCCTGCGTATGGTAGAAGAACAGAACAATGGCAAGCACTGGAAAGACTTACGACAGAACATGATGACCACCATGTCGGCATTGAAGAAAGCAATGAATGTCATCATGGGCGAGGAAAACTTCTTGGATACCAGAGCGATGGTAGAAAAACGTATTGACTCGTATGATGCTGACAAGCTGAAAGAAGACCTATCACTCTACTTGACGAAGCATCCACAAGAGAAAATCGTCTTCTTCATCGACGAGGTGAGCGAGTCTATCGCCCAAAAGAAAATCAACTTGCTCGACTTGGAGGGTCTCTCCGAGTCGCTTTCAGCCTTGGGAAACAGGGTATGGACAGTAGGCATCGCCCAGCAAGCTTTCAATGATGTGCTCAATGCGGCTGGATTGAACTATCATTTGCTCAACAAGGTGGAGGCTCGCTTCAAGACGCGTATTCCTATCGCTGCCGAGGAAATTGATAAGATCATTCGCAAGCGCTTGCTCGATAAGAGCGACGCGGGCAAGCAGGAGCTGGAGAAATATTACGATAAGAACAGTGGCATGATTCAGTCGGTGACCAACATCGCTGGCCTTGCCCTGAGCGCCACCAAGGACCGTGAGACGTATGCAGACTATTATCCTTTCTTTGAGCATCAGTTTAGTATGTTGCAGTATTTTCTCTTTGGCTCTCGCGATACGGTGACCAGCCAGATTGGTACCCGTGGTATGCTGATGTCGGTATTCGATGTCTTGAAGAAAGAGTCAATGACCGAGGAGGAAGTCTATACCCATGTATCGGCTGTGGAACTCTGTAATCAGGCGATGGAAAATGTGTCAGAGTCTCTTCGCATCCGTTACAAGCAGGCTGAAGACCATATCCAGGCTGATGGTAGTTTTAAAATCGTGAAAGGCAAGCAGCTCTTGCAGGTCATCTATTTCCTTGCCAAGTCGGATGCACGTACCACGGTAGAGAATATCACCAGTTCGTATGCCCGCCGCCCGGAACTGTATTATGAGATTCTGGACGAGGTGAAGCGTGCCGTAGCTCTGTTGGTAGAGAACAATGTGCTTCTTCAGACTGCCGACCAGTATCGCATCACCAGTCAGATAGAGCAGCAGATTATCGACGCTATGAGCAAGTACGAGATTCCTGTCTATCGTCAGAAGGCTGAAATCATCAGCCGCATGAAGCAGTTGCGCCTGGTGAAGGCGGCACAGGGCTTTACGCTGGATGGGGTGAAGTACAGTTTCTGTGTGGAAACCAGCAATGGCGAGAATTTTGCCAACCAGGCAGAGCGCTACATGAAGGTGGTGCTCTATGATGTTTTCTATGAGGATAGGGAACAGGTGATTGCACAGATTAAGCAGGATACTCAAGACGAGAAAGGCGTGATGTCGATAATTCCGACAAATACCTACGCCAAGCAGATTCTCGATTTGGCAGCAGAACTCTTGCGCATAGACTATATCGACACCAAGACTTATTCTACCGATGAGGAAAAGAAGGTGCAGCGTACCATTACTGATACCCGTGGCGACAAGCAGACACAGCTGGAGGACTTGGTACGCCGTGCCTATCAGGAAGGAACCATTGTCTATGCCTATAATGCCTACCAGTTGACTGAGGAAAACTGTCTCAAGGAACTGGAGGGAGTAGAGCGTAGAATGGCTGGCAATGTCTATACCCGTCGTTTAACAGCTACGTTGGATGATTCCATTGCCAAGCAGGCATTAACTGTGCCTGTTGCCAAACTGTCCAAGCTCTTCGGACCTTCCGAAGAATTCCGATTCTTCGATACATCAGGCAAGTTTATTGGTGACAACCTGGCTGTGGTCACAGAAATTCTGAATCGCTGCAAGTCGTTCAAGACGGGTGTTGACCTGGAGCGTGAGCTCCAGGCTCCTCCTACGGGTTATTCCTATGGCGTAGTAGTAACTACCCTTGCAGCCTTGCTTCGTGGCAACAAGATTATCGTCAAGTATGGTGGCGAAGATTTTCATTCAGCTACAGATGACGGTGTCTGTAAGGTCTTCGATAGTGTTCGCATCTTTGAGAAGGCAAGTTTCAAGGCTGTACTGCAATCGCTTTCTTACAAGGAACGCCAGGAAATCGTTGACATTCTGAAGGAAGACTGTAAGTATAAGAAGATTCTCCCTTCTGAGGATCAGCCTAATTACAACAAGAATGATTTCGAGATAGTAGATTGCATCCGCACCTTGTCAAAGGCTTTGTCAAAAATGGTTTATGACAAGATAGAGAGCGATGAGGATATGGCAGCTTTGTTCCCTACATCGGTCAAGGCACGTGCCATCTTCAACCGTTTCAACAAGACGGTGACGGATACCAACTATCTCAATATGGCGAACGACTTCCTTGACGAAGCCGATGAGTATATCAAAGCCTTGGAGCGTGTGCAGAAAGACTTGCATTTCATCGATACCCAGTTTGATGAGATTGAGGATGAGAAAGAATTTATCGCCGAAGTAAAGGATGAGCTGGAGAAGACGGGCAGTGACATGACCGCCTTCAACCAGAAGCGTGACCTTTGGCGTCAGGCTCGTGAGAGTGACTTGGTTCGCAATGCGCAGATGATGCGACAGACCACCCAGGAAATCAAGGATCTCTATTATCATCTGATGCAGCATAGTGCCGAGCGTTTGGCTGAGGCTTGTGTCGATTTACTCAACGAGGCAGACGTCCTTCGCCAGAAATGCGATGCCTATCCTAAGGAGTGGAACACGGCTATATATAATAAGGTGGCAGGATTGGAGCGTAATTACAAACGACTCACAGCCATCAAGGTTGATCTTGACAGAGGATGGAAGGTGCGTTGTTGCAACACCAACATGCAGCTTCGTGACATGGAGTATAAGTTGCAACAGGTACAGAATGACACCCAGAATTTGGCTCTTTGGGAGATGGAAATCAACGCAGCTGATCCTACTCCTACTCCAAAGCCTAAACCAGCACCAGGTACTCAACCTATCCCTGCTCCTCAGTCTGCCCCACAGCCAAAGGTATATAAGATGCGCAGCAAGATGCCTCATGGCAAATGCTCTGTTACAGAGTATCGAAACTGGCTGAGACAGCAGCTATTGCTCGTAGCCAAGATGGGAAGTGACGATGAGGTGAACTTTGAGGAATAATTTAATAACATAAGACAAAGATATGAAACTGATAGGCCATGTTCTGAAAATTAGAGGCCTGATACTGCAGGCCATTGACAATAGATTCTCTCGACTGGGATTACAGGAGGAGGCAATGCCGGTGGAGACGCTGTCGGATGAGCAGCAGCCTAAGCGACGTGTGCTCGATACCATCATCGCTACCCACCAAGCTGCGATGGGCAATTATGCTGAGGCTCGAAAGGAGGCTATCAAGGAATGCGTCTTTACACTCTTCAACCGACTGGCGGCTGTGAAGGTGATGGAAGACCGTGAACTATTTCCTGAGGTGATTCGCCGACGTGCAGAACATGGCAATCTGTCTTATTCGCACAAGATGTGGCTCGAAGAGCACCCTGAGGAGAGAGCTGCTGAACGAATGGGACTGAAAAACTTCCTGAGAAATAAGTTTGCTGAACTCTTCGATGATTTCGGTATTCCGCTCTTTAAGGCAGACCATCCTTACGCTATCCTGCCTACTGCCGATGAACTCGACGAGATTATCACGGCTTTCAACAGCATCGAACTGGATGAGCAGTGCGGCGAGAATATCTGGAAGGGGGATGATATCCTGGGCTGGATGTATGAGAACTTCAATGCCGTAGAAAAGGTGCAGCTCAAGGAGAGTGGAGAGAAAATAGAATATGATAAGGTTTTTCTCCAGAGTCAGATCTATACCCCTCAGTGGGTGGTCAAGTTCCTGGTGGATAATACCCTGGGCAAGCAATATCTGGAGATGTATCCTGACAGCCGCTTTATGATTGATGAGGAAACCGGCAAGACCAAGTATCTGATAGCCAATACACCGAAGCAGCAGGTGCGCCATCCTAAGGAGAATGGGGTGCTCGATATCAAACTTATCGACCCTGCCTGCGGTAGTGGTAACTTCCTCATTTATGCCTTCTCCGTGTTCTATGACATGTATGTAGATCAGATGGAGAACTATGGTGCCGACTTTAGTCGCCGTGATATTCCGAAGCTCATCGTAGAGCACAATCTCTATGGTGTAGATTTGGACGAGCGAGCCGTGCAGATTACTCAGATAGCCCTGTTTATCAAGGCGATGCAGATGAAGGGCCGTCGTGGCAAGATGCCGACATTCTGCAATGTGGTGTCTTCTCATTTCTCCTTGCCTGATTATGAGACGATTGAGGCTACATTTGAAATGGGCGATGCGCATTGGGATGAAAAGCAGAGAGAGGTGATTAAGGATATCTGGAATGACCTTTGCAATGCCCATAAGTTTGGATCGTTGCTCCGATTGAAGGAAAAAATTGAGGCGATGATGCCTAAGCAGGAGCGTAATCTTTTTAATGACTACCAGATTCATGATTTCTTCTCTTTCAAGAACCAGGCGATAGAAATGCTTCGCAAGCAGGTGCAACTGTGGGGTGGAGAGGGCAGCAATGCCTATAGCCTTTCATTGGTGAATGATGCCATGACTTTCCTGGATATTCTTACCACGTCGTTTGATGTCGCCGTGGCTAACCCACCATATACTGACAGCAGCGACTTCGGTCCGGAACTGAAGGAGTTTGCTGAGGCTAATTATAAAAAGCCGATGAAGTTCAACATCAACCTCTATGCTTGCTTTATCAAGAGATGCTGCGAATTGACGGATGAATTGGGTAAAGTGGGAATGATTCATCCTCATACCTTTATGTTTATCAAGACTTTTGAAGATGTGCGTAAGTTCATGATTGAGAATACGCATATCAATACAATGGTTGACTTTGGTTTGGATAGAGTGAATCTTTTTGGACCAGGAGTTTTGTTGGATGCAACCTTCTATACTCTTGATAAGAAAGATGTAGAGAACACGCCATGCGTATATTTTAATATAACAGCCAATCTTCAGGAAAAGTATAAGAAAGGTACTTTAGAGAAAGCTTATGCTGACTATTGTAGTGGTCAGCCAAATGATCGTGTCTATCTCCTTCCACAAGATAAGTTGAAGGCTATTAAGTCATGGCCTTTTATCTATTGGATTTCTGATGAGTTTAGAGAGAAGTTTAGTGATAAGGCTATTGAAGATGTTGTTGATGTAAAAGGAGGTATAACAACAGGTTGTAATGATAGATTTATTCGATATTTTTGGGAGATAAATTCAATGGAAATATCGAAGGATTACGCAAAAGATAAAAAAAAATGGGTTAATTATTCCAAAGGTGGACCATATTGTAAATGGTATGGTAATATTTGGGCTGTTATTAATTGGGAAAATAATGGATATGAAATTAAGCATTTTGTAGATGATAACGGAAAATTACGTTCGGTTCCTAGAAATGGACAATATTATTTTAAAGAAGGAATAACGTATTCAGCTTCAGGTTCAAAAGGTGTAACATTCAGATATTTATCATCAAATAATATTTTTGATGCAGGAGGTTCGTGTATTTTTGTTAATGAGTATAAAAATAGAAGTTATATTTTGGCTTTGTTAAATACTAAGCTATGTTTTTATGTGGCTGATTGTTTAAACCCGACTGTTAATGTACAAGTTGGTGATTTAAAACGTGTACCTTTTGTATATCCCAATAAGAATGAAGAACTAATAGTACAGTTCTTAGCTAAAAAATGTGTTAATATTAAAAAGCATCTTTGCATTTATTCTGTCGTTGAGCAGAACTTTTCTCACTCACCAATCACTCCAGCCTCATCCCCAGAGTCTGAGCTCACCCGTTATTACAACTACGAGAATGCTCTCTTGACTCAAATTCTCTTAAACGAAGCAATCATCAACCATATTGTCTTCGATATCTATGAGTTGAGTGATCACGACCGTCAGATGGTATTGGATAAGGAAGGCATTCCTGTGGGTGACCTGAGCGTATCGCAGGCAGCCTTGGAGGCATACAAGGCTTGGTTAAAGGAAGAAAATACTGAGTTCCCAGCCTCAGCAGAAGTTTGGGAGCATCTGGATTCCCTTGCCATCGACAACGAGCAGCCTCAAATCTCTGATTTCGAAAAGCTCTATCAGAATAATTATGGCTGGGAGGAGTTCTGCAACAGCGACAACCATCGCATGAACCCTATTGAAGTATGGTATCAATTCCGCCATGCTGGCATACTTCCGCCTCAGCGAACCCAAAGCCTCTGCTTTGAGCTGATAACCGACGTAATCCGTGCTATCCTGAAGAAAGATGACGATGGCGTTATCCCACTCTGTGAGCGTATGGGTGAGGAGCCATTGGATGTACGCATTGAGCAGGAACTGGTGGAACGAGGCTATAGCGGAGCGCAAATCTCGCAGATAGAGCAGTTGCTCTGCATGAACCTGGGCACCGGCAAGAGTCTGAGAAAGTATCTGTATGAAAAGTTCTTCCAGCAGCTCAGCGACCATCTCAACCTCTTTATGTATCTGCCAAAGACACCATTCATCTGGCATCTTACCAGTGGTGACCCGACAAGCGGTCATTCTGCCATCGACCTCTATGTAAGCATCTACACCTGGAGCCGAGACACCCTCTTCCGCATCAAGAGCGTGTATCTCGCCAACCGGGAGAGCGGTCTTTCCGACCGCCTTGCCGCCATCGACCCAACCACGGCAAACGGCAAGATAGAGGCAGCCGAAATCAAGGATCAGCTGCAGGAACTACATCAGTTTGCCGACAAGATAGATGCCCTCCTTGCCAGCGGCTACGATCCGAAGCTCGACGACGGTGTGGGCAAGAACATAGCCCCACTGCAGAAAGCCGGCTTGCTGAGCTACGAGGTGCTCAATAGCGGACAGTTGAAGAAATATCTCAATGCAGATTGGTAACAAACGAGGATTCAAATGTATTAAATTTGAAAGAAACGATGAAAGAAAATTCACTATACGACAAAAAATCTCTCAAAGAGATTACTGGCAAAACGGCAGACTGGAATGAGGTTGCCAAGGACTGTGTGGCTTTTAGTAATGCCCAAGGTGGTATTATTGACTATGGTATAGAGGATGATGCGGATGAGCCTGATACAGAACAAAGAATACCAGAATCATTGGTTGTCACTTTACAAAACAAGATAAATGGCAAGACTTCAAATGTTAGTGCCTATGGAGAAGTTGTTACACATAGCAATGGTGGGCAATTTCTCAGGTTGCATATAGCCCGAGGAAACTCGGCGGCTTCTACAACTTCAGGAAAATTCTTTATTCGAGTAAGCGACAATAGCGTTCCTGTAATCGGCAGTGACATCAATCGTATTTCTGCGGAAAAAGGATATTATCGTTGGGAAGACGAGCCAAGCAAATGGAGCTGGAAAGATGCAGACCACAAGAAACTTGACAAAGTAATAACTTTACTGCATGAGTCTGAGCGTGTTTCGGATTTTGTGAAGCAAAAAGATACCAAAGAGTTGTTGGATTATTTCTTCTTGACAGAGGAAGAAAGCGATAAGATGACCTATTTGGGAGTGCTATTTCTTGGAACTCAGTCGCAACGTGGAAGAATCGCCAACTCTCCAGTTTTGCAATGTATCAAGTATGATGAATATGGAGAAAAAGTGAAGAAATACCTTTGGGACGATTTCACTAAAAATCCATACGAAATCATAGAAGAGGTTTGGGAGAACATTCCTGATTGGCAGGAAACCAACGAGATAAGCGATGGGCTTTTCAGAAAGGAAGTTCCTGCTTATGATAAGGATATTGTTAGGGAATTGGTATGTAACTCGTTGGTACATAGACCATATACGGTAAGTGGCGATATCTTCATCAATATTTATCCGAACAAGATAGAAGTGGTAAATCCAGGATTATTGCCGTTAGGGGTAACTCCTGAGAATATTCTGCATAAAACAGTAAAGCGTAATGAACATTTTGCAAACTTGTGTTATGCTTTGAAGTTGATGGAGCGTGAAGGCTCAGGCTATGACAAGATGTATGAGATACAGTTGTCGAACGGTAAGCAGGTGCCAAGGGTGATAGAGGGGAATGACTCTGTTACTGCAATAGTAGAACGTCGAATTATTAGCAAGGAAGCAATCAAGGTGATAGGACGGGCTTTGCAAGTGGTAGAGTTGAAGCAAAAACAAATTATCTGCTTAGGACTGATTGCTCAAAATGAGAGCATTTCTGCTTCTGCACTCATCAAACTTCTCAATCTCAAAGACAGAGAAACGTTGACTCCTTGGTTGGATAAGTTGGTAGATGATGGTATTGTTGTAGCCGTTGGACAAAATCGGTCTAAAGAATATCGGGTTAGTGAAGATGTTTTGAAAGGAAGTGCTTATAAAGGCACTACTTCCTTGAAACGAATAGAGGATTATCGTATTAGGGAGTTAATCATCGAGGATTTGAAAATATACAAGTGTGCATCGCTAAATGATATTCATGAAAGAATTGGAAAAGAAATTCCTGCAAAAAAAATATGGGCACAACTTTATAATCTTATAGAAAAAGGATATGTAAGAAAAATAGGTAAAAATCGTTGGACAAAGTATCTGATAGTTGAAGATAGTTCTCTTTTCCAAAATCGAGAATAGAATTTTGATATGGAATAGAGAAATGGCAATGAGAAATATAAAGAAAAAAAGGATATAGCTGACACTCAGGCATTTACTCTTTTCCAAAAACGAGAATAGAATTTTGATATGGAATAGAGAAATGGAATTGAGACAATGAAAACAGATAGAAATAGCAACAGATAATGATAGATAGATGGTTCATTGATGATATAAATGGGGCATTGTGCAACTGCGGACGTGCTGTCGTCACAGATGCCCATGAGAAGGGAAAGTTCTTGCTGGACTTTCTGCCCGATGATGTTGTATTGCTGGAAATCGCCAGCACAGACCTGGCTGAAATCAAGGCTAAGTATGAGGCGGAGACACATCATGCCGACGATAAGGTGGTGTTCTATACCCATCGCTCAGAAAAGGACTTGACCTTCCTCTTGGAATATGCCGAGACTGCAAAATGTATCGTGCTCGATGATATGGAGGCATATATCAAGCAGCACTTGTTTGAGGCGATTCAAATCAACCCAGATTTGCCTAAGGGCGAACTCCTCATCGCTGCCAAATTGAGCAAAGGCAAAGACTTGAATTGGTGGAAGGCTGTTGCCATGGGACTCAACAAGCCGATGGATACCCATCAACTCTTGCTTAACTTGTTGGCATCTCCCGAGCAAACTGCCCAGAATATGGACAAGGATGTGTGGCGTCTCTTCGCGACAGAGGTATTTGGCCTGATAGGCAAGCCATATACGGAACAGCCTGCCAAGATATTGGCCCAGACGGTGATGAATGCCATCTGCGACGGACTTATCTCTCGCCAAATTACACCCGAACTGCTATCCATATATAATAGTTGCGTCAGTAGCCATGCCATGGATGAAGTAATGGCCGACTATATCGCCCGATACGATAAGTTGGACGATATCAATCCTTTGATGGCACACGTAGATCATCCGTTCGTGGCATTAGACAATATCTTGTTTAAGCGACTGAGCGAGGCGATCGAAAACAGTGAGTTTTTGGGCGAATATATCCATTTTATCGATGCTCGCACGAAAAGCAAGAATGCGGATAGCTATAAGGCAGGATGGCTGAGAGATGTCCAGACCTTGGTGGAATTTAAGAATGGAGAGCTATACAAGATTGCCTCTTTGTCTGATTTCGCCATCTATTATCGTGATATTTTTGCCAAGTTGGATACGGCAGTGCGCCATCTTTATGCAGCATGGTTGCATGAAGAGAAGGTGCTACGCCCTTTCCAGTTTCTCTATGAACAGGCAGAGAAAGAACTTTTGGATAAGTGGTTCTCCCTGGCGGCCGATTACCAACCTACGCAACAAGGGTTGCTCAAGGAGAAAATGGAGGAGAATGGCAGAATAGCCTTTTTGGTATGTGATGGGCTGCGACTGGAAATAGCGGAAACCATTTTTCAGCAGTCCAAATCGAAGAGCAAGAACAACTATGGCTTTGCCATGCTTCCATCGGTAACCGAGAATGGCATGAGTGCCCTGTTTGGATGTGATGGCGTGGAAACGACAGCTCAGAACCGCTATGCTCATCTCAAGAAGATGATGCCAGACGTGGAGGTGATAGAGGCAGATAAGCTGAATAGTTGTGTGACGGCAAGGCACTTGGTACTGCTTTTTGGGGATGTAGATCAAGTGGGCGAGAAAAAGCAGTTGGCTGGCTTGAAAGACATCAACCATTATGAGGAAGAGATAGCAGAAAAGATAGAAACGCTGCTCGGTATGGGATATAATAGGGTATATGTCACCGCCGACCATGGCTTTGTCATCACAGGCATCTTGGATGAGGCGGACAAGGTGCCTATTCCTAAAGGAGACGTATTAAGGCAGGATGAACGTTTTTGTTTGGCCAACGACGTCCTGACTTCTTCTACTAAAACGCAACTCATCCCTCGCCAAGATAGCTTCATGGGCTCTGAATATCAGTTTTATGCCGAGTCTGACAAACCTTTCCGCACTAGGGGGAACTACGGCTATGCCCATGGTGGTTTTACCCCACAGGAATGCATCATCCCAATCTATGAGTTTAGCAAAGATACCTGTGTGGAAGCTTTACGTGTGAGCATCGACAATAAGGATGAATTGAAGGGTGTGGGTGGAAAGTACTTCAAGCTGAAACTGAAGGCAGAAGCCTCATTGGACACATTTAAGCAAGAACGCCGCGTCGAAATACACCTTTATGCAGATGGCAAGGAGAAATCTATGCAAATCGCAACCATCAAGCAGGGACAAATGCTCGACAACAATGAGTTTGAGACGCCTTCCTCTGGAAAGTTGAAAGTGGTGTTAGTGGATGCTGGTACCAAGCAACAGATAGATTTCTGTGAGGTGAAATTGTCTTCTTCAAGAGACCAGGACGATTTGTTTTAAAAGACAGCGAGCAGCACCTCCTTGGCAAAAACTCGGCAATTCATAAAACTAAAAAAAAATCCTAACCACTTATTGTCAAGTAGTTAGGATTCTTATTGGTGCGCCTGACAGGACTCGAACCTGCACGTCGGGAGACACCAGATCCTAAGTCTGGCGCGTCTACCAATTCCGCCACAAGCGCATTTGCGGGTGCAAAGTTAGCTATATTTTTTGACTTTAAAGAATTATGCAAGAGGTAAATTAAAGCACAATTTGCCAACAAAGGGACAAAAACCTCGCGGAAGGGGGAGATAATACAGAAAAAAAACGTAACTTTGCCCCTCGTTTTAGCGGCCACGCCCGATATGCAACGGGACAGAGAACCATCAGGTAGCCACACAGGGCAAAGATTCGCCAGGTAGCCACAAGGCAGCGAGCCGACAGGCACCCTCGCCCCCACCCCACTCGGATGATCGCACAAGGACGGACCGTCATAATATAGTCAACATGATTCTAACAAAACAACTATTCCTCTCCATCGCCATCCTCCTGGCCTCCCACCTCTCATTGTCAGCGCAATCGGACGCGTGGAGACCGTCAGAACACTATACGAACATGGTAACACAATTTGAGAACCGCAACGATATCGACACCTCCACCATCGTCATGCTGGGCAATAGCCTGACCGAGTTTGGAGGCGACTGGAGCGAAAAACTGGGAAGGCCCGGCATCGTCAACTACGGCATCATGGGCGACAACACCCAGGGAATGCTCCGCCGACTCTATCAGATCACACCCCACCACCCGAAGGCTATCTTTCTGATGGTCGGCACCAACGACGTGACGGGAGAAGAGACCGACGAGGAGATCTTTGAGAAATGCCGCAGCGTGATCGACGCCATCCGCACGCAGACCCCTCAGACGCGTCTCCTGGTGCAGAGCCTGCTGCCCGTGAACTTGGAGGTGAAGTTGTGGAAGATACTGGAGGGACAGGAGGCGAAGATCGTCGATATCAACCACCGGTTGCAGGACTACTGCGAGCGGCAACAGCTGACCTTCATCAACCTCCACCCGCTCTTCACTACCGAGGACGGACTCACCATGCGGGCAGACCTTACCACAGACGGACTCCACATCAACGAGGCGGGCTACCGCATCTGGGCCTGCGTCCTGCAGCCCTATTTGGAGGAAATTCTCACTGCTCAATAAGCGAAGAATACCCACTACTTTCGATCGTTAGGTTGGTAAACACTTTCTTGCCGCTGTGAGCTGAGACACCATACCCGCTACCTTGGCAGTGATAGTCAGGGCCCCAGGAACCCTGTCTCCACGTATCCCCTACGTATCAACCATGTATCAACCATGTATCAACCACGTATCAACCTTCGTTCGAACAAATATCGTTTACGTATCATTTCCGTATTGTTTCCGCTTCCGGAAGCGAGAACGATAGGAGAACGATAGGAGAACAATACGGGATTGATACGGGATCAATACGGAATCAATACGGAATCAATACGGGATCAATACGGGATCGATACGAGAATGATACGAGACGACTCCCAACTGAGGTTTTTAACAAGATATTTAACTTTTCCATCAATATTTCTTTGTATTATATTTTACATTTTGTTTACTCACTACACCCCATCTTTCATGCAAAGATGGCTGACACATCAATAGTCAAGGCGCAGCAACTATACAAAGATAATCCCACGCCCTGCCAAATGCAAGACGATTAGCATGAATTAACGACCCATTAACTTTTCTCCGTATCCATTTAACAAAGGCCGCATCAGCCAAAAACTGTCCATTATTGCCTTTTTCCATATTCTCCCCTACAATTCTGCCCAAAAGCAAGCAGATACTTCCGACGACGCCTGCTGCCACGAAATGCGAATCATGACGGACTTCGACTATAAACAAACACGACAAATAAAGAAGAAATATTTTTGCCATTTTAACAAAAACACACAATACAAGTTCATCAAGTGAGTATCGAAACGTTCCACTTGCAAAGATTGATTTTTTGTCTCTTGCAACACTTGGGATCTATTCTGAAGACTGTAAGGGGAGATAAAGAAAAAAGAGTTGTGCTTTGCACAACTCTCCTTAAAATGTAGCGGGAGGGGGTCACGATCCCTCGACCTCCGGATTATGAATCCGACGCTCTAACCAGCTGAGCTATCCCGCCAACATTGCTTCTATCTTGCTCACCCTAGTGGATGATTTTCAAAAGCGAGTGCAAAGTTACGAAGAAAAAACGAACCGTCCAAATTTTCCGCATGATTTTTTATCCAAGAAGCCATTTTTGTTGTTTTTGCCGCCCTCAGAGAAGCACAAAAGCACCCCTTTCGAGGGTTTCGCCATCCCGAACGCATCCCGAGACCATCCCGAACGAATCATGAACACTTCCTGCTCGCCACCAAGTATTCTAAAGCGACGCAATGGCGCACGCGCAAAATTATCTCGGCATAATTTCATGGGTTGGAGAAAAAACAATACCTTTGCATGCGAATAAATCAAGCTGCATGCGGCCATAGGAGGACAAGGCCTTCGTTGCGCCCGCCAAGCAGCACCAAGACACCATTACCAAACAAATCGATCACAATATTCATCAATTTATCAAGATCATGAACAGAAAAAGCATTTACGCCACATTGTTCCTTACGTTCCTCCTGGGCATAGGAGGACAGACCGCCCTTGCCCATACGGGCGGATCGGACGCAGGATATCGCGATAACCAGACGGCTGCCAGCCTCATCCAGGCAGGCGAAGCAGAGGGAGCTAAGATCCTTGCCGCTCAAGCCGAGACCTCGCTGCTGCACCTCGACGAGGACGCCGTCCTCTATGCCACCATCGCCAACCAGTCGCAGACCATGATGGCACGCCCCGCCGTCGTCTGCACATGGAACGGGAAGCTGGTGGGCAAGACGGTGCTGACCAACGGCCTGAAGGGGCTGGACCAGCAGACCGTGGCCATCCACATCTCTGCCGCTGACCTCGACAAGGTGTTGGGCGAGGACGCCAAGAAGGGAGCGATCCGTCTGGAACTGGAACTCATCGACGAGGCCCAACCTCTGAAGACGGCCTGCAGCGCCTCCTACGTCAACATCACCCGCGCCGAGTCGTTCTACACCCGCCGCATGGTAGTGGAAGAGGGAACGGGCGCCTGGTGCGGATGGTGCGTGAAGGGCATCGTGGGCCTGCGCTACATGAACGCGACCTATCCCGACCAATTCATCGGCATCGCCGTGCACAACGGCGACATGTACACGGTCAACAACTACAAGACCTGGCTGGCGAAATATTTCGACGGCTATCCCAACTGCCTCGCCAACCGCAGCGGCAAGGCCTTCATCCCCGAGGCCGCCAACCTGGAGCGCCGCCTGAAGGCGATGGACGAGAAGGCAGAGTGCGACATCCAGTTCACGGCACAGTTGGCCGACGGCACCATTAGTTTCCATACCACCACGACGTTCCTTACCACCAAGCAGGAGAGTAACTATCGTATGGCCTACGTCGTCTGTGAGGACCAGTTGCCCATCACGCAGAACAACTACTATGCGGGCGGCGAGAATGGCGAGATGGGCGGTTTCGAGGACCTGCCCAAAAAGGCGGAGATCAAGGTGGACGACGTGGCACTCGGCATCTACCCCTCGCCGGAGGGCATGGAGGACGTGCTCCCGCAGACCATCGAGGCGGAGCAAGCCTATGAGCACGCCTACTCCATCGACGCCCCCTACCACGACGAGGACGACAACCTCTGGGCCGCCGTCCTGCTCATAGACGGCGCGACGGGAGAGATCGTGCAGGCCGCCAAGGCCAAGGTGCTGCCCGCCACGTCGATCCAGGGCGTAGCCGACCAGACCGCCACCACTCCTCGGGAGGGCATCTTCAACCTTCAGGGCCAGAGACTGCGCTCGCTGCAGCAGGGCATCAACATCGTCAATGGCAAGAAGGTACTGAAGCGATAAAGTCCTCATTAAAGACGAGGACACACAACCTATCGGAGTAGGAGGCAAGCACCGCCACGGCGCCAGCCTCCTACTTCTCCGTTTTCGCCAGGCAAAGGCCTAACCACATAGACCATGAAGAAAAGCAATTAAGGGCCAAAAATGTGACAACCAAAAACGCAAGAAAGCCTCAACGAGCGATTTGGGATTAAAAAAACGAAAAAAGAAGCACACGTCGAATATTTTTCGTAATTTTGCATTTCGTAACCGCCTTGCGCCATGCCGCCACCCCCTTTGCGGGGGCGGCCCACGCTCACGGGCGACCACCAACGATATGTTTCGGATCAAGAAATTAGACCTATTCATCGCCCGCCAGTTCGGCCAACTGTTTGCCGGCACGTTCTTCATCAGCCTCTTCGTGCTGATGATGCAGTTTCTGTGGCGCTATGTCGATACGCTTATCGGCAAGGGTCTCTCCGTTGATGTGCTGGCGGAGTTTTTCTGGTACATGGCCCTGATCATGGTGCCGCAGGCCCTCCCCCTGGCCATCCTGCTCAGTTCGCTCATCACCTACGGCAACCTGGGCGAGAGCAGCGAGCTGACAGCCATCAAGGCGGCAGGCATTTCCCTGCTCCAGTCGATGCGCGGACTGATCGTCGTGAGCGTCTGCATCGCTTTCGTCTCGTTCTATTTCCAGAACAACGTCGCCCCCAACGCCCAGCTGAAGCTCGCCCAGCTCATGCTGTCGATGAAGCAGAAAAGTCCGGAGCTGGAGATACCAGAGGGCATCTTCTACGACGGCATCCCCCAGACCAACATCTACGTGGGAAAGAAAGACCTGCAGACGGGCAAACTCTACAACATCATGATCTACCGCATGACCGAGTCGTACGAGGACCAGGCCATCATCCTGGCCGACTCCGGCATGCTCCAATCTACTGCCGAGAAGAAGCACCTCGTGATGAACCTCTATAGCGGAGAGTGGTTTGAGAACATGCGGTCAGAGGAGCTCTCGGGAAGCGCAGCCGTGCCCTACCGCCGCGAGACGTTCGTCCACAAACGCCTCATCATGGACTTCGACGGCGACTTCAGCCTGACCGACGCAGCAGGGTTGGCAGGCAACGCGCGCACAAAGAGCCTGCAGCAGATACAGACCGACATCGACTCGCTCAACCTCTCGGGCGACAGCATCGGCAAGATGTACCTCCGCGACGCCGACAACTTCTACTACGAGGGACGTCCCCTCACACCCCACCTGCTCAAGATGGCGCGGCGGGAGGCGGCAGCCAAGACAATGGACTTCGACACGCTCTTCGCACGCCAAAGCCAAGACGCACGCCGCATGTGCGTGGACAGGGCGCTGAGCACCGTGCAGGCCGAACTGACCGACCTGCAGTTCAAGAGCATGATCACGAGCGACCTGGATAAAGACATACGCCAGCACGAGATAGAGTATATCAACAAGTTCTCGCTCGCCCTGGTATGCATCATCTTCTTCTTCATCGGCGCGCCCCTGGGAGCCATCATCCGCAAGGGCGGACTGGGCATCCCTATCATCGTGGCCGTCGTGGTCTATATCATCTTCTACATCCTCGACAACACGGGCTACCGCATGGCGCGCCAGGGATCGTGGGCGATATGGTTTGGCAAGGGGCTCTCGCCCGCCGTGCTGATACCGACGGCCCTGTTTATCACCTACAAGGCCAACAAAGACTCCACGGTCTTCAACTTCGACGCCTACCGCAGCCTCTTCATGCGGCTGCTGGGCCTCAGGGAGCAGCGCCACGTCAGCGGCAAGGAGGTCATCATCGAGACGCCCGACTACACGGCCGACGCCGAGCGCCTCACGCGCATGAACGGCGAGATAGCCGAATACGAGCGCAAGCACCGACTCAAGTCGCCGCCCAACGTGATCAAGACGTTTTTCCACTACCAGCCCGATCACGAGATAGAGCGCATCAGCGAGGAGATGGAGCAGGTCATCGAAGACCTGGGCAACACGCGCAACCGCATCATCCTCACGGCCCTCAACCGCTACCCCATCCTCGCCGTCAAGGCCCATACGCGGCCCTTCGAGCACAAGTGGATGAACATCGCGGCAGCAGTCGTCGTGCCCGTGGGCCTCTTCCTCTACTGCAGGATGTGGAGTTTCCGCCTCAGACTGCACCACGACCTGCAGGCCATACGATCTGCCAACGAGATGATCGTGCAGGAGGTGGGGAAGATGAACGCGTGAGGACGTGAATACGAATGTGAACACTTATAAGAATCATAAATAAAGAAAAGATAGAAATGGAAGATTTCAAACTCAGCAGCATTGAGGCTGCGCTGGAAGACTTCAAGGAGGGTAAATTCGTGATTGTCGTCGATGACGAGGACCGCGAGAACGAGGGAGACCTCATCATTGCCGCCGAGAAGATCACACCCGAGAAGGTGAACTTCATGCTCAAGAACGCGCGCGGCGTGCTCTGTGCACCCGTGACGCTGAGCCGTTGCGAGGAACTGGACTTGCCACACCAGGTGCAGGACAACACGTCGATGCTCGGCACGCCGTTTACGGTCACCGTCGACAAACTCGAGGGGTGCTCCACGGGTGTGTCGGCAGCAGACCGTGCAGCCACTATCCTGGCCCTGGCCGACCCCGAGTCCACACCGCAGACCTTCGGTCGCCCCGGCCACATCAACCCGCTCTACGCTCAGGACAACGGTGTGCTGCGCCGTAGCGGCCACACGGAGGCCTCCATCGACCTCTGCAAGCTGGCGGGCCTTCGCCCCGTGGCTGCCCTGATGGAGATCATGAACGAGGACGGCACGATGGCACGCATGCCGCAGCTCCAGGAGAAAGCCAAGGAGTGGGGCATGAAGATCATCTCCATCCGCGACCTCATCGCCTACCGCCTGAAGCGAGAGTGCCTCATCGAGGTCGGCGAGGAGGTGGAGCTGCCCACCCGCTATGGCAACTTCCACCTCATCCCGTTCCGCCAGCAGAGCAACGGACTGGAGCACATGGCGCTCATCAAGGGTGAATGGAACGAAGAAGAGCCGATCCTCGTACGCGTCCACTCCTCCTGCGCCACGGGCGACATCCTCGGATCGAAGCGCTGCGACTGCGGCGACCAGCTCCACAAGGCCATGGAGATGATCGACAAGGAGGGCAAGGGCGTGCTCATCTACATGCAACAGGAGGGCCGCGGCATCGGACTGATGAACAAGATTGCCGCCTACAAGCTTCAGCAGGAGGAGGGCTACGACACCGTCGATGCCAACACTCACCTCGGATTCAAGCCCGACGAGCGCGACTATGGCTGCGGCGCGCAGATGCTCCGCCACCTTGGCGTGCACAAGATGCGCCTCATGACCAACAACCCGAAGAAGCGCGTGGGACTGGAGGCCTACGGACTGGAAATCGTCGAGAACGTGCCTATCGAGGTGCCGGCCACGGAATACGACTACAGATACCTCAAGACCAAGCGCGACCGCATGGGTCACGACCTCCATCTGTAATCACGCCTCGCTCATGGAGCTTGTGCCACGGCCATCGTCATGGCACAAGTTCCATGCTTTTCTCATTCTTTAGCAGGAGCAGGCAAGGGACCTTGCCACACCCTCCACGGCGAGACCACAAGTCTCCGCCTGGACAGAATGTCGATTTCCCACTATTTATATATGTAGAGAAAGGTCATGATACGAACATTAGCCATCGACGACGAGCCGCTCGCTCTGCAGCAGTTGGCCGCCTATATCAAAAAGATACCCTACCTGGAACTGGTCGGCGAATGCCAGAGCGCCATCGACGCCCACACGCTGATGCAGAAGGAGCCCGTTGACGCCATCTTCTGCGACATCAGCATGCCCGACCTCAACGGCCTGGACTTCGTGCGTGCCCTCAACCCGCGCCCGCTGGTCGTCTTCACCACCGCCTACAGCCAGTATGCCGTCGAGGGCTATAAGGTCGATGCGGACGACTATCTTCTCAAGCCCTTCAGCTTCGAAGAGTTTCAGCAGGCTGCCGAGCGTGTCCACAGACAGTACGACCTGCTGCACCAGGAGGAAGCAGCTGCCGCCAGCGCCTCGGAGATAGACGAGAACGACGACATTTTTCTCAAGACGGAGTACAAGGTGATGCGCGTGGCGGTCTCCGACATCCGTTGCGTGGAGGGAATGAGCGAGTATCTGAAGATCCACCTCGTCAGCCGAGACCGCCCCGTGGTGGTGCTCATGAGCATGAAGAAACTCGAGGAGCGGTTGCCGCACGCCTCCTTCATGCGCGTCCACCGCTCGTGGATGGTCAACCTCCGGCGCATCCGCGAGATCAGCAAGAGCCGCATCACCCTCGACAACGACGCGGAAGTGCCCATCGGCGACCTCTACCGCGAGACGTTCCAAAAGTATATCGAAAGCAAGTTTGTCGGCAAGTAATCGGCCCCCCGACTGCCAAAGACACGAAAGCAAGCGGCCTTTAGCAAGTTTTCACGCCGCAATGGCCCCCGATTGGGGGAAAAACTGTACCTTTGCAGTAAAATAACATTCAAATCAAAAAGCGTTATGGCACAGGAAGATGTATTCAAGAAGATAGTAAGCCATTGCAAAGAGTATGGCTTTGTCTTTCCGAGTTCTGAAATCTATGATGGTCTCGCCGCCGTTTACGACTACGGTCAGAACGGCGTGGAGCTGAAAAATAATATCAAGGAGTACTGGTGGAAGTCCATGGTGCTCCTCCATTCCAACATCGTCGGTATCGACGCCGCCATCTTCATGCACCCCACGGTGTGGAAGGCCAGCGGCCATGTCGACGCATTCAACGACCCCTTGATCGACAACCGCGACTCGAAGAAGCGCTACCGTGCCGACAACCTCATCGAGGACCAGATCGGCAAGTATGAGGAGAAGATCGACAAGGAGGTAAAGAAGGCTGCCAAGCGATTTGGCGAGAGCTTCGACGAGGAGAAATTCCGTGCCACCAACCCCCGCGTCCTCGACTACCAGAAGAAGCGCGACGACCTCCACGAGCGCTACACGGAGGCCATGCAGGGTCCCAACCTGGAGGAGCTGAAGCAGATCATCCTCGACGAGGGCATCGTCTGCCCGATCAGCGGCACGAAAAACTGGACCGACGTACGCCAGTTCAACCTCATGTTCGCCACTCAGTTTGGTGCCGCTGCCGACGCCAACAATACGGTCTATCTGCGTCCGGAGACCGCACAGGGCATCTTCGTCAACTACCTCAACGTACAAAAGACGGGCCGCATGAAGCTGCCCTTCGGCATTGCCCAGATCGGCAAGGCCTTCCGCAACGAGATCGTGGCACGCCAGTTCATCTTCCGCATGCGCGAGTTTGAGCAAATGGAGATGCAGTTCTTCTGCAAGCCCGGCACGGAGATGGAGTGGTTCAACTACTGGAAGAAGCATCGTCTGGCCTGGCACCAGGCGCTCGGCATGGGCAACGAAAACTACCGCTACCACGACCACGAGAAGCTCGCCCACTACGCCAACGCCGCCACCGACATCGAATTCCACATGCCGTTTGGCTTCAAGGAGGTGGAGGGTATCCACTCGCGCACCGACTTCGACCTCTCGCAGCACGAGAAGTTCTCTGGACGCTCCATCAAGTATTTCGACCCCGATACCAACGAGAGCTATACCCCGTATGACATAGAGACATCGATCGGCGTGGACCGCATGTTCCTCACCATCCTCTGCCACTCCTACACCGAGGAGAAGCTCGACAACGGATCTGAGCGCATCGTCTTGCGCCTGCCCGAGCCTTTGGCTCCCGTGAAGTGTGCCGTCCTGCCGCTCGTCAACAAAGACGGACTGCCCGAGAAGGCACAGGAGATCGTCGACAGCCTGAAGTTCCACTTCAACACCCACATCGAGGTGAAGGACTCCATCGGCAAGCGCTACCGCCGCCAGGACGCCATCGGTACGCCGTTCTGCGTCACCGTCGATGGCGATACCCTCACCGAGGGAACGGTCACGCTGCGCTATCGCGACTCGATGAAGCAGGAGCGCGTCCCCGTGGAGAAGCTCCGCGAGATCATCGAGGACCGCGTCAGCATCACCAGCCTGCTGAAGAAATTGCAGTAATCCATTACCCATTGCCGCCCATCCACGTCCCGCCTCCTGCCCTATTGGTTTGGGAGGGGCGTGGCTGGGCGAATTTTGCATAATAACATAAGATGAAGACATTCAAAGACCTGCTCCCCTTGCTGGCCCTGCTGGCAGGCGTGTTGGGCTTCGTTTCCTGCTCCGACGACAATGAGGACACCGTGGACGAGTATGCCGACTGGCAAGTGAAGAACGAGAACTACTGGAAGGATCTCTACACGGCCACCAAGAGCCGCATCGCCCAGGGCGACACAACATGGAAGGTGATCCCCTACTGGGCCATCGACGGACTGGAGCCGACGCACGGCACGGTGCAGTATGGAGAGATGCAGCACATCATCGTCCATGTGCTGGAGAACGGCACGGGCACAGACCGCGCCGCCTTCACCGACTCCGTGAAAGTCCACTATGAGGGCCACCTGATTCCCTCTCCGACCTACACGGCGGGCTACCGCTTCGACGCCTCCTACTCAGGCACCTTCAGTCCCGTCACATCCAATCCTACCATCCTCAAGATCAGCAATCTGACGGATGGTTTCGCCACAGCCGTCATGAAAATGCGGGCAGGCGACCACTGGATGGTCTATATTCCCTTCACGCTGGGCTACGGCAAGACCAAGCAGACGGGATCTTCCATCCCCGCCTACTCCAACTTGATTTTCGACCTACGAATGGTCGGGGTGTGCCGATAAGCTGAGGGCAAAAAGACGGTGAGTCAGCGGTTTTCCAAAAAGGTATCGGACGCACTCCTGGCAAAGCTCCGGGCGGGAGAAAAGCTCACGGGCGGTGAGAAACTAAATCTCATCGTCCAGTTGAGTATACCCTCTATCCTGGCACAGGTCACCACGGTGCTGATGTTCTACATCGACGCTTCAATGGTGGGCAGTCTGGGAGCGGAAGCCTCTGCCTCCATCGGTCTCGTCGAGCCGGCCACCTGGCTTTTCGGATCGCTCGTCGGTTCCGTCTCGATGGGCTTCAGCGTACAAGCCGCACACTTTATCGGGGCTAACGACTTCACACGGGCGCGGGCCGTCATGCGCCATGGCTATGCCTTCGGTCTCTTGATCGGCCTCCTGCTCATGGCCATCGCCGCCCTGATAGCGTTTCCCCTACCCCGCTGGCTGGGCGGAGGAGCCGATATCCAGCACGGCGCGTCGATGTATTTTCTAATCTTCTCCTTCGCCGTCCCAGTCCATCTGATAGAGCACCTCTCCGCCTCCATGCTCAAGGTGAGTGGCGACGTACGTCGCCCCAGCGCCATCGCCGTGCTGATGTGCTGCTTCGACGTGATTTTCAACTTCTTCTTCATTTTCCCCACACGCACCCTTTCCGTCTTCGGCCACGAAATGACCGTCTGGGGACTGGGACTCGGTGTGGAAGGCGCGGCTCTGGGCACACTTATGGCCTTTGTCGCCGCTGCCATCCCATTGTTCTATTTCGCCGTGTTTCGCAGCAAGATCCTCGCCTGGCGACAGGACGTGGAGCGATTCACATGGTGCTGGGACTATATCCGCCACGCCTGCGGACTGGGTGCGCCAATGGCTTTCCAGTATCTCCTGATGAACGGGGCACAGGTGGTCTCCACCACGATTGTGGCACCTCTTGGCAACATCGCCATTGCCGCCAACTCCTTTGCTATTACGGCCGAAAGCCTTTGCTACATGCCGGGCTACGGCATTGGAGACGCTGCCACGACCCTTATCGGACAAAGCGTGGGGGCACGGCGTGCCGACCTCTGCCGGTCTTTTGCCAAGATGACCGTCACCACTGGCATGATCGTCATGGCGCTGATGGGCGTGGTGATGTATGTCTTTGCCCCAGAGATGATTGGTCTGCTCTCGCCTGTGGACGAGATTCGCACGCTGGGCACCGAAGTGCTGCGTATCGAAGCCTTCGCCGAACCGTTCTTTGCAGCCGCCATCGTCTCTTATAGCGTCTGCGTGGGTGCGGGCGACACGCTAAGGCCCTCGATCATCAACCTCGGCTCAATGTGGTTCGTACGACTGACACTCGCAGCCGCCATGGCGCCCCACTTCGGTCTTCGCGGTGTTTGGGTGGCCATGGCCATCGAACTGACCGTGCGCGGCCTGCTCTTCCTGTGGCGCATCGCGCGTGGGAAATGGCTCAAGATGGACTGACCGCGCAGGATCGCCTTACACTCTTTTCCTATTCGCTTACAAAAAATCTTCCCCTCATGCAACAGATACTTATCAAAATGATCTCCACGAAACCTTCACGCGCATGCTTGGTGCCGGAGACACTCGACCAATTCCACATTCCCTTCATCCCGCTCGACCACGCCAACTGGTCTGGTCAATACCCCTACAAACCGACCGTCAAGTTTAGGATCTCCTACGTCGAAGACTGTATCCTGCTCCACTATGTCGTGACGGAGGAAAGTGTAGCCGCCGTGGCCGATGACGACGGTGGAAGGGTATGGGAGGACAGTTGCTGCGAGTTTTTCCTCCAGCCTTTCGAAGACGGCCCCTACTACAACTTCGAATGCAACGCGGCAGGGAAGATGTATATCGCCTGCGGCATGACACGCGAGGGGCGCAAGCAGGTGGCAGCTATCCACTACCACAACGTGAAGCGCTGGACCTCCTTTGGCCGCAAGACGTTCAAGGAAAAGAATGGACGACAGACCTGGGAAGTAGCCCTCATCATCCCACTCGACGTGATGACTTCTCACCATCTGCGCCATCCGCGCGGCATGACGATGCGAGCCAACTTCTACAAGTGTGGCGACAAACTGGCCAAACCGCACTTCTTGTCGTGGAATCCCGTCGATTGCGACCATCCCGACTTCCATCGCCCGTCCTCCTTCGGCAAAATCACCTTTGTGTAACCTCGGACAGGAGGCTACGGCTTATAAACTTTTTATCTCACTCCACATGAAAGGGCAACAGGATGGAAAGTCAGTGCTTTCCATCCTGTTGCCCTTTTATGTTTCTAGCCCTGGCGTCTTTCATGTTTCAGCCAAGAGACCTGCGACATTTCTAACACCAATACTTCCTTACTCGGGCTTCGGCAGGTCGGCCTCGTCCAAGGCCACAAGGCCGCGCTGCTTCTGTCCGTCTATCAAGATACGGAACGCATGGGGGAAGCGGACATGGCGCACATGCTTCGTCTCCTCGACGGCAGGGAGCGCGTCGAGCCAGTCGGTACGACAGATTCCCTCACCACGCCAAGCGTTGATAGTGAAGTAGCCGACACCAAACGATGTGAGGTTCTGAAAGAAGTGCGTGCCCTGCGAGGCGTCGATCTGATATCCCTTGATACCCAGCTCCACTATGACGCTGGCTGCGGAGATTGAGGACCATTTCACAGGAATACCCAATCCCGGATCGCTGGAGCCCCAGCGGCCTGGGCCGATGAGGACATAGCGCTCGCCATCGTCGGCAAACTGGCGGTTGAAAGTCTCAACTTCCTGCGCCACCTCCTTGTTTTCGAGCGGATTGTAGCCTTCGGAAGTCTTCACATAGACCACATCCCTCACCTCGTGCGACTCGCCATGACCCAGCGCCATATCCGTCCGGAGCAGACACTGATCATCGGCGATCTGCGACAGGTTTTCGACGACCGCCTGGTTTTCCTCCACGATGGGACGTATCTGCAGCAGGTACATCTCGCCCGTGCGATCGGCATTGAGGTTGCAGGCAAACTCTATCTCTACAGGGCGCTTCATCGCGTCGGCACCAAGTTGCATGGAGAGCTGCATCAGCTTGGGCAGGGGGAAGACTCCCTGCTGGAGCACGCCAGCAAAGGAGATGATCTTGCGACCACCCTCCCATAGTCCGTCGCGGATCACATTGTCCTGAGGGTCATAGGTGGAGGCGATGAAATGAAGCGCATGGTCCTTCTCGGCCTCCCTCACCCCCAGTTTGAGTATGTTGAAGCCATCGTCCACCTTGAAGTCTTCGCCTATGTGGCGCGTGTCGATGGCATAAAAGTCGGTCTGCGTCTGCCTCAGGGCAGTATGGAGTTCGCTCATCTGCATCACGTTTTTTGGATGATAGGGCGAGAGGCGTATCGACTGCCCACCCTCCACAATGTGCTTTCCCAGTCCCAGGGCAAGGGAGACCACACCCTCCTCGGCTTTCTCGTTGCCAACGGGATAGTAGTTGATCGAGCGGATGACACCTGAGATATTGGGATAAAAGCGCCCATCATACTGCTTGCCCACCACCTGCTGTAAGACCACCGCCATTTTCTCCTGGTCGATGACGTTGCTAGTAGCCAGCATATAGGCCTTGGAGTCACGGTAGAAGACCGAAGCATAGACGGCCTTGATGGCACAGGCAAGCATTCGGAGCATTTCCTTCTTGTCCTCCAGGAAAGGAATCATATAGGTGGCATAGACCCCGGCAAAGGGCTGGTAGTGGGAGTCCTCCAGCAGCGAACTGGATCGCACGGCTATTGGGGCATTGGTAGCGGCAAAGAAGGCTAGGAAGTCGTCGATGAAGTCGTCGGGGAGCTGCGCTCGGAGGAAAGCCTGCAGGATCTCCTCGTCCGTGGCATCGGAGAGGGCGAAGGGATAGAGGTCGTTCTTCTCCATAAACTCATCGAAGACGTCCGTGCAGAGCACCACCGTCTTGGGTATCTGCACCGTGGCGTTGGCATACTGGTTGAGCTCGGGATGGCGCTTGATGATGTTGTCGAGGAAGGCCAGTCCGCGTCCTTTGCCACCCAGTGACCCGTCGCCGATGCGGGCAAAGTGGGCATACCGATCGAAGCGCTTGCGGTCGAAGAGTGCCACGACACCTTGGTTCTTCATCCGCCGGTACTGCACAATGGCATTAAAGATGATCTCGCGGTGGAGGTCCACGTCCTGCAGCTCGTGCCAAGTAATATTTCGGAGAAACTCCGCGACGGGGAAGATGGCACGTGCGGAGAGCCAACGGCTCATGTGGTTGCGACTGATGTGGTAGAGCATGGAATCGCGCGGTATTTTGAAGATGTTGTCCTGCAACTCCTTCAGATCGTGGATGCGCATCACTTCCGCCTTCGTCTTCGGGTCGCGGAAGATGAAGTCGCCAAAACCCATGTGCTCTTCGAGGATATGGCGCAAATCGACGCTGATTTTCTTGGAGTTCTTATCAACAAACCAGAAGCCCTCAGCCTCCGCCTTCTCACGGTTATGGCTCTCCGCGCTCTCCACTGTGAGCGGCAGATACTCATCCTCCTTTCTGATAGCGCGGAGCAGTTTCAGTCCAGCCTCAGGGTCTTTGTCGTCAGTATAGAATCCGCCTTGCAGATGTGGCGGCGCCAAAGGGAAGCGCACGTCGGAAATCACGCCGAGACAATTGTCCTTATACCTATTATAGATGGTCCACGCCTCCTCATAGTTGCGCGCCAGCATCACCTTGGGTCTTCCGCGCATTCTCAGCGTGGCAGCATGGGGGTTGAGTGCCTCTGTGGCGAAGTTCTGACTCTGCATCAGAATATAATTGTAGAGGTTGGGGAGAATGGAGGAATAGAAACGAATGCTATCCTCCACCAGCAGGATCATCTGCACGCTGCCCTCGCGGATGTCGTTGTCGATATTGAGCCGGTCCTCGATGAGCTTGATGATGGAGAGGATGAGGTTGGTGTTGCCCAGCCAGCAGAACACATAGTCAAAGATGCTCAGATCCTCGTGCTCCATACGGCGCGTGATGCCGTGGCTGAACGGGGTGAGCACCACGCAGGGGATCGTTGCGAAACGGGCCTTGATGGCACGCGCCACGTCGAAAGCATCATTGTCTGCATTGCCTGGCATACAAATGACAAGGTCTATGCTGACCGTACTAAGTATCTTCTCTGCCTCCTCGATCGTAGAGACCTGCGTAAACGTGGGCGGATAGCGCAGGCCAAGGCGCGTGTATTCATTATAAATTTTCTCCTCCACGCGTCCGTCATCCTCCAACATGAAGGCGTCATAGGGGTTGGCGACGATGAGGACGTTGTAGATGCGGCGCATCATGAGATTGACGAACGAGACGTCTTTCATGATGAATTTGCTCCATTTGTCGGGTAGTTGTTCTCTCATTAGGATTTATTTTGTTTTGGGCAAAAGTACGAAAAATATGGGTAAACACCTAACTTTTGGTCACAAATATCTCTCGTTGCGGGCGTTTTGGAAACAAAAAAGTCGTAAAACAAGCCCCCGCGGTTTGGGTAGGCAGCAAAGTTTATGAAAAATTTCCGCAAAATCATTTGGTAGTATGGATTAAAATCCCTACTTTTGCCCTCGAAATAAACAACAAGACCATAACAACTTAAACATTCAAAATTACTATGGAAGTTGAGAAAATCATGAGAGACCTGGAGCAGAAGCATCCAGGTGAGAAGGAGTTCTTGCAGGCCGTACATGAGGTGCTGCTCTCCATCGTTGATGTTTACAACCAGCATCCCGAGTTCGAGAACGCTAAGATCATCGAGCGCATGGTAGAGCCGGAGCGTGTTGTCATGTTCCGCGTACCCTGGGTGGACGACAAGGGCGAGGTTCAGGTGAACATCGGCTACCGTGTACAGTTCAACAGCGCCATTGGCCCGTACAAAGGCGGTCTCCGTTTCCACGCTGCCGTGAAGCTTGACACGCTGAAGTTCCTCGGTTTCGAGCAGACCTTCAAGAACGCTCTCACCACGCTCCCGATGGGTGGCGGCAAGGGTGGTTCCGACTTCTCTCCGCGCGGCAAGAGCGACGCTGAGATCATGCGTTTCTGCCAGGCCTTCATGAGCGAGCTCTACAAGTACATCGGCCCGGACTGCGACGTTCCCGCTGGCGACGTAGGTGTTGGTGGCCGCGAGATTGGCTACCTCTTCGGTCAGTACAAGAAGCTCACCAGCCAGTTCCACGGTGCTACCTTGACTGGTAAGGGCTTTGAGTTTGGTGGCTCTATCCTCCGTCCGGAGGCTACTGGTTTCGGCGCTCTCTACTTCGTAGAGCACATGCTGAAGACCCGTAACATCGACATCAAGGGCAAGACGGTTGCTATCTCTGGCTTCGGTAACGTGGCTTGGGGTGCTGCCAAGAAGGCTACTCAGCTCGGTGCCAAAGTCGTGACCATCTCTGGTCCTGACGGCTACATCTACGACCCGAACGGTCTGGATGATGAGAAGATCGAGTACATGCTCGACCTCCGCAATAGCGGCAACGACGTTTGCGCTCCTTACGCTGACAAGTTCCCGGGTTCTACCTTCTACGCTGGCAAGAAGCCTTGGGAGGCTGAGGCTGAGATCTACATGACTTGCGCTATCCAGAACGAGCTCAACGGCGAGGACGCTAAGAAGATCCTGGCTCGCAAGCCGATCTGCGTTGTCGAGGTCAGCAACATGGGTTGCACCGCAGAGGCTGTTGAGGCATTCGTTGAGGCTAAGCAGCTCTTCGCTCCGGGCAAGGCTGTCAACGCTGGTGGTGTTGCTACTTCTGGTCTCGAGATGACCCAGAACAGCATCCGTCTCCACTGGAGTGCTGAGGAGGTTGATGAGAAGCTCCACTACATCATGTCTTCCATCCACGAGCAGTGCGTCAAGTACGGCACGGAGGCTGATGGTTACATCGACTATGTGAAGGGTGCTAACATCGCCGGCTTTATGAAGGTCGCAAAGGCTATGCTCGCTCAGGGTATCGTCTAATTCATAAAATAAAAAATTCAATACACACCATAGGAAGGGAAGTCCGCAAGGGCTTCCCTTTCTTCATGCTCTTGAACAAACGATTGAACTTTCCGAGAAGACGACCGAGAAGTATCAAACCCTGTTGGCCAAACACCATCCGAAAGTTTGGGTCAGAACAATGCAAACAGCTAGAATAAGCTAAATAATACAACAAGCTACCTTACTTGTAGCCTCATCCCATCTGTAGAAGTACAAAAGGATGGCTTCCTTTCTGTACAGGACTGAATATCAACAACTCATGCGCCCCGGTCGCTCCTACGATCTACTCTCGCTCACCTCCATGGGCACGGTCAAATCGACCGTGTAACGGTTGGGATCGTCGTCAATGCGGAGCGTATAGCAATCACCATAAATCAAGTCGAGGCGCTTGCGGACATTTCGCATTCCTACGCCTCCCTGTACGTCCTCGAGACTATCGATCTTCGGATTCTCGCAAAAGAAATGGATCCGTTCGCCGACCTGCTCCATAAGGATGTGGATATGCGTGTCGCGCTGGTAACTTACGCCGTGTTTGAAGGCGTTCTCCACAAACATGATGAAAAGCAGCGGCGGCACTTCCCCCTGCATCTTGGGCTGCATATCAACAGTCAAGTGGACGCGGGAAGTAAAACGAAGGCGCATCAGCGTGATGTAGTTGGAGAGAAACTCCACCTCCTTCTGTAGCGGGATAGAAGTACTCTCGCTCTCATAGACCTCATAGCGCATCATGCGTGAAAGCAGGATAATAGATGACTGCGCACGTCCTGGGTCTATATCTACCAGCGCATGGATGTTGTTGAGCGTGTTCATAAAGAAGTGGGGGTTGATCTGGGCCTTGAGATACTTCAGCTGATTGGATAGTTTCTCCTGCTGCAATAGCATCAGCTCACGACTGGTATCCTCGCTACGGAAATAAATCTTCACGCCCAGGTTGACACCAAACATCAGCGTAAGGATGAAGAGGCTGGCCAAATCGACCCGCTCCACGATGCCAGGCTTGGCAAAACGAAGCACACGCACCTCCACGCCCCGCACCGTTTTACCCTCCTTGTCTCGGACAATCACCTCATGACGGGACCGCTTCTCGGGAGGAGGTGGTCCGAAGAGGGGGAAAGTGAGATACTGAAACACGCCAAGCAGAAGTACCAATAGGAATGCGAAGATAAAGTAGCGGCCCTTGCGCGGTCGGAAGAAAAGCGGCGCAACAAAGCGGTTGTGAAAGAGGAAGAAAACGAGAAACACCCCCATCGTCGCCCAAACCGCACCATAAAAACCCCAGGGTAACGGATCGCTGCTATTGCGCGAGCGGAAATACATCATCAGAAAGGGACTGAGCAGCACAACTGCCCATCCGAAAGCGTAGATAACTCGCTCACGATGGCGTTGGAGAGCGCGAAGGAAACATTCTTTCGTCATAGGGTTATTCTTCATCTTGTTCGGTGCAAAGGTAAGAAAAGACCGCTTGCCAAACAAATCTATTCAGCAAATCTCACCTTTTCATAGACGAATTAAGGAAAAACGAAAAACGAATGGTCTGTTTTTAGATTTTTAGGCACTATTCTCTTGCCCACTCTTCATTAATTGCTTACTTTTGCAACTATATGAGAACGTACGTACAAAGACTATTGTCGCTCGCCACTCCGCTGCTGATGCTGAGTGGCAGCATCGCCGCACAGTCGGCACAGAGTGAGGGAGGAGCAGGCTTCGGATCACCCATTAGATCTGCAGAAAGTTCACAGGAAGGCAACGGTGCCATCTCAATGAAGGTTATGCCAGAGCGCGTGACCATCGTGCCCGAACTGCCAGAACGCGTCGAGGTGTTGTCGCTTAACAATTCCCTGATCAATTTCCAACGCCAGGACACTATATGGAACAACATCGCAGCCAAGATGGGCAAGGACGCCGAATGGACGCTACATACCATCCTTGGCCAACCACTGTCGTTCCACTGGATGGAGACCGACGAGGCCGGGTGCAACTCAGAGGGACAGCCCTCGGCCAAATCGATGATCAAACTGAAACCCTGGACCCACATCATCCTGCAGGAGCAGACGGATCGTCCACGAGTAGAGTACGAAGACTTCCGCGAGAGCGTGGGCAAATGGGTGGACTTCATCCGTAACAACTGCCCCAATCCTCATGCAGTCATCATCCTGCCTGTCAACTGGGTGCTGACCTCCTGTCTCGACACCTACTCCGAGACCGTTAACCTCGTCATCGACAACTACCGAAAGGTGGCACAAGAGTTTGGCGTGGTGCTCGCCCCCGTCAGCTCTGCCTACCGTATGTGCTATGAGCGAGAAGGCGTGGCCGCCCTAAAGAAGTGGTACACCGACGACCGCCACCCCACCATCGACGCTGCCTATCTCGCAGCCTGCATCGAATATGCCACCATCTACGGTGAAGATCCGACCACTATCTCGTGGGCCCCGCGCAAGATTTCTCCGCAAGAGGCACTGCGCATTCGTGAATATGCCAAAGAGGCGCTGACAGACTATACACAGACCGTGGACCACCACAAGGGAACGGTGCTGTTGCAAGCCCGCCTCTACGATGGCACAGGAAGACTCCTGCCGGATGACGGCATGACGGAGTGGGTCAGCAATGGCGCGACGGTCAATCACGAAGGACTTTTCACAGCGGGCAAAGAGATGGCTGACTACATTGTAACGGCCACCAACGGTGCGATCAAGTCCTCCGCTACGGTGACGGTAGCCAAAGCCATCACCCGAATAGAGGGTCTACCCGTAGTGGAGCTAGACGGCGCCGAAGCATCCTACTCACAGAACTTTGACACCATGGGGAACAGTCCAACACTGCCAGAGGGATGGCGCACTGACGGGCAGGATGGCTACGCCAGGACTTTAGGTTACTTCGTGCTGGCCAATGACGAGACACAGTTTGTCCAAACCGACGACCTCGTCACACTCGATGCCAACGCAGCCTGCGGAACATGGAACTTCGGACAACGGTCCGACCGTGCCGTGGGTGGCATCACGTCGGGGCGATCCAATGAGCCACGGGTTATCAATGCCTATCTGCACGTCAGAAACACGGGTACCACCCCCATCGTCCAACCCCTACTCAGCTATGACATTGAAAAGTATCGCAAGGGAAAGAACAAGGCGGGCTTCAACGTCCTGCTCTTCACCTCCCGAGATGGCATAGACTGGACCAGGGCTGAGGGCGATGTCTTCAAATCGCATTTCGAGGCCGACGAGGCTACGGAGGGCTATGCTTCCGTACCGGGGGAGACACGGCAGGTGATCGGTCAGCTGCAAACAACTATCCAGCCAGGCGATGACCTCTTTCTGGCCTGGAGCATCCGTGTGGCGGATGGCTACAGTAGCGGAGAAGCCATCGCTTTGGGCATCGACAACGTGTGTCTCAACTGCCCGCCTGCCTCAATCACCACCGCACGTGGCGCACAGCAACACGACACTCAACCTCGCTACAATCTCAGCGGCCAGCGAGTCAACGCCGACTACCATGGCATCGTGGTCTCCGACGGTCAAAAGATTGTCCAATAACTCGGACGGCGTACCGACTTCTCTTCTCCTGACAGGGTAGGAGGAGTCGGTACTCTAGCTACAACACTACACCGGTGCCACTACAGGTAACCATCAGCATTGATCCACTCTGCCCCACGGTCTCATAGTCGATATCTATGCCCACCACGGCGTTGCAGCCCATCTGCTGCGCCCGCTCGGCCATTTCGCGCATTGCTGTGTCTTTCGCTTCGCGCAGCACACTCTCATAAGACTTGCTCCGACCTCCAAAGAAGTCGCGCATTCCGGCCATAAAATCTTTTATTGCATTGGCACCAATAATGGTTTCGCCCGTCACCACGCCACGATACTCGCGGATGGGATGACCCTCAAGGGTCGGAGTGGTTGTTAAAATCATACTCTTTTTCTTTTGAACATTTATTATTTAGACGAATGGCAAGACCAAAAGTTTCAGAGTCCGCCAAGGAAAATCATTCGATCGCCCCACGCCCACTTTTTCTTCCACCTCTAGCTACTCATCTACCTTCTCGTTGGTTGACTGGGCGGTTTTGTCAATCATTACTGTCGAGCGATGTCTGCGAAAAAGAACCTGCTAACAAAAAGAGAGAAGGAAATGAAGAAAATTCATATCTACTTCAACAGATTTCCGCAGATTTTTACGCTATCCTCGCATTTTTTACCTACCTTCGCATCATTAAAGCACCTCCAAAGAACTGGACATGATGAACAAACTCGACAAGAAACTGATATTATACATCGTGATCATGCTGACGGTATGTACCACTACGAAGGCTATGCCGATCTCAGTGGACACGGACTCAGTGGAGAAAGCCGACTCGCTGCCACGTCGTCATCACGACCTCGCCATGACCCTGAACAAGAAGACGGAGGACAAAGTTATGGCCTATCTCAATATGGGATTTCTGGGAAGCACCAATCTCTTGCACGGTGTACAACTCAACGCTATGACCTCTCTGGCACATCAGGAGATGAGGGGTCTGCAATGCGCCGGACTGTCCAACATCGGCACAGGCATCAAAGGCGTACAGCTCGCGGGATTCTCCAACGTGAGTCTTTCTTCATTTCGCGGCATTCAGATAGGCGGCGTGACAAATATTTCGCGGGGTGTGGAGAAGGGTATTCAACTTACCGCCCTCGCCAACATCAGTTCGTCATACATGCGCGGACTGCAGATTGGTGCATACAACTATGCGGACACGCTGAACGGATCACAAATAGGACTGTTCAATGCCTGCATCAGTCATCCACGTGGCGTGCAAATAGGTCTGCTTAACTATAGCCGCGATACTACGGCGCACAAAATAGGATTGGTGAACATCAACCCACTGACACGCATTGACGTAATGGCTTTTGGTGGCAACAGCAACAAGACAAACTTGGCTCTGCGATTCCGCAACCGAAGTACATACAGTATCCTGGGCTTCGGCACGCACTACATGGGCCTGGACAAGGACTTCTCTGGAGCGATATACTACCGTCTGGGACAATACTTCACGCTATCACCACGCTGGACTATCAGCGGTGACGTGGGCTTCTTCCATATAGAGACATTCCAACACGAGACGGATAGTAGGCCCGAAAGGCTCTATTCGCTGCAGGCGCGTCTCAACGCTGATTATCAGATAAACCGCACGCTGTCGGCATTTGCCTCCGTCGGCTACGGTACGACGCGTTACTACAACAAGAATCGAGAGTATCGTACGCGGCCTATTGTCGAAGCAGGCATCGCCGTGCGTTACGGACGACATGCGAGACCCATGGCGAAGCTCTTCCCCGAAGCGCAGGAGGAGATAGGCGATACAGCACGCATTTACGCATTCCACAACCCCGAGAACCAGCGGAAACGGCCGTGGCTGGCAGCCCTGGAGGTGACAAGCATCAATGTACTCGTGAACCGGTTTGACTGCTGGGTACTAGGAGAGGAGTTTCCCAGAATCAGCATGCACACCATCAAACATAACTTCGAGACGGGTTTTGTATGGGACAATGATCAGTTTTCCACCAACCTGTTTGCTCACCCTTATCATGGTGGGCTCTACTTCAACTCTGCACGAAGCAATAGGATGAGCTTCTGGGAGTCCATCCCTTATGCGCTCTGTGGCAGTCTGATGTGGGAGTTTTGCGGCGAGACAGAGCCACCCGCCATCAACGACGTGATGGCAACAACGCTAGGAGGTGTTGCTATCGGCGAGATAACGAACCGTGTGAGTGCACTGGTGCTCGACGACCGTGCTCATGGATTCAGCCGTTTCTTGAGGGAATTGGCAGGGACACTGATCAATCCGATACAGGGCTTCAATCGTATCGTAAGCGGCAAAGCATGGAAAGTGAGAAGAGACTACTACAAATACCACGACTACCAGGCTCTTCCGGTAGCTTTCAGCGTGGCAACAGGCGACCGCTACCTGGCCGACGAGGGCGGCATCTTCCGCGGCGAGCACAATCCCTATGTGGACTTTGGACTGGCTTATGGAGACCCCTTCGACAGCGAACAAACTCGCCCCTACGACTATTTCACAGCCAACATCACTGTCGGTGTTAGCTCAAACCAACCGCTCATCACTAGTGTCCATCTGCTAGGAAGGCTTTGGGGTACTAACATCTACGAGGGCGAAGGCGTGACTTCGCTGTTCGGACTTTTTCAGCATTTCAACTACTACGACTCGGAGCCCGTGAAGGAAGGAAGCCAGCAGGTGCCCTATCGCATTTCGGAGGCTGCGAGCATCGGCCCAGGCTTTATCTTCCGTTTCCCGCGCGTGGGCAATATGGGGAGCATGGAGCAGCGCCTCTTCCTCGACGCCATCCTGCTGGGAGGCTCGCTGAGCGACTACTACACCGTCATCGACCGCGACTACAACATGGGAAGCGGTTTCAGCCTCAAGGCGCAGACACTGATGGAGTTTCCGAAGGTCGGCAACTTCTCGCTCGCTGCCGACTTCTACAAGATCTACACATGGAAGGGGTATACACAGGAAAAACTAGAACACTCAGACCCGCTGTATCTCAATGCGCAGGGCGACAAGGGTAGTGCTTCGCTGCTGGTGGTGAGCCCGCGGTTTAATATCTATTTGAAGAAAAATCTGAGCATAGAAGCTGGAGCTTCCTATTATATGCGCGACACGAGGTACAAGTACCACACCAACGTCCACGCACAGACCTTTGAGGTGCGCCTCGGACTGAGATACACGCTCTGACTTCTCCAGCAACAAGGGCCTATCGACGGGCTTGACAAATGGGCTCCCTGTAATGACTTCTGCCAGATTATATGGTGACATCATCATACATTAGCGATAATCTTACCGTTTGTAGCATCCTTGAAGTTGTTCTCGCGGAATGCTTTCTTCATATTGTCAATCTGCTTCTTGCAAGACTTTGAAATGCTTATAGTTTTGCTTGCGATATCCTTCAAAAGCCGCTCGTCAAGAGTTGTCCCTTTATGGTCCAAGCTATCTATAAACCCAAATGAACTCGCTGAAAGAGAAGAAAGAGTGCCCCGCAGCGGAGATACGACTGTTGTGGCGCCACATCATCATGCGTCAGAAGCGAGCTGATAGGGACGACGAATTTGTGGAAGTGCGAGTACATGTAGGCAGACTTGGGCCAACCCTTGTCGTGGCCAATCTCGATATAGCACGACATAAGGATATAGTTCAGCAAGCAGAGGCCCAGAAATTGCATTGCGTGGAGCAACAGTTTTCTTAATAAAGAGCTCATTTTCATAATTCAAAATTTTTGTTGGCAAAGGTATAGGTTATCGATGCCAAAGTTTGTCATAGTTTAGAAAAAAGTGAGAAAATGCCTTTTTGCTGAGTAGATGAGGGAAGGACACAACTTTTGCGGCATCATTGTTTGGTAATATAAGGTATTAGGAAGATGAAAAGAGCTATACTATATCGAATTGGGGGAAGAACTATAGAAGGGGTAAGTAGCAAGTTTTTGTAAAAATCTCATTCTGTACCGAACAAGCGATTGAGGGTAAAAGTGCGGTAGGACTATGCGAACCAACAAAAAACAATGCTATGGAGTGGAGAAAGGACCACAAAAGTTGAGATATGAAAATCCCCAGACTTACATCTGGGGATCTTTCAAACGTATTGTGAGCTAAAATTATTCAGCCTTTGCCTCTTCAGCCTTCGGAGCCTCCTCAGCTACGACAGTCTCATCGGAAGCCTTCTTCGTAGAACGACGGCTACGACGAGTCTTCTTAGCCTCTGCCTTCGGAGTCTTAGCCATGTTCTCATCGAAATCGACGAGCTCGATGAAAGCCATGTCAGCACCGTCACCCAGACGATGACCCAACTTGATGATGCGGGTATAACCACCGGGACGGTCGGCAACCTTCACTGCGATCGGGCCAAAGAGCTCCTTGATGGACTCCTTGTCCTGAAGATAGCGGAAGACAACACGACGGCTATTGGTGGAGTCGTCCTTTGCACGGGTGATAAGCGGCTCAACGTACTTCTTCAGTGCCTTGGCCTTTGCGAGGGTCGTAGTGATTCTTTTGTGCCGGATCAGAGAGATAGCCATGTTGGCGAGCATGGCCTTGCGGTGATCAGCAGTACGGCCCAGATGGTTGAATTTTTTATTATGTCTCATTTCTGTTTCTGTTGTTTGGACGGGTTAGCTACCCTTTTATTTCACGTATGGGATTACTCCTTGTCCAGTTTATACTTTGTAATATCGGTTCCAAAGGTCAGATTCAGACCCTCGAGCAAATCATCAAGCTCTGAGAGCGATTTCTTACCAAAGTTGCGGAACTTCAAGAGGTCGGTCTTGTTGTACTGTACCAAGTCGCCAAGCGTCTCGACATCAGCGGCCTTAAGGCAGTTGAGGGCACGAACACTGAGGTTCATGTCAACGAGACGGGTCTTGAGCAACTGGCGCATGTGGAGCACCTCCTCATCAAACTCCTGATTCTGTTCAGTATCAGGACTCTCCAGCGTGATCTTCTCATCGGAGAAGAGCATGAAATGATAGATGAGAATTTTGGCGGCCTCTTTCAGCGCATCCTTGGGACTGATGGAACCATCGGTTGTAACCTCAAGGACGAGTTTATCGTAGTCGGTCTTTTGCTCAACGCGGAACGGCTCAACAGCGTACTTGACATTACGGATTGGGGTGTAAATCGAGTCGATTGGGAGTACGTTTACATCAAGGCAGTACTGACGATTCTCCTCAGCCTGGACATAGCCACGGCCTTTGTTAATCGACAAGTCAATCTGCATTGAAGCCTTAGAGTCGAGATGACAAATCACCAAATCGGGATTTAACACTTCAAATCCAGTAAGATACTTGCCAATGTCACCTGCTTTGAACTCAGTGGAATTCTCGACGGTGATACTAACTTTCTCATTCTCAAATTCTTCCACTACTTGCTTGAATCTCACTTGCTTGAGATTCAAGATGATGTTGGTAACATCTTCCTTAACGCCGGGTACGGAGGAAAACTCATGATCAACACCCGCAATGCGAATAGTGTTGATAGCGTAGCCCTCCAACGACGAGAGAAGGATGCGGCGCAGGGCGTTACCAATAGTAACTCCGAAGCCAGGCTCCAACGGACGGAATTCGAACTTGCCGAAATGGTCGTTGGCCTCCAGCATCACTACTTTGTCGGGCTTTTGAAATGCTAATATCGCCATTAATTCAATGATTATAATTATTGTTTTGAGTACAACTCAACGATTAACTGCTCCTTAATGTTCTCGGGAATGTCAGCACGATCAGGCTTATGAAGGAACTTACCGCTCTTGCTGTTCTCATCCCACTCCAACCAAGGATACTTGCTGTGGTTGAAGCCTGCCAAAGCAGCCTCAATCACTTCAAGGCTCTTGGCCTTCTCGCGAACACCAACTACATCACCCGGCTTCACCTGGTAAGAGGCGATACCTACAACATTGCCATTGACGACAATGTGCTTGTGGTTGACAAGCTGACGAGCAGCAGCGCGAGTAGGAGCAATACCAAGACGGAAGACGACATTGTCGAGACGGCTCTCCAGGTTCTGAAGAAGCACCTCACCAGTGATACCGTCAGCCTTGGCTGCAGCGTTGAACATGTTGTGGAACTGACGCTCCAAAACGCCATAGGTGTACTTTGCCTTCTGCTTCTCAGCAAGCTGAGCACCATACTCAGACACCTTACGACGACGGTTATTGCCGTGCTGCCCCGGGGGGAAGTTGCGACGGGAAAGAACCTTATCTTCGCCGAAAATGGCCTCGCCAAAACGGCGTGCAATTCTTGATTTAGGACCTATGTATCTTGCCATAATAAATATATGCTTAAAAAATGATGAGAATATTAGACACGACGACGCTTGGGAGGACGGCAACCGTTGTGCGGAAGCGGAGTAACATCGACGATCTCCGTAACCTGAATGCCAGAGGCATTGACGGCACGGATAGCACTCTCACGGCCATTACCCGGACCCTTAACGAATGCCTTCACCTTGCGAAGACCGAGGTCGAAAGCCACCTTAGAGCAATCCTCTGCTGCCATCTGGGCAGCGTACGGAGTGTTCTTCTTGGAACCGCGGAATCCCATCTTACCAGCAGAAGACCAGGAAATAACCTGACCCTCATCGTTGGCCAAAGATACAATAATGTTGTTGAACGAACTGTGAACGTGGAGCTGACCCATCGCGGTAACACGCACGTTTCTCTTCTTAGATGTTGCTGATTTTTTTGCCATAATTAATTTCCTCCTACAAATTACTTAGTAGCCTTCTTCTTGTTAGCAACAGTCTTCTTCTTACCCTTACGGGTACGAGCATTGTTCTTAGTGCTCTGTCCGCGAACGGGAAGACCATTACGATGTCTAACACCACGGTAGCAACCAATGTCCATGAGACGCTTGATGTTCATCTGAATCTCTGAGCGGAGGTCACCTTCTACTTTGAATTCAGCACCGATAATCTCACGGATCTTGGCGGCCTGGTCATCTGACCAATCGCAGACCTTAAGGTCGCGGCTCACGCCGGCCTTATCCAAAATCTTTGCTGAACTACTTCGGCCTATACCATAGATATAGGTCAATGCGATTTCGCCACGCTTGTTCTGGGGCAAATCTACTCCAACAATTCTAATTGCCATTGATAAACTTAAATTTGTTAAATGTCTTAACTACGCTAAAAAGCACGCAAAGTTACTGAATTTTTCTGACCCAGCATCCTTTTTATGCAATTTTAACTTTAGCCTTGACGCGTTTTGAACTTAGGGTTCTTCTTGTTGATAACGAAAAGACGTCCCTTGCGACGCACGATCTTGCAATCGGGGGTACGCTTCTTTAATGATGCTCTTGTCTTCATAAAGCTATTTATTTATATCGAAAAACGATTCGACCTTTGGTTAAATCATAGGGACTCATCTCGACCTTCACCTTATCGCCAGGGAGAATCTTGATGTAGTGCATTCTCATCTTGCCCGAAATGTGGGCTGTGATATCAACCCCATTTTCCAACTCTACGCGAAACATAGCATTGGAGAGTGACTCAATGATAGTTCCGTCCTGTTCAATTGCGGCTTGCTTTGCCATAATCTCTTACTGTTTGTCCTTCTTTACTTTACTATTGTTTCAAACGATGTTAATATTTCTGGCCTACCCGGTCGTACAACAACGGTGGTTCCGAAGGGAACGAACGGATTGTGAAAAGTGGATTCATGCATCAGTCGAGGCTTGATAAAATGCGATCGGCCATGCTTGAACGCTAACGCTATCACAAGACACATACCCTCCTTAAGTAGTACAGTATCGTTTACCCCAGGATTCATCCGCAAAATCGGATTTTCCACCCTATTCCGTCCCACACCATGACCAAAAGTCTTTAGTAAGACATAGGGATCGTGAGAATGGAGACTATATACTGTTCTGCTCATCTCCTTGATCGAATGGCCTGCCGATGCACGTCGCACCACTTGGCGAAGCATGTCTCTTAAGGTTGATGTCATTGGTTCGTCATCTTGGGAACTTCCCACAATAAAAGTATGAGCTCCAAAAGAATAATAACCATCTAGACAAACCCAACAGTTGACAGTAAGCCAATCACCTTCACAGAGCATGCACTCTTCTTCTAAAGAGGGCTCAATGTAGGCTCCGTTAACGAAGAAAGTGAACTCGGTGTCGGAGGACAGTGCTTCCTTACCTGAATTCGACTCTGTGGGTACAGTCCGCATGACTGCGTTGACCACTTTGTTCCGCAGGTGGCTCAAGGCCAACCTAGGTACTACGTGGCGGCCAACCTCTATTAGCGCACGTGTCGCTAACTGGCTGGCCGCTCGTAAAAGAATTATCTCATCTTCGGTCTTCAGAAATATCCTCATCCTGCACTGATTCAGAATCAGTAGGCAGCTACACCAGCATTGCCACGGGTGTGGCCAGAATTAAGGAGACCATCGTAATGGCGCATCATCAGGTGAGACTCGATCTGCTGCAGGGTGTCAATCACCACGCCAACGAGAATCAAAAGAGACGTACCACCGAAGAACTGACCGAAAGAGTCTTGCACATTCAGCAATCCAGCCAAGGCCGGCATAATGGCAATGAAAGCAATGAACAAAGAGCCCGGCAATGTCAAGCGTGACATCACAGTCTCGATGTAATCAGCAGTATCCTTACCTGGCTTGACACCAGGAATGAAACCGTTGTTGCGCTTCATGTCCTCTGCCATCTGAACAGGGTTGAGCGTGATAGCTGTATAAAAGTAGGTGAACGCAATCACGAGAACAACGTACACGCAATTATACAACAAACTCTTGTTGTTCAACAACTGCTGGAGAACCGGACTGACATTGTCGGTAGAATACTGAACGATGGCCAGCGGGATGAACATCAATGCCTGAGCAAAGATGATAGGCATCACATTGGCAGCGAAAAGTTTCAACGGAATGTACTGACGTGCTCCGCCGTACTGACGATTACCGACAACGCGCTTAGCGTATTGCACAGGTACCTTGCGGGTGCCCTGCGTGAGAAGGATGGATGCGCATACAACTGCATAGAGGATAATGAGCTCCACGATGAACATCACGAGACCACCACTAGTAATAGCGGTGAAACGGCTGGAGACCTCCTGGATGAAGGCCTGAGGCAGACGCGCGATGATACCAATCATGATGATGAGCGAAATACCATTACCCACGCCCTTATCGGTGATGCGCTCACCCAACCACAGGATGAACATTGAACCTGCGGCAAGGATGAATGTGGCAGGAATCATGAAATAAGTCCAACTGACACCAGAAGCCAAGGCAGCCGATGCCTGCATCTTCAGGTTGATCAGATAAGACGGAGCCTGGAAGAACAGGATGGCCACCGTAAGGATACGAGTGTACCAATTGATTTTTTTCCTGCCGCTCTCGCCCTCGCGTTGCAACTTTTGGAAGTAAGGCACCACGACGGCAAGAAGCTGCATGACGATAGAGGCCGAGATGTACGGCATGATTCCCAATGCGAAGATAGACGCATTGGAGAATGCACCACCGGAGAACATGTCCAAAAGCGACATCAAGCCGCCTGCGGTTTGCGACTGAAGTCTGCCGAGCTCATTGGGATCGATACCCGGCAAGACAATAAATGACCCAAAACGGTAAATAGCCGTAAACAGAAGGGTAATGAGGAGTCGCTGGCGCAAATCCTCCACCCTCCAACAGTTCTTCAGTGTCTCTATAAACTTTTTCATTAATCCTAGATAATAGTTGTGATACCACCCACTGCCTCGATAGCCTCCTTGGCAGTCTTAGAGAATGCGTGAGCCTTCACCTCGAGCTTGGCCTTCAATCCTCCGTTACCAAGAATCTTAACAAGGCCCTTTGCCTTGGAATAGCCAGCCTCGCGAAGCTCGACAGGGCTAATCACGGTAAGGTTCTTGGCCTCTGCAAGCTCCTGGAGCACAGAGAGGTTGATAGCCAAATACTCCTTGTGGTTAATGTTCTTGAATCCGAACTTCGGCACGCGGCGCTGGAGCGGCATCTGACCACCCTCGAAACCTACCTTATGCTTGTAACCAGAACGAGACTTAGCACCCTTGTGACCACGGGTAGAAGTACCACCAAGACCAGAGCCTGGACCACGGCCAATACGACGACGGCTGTGGATAGATCCCTTGGCTGGTTTCAAATTATTTAATTTCATAATCTATGAATCCTTTTAAAGATGAATTAATCAACGACCGTTACGAGGTGATGAACCTTGCGAATCATGCCACGGACACTCGGAGTATCCTCAACCTCAACAACCTGAGAGATCTTACGGAGACCGAGCGCCAACAGAGTGCGCTTCTGATCAATCGGAGCGTTGATGCGGCTCTTAATCTGCTTAACTTTAATTGTTGCCATTGTATTGAACCTCCTGTGATTAACCATTAAAAACCTTATCCATGGCTATACCGCGCTCACCAGCAACCATATAAGCATCACGCATCTGCGTGAGTGCGGAAATGGTAGCCTTCACCAAGTTGTGAGGGTTGGAAGAACCCTTTGACTTAGCGATCACGTCGGTGATACCTGCACTCTCCAAAACGGCACGCATAGCACCACCAGCCTTCAAACCAGTACCAGCAGCAGCGGGCTTGATCAGCACCTGAGCACCACCGAAACGGGTCTCAACCTCATGGGGAACAGTACCTTTCAGCACGGGAACCTTCACGAGGTTCTTCTTGGCGGCATCGGTACCCTTCTGAATGGCAGCGGTTACCTCACCGGCCTTTCCAAGACCCCAACCGATCACACCTTTACCGTCACCTACGACCACGATGGCTGCAAACGTGAAAGTACGTCCACCCTTCGTAACCTTGGTCACACGGTTGATGGCAACCAGACGGTCTTTAAGCTCTACGTCACTATTAACTCTTACTCTATTCATTGCCATAATCGATTAGAATTTAAGACCTCCCTCACGAGCCGCGTCGGCCAGAGCCTGCACACGACCATGATAAAGATAACCGTTACGATCGAAGACGATTTTCTCGACACCAGCCTCTTTTGCCTTGTTGGCAACCAGCTCGCCGACCTTCTTGGCCTGCTCAGTCTTATTCATCTTCTCAAGTCCCAACGAAGAAGCAGAGGCAAGCGTAGTGCCAGTGATATCGTTGATGACCTGTGCATAAATTTGCTTATTACTGCGGAAAACGCTCAAACGAGGACGCTCTGCGGTACCCTTCACACTCTTGCGAATGCGGAACTTAATCTTAAGTCTTCTTTGTTCTTTCTTTGTCGTCATAATCTTAGCAATTATTAAAGTTACTTAGCTGCAGCCGTCTTACCAGACTTTCTGCGAATAACCTCACCCTGGAACAGGATACCCTTGCCCTTATAAGGCTCCGGCATACGGAAAGAACGGATTTTTGCACAAATGAGACCAAGAAGCTGCTTATCGCAAGTCTCGAGAGTGATGATGGGGTTCTGGTTGCGCTCACTCTTCGTCTCAACCTTCACCTCTGCAGGGAGCTGGAGGAAGATGGGGTGCGTATATCCGAGAGCGAACTCAATGAGGTTGCCCTTGTTACTCACACGATAACCCACACCGACGAGCTCAAGCGTCTTCTTGTAGCCCTCGCTCACACCAACAACCATGTTGTTGACCAAAGAGCGGTAAAGGCCGTGGAAAGACTGCTTCTGCTTGATGTCAGTCTCGTTTGCCTCGTCAATACTGAACTTTACCTCACCATCCTCAATGATGACCTGGATGGAAGGATCTACCCACTGTGAGAGCTCACCCTTCGGGCCCTTCACGCTAACGACATTGTCCTTCAGCGTTACAGTAACGCCAGCAGGAATTTGAATTGGCAGTTTACCTATTCTTGACATGTTAAATCCTCCTGATTAGTAGATGTAGCAAAGAACCTCACCACCGATCTTCTCGGCGACAGCCTCTTTGTTGGTCATTACACCTTTGGAAGTGGAAATGATAGCAATTCCAAGTCCGTTAATAACTCTCGGCATGTCTTTGTAGCCCGTGTACTGGCGAAGACCAGGAGTAGAGACGCGAGTCAACTTCTTGATAGCGCTCTGCTTGGTCACGGGATCATACTTCAAGGCCACCTTGATCGTGCCCTGAGGACCATCCTCTACAAACTTGTAGTTGAGGATGTAGCCCTTCTCGAAGAGAATCTTCGTGATGGACTTCTTCATGTTAGACGCAGGAACCTCAACCACACGGTGATGAGCCATGATGGCGTTTCTGAGTCTCGTCAGATAATCTGCTATTGGATCTGTCATAAAATATAAAAAGTTTAATTAATCGGGACTCCCCCGACAATATTAAAAAATACGCTTATCTTGGAAATGATCGCCAGGTGACGGAAGAATCCGTCCCTGACAATACATTCTAATTTTGCGATTTTACCAGCTGGCCTTCTTCACGCCCGGGATAAGACCCTGAGAGGCCATCTCACGGAACTGAATACGGGAGAGGCCAAACTGGCGCATGTATCCCTTCGGACGACCCGTGATCTTGCAGCGGTTGTGAAGACGAATCGGGTTCGCATTCTTGGGAATGGACTGCAACTTGCGAGCAGCCTCGTAAGCCTCCGCGGGATCGTTCGAGGTAGCGATGATCTTCTTCAATGCAGCACGCTTCTCGGCATAACGAGCCACCAATTTGGCACGCTTTACCTCACGGGCTTTCATAGATTCTTTTGCCATATCTCTTAATCGTTTTTAGCGTTCTTAAATGGAAGACCGAAAGCCTTGAGCAGTGCATAGCCCTCCTCGTCGGTCGGAGCAGAGGTAACGAACGTGATGTTCATACCCTGAATGCGGTCCACCTGGTCGATGTTGATCTCCGGGAAGATGATCTGCTCAGAGATACCCAACGTATAGTTGCCACGGCCATCAAACTTGCTCTCGATACCCTTGAAGTCACGGATACGCGGCAGGGAAATGCGGACAAGCTTCTCAAGGAACTCGTACATGCGCTCGCGACGCAATGTAACCATCACACCGATCGGCATCTTCTTACGAAGCTTGAAGTTGGCGATATCCTTCTTAGAGAAAGTAGCGACCGCCTTCTGACCGGTGATAGAGGTGAGCTCGTTGATAGCAACGTCGATAATCTTCTTATCCTGCGTTGCGTCGCCGAGACCCTGGTTGATGACAATCTTCTTCAAGACAGGAATCTGCATTGCCGAAGAATAGTTGAACTGCTTTTGCAAAGCAGGAGCAATCTGCTCCTTATACTGCTTCTTTAACTGTGCTGTATCCATTACTTGATTTCCTCCCCTGACTTTTTAGAGATACGCTTCACGTTCTTGCCCTCGTGCTCCACACGGATACGAGTAGCCTTTCCGCTCTTCGGATCGATCAGACTAACATTGGAGATGTGAATAGGAGCCTCCTGCTTGATAATGCCACCTTGCGGATTCTGCGCATTCGGCTTCGTGCTCTTCGACACGACGTGAACGCCCTCTACCACTACGCGATCCTCATCGCGGAGTACCTTGAGGACTTTGCCCGTCTTGCCCTTGTCAGAGCCTGCGAGAACGATAACCTTGTCGTCCTTTCTAATATGGGTTTTTGCCATTTCTATTTGCTTTTAAATATTAGAGCACCTCAGGTGCAAGAGAAACGACCTTCATATTCACAGCACGGAGCTCACGTGCAACGGGGCCGAAGATACGGCTTCCACGAAGCTCACCAGCGTTGTTCAACAACACGCAAGCGTTGTCATCAAAACGAATATAGGAACCGTCAGCACGACGGATCTCCTTCTTTGTGCGAACAATCAAAGCCTTGGATACTGCACCCTTCTTCAACTCACTCGATGGGATGACATTCTGTACAGCCACAACGATTACGTCGCCTACGCTGGCGTAGCGACGACCCGTACCACCAAGTACGCGAATGCACTTAGCCTCACGAGCACCACTGTTGTCGCAAACAGTAAGTCTTGATTCTGCCTGTATCATATTTACTTAGCTTTTTCTACGATTTGAACCAGTCTCCATCGCTTCGTCTTTGACAAAGGACGGGTCTCCATAATCATTACAGTGTCGCCCACATTTGCCTCGTTCTTCTCGTCGTGGGCATGGTACTTCTTCGTCTTCTGGACGAACTTACCATAAATAGGGTGCTTCTCCTTGAACTTGGAGGCAATAACAATGGTTTTATCCATCTTGTTGCTGACAACAACACCCTGTCTTACCTTTCTAAAATTTCTTGTTTCCATCTGGACCATTGTTATTTATTCAGTTCTCTAGCGCGAAGCTCAGTCTGCAAACGAGCGATGTCACGACGGGCCGCCTTGATCTGAGATGGATTCTCAAGCGGAGTAATCTGGTGGTTGAGCTTCATCTGGTCGTAAGCAGCCACGGCGTTCTCCAATTTCTCGCGCAGATCCTTGTCTGCGAGAGCCTTAATTTCAGTCATCTTCATACCTTAAGCGTTTTTATCGAAATCACGTCTGACAATAAACTTCGTTTTAACCGGCAGCTTCTGTGCGGCGAGGCGAAGAGCCTCCTTAGCAATATCGAAACTGACACCCTCTACTTCAAAGAGGACACGTCCTGGGGTAACAGGTGCAACCCATCCTGCGGGATCACCCTTACCCTTACCCATACGCACATCAGCAGGCTTACGGGTGATGGGCTTATCAGGGAAGATACGAATCCAGACCTGACCCTGACGATTCATATAACGGTTCACGGCCACACGGGCAGCCTCGATCTGACGGCTGTCAAGCCACTTTGCCTCAAGGGTCTTGATGCCGAAAGATCCAAACGCGAGCTGCGTTCCTCTGTGGGCATTACCCTTATTGCCGCGGCCATCTTGTGGTCTTCTATATTTTACTCTTTTTGGCTGTAACATGATAGCTTCTGCTTTTAACGGTTATTGTTTCTTCTGCGGCCACCACGACGATCGCGACGATCGTTGTTCGGACGGCGCGACTCCTTCTCCTGTGCAAAGTTGGGAGCCAAATCCACCTTGTTGTAGATTTCACCACGGCAAATCCAAACCTTCACACCAAGCAGACCTACCTTTGTGAGAGCCTCACACTGGCAGTAGTCGATGTCAGCGCGGAACGTATGCAGCGGAGTACGACCTTCCTTGAACATTTCCTTGCGGCGCATCTCAGCACCGTTCAAACGGCCAGAGATCTGAATCTTGATACCCTCAGCACCAGAACGGATAGCGTTCTGAATAGCCATCTTGGCAGCGCGGCGGTAAGCGATCTTACCCTCCAGCTGACGTGCGATGTTGTTGCCAACAATCGTAGCATCGAGATCCGGTTTCTTCACCTCATAGATGTTGATCTGAATCTCCTTCTTGAAGAGATTTTTCAGCTCCTCACGGAGTTTGTCAACATCAGCACCACCCTTACCGATGACAATACCCGGACGAGCCGTGCAGATAGTGATGGTGACGAGCTTCAATGTACGCTCGATGACAATTCGAGAGACGCTTGCCTTTTCCAAGCGCTTGTTGAGGTACTGACGAATCTTCTGATCCTCGACCAGGTTATCGCCAAAGTCCTTGCCACCGAACCAATTCGAGTCCCAACCGCGGATAATACCCAAGCGGTTGCTAATTGGATTAACTTTCTGTCCCATTCTACTCCTTATTATTTGTCATCGTTAGTGTCAGCATTCTTCGAATCGACGAAAATCGTCACATGGTTGGAACGCTTGCGGATTCTGTAGCCGCGGCCCTGCGGTGCGGGGCGCATGCGCTTCATCGTCACACCCTCGTCAACGAAAATCTTGGAGATGAACAGTTCACCGTCCTCTGCCTTGCGGTCATTTTTAGCCTCCCAGTTGGCGATTGCAGAACGCAGCAATTTCTCAACATTTGCTGCAGCAGCCTTCTTAGAGAAGCGAAGCACGCCCAACGCGCGATTTACCTCCATTCCGCGGACCATGTCAACAACATAGCGCATCTTGCGCGGGGAAGAGGGGCAACCCTTGAGCGTAGCAAAATACTGGCTTTTCTTGGCCTCTTTCAGTGCCTCAGCCTTAATATGTTTTCTTGCTCCCATTATTCTATTCTATAAATGGATGAAATTGCCTGCTTACTTCTTGTTGTTGCCTGAGTGGCCACCGAAGCGGCGCGTGGGGCTGAACTCACCAAGCTTATGGCCTACCATGTTCTCGGTGATGTAAACAGGGATAAATTTGTTTCCGTTATGAACTGCAACGGTGTGTCCCACGAAATCCGGGGAAATCATCGATGCTCTGACCCATGTCTTCACGACGCTCTTCTTGCCGCTTTCGTTCATGGCAAGAATTTTCTTCTCAAGCGATACGTTGATGTACGGACCTTTTTTGATTGAACGACTCATAATTTAACGCTTAATAAGTTTACTTCTTGTTAGCTCTCTCAATGATGTACTTGTTCGAGAGCTTCTTCGGTGCGCGAGTCTTGAGACCCTTAGCATACAAGCCCTTGCGTGAACGCGGGTGTCCACCAGACTGGCGACCCTCGCCACCACCCATCGGGTGATCGACCGGGTTCATGACGACACCACGGTTGTGAGGACGACGACCCAACCAGCGTGAGCGTCCAGCCTTACCAGACTGCTCCAGGGCGTGATCAGAGTTGCCTACACTACCCACAGTGGCCTTGCAAGCGGAGAGGATCTGGCGAGTCTCACCAGAAGGAAGCTTGATAACGCAGTATGCGCCATCGCGAGAAGTAAGCTGAGCGAAGTTACCAGCCGAACGAACCAAACGCGCACCCTCACCCGGACGGAGCTCGATGTTGTGGATCACCGTACCGACAGGAATGCGTGAGAGAGGAAGAGCGTTGCCCACCTCCGGCGCAGCCTCTGCGCCAGAAAGCAGCGTAGCACCTACCTGCAGTCCATTAGGAGCAATAATGTAACGTTTTTCACCATCAGCGTAGAAGAGCAAAGCAATGCGAGCCGAACGGTTAGGATCGTACTCGATTGACTTCACTACAGCTGGAACACCATCCTTCTCTCGCTTGAAGTCGACCAGACGGAACTTCTTCTTGTGACCACCGCCGATGTAGCGGACAGTCATCTTACCGGTGTTGTTTCGACCACCGGTAGAACGTTTGCCGTAAACGAGAGACTTCTCTGGCACGGATGCAGTAATATCCTCGAACGTGCCAATAACCTTGTGTCTTTGACCCGGAGTGACCGGGTTTAACTTACGTACTGCCATTTTTTATTTAATGTTGCTGTAAAAATCAATAGCATCACCGTTCTTGAGGGTGACGATTGCCTTCTTGAAGGCATTGCGCTGGCCTTTCACAAGACCCTGCTTCGTGTAGCGCGACATGCGCTTGCCTGCATAGCACATTGTGTTGACAGCCAACACTTTGACGCCGTACAGAGCCTCGACCTCTTTCTTGATGTCTGCCTTGTCGGCCTCGGGCTTGACGATGAAGCCATACTTCGGCTGTGCCGGAATAGTGTACTTCTCGCCCTTCTTCGTGCGGGTCTTGTCCAAAGAAGACTTGTCCGTCAGCTTCGACATCTTCTCAGTGACGATTGGCTTAATGATATATCCCATGTTTTATGTCTCCTTTTTTGTTTTACTTGTTCAAGATACCCTCAACTGCCTTCAGCGAATTCTCCGTGACGATGAGCACGTCAGCATCCAAAATCTTGTACGTATTGACGTCTTTTGCTACCATCACATGAGCCTTTTGGAGGTTGCGAGCAGACAAAAATACATTTTTATTTGCTTCCGGCAAAAGAAGAAGGAGCTTCTTGCCGTCTACTTTAAGATTTTTAGCAATATTTACGAAATCTTTCGTCTTCGGAGCCTCAAAGTTGAAATCTTCTACCACGAGGATAGCCTGCTCCTGAGCCTTGTAGGAGAGTGCTGATCTACGAGCAAGATTCTTTACTTTTTTGTTGAGCTTGAAACGATAATCGCGGGGCTTCGGTCCAAAGACACGACCACCACCTACGAGGACCGGTGAGTTGATGTCGCCACGGCGAGCACCACCGCCACCCTTCTGACGTCCGAGCTTGCGGGTTGAACCAGAAACCTCGCTTCTCTCCTTGCTCTTGTGCGTACCCTGGCGTTGGTCAGCCATGTACTGCTTCACATCAAGGTAGATAACGTGATCGTTTGGTTCGATACCGAAGACGCTCTCGCTGAGAGTCACCTTACGGCCGGTCTCCTGACCTTTGATATCCAATACGTTAATATCCATTACTTGTTGATGATTACGGTTGAACCAATGCATCCAGCCACGCTGCCCTTAACGAGGAGCAGATTGTGCTCTGGAATTACCTTTAACACTTTGAGGTTCTGGGTAGTAACCCGGTCGCCTCCCATCTGGCCGCCCATGCGCATACCCTTGAACACCTTAGCGGGGTAGGAGCAGGCACCGATAGATCCCGGCTTGCGAGCACGGTCATCCTGACCGTGGGTAGACTGACCGACGCCACCGAATCCGTGACGCTTCATAACACCCTGGAAACCCTTACCCTTGGAGGTACCGACGACATCTACAAACTGAGCGTCGTTGAACAGCTCCACCGTAATGGTATCACCGAGGTTGTAGTCCTCATCAAACTTGAACTCGGCCAAGTGCTTCTTGGGCGTTGTGCCGGCCTTCTTATAGTGTCCCTGCATCGGCTTGGAGGTATTCTTCTCCTTAGCCTCGCCGAAACCCAACTGAACAGCCTTGTAACCATCCTTCTCAACGGTCTTAATCTGGGTTACAACACAAGGACCAGCTTCGATAACAGTGCACGGCACGTTCTTGCCGTCGGCACTGAAAACGGATGTCATTCCGATTTTCTTTCCTAATAATCCTGGCATTTCAATAATGTGTTTCTAAATGACTTGAATAGATAAAACGTAGGCATTAAACCTTAATCTCGACCTCAACACCCGACGGAAGCTCCAACTTCATCAGCGCGTCCACCGTCTTGGCGGTAGAGCTATAGATGTCGATGAGACGCTTGTAATCGGAGAGCTGGAACTGCTCGCGCGACTTCTTGTTTACGAAGGTCGAACGGTTGACCGTGTAGATACGCTTGTGCGTAGGCAATGGAATCGGGCCGCTGACGATAGCACCCGTAGCCTTGACAGCCTTGACAATCTTCTCGGCCGACTTGTCAACGAGCTGATGGTCGTAAGACTTCAGCTTGATGCGAATTTTTTGACTCATGTCGTTTTAAAATAATTAATTGAATAAAATAATTTTGTTCTTGAAAAAGACGGGGATACGCCCTCATAAGAGTCATTCGCTATGCTGGCGTCCACCATCCTTTATATCTCATACCATCCCGGGAGAGAAAGCTCCCTCCCGGGACAGTTAAGATTCATTTTACTTCACCAACTCGGGATGGCCGTTGAGCTCCGTCAAGATCTCCTTGGCAAGAGCAGAGGAAACCGGTGAGTGGTGATCGTACTCCATAGAAGAAGTAGCACGACCAGAGGTGATGGTACGCAGGGCGGTCACATAGCCGAACATCTCCGACAACGGAACCATAGCCTTGACGATACGAGCACCGCTACGAGCCTCGTCCATACCCTGAACCAGACCACGACGCTTGTTCAAGTCGCCGATAACGTCACCCATGTTCTCCTCCGGCGTAACAACCTCTACGCGCATGATCGGCTCCATGAGGACCGGACCAGCCATCGGGCAGAGCTTCTTGAAGGCCTGGTGAGCGACCAACTCGAAGGAGAGCTGATCGGAGTCGACCGGGTGGAAGCTACCGTCGGTGAGCGTGACCTTCAGACCCGTCATCGGGAAGCCACCGAGCACACCATTGGAGAGGCAGTCGCGGAAGCCCTTCTCAACAGAGGGGATAAACTCCTTAGGCACGTTACCACCCTTGACGACATTGACAAACTGCAAGTCGCTCTCCTTGAAGTCCTCATCCTTCGGCTCGATGGTGACGTCGATACAAGCGAACTTACCACGACCACCAGACTGCTTCTTGAAGGTCTCGCGGCTCTGAGCGGCACGTGAGATAGCCTCCTTGTAGTTAACCTGCGGCTTACCCTGGTTGCACTCCACCTTGAACTCGCGCTTCAAGCGGTCGATGATGATATCGAGGTGAAGCTCACCCATACCAGAGATAATCGTCTGGCCGCTCTGCTCGTCCGTGCGGACGGTGAACGTCGGATCCTCCTCGGCCAACTTGGCAAGACCGTTGTCGAGCTTGGCGATGTCTGCCTGGCTCTTCGGCTCCACAGCGATGGAAAGCACCGTGTCAGGGAAGCTCATAGACTCCAGCACAATCGGATGCTCCTCAGAGCAGAGGGTATCACCCGTGCGGATATCCTTGAAGCCCACACCAGCGCCGATGTCACCAGCGTCGATAGACTGCATGGGGATCTCCTTGTTGGAGTTCATTTGGAAGAGGCGGCTGATACGCTCCTTTTTGCCCGAGCGCGGGTTATAGACATAAGAACCAGCCTCGACCTTACCGGAATAAACGCGGAAGAACACCAGACGACCCATGAACGGATCGGTAGCGATCTTGAAGGCCAAAGCTGCAGTCGGCTCGTTCTCGCTCGGCTTGCGATCCTCTTCCTCCTCAGTATCGGGGTTCGTGCCCACGATAGCCTCCGTGTCGAGCGGAGAGGGAAGGAAGGCGCAAACATAGTCGAGAAGCGGCTGGACACCCTTGTTCTTGTAAGAAGAGCCGAGCAGCATCGGCGTGCACTCCATAGAGATACACCCCTTACGGATAGCAGCGATGATCATCTCCTCGGGAATATCCTTACCATCAAGGTAGAGCTCCATCAGCTCATCGTCAAAGCTTGAGGCAGCATCGAGCAACTTCTCACGCCACTCCTCAGCCTCGTCAACGAGGTCAGCAGGAATATCCTCGATGTCGTACTCGGCACCCATCGTCTCGTCGTGCCACAGGATGGCCTTCATCTTGATGAGGTCCACGACACCCTTGAAGTTCTCCTCAGCACCGATAGGAATCTGGATAGCAACCGGATTGGCACCCAGGATATCCTTCATCTGCTGTACGGTCTCAAAGAAGTCGGCACCCGAACGGTCCATCTTGTTGACATAACCGATACGCGGCACGTTGTACTTGTCAGCCTGACGCCACACAGTCTCTGACTGCGGCTGAACGCCGTCAGCAGCGGAATAGGTAGCAACAGCTCCGTCGAGCACACGCAGCGAGCGCTCTACCTCGGCCGTGAAGTCGACGTGACCCGGAGTATCGATCAGGTTGATCTTATACTTATTCTTGTTATACTCCCAAGAGCATGTGGTGGCAGCGGAAGTAATAGTGATACCACGCTCCTGCTCCTGCGCCATCCAGTCCATTGTGGCCGCACCATCGTGTACCTCGCCAATCTTGTGCGTCTTACCTGTGTAGAACAGGATGCGCTCTGATGTGGTCGTCTTACCGGCATCGATGTGAGCCATGATACCGATGTTACGGGTCAAATGTAAATCGCGATTTGCCATTGTCTTATTACCTTGTCCTTAATGTGTGAAAAGATCAGAATCTGAAGTGTGCGAAAGCACGGTTGGCCTCAGCCATGCGGTGCATATCCTCCTTACGCTTGAACGCACCACCCTGGTTGTTGAAGGCGTCCATGATCTCAGCGGCCAACTTCTCAGCCATGCTCTTGCCACCGCGCTTGCGTGCGAAGGCAATCATATTCTTCATGGAGACACTCTCCTTGCGGTCGGGACGAATCTCAGTAGGAACCTGGAACGTAGCACCACCGATACGGCGGCTCTTCACCTCCACCTGCGGAGTGATGTTGTCGAGGGCCTGCTTCCAAACCTCAAGCGGGGTCTTCTCCTCGCTCTTCACCTTGGCGCCTACGAGCTCGAGGGCAGTATAGAAGATCTCATAAGAGGTATTCTTCTTACCGTCGTACATCAGGTGGTTGACAAACTTGGTGACCTTCTGGTCATTGAACTTCGGATCCGGGAGGATCACATGCTTCTTTGGTTTTGCTTTTCTCATTTTATTATTTGAAATTCTATTCTGCGGAGGCTGTCGTCTTTGCGTTCTTCAATACCCACACTTGGGCGTTTACTCAACCTTATTGATTTCCATTCTCCAGCAAAACGATGTTTCTTTCGATTTTTAGCTCTTACACCTTGATACCAGACATCTCCGCCTGTTATCTTCGGTTAGGGGTTGGGGTGGCTATTTATTCCGCGAGGGTCAAGCCCTTGTCTCTATCAGAAACTACTCGGCCCTCGCAGAACGGGAGAATTTTACTTCTTAGCCTTAGGACGCTTTGCACCGTACTTAGAGCGGCGCTGCGTACGGTTGGCTACACCAGCCGTATCGAGCGTACCACGGACGATGTGATAGCGAACACCAGGGAGATCCTTCACACGACCGCCACGAACCAGCACGATACTGTGCTCCTGAAGGTTGTGACCCTCTCCGGGGATGTAGGAGTTGACCTCCTTCTGATTGGTCAAACGCACACGGGCAACCTTACGCATTGCCGAGTTAGGCTTCTTAGGGGTCGTCGTATAGACACGAACACAAACACCACGACGCTGAGGACAGTTGTCCAGCGCGGGAGACTTGCTCTTGTCCACGATTACCTGTCTGCCTTTTCTTACTAATTGCGAAATAGTAGGCATTGTTTTACTTTTTTATTTATATTTATTTTGTTTATTATCAACGTTTTGCGAATCGCAGCGCATCGTCCCAAAAGGACATTTTACTACTATGCAATTTCGAGGTGCAAAGGTACGAAGATTTCCCGAAATGACCTAACTATATAGAGGGGAAAATTTTGAGGACCGGAAAATATTAGCAACAAATAATATCCATTTGTATTTTTTAACCAGCACAAACTTTGAGCAATCCTCTGTTGCAGGAGTGAAAATGCAGCAAATTTCAACGAACAAGACGATGACGGCGTCTCACAAAACCACAATAACAAAAGGGATTATTAGCATGATGAAGGATCACCACGAGGTTCCGCCACTTTATATACTATATAATGTACGCGCGCAAGCAAATCGCCTATCTATAAGCACATGGCAGAAGAATAGAAGAAGGATAGCAAACTGAAACCGAGAAAAAAGCATGGATAAAGAGCAAGGACAAGGCCAGCTAACGGTATATTTGACAACTTTTCTTACTAATTTAGCGTTTACGCGCATTTTCTTATGCCAAAACTTGCACCGGAAAGAGAAAACACATACTTTTACAGCGTACTATTTAAGTAGTACACTATAACAAGAGAACAATAACGAATTAAAACCAAAAACAGACAAGGATATGATTGAAGTACAAGACCTCAGCTTTTCCTACCCGGGCGCCTCAAGCAAGGTGTTCGACGGGTTCCAGCTTAAGCTCGAATCGGGCCATACCTATGGCCTCTTGGGGCGCAACGGAACGGGCAAGAGTACCCTACTCTACCTCGCCTCGGGACTACTCCGCCCGAAGAAGGGCCATCTCTATATCGACGGCATGGAATCGGCCCAGCGCGATCCGTTGATGCTCAGCCGCATCTTCCTCGTGCCGGAAGAGTTTTCGCTGCCCGAGATGTCGCTTCAGAAATACGTCTCGCTCATCCGTCCCTTCTACCCCCGCTTCAACGAGCAGGTGCTCAACGACTGCCTCTCGGCCTTCGAACTGCCCGACGTCCGCGACCTGCGCCAGCTCTCGATGGGTCAGAAGAAGAAAGTGTTTATGAGTGTCGCCCTTGCCGCAGGCACAGAATGGCTGTTGATGGACGAGCCTACCAACGGCCTGGACATTCCCTCGAAAGCCACGTTTCGTCAAGTAGTGGCAAAGAACTTGTCGGACGACACGACACTCATCATCTCCACCCACCAGGTCCACGACGTAGAGCAGCTGATAGACCACGTCGTCATCCTCGACCAGTCGCGTCTGCTTTGCGACGCAAGCGTGGGCGAGATCACGCAGCGCTACAGTTTTGAGACCCGACAGGCCAACGAAATGACCAACGAAGTCCTTTACGCTGAACCGTCGCTCCAAGGCAACAACGTGATCGTCCCCCATGCAGCCAACGAGCCGGAGACACAACTCAACTTGGAGATGTTCTTCTCGGCCGTCACCTTAGGCAAGATTCAAATGTAAATTGTAGAACCCAACAAAAGAAACAGTATGACCCAGTTCAATATACAGCGCATGAAGCAATACGCCCAATGGCAGCTTGCCACTCACCGTGCCACCCTGCTAAAGATTACGGGCGTAGCCACATCCGCATTCATCCTCATGTTCCTCTTCGTCAAGTATGTCTCCCATAGAGACCTCCAGACGCAGAGCGACGACCTCACCCTGTTGTGGATAGGCTGCTTCGCCTTCTGCGGCGTCCAAGTGTTCCCCAACCTGCTAAGCAAGCAAGAGCGCACGTCGCTCCTCATGCTGCCGGCCTCCAATGCCGAGAAATTCCTCACCAGCTATATCGGCGTTTTGCTCACAGCCTTTATCGTTCCCCTCGTCTCCTTCTTTGTGGCCGACGTGGTGCAATGGCTCATCTCGCTCTTGACCGACCACAAGCAAGCATTGCTGCTCACCCCGCTCGCCTTCTCCGACGCCCTCGACCTATTAAGCAAGTTTTTTGGCGAGAACGCACAGATAGCATGGGCCGGACTTCCGAACATCCTCTGGCTCCACTCGTTCTATCTTCTAAGCGGCCTATTCTTCAAAAAGCTGCGCTGGCTATCGGCCACCATCACCCTGGGCGCGCTTGCCACCTTGACGACATTATCCATCGCCATCGGTGGCTTCCTATTCCTCGACACGCTGAAGGACAGCGATTACAGTATCGAGTTCTTGCCGTGGGCTGGAGACGCCCTCATGCACGGCACGTCCATCCTCTTCCTGCTGCTGACCGTGCTCAACTACTGGTTGTCATTTCGCATCTTCAAGCGCTTACAGGTCATTAACAATCGCTTCTTCAATTGGTAAATAACATTAAAGACTAGGGAGCTTATGTCACAAAACTGCATTTTGCTGCGTATATAGGAAAGAGCGGCAGGTGCAAGACAGGCCATCCCCCATAAAAGAAAGGGACAAGAATATGAAAACCATTTGCATCAAACTCATCGCCCTCGTCGCCATCCTGCTGACCAGTAGTTGTACGGTCTATTCCACAAAAGAGGAGTTTGGCCCCAGCCGCAAGCAGAACGTCGCCGTGACCGACTACGACGAAATAGACCTCTCAGGCGGTCTCCAGGTCGTCTATGCCGAAGGCACTACCCCCAAGGTGACGGTAGAAGGCCCGGAGAAACTGATCGGCTACGTAAAGGTAGTACAAAAGGGCAAGCGACTCTACTTCAGTTGCAAGCCTTTGCCCAACAAGGGGCCGAGGATTGGCAAGAACCCGATCGAGCTGATCACGATCACCATCCAGTCGAAGTCGCTTCGACGCGTAGAGGTGAGCGGCGCCTGCGATCTGAAGGCCAAGCACATCCAGACGGCCGACGACTTCAAGCTCAAGGCCAGTGGGGCAAGCGACCTGGAATTGGGCACGCTCCAATGCGCTAAAGCCCATATAGAGACTGGTGGCGCATCCGATATCGATATTGATCACATCGCTTGCGGCGAAGTCAATTTGCAATCATCCGGCGCCAGCGACATTCAGCTGAAGAACGTAGAAAGTCGCGAGCTCAACGCAAGGCTGGGCGGAGCGAGCGAACTGGAGGCTTCCCTCACGGGCGTGGAGACCATCAAGGCAGACCTTAGCGGCGCAAGCGAGGCCGACTTGAAGTTCAACAACTGCGGCACAGCCCTCCTCTCGGCCAGCGGGGCGAGCAACGTGGATCTCTCAGGCACGATCCGCTCGCTGACGAAGAACGTCGGAACGGGCAGCAACGTCAAGGAAGAAAAACTGACCATTGGTCGCTAATCTCAAGCAAGGAAAGGACTACAGTTATGAGTTTCGCGAATAACAAGGCCATTTTCGAGCAGATAGCCGACCGTTTGGCCGACGAGATCATGGCGGAGAACTATCCGCCTGTCGGACGGATACCCAGCGTCCGAGAGTATGCGGCTCTGCTACAAGTCAACACCAATACCGCCATCAAAGGCTACGAACTGCTCGCCCGCGAGGGAATCATCTTCAACAAGCGCGGCATGGGCTATTTTGTCGCCGAGGATGCACGCCACCACATCGCTCAAAGACGGCAGGAGGAGTTTATGGAGACCACCCTGCCTGAACTGTTCCGCCAGATGCGGCTGCTCAACATCAGTATCAATGAAGTAGCCCAAAAGTGGGAAGAAAGCAAAAGGGAATAATACCCGCCTCCTCCCCTCTCCTATCGGGAGGGGAGGAGACGCAACAAGAGATATTAAAGACAACAAACAACGATTTATCATGGGAAGAGACAACACCAAAGGCAAAATACAGAGGACCATCCTCCACCATTTGTCATGGAGAGGGATGGCTGCCAGCCTCGCCATGGCCGCCCTTCCAGCCGCAGCAGCTGAACCCGACTCGCTGGCCATCGACACGATGTCCTACGACCTGGGAGACGTCACGGTAACGGCCCAGCGCAAACTCGTCAAGAACGACATCGACAAGCTGACCTACGACGTGGCCAACGACGAGACGGCACGCACCAAGAACACGCTTGACATGCTCCGTTCCGTGCCCCTCGTGACCATAGACGGTCAGGAAAACATCAGCATCAAGGGATCGCCCTCGTTCAAGGTCTATCGCAACGGCCACCCCGACCCCACCCTCTCCCCACAAAACCTCAAGGACGTGCTCAAGTCGATCCCTGCCTCACAGATCAAGAAGGTGGAGGTCATCACAGACCCAGGCGCCAAAGAAGATGCCGAGGGCACACAGTATATCCTCAACCTCGTCATGCAGAACAACTCCCACCTGGCAGGCGTGACAGGGACGGTGTCGGCCAACTACAACCCCTTGCGCCAAGGGCCGGGCATGGGTACTATGCTGACGATACAGAAAGGCAAGTTGGCCACGTCCATCAACTATGGATACCAGCACGACAAGAAAGACCAAGGCAACGACGCGACCCGCCAGTACCTGAAAACGGACCAGACGATGGAGTCGCGCTCACGCAATACCGTGATGACCAACGTCCACTACGGCAACATCAGCGCAAGCTACGAGGTCGATTCGCTCAACCTTCTGACTCTCAACTTTGGTGGCTACTACTACAATGCAGGCATCGGAAGCGTGAACGGATACGAGCGTATGATCAATGGCGACGGACAGTTGGCCTACTTCTACAATGTCAACGCCCAGCTCCCGACCTACTACGCCTACAACTTCGGAGGACGACTGGACTACCAACACAAGACCCGCAAGGAGGGAGAGGTGTTCACCGCATCCTATCAGTTGCAGACCACCCGTTCTCACCAGGACAAGACCGAGCAATATCTGGACATCTTCAACCTGCCCGTCGGCTACACAGGCTACGAAAACAACAGTCGCACGCAGTTTGACGAGCATACCTTCCAGCTCGACTACGTACGCCCGCTGGGAAAGAGGTTCAAGTGGAATGCGGGAGCGAAATACATCTTCCGCACGAGTGAGTCGGACGTATGGCTGACCTATACGGGGGCGGAGGAGATGAACCAGCACTCCCTCTTCCAGCACAACACCCAGATAGCAGCAGCCTACACGGAGTGGCTCTACTCGGGCAGCAAGATCCAGGCGCGAGCGGGCTTGCGCTACGAGTATAGTTTTCTGAAGGCAGAATACCCCGACGGGTAGGGTGTTCAAAATCCGTTTAAAATCCGACGCATTTTTTCCCTAAGGTATTGATGCGTTTCACGGTCAAATTAGGAGAAAGGTTTGCATTAGTCCATTCTTTGATGTGACGATGTCTTCCTTTCTCCAAACGTTCTTTAAAATCAAAATCAACTCGCCTGTTTCTGTCAGCCAAAGCTATGCGCAGAGGCATTATAAGAATCATTGGGGTGACACCGGTAAGTTTGTCGTTAGACATTCTGGCCTTAGTCATTCCAAATGTTGATTCTATTGGGTCTGAACTTGCATTGTGTACATCTCCTTCATTTAAGAGAGAGAGCTCACGTTCTAAATATCCCAAGATATAAGAGCCAACTTTTCGCTGTCGCTCATGCTTCAACATCAAGCTTTCTGTCACGAGTTTTTTGCAACGAGCAACAGAGACTTGCGACCACCCGTTGTTTTTGATGTCTTTTTCAATCTTCGTTATACAGTCCATCGTTTCGGCCAATTCATCAACCAGAGAAGCATTCTGCGG
>OWIN01000005.1_pt1 | contig 148874 bp, 133 predicted proteins | sample 1732771 | NCBI WGS metagenome assembly OWIN01 (sample SAMN05065752, study PRJEB22554) | human gut metagenome | biome: ENVO:2100002; feature: ENVO:00000062; material: ENVO:00002003 | host: Homo sapiens | place: USA | reverse complement strand
TCGCTCAGTGTCTCGTGGGCTCGGAGATGTGTATAAGAGACAGCAAAAACATCATTGGAGGAGCTGTCGTCGTTCGAACTTCCGAACATGACATCAAGAAGTTATCAGACTTGGGGTCTGTGGCTGTTGCCTACTCAGAATCTACTGCTTTTTTCGTAAAAGCCTTCTTACGGGAGTTCCTTCTTCTTGACGGTTCCGTTAATAAGAGGCCTGTAAAACTTGAAAAGATTAAGGAGAACGAAATTGAATTGATCAACAGTCTGATCAGGAAACAGCACGAAGCCGTTCTTCTTCCTTCAGGTCAGCTCGAACAACTGATGAAAATCGAGCTTGGGATCAATAATGAGGTAAAGATTATCGTCAGTGCCCTTTCAAATTCAAGTTTTGATCATACGTCGACGCTTTTATATCCGGGATGGACCCTCGCTGCGTTTCCTCCCGCTGACGCCGTGAGGACTTCTTTACTCACCAGTCGTCTTTTGGGAATGTTGGAAGAAGGTTTGCAATTTGGTTGGACTTTGGCACCGAACTATGAAACCGTCCATAAGCTCCTTGAGGCGACTCAAGACAAAGATTATTTAGCCCTAACAAAACCGTCTGTTTTCGCGTTTTTCAAACAATACTGGATTTTCTTTGTTTTCATATTGTTCGCCATTGTGGGACTCATCATCCACAATCTAAGAACTGAATTTTTGATCAAGAAAAAAAACACGGGAGCTGACTCAGGCTTTGCGGGAAAAAGAAGCCATGAAAAAAGAAGTCAATGCGTATATCCAACGTTTGTCCTCTTTAGAGCGAATCGCCATGGCCGGCGAAATTTCCTTCATGCTTGCCCACGAATTAAAGCAACCGCTAGGTGTTATCCACAACTACGCTCGAGGAATTACAAGGCTTCTGAATAAAAATACTTCAATCGTAAATTCTAGCTTTGGGTATCTTTCAAGTCAGAGAGCGAGGGCCATTGATTAGGGTTTAGTCGTACTCCTAAAGCTTGCATGATTTGCAGTTGATGCTTCGTAGGACGCTTATAAAATTTACGATGGTTCCCGATAGAAACTCTTCTGATGGATGCCACTTCATCAAGCAAGCCGGTGACGGTTTTGACATATTTTGGCATTTCACCGTTGGACTGAATCTCGTTAAGTAAGTAACACCTCAGAATTTCGGCGATAAACTGTACAAATAGGCGCGACTGCTGGGTATGGCAAGAATGCATTCTCAGCCGTTTCAAGTCGGCATCATTCTTGAGGTCATCAAATCTCTTTTCCACTCCGTCACGAAGTTTATAGGCGATCAATGCGTCGTTGGGATTTTTAAACTGCGTGCTGAGGATGGCGAAGTAGCCCGCATCGACATTCCTCAGCTCAGAGATTTGTTCTAATTTAGGTGTAACTCTCACACCTCGAACCGGTGTCTTTTTCACATCGAAACAGAGCTGGGCCAATTCTTCAAGGGCCGGATCTTTTATTTTTTCCTCCAGAGAAAGTTTCTTTTCTAAGGACTTCAGGGTGCTCATCAAAGCCTCTACTTGATGATTCTTGTAGTAGTCCGTGTAATAGAGATGCAGATAAGCACGATGACCGTCAATGCTGACCAAACGGGTGGTCGCCTGCGTCTGATAAGAGTCGTCCGCATCGAACAAGTTCAGAGTACTCCGAGGGTCACAGAATTCGTTGTTCTTATAAGCTTCTTTGGCCATGTCACGGAAGCGCGTGAAACGGCTCAAAGGAATTCCCATCGTAAATTTGAACTTGTTTTTCATTAGACAAGAAATATTTTCCCAGCTGGCAAAACCTCGATCTACGACTATTTTTAATGGCGAATGAGCCGCTTGAGAAAGGAGTTTGACGGTGTCTTTAATCGTTGTCGGATCTGAAATGGCGCCCGGCAGCTGTTCGTACCAAATCGGCAGCTTGGAAGTCTGAGAGACAATCATGAGAAGATTGATTTGAGGCAGCTTTTCCCTGTCTCGGTTATAGCCATACATGACGTCATAATTTCTAGTCGAATAGCTGGAAACCGAAGTTATATCCAAGGAATACCTATCTTTAGGCTCAACAGTTTTAACCCATCCGGACAAGAAGGAAAGAATTTGATTTGGGTGAATTGTGTTCAGGATGCCTGCAATATTAAATTCGCTCAGGCTTTCCCGACAGGGAAGAACTTGGTCCCGGCTCCATATTGAGGCTTTATAAAGAGGAGAACAGTCCTGACTGGCGCAGTAATACGCTAAGGAAAGGATCTTATCGGCCTGAGCCGTTCCAAAGCAATCAGCCAAGAAATCGTTTAACTTCAAGCGTGAGGCGACGGTCCCTAAAACTAGATCGATACCCGCACAAAGGCATTCGCAGTTGACGACATCCTGTTCAGAATAGACCGCTTCGTTATTATCGTTAGCCTGCTGAAGTCCGCGCCAATTCCAATAGGCCCTCTCGTGAGGGGTACCTTTAAACAGATCAGCGAAATTTTGAGCTCGTTCGTGAAAGTTGTAATCGACGCCGTTTGTAGAGCCTAAGTATTCCTGTTTCTGTTTTTGAGTCTTTGTTTCTTTATCCCAAAACGGAGTGATTGCATAAAAACGTATGACGTTTGGGTAATTTGGGCGTTTACGAGAGGCCAGGTAAGTCATGATAACTGCATCTTGGTAAGTTGTCCAAATTATACCATAGAAAATCGCTTATTTCAAGCGATAACTCTATGTTTTTCAATAGATTTACTCAGGGTGCCTAGAATACCCAATTTAATGACATGGAACCCCTTTGCTCCCAGCGAGATAGAGGGAGCAAAATGAAAGTGACAAAATTCTCATTAAAGGTGATTCCATGTCAGTTAGAAGGATACTCGCAAAAACTATCGATACAGATCTCGAATACGAAGCCATCGGTATAGATTTAGCTAAGAATTGCGTCAGTGCTGCTCTGTTAACAACAGATGGTGAAGTGGTCTGCATCGACCGGCTTGACTATTCTGAGCTCGAGAAAAGTGCCCAGGCGCTTAGTTCTACGACGTTCGCCATGGAGCCATGCACTGAAATGAATTATTTAGTTCAAAAGTTAGAGGCTTGGGGACATCGTTGTCTGGTTATCGGCGGCAAGAATGTACAGAACTACGTTGAAAATCATTTTTCAGGCCAAAAAACTGATTTAAATGATGCTCAAGCCCTGGCTTTTCTAGCCCAAGATACACAGCTGAGGACAATCAAAGCCAAAGATGTAGAGCAACAAAAGTACGCGAGCTTAACAACATTGCGGGAACAATATATCAAGCAATATAGGCAGACCATTGTGTCTTTAAAAGGGATTTGCCAAGCCTGGGGATTGAATATATCGAAAGGAATCAGCGGGAAAGCTCGATTGAAAGATCTGATTGAAAATCACGCAGCTTTCCCGGAGGAACTGAAGGAAAGTCTCGTTGACATGGTTACACACGCACAAACAGCTCAAAAGGCCTTGAACAAAATCACCAAAACCCTTGAGGAGTTAGCTAAGAGCGATAAAGTTTGCCAGTTAATTCAAACGATTCCGGGGCTGGGATCAATCTGCAGTTGCAGACTTCGTGCAACGGTTGGAGACATAAAAAGATTTAAAAGTCCCAAAGATTTTCCTGCCTATTATGGATTGGTGCCGAGAAGCATTGCTACTGGGCACAATGAGAGAAAAGGAAAAATTACCCATCGTGGAGACAGGACTATGAGGTCTTTAATGGTGCAAGCGGCCGGGAGCTTGGTTAACATGGCCACTAAAGGAAAATTGAAATCCAAACAGTTAACGAAGTGGATTTTGAAGAAGCAAAAAGAAAAAATGCCATGGGGAAAACTCGTATGCGCCGTTGCCGCAAAGCTTTTACGGATTGTTAGAGCTGTTCTTATCAGCAACAAACCATATAACTCAAAAATAGCAGGGGTCGCGAAATGCTCATTGCCCAAAGGGAGCTAAAGATTTAACTTACAGTTCGAGCACAATCGTCTACAACAAAGCATGAGAAAGCCGAAAGGCCCGCTCCACAGCCCGATAAATTCAATTAGCGTCACAGCTATCCAATTTTAGGGGGCACGAGCGGACTGATCTTGAAGTTCATGGTAGGCAAATAGAATCAATTGAGGTTCTTGAAACAGCCTGGAGAGATTGGTAGATTGGCCTCTTCTGTATGCAACAGCAGACGCATTTAACCTCGAACAAGATACCTAGACAACCAAAAAAATATGGAAACAGGTCTTGCTTCGCAAGACTAAAGAAAAACTTTATCCTAAAGTGCTTGACAACTACCGGGGTTCCAGAGATTAGAATTTACGTAGGTTTGATTAGATATTCAATGGCTAGCCATTAGCCCTTGACTGCCCGAATAACCGCTATATCAACGATGAGGCCATCGGTAAGGCTCTGGCCGGAATGTGGGCAAAAATCGGCGTGAAGGTAAAGGTAAACGCAATCCCACGCGCAAATTATTTCCCGAAAGTTCTGCGCTATGACTCCTCTGTCGGAATGGTCGGCTGGGGTGCTTCTACTCAGGATGCTTTATTCCCGCTTCAGTCTCTCGTCGAAACAGTGGACGTTAAAAAAGGCAATGGCCTCTCGAATATCGGCCGAGTTTCAGATCCTGAGCTGGATGCTTTGATTGAAAAAATCAAGCAAGAGGAAAACTTTGACAAACGCAATGAACTGATTGAACAGGCACTGCTTCGCGTCAATAAGAACATCTATGTACTTCCTCTTCACACTCAAGTTATTAATTGGGCTCTGAAGAAAAATATAGAAGCTCCCTTACGTGCGGACGACCGCTTGGAGCTCGATAAAGTAATCGTGAAGTAATTCTCTACATGGCCGAGAATTACCTTTCTCGGCCATTCGACTCCCGAAAGGATGCCGACAGATGTTCTCGTTTGTTATAAAACGTCTGCTCCAGGCAATATTGGTCATGTTAATCGTGACCATGATTGCATCTCTGTTGTTCCAATTCGTAGGTGACCCTGTGACGCAAATGCTGGGCCAGGAAGCCACTGAGGCTGATCGGCTTGCGCTCACGCATGAGCTGGGGCTGGATCAGCCTATTTGGAAACAGTTCGGAGCGTTTATTGCTAATACTCTCCACGGTGACTTTGGAATGTCATTACGCCAAGGTACACCGGTGGTTGACTTATTTAAGGAAAAAATGCCGGCTACGCTCGAGCTCGCATTTTTCTCTGCCATGGTGGCTACGTTCATGGGGATTCCTCTGGGCGTGTTCGTCGCTTTGAAGAAAAATTCGATCTGGGCAAGCTGGCTGATGGGACTTTCACTCGTTGGGATCTCGCTGCCGACCTTTTTTATCGGTATTTTGCTGATCCTTGTTTTCTCCGTTTGGCTCGGCTGGCTGCCGTCTTACGGACGAGGAGAGACGGTTGCGTTCGGCTGGTGGACAACCGGTCTTCTTACCGGCGACGGTCTGAAACATATCATCCTTCCTGCCGTGACATTAGCAATCTTTCAAATTGCGTTAGTCATGCGATTGGTACGCAGTGAAATGCTTGAAGTCATGCGCACGGATTACATTCGTTTTGCACGGGCCAGGGGCGTACCGAAACGAAAAATCTTCTTTAGACATGCGTTGAAAAATACGCTGCTGCCGGTGATTACGATCACGGGACTCCAGATCGGAGGCATCATCGCCTTTTCGATCGTGACCGAAACCGTTTTCCAGTGGCCGGGTATGGGTCTGCTGTTTATACAGGCGGTTCAGTTTGCAGATATTCCGGTCATGGCAGCCTACCTCTGTCTAATTTCTCTAATTTTTGTCGTCATCAACCTCATTGTTGACTTGCTCTACTTGGCAGTGGATCCGAGGCTGAAATCAGATGCAGCAAGCAAGGAATAAAAATGAACAGTGTTAACTTAGATAATTTTGCAGATCCTTTTTTCCTTGGAGAAACGAAGGAAGAACTGCGTCGTATTCGTCAGGATTTTCACATTCATCCCGAAATCGGCCTGATAACGCCGAGAACTTCCCGCATCATTGCTGATTTACTGAGAAAGTACGGGGTCGATGAAGTTCACGAAGGCATCGGAGGTGACGGCGTGGTAGGCGTCATTTACGGAAGGCTTCCAGGAGAGGCTTCCGTCGGCCTGAGAGCGGATATAGATGCACTGCCCTTAAAGGAATTGTCCGATCATGACCACGTATCTCAAGTCGAAGGCGCAATGCATGCCTGCGGCCACGACGGTCATGCGGCAGCATTATTGGGTGCGGCTAAGAAACTCGCTTGCGAGAGAAATTTCGGAGGTAAAGTTGTTTTAGTTTTCCAACCCGGAGAAGAGGGATGGTCCGGTGCTAAGCACATGATGGAAGACGGGCTTTTTGAACGTTTTCCGATGCAGGAAATTTATGCCCTCCATAATTCTTCTGCGATTGAACCGGGACGAATCGCTTTGAATTACGGCGCGATGCAGGCAGCTGCGGATGCTTTCACAATCGTCGTGAAAGGCAAAGGCGGCCATGCATCTCGTCCCAATTTAAATCACGACCCTGTGATTGCAGCCGCACACATTATCTTGGCACTCCAAACGATTGTGTCTCGAGAAGTTGATCCGTTGGAGACTGCGGTGGTTTCGTGCTGCTCTCTTCAGGCAGGCGACCCTCGTGCGCAGAGCGTTTGTCCTGATTCCTGTCAAATTGTCGGTACCGCCCGTACTTTCTCTCCAGATGTTAGGGATTTAGTGGAAAAAAGAATCGGAGAGATCAGTGCATCTATCGCCGCAGGCTTAGGCTGCACGGCAGAAACCGATTACGGCCGTTTTTATCCGCCCTGCATCAATACGCCGGAACAAGCAGCCTTTATGGCCGATGTCGCCGCCGGGTTTGTCGGTGAAGAAAATGTGGATCGCAACTATCCCAGAATGGCCGGCGGGGAAGATTTTGCCTTCATGCTGGAAAAGGTTCCCGGTGCTTACATCCGAATTGGTCAGGGCGGCGCTTCTGCGCATAATCCGTACTTTGACTTTAACGACGAGATTCTTCCTCTGGCAGCCAGCGTTATGGCGGCAACAGCCGAAAAGAGGCTTCGAAAATTAAACGGCGGAGGCGACGGTGTTAACTAAAAACAGCGGGCAGCCTTCTGCATTCAAGCGTTTTTTAGAAAGCGACTTGATGTGGAAGTTTCTGCACTCTCCGGCTGCGATCATCAGCTTTGTCATTTGCGCCGGACTCTTGCTCTCTGCTTTTTTTGCGAGCTGGATCGCACCTTACGATCCTTTTGACCTGACTTCTTTTGACTTGTCGGATGCCTTTTTGCCTCCGGCTTGGATGGAAGGAGGCAAGTGGCAGTTTTTGCTGGGAACCGACGATCAAGGAAGAGATCTGCTTTCAGCCATTTTGTACGGGCTTCGGGTTTCCTTAGAGATCGGGTTATCTTCAGTCTTTATTTCTGTCGCGCTGGGTGTGTCTCTCGGTTTGATTTCCGGATATGCGGGCGGAGTTACGGATGCAGTCATCATGCGCTTTTGCGATGTGATGCTGAGTTTCCCAGCGATTCTTCTAGCTCTGCTGATTGATGGCATTATTCGCGTGATTCTGCCCGAGAGCATGCATGATCAGGCAGCCTACGGTGTTCTTATCTTTGCAATCTCTCTTTCCGGCTGGGTGCGTTATGCCCGTACGGTCAGAGGTGCGACGTTGAGTGAGAAGAAGCGCGATTATGTTCAGGCCGCAAAACTTTTCGGTGTGAGTCCGACAAGAATCATGTTTACGCACATCCTGCCCAACGTTTTGGGTCCGGTCTTAGTGCTTGCGACAGTCCAAGTGGCCTTGGCGATTATTACGGAAGCGACCTTGTCGTTTTTGGGTGTCGGTGTTCCTCCGACGACGCCGTCTTTGGGAACCTTGATTCGCATCGGTAATGAGTTCTTATTCTCAGGCGAATGGTGGATCACGATTTTCCCCGGTGTTGCACTTATTCTCTTTGTGCTGTCCGTCAATATGCTGGGCGACTGGCTGCGCGACGCACTTAACCCGAAACTTCAATGATGATTATGAATAATCAGCCGCTTTTAGAGGTTCGGAACCTCAAAGTAGAAATTCCGACAAGGAAAGGAACTCTGATTGCATTAGAAGATGTTTCTTTTAACTTGAAGGCCGGAGAAATATTGGGCGTGGTCGGAGAGTCCGGAGCCGGTAAGTCTATGGTCGGGAACTCCATCATCGGTCTTCTCGGAAAACCTGCCCATATCACGCACGGCGAGATCCTATTGGAAGGGAAGCGTATTGATAACTTGTCGGACGATGAAATGGAAAAGATCCGAGGCAAGAATATCGGTGCGATTTTCCAGGATCCGTTAACCAGTCTGAATCCTCTCTTTACGATCGGGGACCAGTTAATCGAAACGATCCGCATTCATTCCGATCTGAGTGAGAAAGAGGCACGTGAAAGGGCCATTCGTCTTTTGGTAGCGACCGGGGTGCCGGCCGCAGACAAGCGAATGGACAACTATCCTCATCAGTTCTCCGGAGGTATGCGTCAGCGTGTGGTTATTGCATTGGCGCTCAGTGCAGATCCGAAACTCATCATTGCTGATGAGCCCACAACGGCGCTCGATGTATCGGTACAGGCTCAGATCATTGAACTTCTTAAAAAGCTTTGTGAAGAAAACGGTACGGCAGTTATTTTGGTGACGCACGATATGGGTGTCATTGCCGAGGCAGCGGATCGCGTGGCTGTGATGTATGCGGGACGCCTGGTCGAACTTGCAGATAAGCGGACGCTCTTTAACGAGCCGCGCCATCCTTATACACGGATGCTTTTGGATGCTATCCCGGATTTAAGCCAGACCCATCGGAGACGCACGCCGATTTCGGGCGAAGTGCCCAATCCGCTCTCACCGCCCACAGGCTGCCCGTTCCATCCCCGCTGTCCGCTTGCCAACGAACGCTGCCGCAAAGAAATGCCGCTTCGACAAATGATTGATTCACACGGATCCTTCTCTGAGGTGGCTTGTCACGCAGCAGAAGAAGGCAGGTTGTAATTTTTCATTGCGGTCGGCTGCTCAGACGTAAAAAAGAAAAATCCACAGTTTTTCAAACTTGCTACACTTAAAGTTTCAAATTTGCGTCTGTGCAGATTTTTATCGTCGTGTAAGCCTGGAATGATTTATCGTAAAGCACTCACATCCGAGTTATCCAATACCGCGGGAGGAGCATTCACTGTGCTCTTCTCCATTGTCGTTACTATCGGGCTTGTACGAATTCTGAATCAAACCGCAGGCGGCCGATACGACACAGGCTCTATCTTGGAAGTGGTCGCTTACACTTCTTTGATTAATCTGCCGGCCCTTATCTCATTAGCCCTGTTTTTAGCGGTTTTCATGACGCTGAACCGCTATTGGCGCGACAGCGAAATGTTCGTCTGGTTTTCCGCGGGCGGTTTGAGTTTGACATCCTGGATCCGGCCGGTTTTGCGCTTTGCACTGCCTGTCATACTCGTTGTCGCAGCTTGCTCGGTTGCTGTTTCTCCCTGGTCTAGAGCGCAGGTGCAGGCTTATCGCGATCGTTTTGCTCAGAAAGAGGACATCAGCAAACTTTCTTCGGGTCGATTTATTGAAGCAAAGAGCGGTCGTCAAGTTTTCTTTTTAGAAGGGGTCGATCAGGAAAAAGGTAAAGTCAAAACGCTTCTGATGGTGGAGCTCAAAAAAGACGGTTCCCGCTCCGTGCTTGTTTCCGACCGCGGTCATATAGAAAATAAACCGAACGGTGACCGCTACATTGTTTTAGACGACGGCCGCAAGTACGACACTAAGCCGTCGGGGCTCGGAGCCTCAGTGTCCGACTTTAGAGAATACGAAGTCAGAATGGACAGTTCTCCGTCGGAAGTCGGCGCGAACAAAAAGCTAAACGCGATGCCGATTGAGGAGCTGGTCAAAAGAACAGACAATCGTGCTAGGTCTGAGCTGTTTTGGAGAATATCCTGGCCGCTGGTTGCGCTAAATTTGGCCCTGCTTGCCATTCCGCTTTCCTATAACAATCCGCGCTCCATGAAATATTACGGACAGACAGCAGCGGTGCTGATCTTCATCCTTTATCTCAATGCGCTGTCGATTTTCCAGACCTGGATCACGCAAGGAAAGGTCGGCATTTTGAGTGCGACTTTGTACATGAATGTTCCGGTCGCAGTTCTGACCGCTTTCCTGTTCTATCGCCTGATGACGATAAATCAAGGGCGTTTTGATGCTTTCATTTATTGGCTGCTGAAGCCTTTCAGAGCAGCGGCGGGGTTGTTTAAGCGTAAGAAGGAGACACCATGAAAATCGTCTCCCGAATGATCTTTGCCCAGATCATGAAGAACTCTCTTTTTGTTCTTCTGACTCTGGTTGCCTTGTTTGCTTTCTTTGACCTCATCGGTCAGTCCGGCAATATCGGTACATCTTATTCCATGGGGCAGGCTTTCCTGCTGACGGCGCTGATTCTGCCGACACGATGCTATGAAGTGCTGCCGATTGCCGTGATGCTCGGCTCCATTTTTACGCTCTCGCGGCTCGCTTCAACGAGTCAGTTTACGGTCCTTCGCGTCTCCGGCATCGGACCGTGGCGATTCTGCGGCATGCTCCTTATGCCGGGTATCGTCCTTGTGATCTGTGCTTATCTTCTCGGAAATTTGGTTGCGCCTCCGGCTCAGCGTCAGGCAAAGGAATTCAAACTGGATATCAGCGGCTCAGCCTTTACCGGCAAAGAGCTCGACTCCGGCATCTGGGTTCGCGACGTGCAGCGCAATGAAGCAGGCGAACCGAAGAAAATCAGTTTTGTAAACGTTCAGAGGCTGCGTCCCGGAGAGGCGGCTTACGACTGGGTTATTTACGTCTTTGATCGTCCCGATCATCTGACGTCGATTGTGACGGCTAAGAGCGGTACGTATTCCGAGCAGGACGGCTGGGTGCTTCATGATGTCGTGGAAGAAACCGTACCGACGCTGCCTAAAGAGTCCAGAGCGCAGACCCAGGCGAGGGTAGAACGAAAAGTCATGAAGTCGATGGTTTGGGGCAAGAGCTTAGACGGCAACATCTTCGGCCTGCTGATGATTAAGCCTGAGGACATGTCTCTGCAGGAACTTCACTATTACATTGAATATCTGAAAGAGAACGGCCAGACTTATAAGCGCTTCGATACGGCGTTCTGGTCTAAAGCCTTCTACCCGCTGGCGATCTTAGTCATGCTGCTGCTTTCGATGCCTTTTGCTTATCAAAATGCGCGAGCAGGCGGTATGGCGATCAAGATTTTCTGCGGAATCATGATCGGTATCTTCTATTACGCCCTGAACAATCTCTTTGCGTTTATGAGTGCATTGGATAGTGTGCCGTCCATTATTTCGGCGATCCTGCCCTCGGTCATGATGACGCTCGCGGCCATTATTGCTATGTGGTATGTGGAGCGAAGATCCTGAGCAATAGATAGAGCAAAAGCGCCGATTCGGCGCTTTTGCTCTTGCATGAGGCTGGAAAAAATCAGTCTGTTTCTTCCTTTTCTTCCTCTTTTGTTCGTTCTTTGATGTCTTGAATAATGCGCTCAGCGGCGAGCATGTCTTCTTCTTTACGGAGGTTCTCTGCGATCACGCAAAGCGATTTTTCAAGGTTATCCAGCTCTTCCTGACTCAAACCAACGAGTGCTCTGTCCTGCATTCGCTTCATATTGGTTTTGAGGCCTCGTTCGATATCGCAGCCTTTTTTCGTTAATTTGACATACTTGCAGCGAAAATCGGCAGGGCTGTTTTTGCGCGTAATGAATCCCTTCGCTTCAAGACGCTTCATTAAACCGGTAATTGTGGGGTGAGACAACAGCAGCGCAGCTTGGACGCTTTGCTGGGTTACCTCATGTTTGCGGTTTTTGAAAAGGAACATCATGACGCTTGCTTGAGAGGATGTAATACCCAATGCGTCAAAATCCGCATTGCGGCATCGCTCCATCTGGTTATAAACGTAACGAAGGACTTTCAAAACGCCTTTCTCGTACTGATCACTCACTTTTAACTCCCACCTTTAGAGCGAGAAAACTACGTTCACTCACCCTTATGAACGAACAAATTATATGAATAAAAAAAATAAGCGTCCTTTGCAGGACGCCTATAGTGGGAGAATGAAGAAATTAAATTACGCAGTTTGAGTTTTCTTCAGTTTTGCCGTTTCCACGAACTCCTTTAAAGCTTCGGCGGTATGGGTGGAAGCCTTGAGTAAACGCTGGGGTGGGCCCGCAAAGACATTTTTGCCTCCTTGGCTACCCCCTTCGGGACCCATATCGATAATCCAGTCGGCTTCTGCGATCACATCCAGGTTGTGTTCAATGACAATAACGGTGTTGCCGGCATCGACAAGTCGATGCAAAACTTTTATCAATTTATCGACATCAGCCATGTGGAGACCGACGGTCGGCTCATCAAGAACGTAAACCGTCTCCGGCAGCTTACGGCCGCCTTTGCGGATGTCGTCCTTTACCTTAGAGAGCTCAGTGACGAGCTTGATGCGCTGGGCTTCGCCGCCGGAGAGTGTCGGAGAAGGCTGGCCCAAGGTCAGGTAACCGAGACCGACGTCCTGCATCAGTTTCAGCGGGTGAAGAATAGACGGGACCGACGCGAAGAACTCAACGGCTTCATCGACTTCCATCTTGAGAACTTCACCGATGCTTTTGCCTTTCCACTTCACTTCCAAGGTCTCGTCGTTAAAGCGCATCGAATCGCATACGTCGCAGTGAACCTTCACATCCGGCAGGAAGCTCATTTCCAAGGTTTTAACGCCCTGGCCTTCACAAGCTTCACAGCGGCCGCCCTTCACATTGAAGGAGAAGCGGGAGGCGGTGTAGCCGCGAGCCTTTGCTTCTTCGGACTGAGCAAAGAGTTTACGGATATCGTCCCAGAAACCGATGTATGTGGCAGGGCACGAACGCGGTGTCTTGCCGATCGGAGTTTGGTCTACTTCAAGGATGCGGTCAACCGTTTCCCAGCCGGAGATACCTTTGCAGCCTTCCGGAGCCGGGACGGATTTTCCTTTCTCTCGAATCAAGGCGACCATGTTCTTTAAGAACACCTCGCGGGCTAAGGTCGACTTACCTGATCCCGAAACCCCGGTCAGAACGGTTAAACGTTTGAGCGGGAAGGAAGCGGTGACATCCTTGAGGTTATGAGAATTAGCACCGTTGACGGTGATCATCGGATCGGACTTCAATGTGCGGCGTTTTGCTTTGCACGTATGCACCAGCGGATGCTTTAAATAGTATCCGGTCAGAGAATTCTCAGCGGCCTCAATATCTTCAACGGAGCCTTGAGCAATCAGGCGTCCGCCTCGGGTGCCGGCGCCCGGACCGATATCGATGACGTGGTCGGCGCAGCGAATCGTTTCCTCATCGTGTTCTACCACCAGCAGAGAGTTGCCCTTGGAGGTGAGCTGCTCAAGTGCGGAAAGCAAAATCTTGTTGTCGCGCGGATGCAGACCGATTGTCGGCTCGTCCAGGACGTAACAGACACCCTGGAGGTTAGTGCCGAGCTGGGAGGCTAAGCGGATACGCTGAGCTTCACCGCCCGAGAGCGTCGGTGCAGAGCGATCCAGGTTGAGGTAAGAAAGACCGACTTCCTTCAGGAAGGACAAGCGAGAGCGGATCTCCTGGAGCGCATCTCGAGCGATGTCGGCTTCACGGCCGGAAAGCTTGATAGTGCTGAAATAGTCCGCAGCCTGATCAATCGTCATCGCGGCAACATCTGCGATGGACTTGTCATTGAAACGGACATTGAGCGCGATCGGATTGAGTCGCCGGCCGTGACAGTCAGGGCAAATGATCAGCTCTTCAGACATGGCTTCGGCGGTCAATTCACCGGTATTCTCGTCCACCGCCAGTGCGGTTTGGAACGGCTTAAAACCGTTGCCCATACAGGTCGGGCACCAGCCGTGCTTAGAGTTGTAAGAGAACAAGCGCGGGTCAAGTTCGGGGAAGCTCTTCTGGCAGTTCGGACAGTTGGAGGTCGAAGAGAAAGTGCGTTTTTTGCCCTTTTGCTCGATATCCAGAATTCCCTTGCCGAAATCTAGTGTGACGGCGACGAGCTGTTTGATTTCTCCTTCGTTTTCGGAAACTACTTTGACCGTACCGGTGGGCAGGTCGATGTTGTGTTCCGTGAAACGAGACAAAGAAGGAAAGCGGAGGGTAGAGACTTTTTCTCCGTCCACGATCAGGTGCTCATAGCCTTTGTTTCTCGCCCAAACCGCCAAATCTTTGTAGAAGCCCTTGCGGTTTTTGACCAGAGGTGCAAGGAAAGTAATTTCCTTACCCTTATAAGCTTTCATAATCGAAGCGAAGATCTGTTCCTTAGACTGCTTGATGACCGGCACGTTGCAGGTCGGGCAGTACTGTGTTCCGAGCTTCACGTAGAGCAGACGCAGGAAATGATAAATCTCCGTCATGGTTGCGACGGTGGATTTCTGGCCGCCGCGGGAGGTGCGCTGTTCAATGGCAACCGTCGGCGGGATACCGTAAATGGCGTCGACATCCGGTGCGCCTGCAGGCTGCACCATTGAGCGCGCAAAGGCGTTGAGTGATTCCAGATATCTGCGCTGACCCTCGTTAAAGATCAAATCGAAGGCCAAAGTTGACTTACCCGAGCCCGAGACGCCGGTGACTACGGTGAACTTGTTGCGCGGGATCTGAAGAGAAAGGTTCTTCAAATTGTGTTCGCGTGCGTTGACGACCGTGATGGCGTCTTTGGGGTAAGACAGGGCCTTCGGCTCTTCCTGAGGCTTGAAGTCCGTGAAGTAGGCGCTCGGATTTTTTTCCTTGAGGGCTTTGTTGTAAGCGGCCAAAGCCAAGCCGGTCGGTGTGTCCTTGATACGGAAATCTTTGGGCGTGCCCGCAAAGAGTTCACGTCCGCCGCGCTCGCCGCCTTCGGGTCCGAGTTCGATAATCCAGTCGGATGCGTTGATCACGTCAAGGTTGTGTTCAACCAAAAGGACGGAGTGACCGGACTGAACCAGTTCCTGCAGCGACTTCATCAGTTTGAAAACGTCGTCAAAGTGCAGGCCGGTCGTGGGTTCGTCAAAGATGAAGAGCGTGTGTTTGCTCTCGCCTTTGAGAGCATCGGCAAGGTGCTTGGCGAGTTTGAGACGCTGAGCTTCGCCGCCGGACAAGGTCGGAATCGGCTGGCCGAGCTTGAGATAGTCCAGGCCGACTTTAACGAGCGGCTCGAGATTGCGCACGATTTCCTTGTTTTCTTTGAAGAAGTCGAGAGCTTCGGCAATCGTCATATCGAGCACTTCGGCAATGTTGGCTTCTTTGCCGTTGCGAGACAGTTTGACCTCGAGGATCTCACTGCGGTAGCGGCTGCCTTTGCATTCCGGGCAGCTTAAATACACATCGGATAAGAACTGCATTTCGATGTGTTCGAATCCGCTTCCGGAGCAGGCAGGGCAACGGCCCGTTCCGGAGTTAAAGGAGAACGTTCCGGCTTCATATTTACGCTTCTTGGCTTCCGGAGAAGCGGCAAAGAGACGGCGGATGGTTTCGAACGCGCCCATGAAAAGCGCAGGCGTGCTTCGTGTCGTTTTACCGATCGGGGACTGATCGACAAAGGAGACATCGCTGATGTTTTCGGTGCCGAGGAGTTTCTCGAATTTGCCCGGGGCCTCTGTGGACTTACCCTTGGCTTTCATCAAGGCCGGAACCAGGATGTCTTGGACCAGGGTGGACTTACCGGAACCCGAGACGCCCGCAATACATACGACCGAGTGCAGCGGAATGCGGATGTCTAAGTTTTTAAGGTTGTGCTCGGACGCACCCAGAAGAACCAGTGCGGGGTTAGCCGGGTTGATGCGTTTGTGGGCAGAATGCGGGAAGGTTCTTTCGCCGCGCAGGTAAGAACCCGTCAGCGTACGTGCTTTTTTGAGCTCTTCCGGCGTGCCGTCAAAAACAATTCTGCCGCCGTTGGCGCCGGGTCCGGGACCCATATCAATAATGCGGTCGGCCGCGAGCATCACCTGAGGGTCGTGTTCGACGACAACCAAAGTATTGCCGGCGCGGCGCAGGCGTTTCATGACGGAGTTCACGCGGTCCATATCTTGCGGATGCAGACCGATAGAAGGCTCATCGAGAACGAACAATGTATTGACCAGCGAAGTGCCGAGAGCGGTGGTCAGGTTAATACGCTGAACTTCTCCGCCGGAGAGCGTGCGGCTCTGACGGTCAAGATTGAGGTAACCGAGACCGACTTCCGTGAGGTAACGCAGGCGGGAGCGGATTTCGTCGAGCAGCATGCCGCAGCCTTCTTCGAGCGCCGGAGAAAGTTTGAGCTCATCGAAGAAGATTCTGAGTCTTTCGATCGGGAGCAGCATCAGGTCACGGATATTCAATCCGGGCAAATCGCGAAGCATGGCATCGGAGAAAGTTGCGTTGGCCGGGCGCCAGCGCGGATGAGAGCCTAACGCATGATCGGCGTTTTCTTTGGTGCCGATGCGCCAAAGGAGCGCGTCGGGTTTAAGACGAGCGCCGTGGCAGTCCGGGCAGGCAGTGTAGCTGCGATAGCGGGAGAGCATGACGCGGACGTGCATCTTGTAGGCTTTCGTTTCGAGCCATTCGAAGAAATGTTTAACGCCGTACCATTTCTTGGAGCGGAAGCTTGTCCATTTCGGATCGCCGAAGCAGACCCAATCCTTTTCTTCCTGGGTCAGATCACGGTAGGGCTTGTTGACATCGAGCCCGCGTTCGGCGGCATAACGCAGAAGGTCATCCTTGCATTCGGAATAGCTTTCCGTATTCCAAGGTTTGATCGCACCTTCTTTAATAGAAAGGCTTTCATCGGGGATGACTAAGCCGTAATCCACGCCGATGATTCTTCCGAAGCCGCGGCAGGTATCGCAGGCGCCTAGCGGAGAATTGAAGCTGAAGGTCGAATCATGCGGGCGCGCGTAGGTAATTCCGCACTCAGGACAAGTGAGCGCAGCGGAAAATTTCCAAACTTCTTCATCGGCGCCGGGGACGCGGACTTTGAGTTCCATCAAACCCTTGCCGAGACGGAGCGCCGTTTCGACGGCTTCCACGGCACGGCTGCGGGTGACGGACGGTTTAAAGCGGTCGGCAATGACCTCAATGTCGGAGCCGTTCGTTTTGCCCTGAGAAACGACAGTGCAGCGTGTAAAGCCCTGAGCCTCCAGGCCGGCAATGGCGGTTTCGGGTGGAAGCGAGGCAGGGACGTGCACGTGGAAGCACACGCTTAGGCGTGCGTCCGGAGAAACGTTTTCTAAGCGCTCGGCGATGTCTTCCCAGATATCCTGAGGGCTTTCTTCACGCACCAGGCGTCCGCAGCAGCGGCAGTAAAGCGAAGAAGCCTGAGAAAAGAGCATCTTCAGATGATCGTTGATCTCAGTCATCGTGCCCACGGTCGAGCGCGAGTTTCTGACCGGATTGGTCTGGTCAATCGCGATAGCGGGCGGCACACCTTCGACTTTGTCGACCTTAGGGCGATCCATACGGTCCATGAACTGGCGAACGTAGGGGCTGAAAGTTTCGACATAGCGGCGCTGGCCTTCAGCATAAAGGGTGTCAAAAACCAAAGAGGACTTACCCGAGCCGGAGACGCCGGTGACGACGGTTAATTTGCCGTGTTCGAAAGAAACGTCGATATTTTTTAAGTTGTTTTGTTTTGCTCCGCGGACGGAGATAAATTCTTTTGAGTTGTTCTTAGTCTGCATGTTCTTCCAAGTTAACGGAGTAGGCCGCCTATAGTGGAATCCGAAGGCGATTTTTAAAGACGGCACTTTGGTAGCGTTAACTATACTCTCGTCAAGATTTCAGGAAAATCAACGAGTTGTGAGGGAATGTTTGAAATCGAAACGAAAAGAAACGCGAACGGAAGGCAAAAATAAACCCGCCTCGGCATCTGTCGGGCGGGTGTCGGACTCATTAAAGAGTCTGCGGTTGCATCAAGCAGAAAAGAGGATTAATTGCCTCTGCGCTTTGCAGCATTGTCTTTGACCTGGCGGGCCAAAGAGTCGAAAGCAGCGCGAACGGCTGCGTGAGCGTCTTCGTTCTTCGTGTTCATGATGAATTCGTGGCCGGGAGCGTTAAGAGAAACGCGAACGCTGCACTCTCTGCCTTGGTTCTGGTGGCGGCCTTCGCTTTCAACGGCAACGCGGCAGCTGATCAGATCAGCGTCAAACTTGTGGAGTCCTTCGACTTCTTTTGCGATTAAATTTTCAAGAGCTTCAGAACGATCGATACCGTGGAAACTAACTTGCAGTGGAAGCTTCATATAATCCTCACTTTCTTTTTAAAACTTCTACCCCCAATTGTTTCATATTTTTCGAATAATTGTTAGGGATTTTTAAACTTGCTTTTTTGGAGCAAAATAGAAAAAGTTGTGTTTTCGCAGAATTTCACTGGAAAATAAACGAAGTTAATAGAAATTCGGCGTTTACCTAAGAGAAAACCCCTCCTTGCTTAATTCTCTTATTCTTCCGGCCGCCTTTGTTAACTCGTTTTAGGCTGTAAAAAAGGCTGATATCGATAATTTTTAGACCGGATTCGTTTAATACGGGACAAAAGACATCAATTTCGGCAGACTCTTTTACAAGAGAGAGAAGAAAATTCGGCTATCGGTCTGCTCGTTGTGTTAGTTTGACGATACAAATCCGGCTTTTAGTTCCACCGCCGGAGATTAATCAAAGAATCTACGAGGCTCTTCCGGATGATTGGAACCACAGAATTGATAGCTTCTCTGGACTTAGGGACGACAAGTGCCCGAGCGATTATTTTTAATGCCGAGGGGCGGCCCCTGGCAGCCTGTCAAAAACCGCTCACTCAATATTTTCCGCACGACGGCTGGGTCGAGCAGGATGCCGAGGAAATCTGGCTGAAACAAAAAGAATGTTTGCTAGGCGCATTGGCCGATCTCAACCTGTCCGGATCGGCGCTGCGGGCGCTTGGCATCACAAATCAAAGAGAGACCACGATCGTATGGTCGAAGAAAACCGGAGAGCCGATCTATCGCGCGATTGTTTGGCAGGACAGGCGTACTGCGGCTTTTTGCGAACGGCTTCACGACAATGGGTTTGAGCCTTTAATTCATGACAAAACCGGACTTTGTCTGGATCCTTATTTTTCCGCCTCGAAGGTTCGCTGGATCTTAGACAACGTTGAGGGTGCGAGAGAGAAGGCTTTGGCCGGCGAGCTTTTATTCGGCACTGTCGACAGCTGGCTTATTTGGAATCTGACAGGAGGTTTAGAGCACGTCACGGACGTCTCGAATGCTTCCCGCACACTCTTATTTAATATTCACAATTGCCGCTGGGATGAGGAGCTGCTGGATATCTTCGGCATTCCGGCGTCCATGCTCCCCCGCGTTGTTCCAAACTCCGGCCTTATCGGCAGGACGGCGCCTGCAATCCTTGGCGCTTCGATTGACATCTGCGGCGCGGCAGGAGACCAGCAGGCAGCTACCTTCGGGCAGGCATGCTTTCAGCCCGGCATGACCAAAAATACTTACGGCACCGGCGGCTTCCTCCTTATGAATACAGGTTCGACGCCTAAGTTATCCGACAACCGGCTTTTGAGTACCGTCGGTTGGAAGATTCCGGACGCAACCAGCTATGCTTTGGAAGGAAGCGTTTTCGTGGCCGGTGCTGTTGTGCAGTGGCTTAGGGAGGGTATGGGACTGATTGAGACAAGCGCGGAAATCGAGAGCCTGGCGCGGCAAGTTAAAGACAACGGAGGCGTTTACTTGATTCCGGCCTTTGTCGGGTTGGGTGCCCCTTACTGGGATCCTCATGCACGAGGATTAATGATCGGTCTGACTCGTGGAACGACACGCGCGCATATTGCTCGGGCTGCATTAGAATCAATAACATTCCAGTGCAATGACGTACTTCGGGCAATGATGAATGATGCCGGCGCGCGGCTTACCGAGCTGCGGGTAGACGGCGGCGCCTCGGAAAATGACCTGATGATGCAGTTTCAGGCAGATATTTCCGGCGTTCCGGTCGTGCGTCCCGAAGTGGTTGAGACTACGGCTTTGGGAGCAGCTTACTTAGCCGGTCTTGGCTGCGGGGTATGGAAGAGCACGGAAGAAATTGAAAAGTTGTGGCGGCGCGAGCGGACGTTTGAGCCGACGATGTCGCAGGATCAACGCGAATTTTTAACGACACAATGGGGCCGGGCAGTGGCGCGGTCTAAAGGATGGGAGCAGTAAGAATGGACTTCAACGCAAAGACTAATCCGGGGCGAGAAAGCCGTCTTCAGCAATTGGAAGAGGACAAAGTCTGGGATGTGCTCATCATCGGCGGCGGTGCGACCGGCGCCGGTATTGCGGTTGATGCCGCTGCTCGCGGTTTTTCCACAGTGTTGTTTGACACGCAGGACTTTTCCGAAGGTACTTCCAGCCGTTCAACCAAATTGATTCACGGCGGCGTTCGCTATATGAAGAATCCCCGCGACTGGAAGCTGGTTCGCGAGGCGATGATCGAACGCAAATTGCTTTTGGGCAACGCACCGCATATTGTCCATCCGGAGCCGTTCATTCTTCCCTGCTACGAGAACTTTGAGCGCGAATACTATATGGCCGGCCTCTGCCTTTACGGCGCCATGGCCTACGGCGGCTACGAAGTCGGCAAGACAGAATTCCTTTCTGCGGCCGAAACCATTCGCCGTTTGCCCGGCGTCAAAGCCGACGGCTTAAAGGGCGGCGTGCAGTTCTGGGATGCTCAGTTCGATGATTCCCGTCTCAATATTGCCTTGATGAAAACTGCCGAAGCCCGCGGTGCGCTTTTACTGAACTATGTGCCGGTCGTGGGATTCGAAAGGGGATGCGGCGGCGAAATTACGGTTGTGAAAGTCAAGGATAAGTTCAGCGGCAAAGAGTACAGCGTTAAGACCCGCATGGTCTTTAATGCAGCCGGCGTCTGGGCTGATGAAATCCGCCGCATGGTTTCTCCGGACGTGAAGCCCTTTATCCGCGCCTCCCGAGGCTCTCATATTGTTGTCAGCACGGATCACTTCGGCGGCAAGACCGGCATGTTTATTCCGAAAACTTCCGACGGACGTGTGCTCTTCTGCATTCCCTGGCACGGCGTTCTTGAAATCGGAACCACAGACAAGGAAGAAAAAGACATCTCCTTCAATCCGGAGCCGACAGAAGAAGAAATCGAATTCATGCTTGAGACGGCCCGCAAGTATCTGGCCTATCCGATTTCGCGCAAGGACGTCTTGGCTTCCTTTGCCGGACTGCGTCCTCTTTTTAATCCGAATGCCGGCGGTTCGACCGCAGCTGTGTCCAGAGAGCACTCGGTCATTCCTGAATTCAAGAACATGATTACGGTCACCGGCGGCAAGTGGACGGCTTACCGCAAGATGGCAGAGCATGCCATGTCTGTGGCCGTGGACCAAGGCTTAATTTATAAGCGTCCGTGCCCGACGAAATATATGTCGATCTATCGGGACAACGAGTTCAATCCTGACGAACTCGAAGCCGAGATTCTCAAAGGCACGCTGACGGATGAACAGCTGAAGGCCTACGCAGTACACTGCCGCGACACGCAGTTTGCGATGACACGGGAAGATGTTCTTTACCGCCGTCTGAGAATCGGCCAGATGAATAAGGCCAAGACAGAAGAGCTTCTGCCTAAGATCAAAGAGGTTTTTGAAGCCGAAGCTTCTTGATGAAAAGTTTGGCCAAGCAAAGTTTGCTCGGCCAAATTGCAAAAAACTTTATCAAAGAGGTATCAAGTTGAATTGACTTGATTTTTTACGTATAATCCTGTCCTCTCTGTTGGAGCGTTGTCCTTTCGTCATCGCTCGTCCGTTGTAAATAATGTCGTCTCGGGAATTAATCCGCCCGAGCTTAAAGATAATTTGCGGCGCATTTGTATGCGCCAAATTTATAGGTGAATAGTAATGAAAACCTTCTCGGCCAAGCCGCTTGAAGTGAAGCGTGAATGGTACGTGGTTGATGCAACCGATAAGGTTGTCGGCCGCCTTGCCGCTGAAATCGCTCTCAGACTCCGTGGCAAAGACAAGCCTGAATACACACCGCACGTCGACACGGGCGATTACATCATTGTTGTCAACGCTGACAAGCTCGTCATGACCGGTGCTAAAGCTGAAGACAAGAAATATTTCCGTCACTCCGGCTACCCCGGCGGCGTATATGAGACCACTTTCCGCAAGATGCAGGAAAAGCATCCCGGCCGTGCTCTCGAAATCGCAGTTAAAGGCATGCTTCCGAAGGGCCCGCTTGGCTACGCCATGTTCAAGAAGCTCTTCGTTTATGCCGGCAGCGAACATAAACACTCCGCCCAGCAACCCAAACAGCTTGAGATCTAAAAAATGATTGGAAATTACAACTACGGCACTGGCCGCCGCAAGAGCTCCGTTGCTCGCGTTTTCATGAAGCGCGGCACCGGCAAGATCGAAATCAACGGCCGTTCTCTTGATGAGTACATCCACCGCGAAACCGGCCGTATGGTCGTTCGTCAGCCGCTCATCCTCACCGACAACGTCGAAACATTCGATATCAAAGTCAATGTTCGCGGCGGCGGTGAATCCGGTCAGGCCGGCGCTATCCGTCACGGTATTACTCGCGCTCTGATCGATTACGATGCAGCTCTCAAGTCTGTTCTGTCTCAGGCAGGTCTTGTTACACGTGACGCTCGTGAAGTCGAACGTAAGAAAGTCGGTCTTCGCAAGGCACGTCGTCGTAAACAGTTCTCCAAGCGTTAATTCGCTGCAGAATTGCGGAAACTGCCTTCCGGCAGTTTTCAACAAAGGTCGCTTCGGCGGCCTTTTGCTTTTTCTACCGCTGAAAACTTTTAGCCGCAGACAGCCTCTCGGGTGCCACCGACGATATACTTTCCGAAAGTTTGTTCAAATCCTCATTCCTAAAGGCTCAAAATGAAAAAAGTAAAAGTCGGCATTGTGGGCGGTTCCGGTTACACGGGCATTGAATTACTCCGTCTTTTAGCACAGCATCCGCATGCGGAGATTGTCACGATTACGGGTCGAAAGGACGCCGGAACGCATGTTGCCAAGATGTTTCCTTCACTCAGAGGACGAGTGGATTTGGTTTTTGAAGATCCTGCTTCCGCACCTCTGGATCAATGTGATGTCGTCTTCTTTGCGACGCCGCACGGCGTTGCGATGAGCATGGCCGAAGAGCTCACTTCTAAAGGCGTCAAGGTCATTGACCTCGCCGCCGACTTCCGTCTGAAAGACAAGGAAGTTTTCAAAAAGTGGTACAAGATGGACCACAAATGTCCCGATATTTTGGCGAAAGCCGTCTACGGCCAGCCGGAAAGCATGCGGGACGAAATGAAGAAGGCAGATGTTCTCGGCATGGCCGGCTGCTATCCGACCACCATTGAATTGGGACTTATGCCGCTGCTCAAACTTCATAAAGAAGTCGGTGATATTGTTAACCTAGACGTTTCGATTATTGCGGACAGCAAGTCCGGCATCAGCGGCGCCGGCCGCAAAGCCGATATCAGTCTGAACTGCGCCGAGTTTTCCGATAATTTCAAAGCCTACGGGGTTGCGGGACACCGTCATGAGCCGGAAATGGTGCAGCAGCTGAGCCTTTTTGCCGGAGAAACTGTTCCTCTGACGTTTATTCCTCATTTGCTGCCCAATATTCGCGGCATCTTCTCCACGATTTATGTGCGATTGAAAGAAAAGGGCAAGAGCGTCGATTATCAGGCTCTTTATAAAAAAGCCTATGCCGAAGAACCGTTTGTCGACGTGCTGCCGGCAGGCTCGCTGCCGGAGACGAGAATGGTGCGCGGCTCCAACATGGTCCGTATTGCGCTCTACCGCAAAGAACCGGATCTTTTGGTGATTTTGGTAGTTGAGGACAACTTGGTCAAAGGCTCTGCCGGGCAAGCTGTACAGGCCATGAACCTTGTCATGGGCCTTCCCGAAACTGAAGGTCTTGAGCAAATCGCTTTGGTTCCGTGAGAAAGCGACCAATAAAAGCCGAAGGGCCGCGAAAAGCGGCCCTTCGTGCTAAATGCGATTAAGAATTTTTCAGCAGCTTCGGGTTCAGAGTGTAAGTCCCGACGGTGGAGGCCGACGCGAGGATGTGGCCTTTCATGGCTTTTATGACATCTCTGCCGTTGAAGCTCCCCTTGAGGGGCAGCAGCGGAAAGTCGACTGCGTAAACAGTAAAGACATAGCGGTGAACTCGTTCATCGTTCCACGGAGGGCACGGACCGTCATAGCCATAATAGTGTCCTTCGTTGTTCGGGTCGCCTTTGAAAGCATCGGTATAGTCGTTGAGTCCCTGGCGCATGCCGTTGGCACAGGCCGGCCCTCTTTTGCCGCGGGGAGAGATGCCTTTAGAAAGCGAGGCTGCATCGATGCAGGGCTCTTCCGGCACGATATCAACCAATACCCAGTGAATAAAGCTTGTTCTCGGAGCATCGGCCGGAATCGTTTCTCCTTCGACGTTGGCTTTGGAAAAATCAGCAGGGACGTCGTTGTCTTCGCAAATGACGATTAACGACTTTGTTCCGAGAGGCGGGTTAGACCAGGCAATCTGAGGATTTCGGTTGCCTGCCGGCAGTGTGTGTTCTTTTCCCATCGGGTCGGGTTTTGCAAAGGCAAAACCTTCGGGGATGGGCTTGCCGTCTTCAAAAGAGTCGCTCCAAACGCGAAAAATCGTATCCATTATTTTTCCTAGTCTTTCTTCTTTGGGTAGCAAAGGCGGAACGTCACCGGACCGTCGTTAACGAGGCTAATCTGCATATGGGCGCCGAACACGCCTGTCACCGGGTTAAAGCCGAGGGTCCGGAGCTTCTCGAGAAAACGCTCATAAAGGGTCTTTCCGAGGGCGGGGTCTGCTGCCGGAGAAAAGCTCGGGCGCGTACCGCTGTTGGTGTCGGCAGCCAGCGTGAACTGGGATGCCACGAGAATTCCGCCGCCGACAGCCTTCAGGCTCAGGTTCATCTTGCCGTCGGCGTCACTGAAAACTCGGTAGCCGGCGACCTTCTCTGCGAGGGCGTCGGCATACTCGAGTTTATCGTTTTTTTCTCCGCATACCAGAACCATCAAGCCCTGACCGATACTGCCGCGGAATTCACCGTCGGCAGTAATCGACGCTTCTGAGACGCGCTGAATCAATGCGATCATGACTGGAGGTTACTTCAGTGTGACCTTAGCCCATTTTCTCTTGCCGACCTGAAGCGTATAAGTTCCGGGCTGGACCTGGAGGGCTTTATCTGTGACCTTTTCGCCGTTCAGATGAACGCCGCCTTGCGTGACGTTGCGTCCTGCTTCAGTGGTAGACGGTGCCAAACCGGCTTCTTTGATGAGCTTAAGGATGCCCATCGCTTCGCCGTTGTTTTCGAGCGTGACTTCAGGAATGTTTTCAGGAACGGCACCCTTGCGGAAGCGATTGATAAATTCCTGCTCGGCAGCGTCGGCAGCTTCGGCGTTGTGGAAGCGCGTGACGATTTCTTTAGCCAGCATGACCTTGGCGTCGCGCGGATTGCGGCCGGCTTCGCACTCTTTCTTGAGCTGCTGAATTTCTTCGTTGCTTCTCATAGAGAGCAGGTCGAACCAGTTCCACATCAGGTCATCGGACAAGGACATGACTTTTCCGAACATTTCGTTCGGTTCTTCAGTGATACCGATGTAGTTGTGTTTGGACTTGCTCATCTTATTGACGCCGTCCAAACCGACGAGCAGAGGCATCGTGATAATGCACTGAGCTTCCTGGTTGTACTGACGCTGCAGCTCACGGCCGACCAAGAGGTTGAAACGCTGGTCGGAGCCGCCGAGTTCGACATCGGCTTCAAGCTCAACAGAGTCGTATCCCTGCATCAGCGGGTAGATCAGCTCGTGCATGGCAATCGGTGCCTGGGAAGCAAAACGCTTGGCGAAGTCGTCGCGTTCAAGCAGACGGGCAAGCGTATAGCGGGATGCGAGTTTGATGAAGCCGGCCGAGCCCAATTTATTGCACCATTCGGAGTTAAAACGAACTTCGGTTTTGTCTTTGTCCAAAACTTTGTAGGCCTGATCGAGATAAGTCTTAGCATTGGCCTCGATCTGTTCACGAGTCAGCGGCGGACGAGTGGTGTTGCGGCCGGAAGGATCACCGATCGCGCTGGTGAAGTCGCCCACAAGGAAGATCACCGTATGACCGAGGTTTTGGAATTGACGAAGTTTGTTCAAGACGACGGTATGACCCAAATGAATGTCGGGAGCCGTGGGGTCAAGACCTAATTTAATTCTCAGAGGTTTGTCGGTTGCTTTCGAACGAGCCAGCTTTTGTTCGAGCTCTTCTTCAACGAGGAGCGTGTCTGTGCCGCGTTTAATCAGCGCCATCGCTTCCTTAATATCTTCCGTTACCGGAAACTTTTTTGCCTGAGCAGTATCTGTCATTTTTAGGAAAATCCTGAATTATGTAGGTGGTACCCCGTGAAGACTTGAGAAAATTAATGTTTTATAATCAATCGACTCAAATCCGAAGGGCAGATTTCCAAAACAGCCCTTATTCTACTTTCTCTGCCCGACATTGTCAGATATCGGGGATGTGGGAGTGTTCGTTTTTAATAGGGAGATCAGAGTGAAGCCGTTTAGAACCAAATTTACGAACATTTTGACAGGTCTGGGTGTGACTGCGGCTTTACTGTTTTCCATTCCCTCTTCGGCCGTTTCTCAGGAAACAGCTCTTCCCGGGAAAGGCGAAGTGGTATTAGAGAAAGCCGGCGAGATTGAACTCGGGGATTTGATTCAGCAGTGGGCCAGCGAGATGGATCATGTTTACGCCGAGACCCGCATCCAAGCAAAAGACACGAACAAAAAGATTTTCGAAAGACTGGGCATTAACGACAAAGCGTTTGTTCGTTATGTAAATTCCATTAAAGGTAAAGAGAATCCTTTTGCTCGCCTCCAGACAGGACGTTTGATTCAGGCCCGCCTGACACCGACCGGAGAAGTGATTTCTCTGCGCGTTTTCCGTCCGATTGACTCCTTGTCTCGCGACGTCGCTTATTTCCAGGTCAGCAAAGAATCCGGAAAATTTAAGCACGCCAACTTAAAGAGCGAGATTGACGCTTTCCCGATTGCCTCTTCCGCAGTAATTAAAACTTCACTCGAGAGCGCAGCCGTTTCGGCCAATATTCCTGCCAATGTTTTGACTCAGATCAAAGAAAGACTGAGCACATCGATGGATGTGAACAAAGGTGTTGCCGTCGGCGATTCTTTCAGCGTTATTTATGAACGCCGTCAGATTGACGGTGCCGACCTCGGTTCCGGCAAACTTTTGGCGATTGAATATTTCTCCAAAGGCAAGACCATTGATTCTTACTGGTACGAGGGCGAAGGCGTCGAGGGCTACTTTGATTCCGAAGGCAACAACACGGACATTACGTTCCTGCGTATGCCCTGTGAAGCCCGTGTAACCTCTACTTTCAACCGCGTCCGCAAGCATCCTGTGACGGGACGCCTGCGTCCGCACTGGGGCGTTGACCTCGGTGCACCGCGCGGAACTCCGGTTTACGCAGCCGGCGACGGAGTGATTTCTTCCAAGAAATATCAACGCCGCGGCTACGGTTACTGGCTTGAGCTGACTCATGCCGGCGGTTATAAATCCCTTTATGCTCACTTAAGCAAGTACGCTCCCGGCATGGCCGAAGGCGTCAGAGTTAAGAAGGGACAACTGATCGGATATGTCGGTACTTCCGGTATGGTGACCGGTCCTCATCTTCACTATGAACTGAAGAAGGACGGTCAGCAGATCAATCCGCTCATCGCCGATCTTCGAACCGGAGAAAACCTGAAAGAGGATGCGCTGGAAGATTTCAAGCTTGCAATCTCTCCGATGCGCCGCCAGATCGCAATGCTGAGCCGACTCCAGCTTGCGCAGAATTCAGCCGCAACAGGTTCGGACTAAACGACTTGTTAGAATTTGAGGCCTCAGTTGTATGAGGCCTTTGTTTTTATGTGCACTCCGAATATTTCTATTTACGTCGGCATGATGTCCGGCACCAGCATGGACGGTGTTGACGCTGTCGCATGTGTTTTTAATGAAAAAGGCTGTCAATTTATTGCCCGCAGTTTTGAGCCTTACTCGGACATGCTGCGCGAAAGCCTGCTTTCCTTGTGTCAGACCGGACCGGACGAAGTCTTCCGCATGCAGAACGGCGCCAACGAGATCGCAAAGATTTATGCAAAGGCTTTCAATAAGCTGCTGACAGACAGCGGACTGAATTACAAGAACATCCGGGCGATCGGTGCGCACGGGCAGACGATACGGCACAATCCGCAGATCGGCGCGAGCACACAGCTGATCAACGGGGCTTTACTGGCGGAGCTGACAAAAACGGATGTGATTACGGATTTCAGAAGCCGTGACTTGGCTGCCGGCGGAGAAGGGGCACCGCTGGTTCCCGCCTTTCATAAGTGGGTGCTGAGCGGAGATGTGCCGCGCGGCATTTTAAATATCGGCGGCATTAGCAATCTTACCGTACTGCCCGAGCGCGGCAGCGACGACGAAGTTCTGGGTTTTGACTGCGGTCCCGGAAACGTGCTGATGGATGCATGGATCGAAAAGGTCAACCACGTTCGATATGATCAGGATGCCGTGTGGGCACGCAGCGGTAAAGTCATTCCGCAGCTGCTGGAGAGCTTGAAACAGGAGAAATTCTTTTCTCTGGTGCCTCCGAAGAGCACGGGACGGGAACTTTTCAACCTGCCTTGGCTGGAAGCCCGATTAAACGGAGAAAAGCCGGAGGACGTGCAGCGGACGCTGGTTTCCTTTACTGCAGAAACCGTCACGGATGCGATTCGCAATTTTGCGCCGCACGTCAAAGAGCTGAGAGTCTGCGGCGGAGGCGCCAAGAATCCTCTGATGATTAGCGAGCTGGCACTGCTCAATCCCGAGTTGGTTGTCACGACAACTGCGGACCTCGGCGTGGATCCGCAGGACGTTGAGGGGTTAGCGTTTGCGTGGCTGGCTTATCGTTTTGACCGTCGCGAGTCAGGGAATCTGCCGAGTGCCACCGGCGCATCCGGTTCTCGAATTCTGGGCTGCCTATATCCTGCATAAACGAAAAGACCTCCTTGCGGAGGTCTCTGACGATTTTGTCGTGTCTTAATGCTTAGACGGAGAAGCTGGAGCCGCAGCTGCAGGTTGTCGTCGCATTCGGGTTCTTAATCACGAACTGTGCGCCTTCGAGGTCTTCTTTGTAGTCGATCTCGGCACCGACGAGATACTGATAGCTCATGGAGTCGATCAGGAGGGTGACTCCGTTTCTGACCATCACAGCGTCGTCTTCGTTGGTGGTTTCATCAAAAGTGAAGCCGTACTGGAAACCGGAGCATCCTCCGCCCTGAACGAATACTCTGAGTTTGAGATTCGGGTTGCCTTCCTCGTCAATCAGTTCTTTAACTTTGAGGCTGGCGGCATCGGTGAAGATAATGGGGTCGGGAAGCTTGATCTGTTCCTGATCCTGAACATTGTTTTCAGCCATTATTTTTCCTTGCAATAAGTAAATTTAGTACTACGGATTATAGAGAATCCGTCAATAGCACAAGGCCGGATTAGGTCATAATTTGTGAAAACAAACGGATTCCGTCCAACAGATTAAGCCGTTTGATTTTAGGAAGCGAAGCCGCGTTCAGCGGAGTTTCAAACTTATAATTCTTTGATAATCGCCTGCGGATCAACCCCCGCAGTTTTATGGCTTACTTATGGGAAAAGCACATGTTCAACAAGAATTCGACCATCGAAATATCTGACCCGGCTGTATGGGAAATCATTCAAAAAGAGGGCAAACGTCAGGAAGATCAGATTGAACTGATTGCCAGTGAGAACTACGCCTCTCCGGCCGTTATGGCGGCCCAAGGCTCGGTGCTGACCAATAAGTATGCCGAAGGATATCCCGGCAAACGCTACTACGGCGGCTGCGAGTATGTTGATGAGGCCGAAACGCTGGCCAAAGAACGTGCCCTCAAACTCTTCTGCGAACCGGTCGGCGTAGAAATGGCGGTTAACGTACAGCCGCACTCCGGAGCTCAGGCCAATATGTCCGTTTTCTTCGGCCTGCTCAATCCCGGCGACACGGTGATGGGTATGTCGCTTGCCGAAGGCGGCCACTTATCTCACGGCATGAAGCTCAATATGTCCGGGAAGTGGTTCAACGTCGTGAGCTACGGCTTAAACGACAAAGAAGAAATTGACTACGACCAGGTAGAAAAGCTTGCTGAAGAAAACAAGCCCAAAATTATCATCGCCGGTGCTTCCGCTTATTCTTTACATATTGACTTCAAGCGTTTCAGCGAAATTGCGAAGAAAGTCGGCGCTTACCTGATGGTCGATATGGCGCACTATGCGGGGCTCGTTGCCGCCGGAGTTTATCCGAGTCCTTTCCCTTACGCCGATATCGTGACGACCACGACCCACAAGACGCTGCGCGGACCGAGAGGCGGCATGATCTTCTGCCGTCCCGATCTGGAAAAACAGATCAATATGGCGGTCTTCCCCGGTGTTCAAGGCGGTCCCCTGATGCATGTGATTGCCGCTAAGGCAGTCGCTTTCGGCGAAGCATTAAAACCGGAATACAAGGAATATCAGCAGCAGGTCATCAAGAATGCCGCTGCAATGGCTGACGCTCTGACGAAACGCGGCCTTCGCATTGTCTCCGGACGCACCCAGAGCCATGTGATGCTCGTGGACCTTCGTTCTAAGAACATCACCGGGAAAGAAGCTGAAACCGTTCTTCATGAAGTCGGTATTACGGTCAATAAGAATTCGATTCCGAACGACCCGCAGAAACCCTTCGTGACCAGCGGTATTCGCTTGGGTTCTCCTGCCATGACGACCCGCGGCTTCAAAGAAAACGAAGCGATCGAAGTCGCCAATCTCATCGCTGACGTGCTTGATGCACCTAAGAACGAACAGGTGCTCGCCAACGTAAAAGAACGTGTTGCAAGTCTCGTTGCCCGATTCCCTGTTTATTTGGCAACCGTGTAAGGCTGATTCAGGAGCGATCCTATGCTTTGTCCCTACTGCAAAGAACCCAACACTCAAGTTATTGACTCCCGTACCTGTGAAGAAGGTTCAGCCATTCGGCGCCGGAGAAAGTGTCCGAACTGCGGTGCCCGCTTCACGACGTACGAAAAGGCCGCACTGCAGATGCCGCTCATCATCAAGAAAAACGGCAGCGTTCGGGAGGCCTACAACAGCGAGAAGCTGCGCCGCTCCATGCAGATTGCGCTGCGCAAGCGCCCCGTGAAAGCAAGCGAGCTCGACTCGGCCATTTCACGCATTGAGAAGCAGCTTCAAGTGTCCGGGGAAAAGGAAGTGACCTCCAAACGCGTCGGAGATATGGTCATGCTCGAGTTGAAGAAACTCGATAACGTGGCCTATGTCCGCTACGGTTCGGTCTACTTTAACTGCGGGACGTTGGACGACATGATCAAGCTCGTTGAAAACGCCCGAGACGACCAAGGAAAGGAGGAAAAATGAGTTTTTCAGATTGTTCATATATGCGCCGAGCGCTGGAGCTGGCGAAGAAAGCTCGGTTTAACTGTCCGCCCAACCCGGCCGTCGGCTGCGTGATTGTCAAAGACCGCCGCATCATCGGCGAAGGTTTTACTCAAAAGACCGGCGAGGCACATGCCGAAGTCATGGCCTTGCGCGACGCGGCCTCCCGCGGAGAAAGCGTAGAGGGCGCAACGGTTTACGTAACGCTCGAGCCGTGTTCACACTACGGCCGCACACCGCCCTGCGCCCTAGCGCTTAAACACGCTAAGGTTGCCCGGGTAGTTGCGGCGCTGAAGGATCCTAATCCGTTGGTAGCCGGCAAAGGCCTCAAGATGCTTGAAGAAGCCGGTGTCAAAGTCGAGTGCGGGCTGGAAGCCGAAGAAGCCGAAGAGATCAACCGCGGATTTTTAAAGCGTCAGAGAGAGGGCATGCCTTGGGTTCGTACCAAGATGGCTATGAGCGTGGACGGCAATACAGCGCTGGCTAACGGCAAGAGTCAGTGGATCACTTCTGAAGAAGCCCGAGCCGACGGACACTTCTGGCGCGGCATCAGCGGCGCGGTGCTGACCGGGCTCGGGACCGTGCTGGCAGATAATCCTCAGATGACGGCGCGTTTCGAAGGTGTTACTCGCCAGCCTCTGAAAGTCGTCGTGGACTCCAATCTCAGTCTGAATCCGGATCTGAAGATTTTCCAGGGCGGAAAGACCCTGCTGGTTTGCGCCCACTACGACATTGTGCGGGCGGAAAACTTTGAAAGCCAAGGTGTTGAGGTTATCGAGCTGCCGGGAAAAGACGGCAAGGTTGATCTCAGAGCTTTGATGAAGGAGCTCGCCAAGCGCGAAATCAATGACGTGCATGTGGAAGTCGGCGCGCGCTTGAACGGCGCTTTGGCGATGGAAGGCCTGATTGATGAATATCTGATCTATGTGGCGCCGGTGTTTTTAGGTGACGGACGGCGTTTGCTGGATTTACCTTCTTTTAAAGACCTTTGTGAGGGTGTCGCGTTAGAATTCACCGATATTCAGAAAGTTGGTCCGGATGTGCGTCTGATGCTCCGTCCGGTGCGCTAAATAAGGAGACGATATTTATGTTTACAGGAATTATTCAGGCCGTCGGCCGTATTCGCGATAACGAAGAGATTGGCGACGGTCTGCGTATTCATGTTGAAGCCCCGGAACTCGGTCTGGACACGGTCAAGATCGGAGACTCTATCGCCATCAACGGCGCCTGCATGACAGTGGTTGAAGTCGACGAAAAGAGATTTAAGGTTGAAGTTTCTGCCGAGTCCCTTAGCAAAACCGCCGGCTTAGACGGCTGGGGCTATGTGAACTTGGAAAAAGCCATGCGTCTCGGCGACCGTTTGGACGGTCACATTGTGAGCGGCCACGTTGACGGAGTAGGCGAAGTCGATGCTTTCGATAAGGTTGCCGAATCGTATCGCTTAGTGGTTCGCTGCCCGATGAAGCTTGCCAAGTTCCTGGCTTACAAAGGCTCGGTTGCCATCAACGGTGTTTCTCTGACGATCAACGAAGTGGAAGACACGCCGGCCGGCACCCGCATCAGCATTAACCTGATTCCTCATACTTTCGAACACACTGCTTTCAAGCACACCAAGAAGCGCGACCTGGTCAATGTTGAAGTGGATACGGTTGCCCGCTATATCGAAAGAATGTATTCGCTCACCGAGCATAAATAATTGAATTTTTGGCGGCCTTTGAACCCAACGCGGAGCGATTCGCGGAGGATTTGAAAGGCCGTTTTGTTAGAATTCCGCCTATCAGTTTAACGGAGAAGAATGTGTCCATTGAATTCATTAAACCGAATGCAGACGGCAGTGATTTGAAAATCGGTATTGTTTCCGCCCGCTTCAATGACTGGGCCTGCGATGCCATGTTTGCATCCTGCTATGAAGAGCTCAAGGCTCACGGGGTTAAAGACGAGAATATTGTGGTAACCACGGTTCCCGGCGCCTTAGAAATCCCCGGAGCACTCGTAATGCTCTACGAAGGCTATCCGGATCTGGACGCCTTAGTTGCAATCGGCTGCGTGATCAGAGGAGAAACCTACCACTTTGAACTGGTCGCCAATGAGTCTTCCCGCGGCGTGACAGACTTCGTTACGACCGAAGGCATCTCTGTTGCCAACTGCATTTTGACGGTTGAAAACGAAGAACAGGCCAAAGTCCGCGTCCAGGAAAAGGGTGCCGACGCTGCTCGCGTCGCTCTGGAAATGGGCAATCTTCGCCGCTTCTGCGGACGCCGCGTTATGGAAAATTACGGAGAAGATAATGGACAGTAATCATACGGGAGCCAAGAGCCCCGCAAAGAAGCGCGGAGGCCGGAGCGCCCGTCGCCGTTCACGCGAATTCGCACTTCAGGGTGTGTACCAATGGCTGATGAGTCATACCGATCCGGAAGCGATTGATGCCGCTGCTTTGGAGGCGGAAGATTTCGATAAGGCCGATCAGGCTTTTTACCGTGAACTGCTCCACGGCGTCACCGAAGAGTTTCCGTCTCTTGAGGCGAGCTACGCTCCTCATATTGACCGTGAAGTGACGTCATTGTCTCCGATTGAAAGAGCCATTCTTTTAATCGGCACATACGAGCTTAAAAATACGACGACGCCTTATCGCGTTGTGATCAATGAGGCAGTGGAACTGGCAAAGAGTTTCGGCGGTTCCGACGGCTTTAAATATGTCAACGGAGTTCTGGACAAGATGGTTCCCGAGCTTCGTCCCTACGAGGTTGTAAAAGGCAAAAATGCCTGAGCACCCTGCCTGTACAATGACTCCGAATCCGCTTGATGAATTCGGAGTCATATCCCGTTTTTTTACGGATCGCTCTTTTTATCCGTCTGCGTGGCCTTCACAAGGCGCAGGGGACGACTGTGCGTTTCTTGACGTCGGACCCATGCGTTTAGCCGTGACGGCCGACATGATGGCGCTCGGATCGCATTTTTTAGAAAATGCTTCTCCTTACACGGTTGGCCGCAAAGCGCTTGCTGTGAATTTATCCGATCTTGCCGCGGCCGGTTCCGAGCCGAAAGCATTTTTCCTCTCTATTTCCCTGCCTCGCATCGACGAGAACTGGCTGGAAGGTTTTTCCAAAGGTCTTATGGAGGAGGCTCGGCGCTTTAACTGTCCGCTGCGCGGCGGAGACACCGTTAAATCATTCGTCAGGCCGGGACAGGCGCCTTATACCGCCATCTCTATAACTGCGATGGGCGAACTGCCGGCCGGCAAAGGACTGACGCGAGCCGGTGCCCGGGTGGGTGACGACGTTTGGGTCTCCGGCACGCCCGGAGATGCTTTCGCCGCTTTAGGCCAGATCTTCGGATACTGGACGTTTGCCGAGCCGCTCTTCGGGTATTTCCGTTCCCGCATGGATTTGCCCGAGCCGCGTGTCGCGCTCGGACCCGGTTTGTTAAATGCCGCCACAGCTTGTTGTGATATTTCCGATGGTTTGGTCGGAGATCTGAAGCATATCCTGGAGCGATCCGGGGTTTCAGCTCGCCTTTTCTGGCCGGCTTTTCCGAAGTCCGACGCAATGAAACTTCTTCCCGAAGCCATCCAACAGCGCTGTATTTTGTCGGGCGGAGATGATTACGAATTGCTCTTTACCGCACCTTCTCATTGCCGCGGAGAAGTCGAACGAATCGCTGAGCGTGCAGGTACTCGTGTGTCCCGCATCGGCGAGATTGTTCCGGCGGGGGATCCCTTAAAAGTTATTGATGCAAACGGCGCGGAGGTCGCGTGCGGGGCCTCATTTAACCATTTCGGAGGTGCCGGCTCATGAAATCTTATAAAACGACTCCGCCTTCCTTTAAAACTGTACTTGAGCATCCTTGGCTGTGGGTCTCTACATTTTTTGGATCCGGCTGCATAACGCCGGCGCCGGGTACCTGGGGCTCCTTTGCTGCGTGGGGCGCGTTTTGGCTCTTAGATATGTGGCTCGGACGTTCCTTCATCTGGGCAGCGGCGTTAGTTTTATTTGTGCTCGGGTGCGTCTCGGTCGGTAAAAGTACACCTTATTTAAATAAAGTCGATCACGGTTCGATTGTGGTCGATGAAGTTGTCGCGGTTTGGGTTGTTCTGCTTCTGACGCCTTTGGGTTTCTGGTGGCAGCTCTCTTCCGTGATCGCTTTTCGTTTTTTTGACATCGTTAAGCTTCCGCCCGCATCGGTGCTGGACAGGGGCCGTCAGAACGGCTTTACTGTCATGCTTGACGATATATTTGCGGCTGTTTACGCCATTCTGGTTGTCAATTCGATGGCCTGGGTGGCAGGGTTCTACGGAGCCGCTTCCCCCATTTGGATCTTGCAATGAATAAAGAAATAGAAGATAAAGTCAAAGAACTCAGCCGCCGCATTGTCGGTACCGGTCAGATCGTGGTTACCGCCGAATCCCTTACCGGCGGCATGATCAGTGCGGCGCTCACGTCGATTCCCGGCGCGAGCGAATGGTTCGAAAGAGGCTTCGTGACTTATACCAATCAGGCGAAGCACGAGATGCTGGATGTTCCGCAGTCGATTCTTGACCGCTTCTCGGCCGTGAGCACTCAGACCGTGTCGCAGATGCTTGAAGGCGCGATTCGTCACTCCAACGCAACTATGGCCGTGGCGGTCAGCGGTATCGCAGGTCCGGACGGTGCAATGCCGGGCAGACCTGTCGGAACTGTCTTTATCGGCTGGAAACGCAAAGACGAAATGGCCGAAGTGGGCCGTTACGAATTTAAAGGCGATCGCCAGAGCGTGCGCGAGCAGACCGTTTCCGTCGCCATCCAAGGTTTAATTGAAATGCTCGACGAAAGGCAGCCATCATGAGTATCTGGCTCGATATTCTCTGTTTAATTCTGCTGATTCTCCTCAACGGCTTTTTTGCCATGAGCGAGATCTCTATTGTTACCGCTCGCCGCAGCAAACTGCAGATGCTGGCGGATCAAGGCGCCAGCGGCGCAGAACTTGCGTTGTCTCTTTCTGAAAACCCGACAAGAGCGCTTTCTACCATCCAGGTCGGCATTACTTCTATCGGCATTCTTTCCGGCATCGTCGGTGAGTCGGCATTGGTGGATCCGCTTTCTAATTTTCTTGTAGACACCATTCACATTCCGGCTGCGACCGCTCGCGGTGCTTCAATGGCGGTGGTGGTTATTCTGATCACGTATTTCTCCATTGTGATCGGTGAATTGGTTCCGAAACGTATCGGTCAGATGGGCGCTGACGCGATCTCCCGTTTGGTTGCTAAGCCCATCCACTGGCTGGCTATCCTGGCCATGCCTTTCGTGAAGCTGCTCTCTTTCTCCACAGAGCTGCTTCTTAAGATCCTCGGCATTAAGCAGGACGATCAAAAGATCACGGAAGAAGAAATTCATTCCATGATCGACGAAGGCGGAGAGGCCGGCGTGATTGACGCGCAGGAACACACAATGGTCAAAAATGTTTTCCGTTTGGATGACCGAGCCGTTGCGTCCCTGATGGTTCCGCGTTCCGAAGTCCAGTACTTGGACTTGGAAGATACACGCGAAGTCAATATGGAAAAAGTTCTCAACTCTCAGCATTCTCGTCTTCCGGTTTGCTACGGAGGTCTGGACGATATCCGAGGTGTGGTCACCACACGTCTGCTTTTAAAGCAGATGGTCAATGACGGTAAACCCAACTTCAAGGTGAACTACGAGCCCGTACTCTACGTTCCGGAATCTATTTCCGGTATGGAGCTGTTAGACACCTTCAGAAAGAGCGACGCAGCGTTGGCGATGGTAGTTGACGAATACGGCGCAATCTTAGGTCTGGTGACGCCGCACGATGTGCTGGAAGCTATTGCCGGCGAATTTAAGCCGGATGCTCCGGAAGACGCTCAGATCATTCAGAAGGGCGAGAACTGCTATGAAGTCGACGGCTTGCTGCCGATTCCCGAACTGAAAGACTTGCTCGATATTGATGAGGTGCCGGACGAAGATAAGGACCGCTATACGACGGTTGCCGGCATGGTGATCTTCCTTCTGGAGCGTCTGCCCCGTACCGGAGATCGAGTCAAATGGGACGGCTGGGAGTTCCGAGTTATGGTTATGGACGGACGCCGTCTGGACCGTATCCTGATTACCAAACTGCCGTCTGCAGATGACGTTAAGGAAAAAGAGAGCTAGACAATTTCGGGCCGGCCGTGAGCCGGCCTTAAAGAAGTACCCAAAATAAAAGACCGCTGTTCCGGCGGTCTTTTCGTATGCGGTGAGAAAGCTACTTAGATGAAGGGTTCTTAGGATCCTTCCTCACAATCGGGTGCTTCTCATCGTATTCGATACCTTTGAAGATACCGAAAGAGCTTGCGGCAATCAGTGCCGCGCCAAGGTAGCGCCTGGGGCTGCCGTTTTTAAGAACCAATCTTGCAATTGCCACCGCAGCCGGAATAAACACCGTTCGGGCCAAGGGGATGGCAACTTTCGGATTAGTTAAACCTAGGGCCTGCATGGTTTTAACCGCGTCGACTCCGATGTTTTTGACAGCGGATGCGGGTTTGCTGCGCATATAGGTCAGCTCATCTTGAATCTGAGCTCTTTGTTCACCTGCCTTGACGGTCAGCTGTGCAAGCTTACGAGCAACGTCTTCATTTGCCTGCATTGTTGTTCTCCCCTTCGGTAGGATCGACCGGCTGTTGGGCGGCGACGCCTGCTTTCTTATTGCAGGAAGCACGGAAAGCGGCTACGTCGGCAGCCAAAATCTGACGAGATTCCTCAAACGCATAAGGCATATTAGCCGCAAGGTTGCGGGCTTTGCCTAAGAAGAAAAGGAACAGGAGCAGATAGACGCCTGCAATGCAGCAGGAAACGAAAATGCGGTGATCTTCCCAGAAAATAACAAGAAGTGCGACCGATATAAAAACGAGCGCAAAGAGGCCGAAAAGGGCGGCAAGAACAGCATAAATTGCTGTCTTTGCCGCGTTGTTTTTGGCGACGGAGAGCTCGATAGAAGCAATTTGAAGACGCGTCGCCAAACCGTCGACCACCTGATTAAGGATGGTGAAGAGTCCGGGAACGGCGTTATTTCTATCTGACATATCTATCTCCGAATGCCTCGGGAAGAATTACTTGCGAGCAACCAAAAGACCGAGCAGGAGGCCGCCGACAGCAGCGATACCGACAGCACGCCAAGGATTAGAGCGAACGCAGTCGTTAACTTCACCGGCAATTTCTCTGCCTTCTTCAGAAGTCTTCTCATAGAAGCTCTTCATGTTTCTGCTTGCACGAGCCAGGCATTCTTTAGCCTTAGCCTGGAGCTCTTTAGCTTCTTCGCCGGTAGCGGCGGAGGCCTGCTTCAGGAATTCGTCAGCCTGTTCGAGGGCAGTGTCAACATTTTCACGAACTACGGCTTCAATTTTGTTTTCCATACTGAAATTACCTCCCTTTAAGGATATCTATATGTTTGAAAAGTCTATCACCTGCCGTAAACCCAGCTGATTACAGCGTCCATAACGGGTATGGAATTGACTGCCGACGGGCCGTTGACAATAGCCGCAACAGCATAGCGTTCACCGCTTTTCGTTTGAACATACCCCGCAATCGAACGGACATTTTGGATATAGCCCGTTTTGACGTGTGCGCTGCCTTGGGCGACGTGTCTTTTTCTCATGGTTCCGTCAACACCGGAGATGGGCAGCGAAGAGACGAACTCAGGCATCTGCGGAGCGTTCCACATGTGCTTTAAAACGGTCACGAAGGCGTCGGTAGAGATGGCGGTAGTGCGAGAGAGGCCGCTGCCGTTGTCAATTTTCAGAGAGGATGGAGGAATTTTTAAAGACGCCGCCCACTCATAGACGGCAGCACGGGCCCATTCTAAGTTTTTGGGTTCGTCTTTCTGAGTTTTGGCTAAAGCGAGGAAAAGCTGGCGAGCAATGATGTTGTCGCTGTACTTATTCATGTTGTAAACAAGTTTCGTCAGAGGCTCGGAGTAAGAGGAGGCAAGCACTTTGTAGTCGTCAGAGTCATCGGGGAGTTTGCCTTGGACGACTTTTCCCTTCCAGGTGCCTCCGGCTTTCTTCCACATGTCGGCAAAGACGACCTGAAGATACTGATCGGCGGAGAGACTGGTGTAGAAGTAGTCCTTCGGACCGCATTTCAGCGGAAACTTTCCTTTGAACGCAGGTTTAAGCGGGTTGGAGAAATCCGGATTGATTTGTTTTCTCCATGCGCCGCAGCCTTCTTTGCTAAGAGGAATGCTTTCAGGGAGCTTCACGCCTGCAATTCTGGGTTCGGGATAAAGGTAGGCGACGCCGGCTTCTTTATCAGGGCGGATTTTAATGAAGAAAGAGCGGGAGTTCACCATCAAGGCGTCAGGTCCTAGGTTGTAGGGACGGTTGCCTTCTCCGTCAAAAGCGAAGGGATCATGCGGCGCTACATCGAAGTGAGAACGATCCGCAATGATGTTTCCCTTGATTTCTTTCACACCGCGAGCACGAAGGTTGTCGACCAAAAGCCAAAAGCGCTCAATCGTCATGGAAGGCGCACCGTGCCCGACTAAATAGAGATCTCCGCTGAGCACGCCGTTTTTATCCGGCTCTTCTGCTGAGATAAAACGCGTCGTCCAAACCTTGGCCGGTCCTAAAAGCTGCAGCGCTGCAGCTGAAGTAATGACTTTGGCGCTGGAGGCCGGGACGCGAGGTGCTGCGCTGTTGAACTTCAAGACGGCTCCTTTGTCGGTGAGCGGAATGACGGAGAGCGAAAAGTCGCCTTTAGGGACTTTGCATGAGTTCAGGGCCTTCTGAATGGGCGCCGGAAGGGAGGGTGCTGATTTTTGGGAGGCTGCCTGACCGGCAGGGGAGAAAAAAATGAAAAAAGACAGGGCGACGACGCTAAATTTAACCACTTCAATCCTCACAAAACATCAGTAGAACTCGAGCAAAGATGCCATTTTTACGCGACATTACATGTTGTTAACAAAACGTCGCATTTGAAACACATTTGTTTACAGAGTTTGTTAGTATAAACACCTATTTGAGAACGGCCTTGAAAAAAGACTGCATAGCCTCATATAAGGAAATATTGGTAAAGCCTAGCGCTTTGATAAACACAAATAGGAGTTTTAAAGATGAAGATTCGTCCTTTGCACGACCGCGTTATTGTTAAACGCGTTGACGCCGAAACACGTACAGCCAGCGGTATTTATATCCCTGAAGCAGCCGGTGAAAAACCTGATCAGGGTGTTGTCCTCGCTGTCGGTCCCGGCAAGCGTGACGAAGCAGGCAAGCTCATCCCTATGGATGTTAAGGTAGGCGACCGCATTCTGTTCGGCAAATATTCCGGCCAGAACGTGAAGGTCGACGGGGACGAATACCTCGTAATGCGTGAAGAAGACATTATGGGTGTCCTCGAGTAAGACGACCTAGTACAGAATTTAGAAATAGGAGATTAAGTAAATGACAGCAAAACAGGTTTTGTTCGGCAATGACGCTCGTTCCCGTATGGTCAACGGCGTTAACGTTCTTGCCGATGCCGTTAAAGTAACTCTCGGACCGAAAGGCCGCAACGTTGTTCTCGAACGCGCTTTCGGCGGCCCGACTATCACTAAAGACGGTGTTTCTGTTGCAAAAGAAGTTGAACTGAAAGACAAGTTTGAAAACATGGGCGCTCAGATGGTTAAGGAAGTTGCTTCCAAGACCAGCGACAACGCCGGTGACGGTACAACGACCGCTACTGTTTTGGCTCAGGCCATCGTTGACGAAGGCATGAAGTATGTTGCCGCCGGTATGAGCCCGATGGATCTGAAACGCGGTATCGACAAAGCTGTTGCAGCTGCCATCGAACAGCTCCACTCTCTCAGCAAGCCGACAACTACCAGCAAGGAAGTTGCTCAGGTCGGCGCTATTTCTGCTAACTCTGACCATGAAATCGGCGACATCATTGCCGAAGCCATGGAAAAAGTCGGTAAGGAAGGCGTTATCACTGTTGAAGACGGTAAGAGCCTGCACAACGAACTCGAAGTTGTTGAAGGTATGCAGTTTGACCGCGGCTACCTCTCTCCGTACTTCATCAACAATCCTGACAAGCAGGTTGCTCTCCTTGAGAACCCCTACCTCCTCTTGGTTGAGAAGAAGATCAGTAACATTCGCGATCTCCTCCCGATCCTTGAACAGGTTGCTAAGTCCGGCCGTCCGCTGCTCATCATTGCAGAAGACATCGAAGGCGAAGCTTTGGCCACACTGGTTGTCAACAGCATCCGCGGCGTTTTGAAGACTGTTGCCGTTAAGGCTCCGGGCTTCGGCGATCGCCGTAAGGCCATGCTCGAAGATATCGCTATCCTGACAGGCGGTACCGTTATCTCCAGCGATGTCGGCCTGACTCTTGAAAAAGCCACACTTGCCGAACTCGGCTCTGCTAAGAAAGTTGAAGTCAACAAGGAAAGCACCACGATCATCGACGGCGCCGGCAAGGAAGACCAGATCGAAGCTCGTGTTAAACAGATCCGTGCTCAGATGGAAGAAACTTCCAGCGACTACGATCGTGAAAAACTTCAGGAACGGGTTGCCAAACTGGCAGGCGGTGTTGCTCTGATCAAGGTCGGTGCTGCTACTGAAGTTGAAATGAAAGAAAAGAAAGCCCGTGTTGAAGATGCTCTGCACGCCACACGTGCTGCTGTTGAAGAAGGCGTTGTTGCCGGCGGGGGTGTTGCGCTGATCCGTGCAAAACAGTCCATCAAAGACATTAAGGGCGACAACCCCGAACAGGACGCCGGCATCAAGATCGTTCTCCGCGCTATGGAAGAACCGATGCGTCAGATCGTCCGCAACGCCGGTGACGAACCCAGCGTTGTTGTTGACCGTGTCGCTAACGGCAAGGGCAACTTCGGCTTCAACGCTCAGACCGGTGAATACGGCGATATGATCGAAATGGGCGTTCTGGATCCGACCAAGGTTACTCGTACCGCTCTGCAGAATGCTGCTTCCGTTGCCAGCTTGATCCTGACAACAGAATGCATGATTGCCGATATGCCTGAAGACAAGCCTGCAATGCCTCCGATGGGCATGGGCGGCGGAATGGGCGGAATGCCCGGCATGATGTAATCATCCGCTGAGTTAACTTAATAAAACACCCGAAGGTCTCGCACCGACGGGTGTTTTTTCATATGCGCGAGAAGCGAAAAGTCATTGTTGCGAGGGAGCAGATTGAGGCGCAAGAGGCCGCTTTTTAGCGGTTAACCGCATTCTCTGATGAAAGATATTTGGCATACAATCGAAAGGAAGACGAATAAGAAGGACAGGAAGTGTAGATATGCGATGGAAGTTCATACTCGGTCTTCTGACCACATGCGCCGTTTTAATGTCCATGAGCTATACGATGCTCATTCCCTTCCTGCCCATGTATCTCATTCAGGATTTGGGTGTCGTGAAGGCCGACGTGGACATGTGGTCGGGTGCGATTTTCGCGATCACATTCCTTGTCAGCGGCATCATGGCGCCGATCTGGGGTGCTCTTGCCGATAAGAAGAGCCGAAAGCTCATGGCACTGCGCGCGGGATTTTGTTTGGCGATCACTTACTTCTTAGGCGGTCTGGTCACGAATCCTTGGGAGCTGCTCGGCGTTCGATTTATTCAAGGCTTATCCGCCGGTCTTTGGCCTGCGCTGCTTGCGATCATCTCTGTTGAATCTCCGAAGCTCAAGCTCGGTTTCTGCATGGGCGTTATGCAGGGCGGTATGACGGCGGGCGGCGTGCTCGGGCCGTTGTTCGGCGGCCTGCTGGCGGATCAATTCGGTATGCGCATGGCGTTCTTTATCGCGGCCGCCGCTTTGTTCCTGATCACGTTAGCTTTGCTCTTTTTCGTTAAAGAGGAACCGAGGAAGCCCGACCCGAATGCAAAACCCGTCAAGATTTGGGACTTCTCTTTATGCAAGATTCCGGCAGTTAAGCGCATGCTGATTTGTGCCGGCGTGGTGCAGCTGACCATTTTGATGCAGCAGCCGATCATGCCGCTTTACGTGGCTGAGCTGCAGGGTTCGATGGAGCGAATCGTCTTGATTTCCGGCATTGTGTTTTCAGTGACGGGTATTTCGGGCGTCTTAGCCTCTCCGATTTGGGGCATTTTGGGTCAGAACTGGGGCTATCGACCCGTACTTTATCTGTCTTTGCTCGGTGCCGGACTGTTCGGTATTGTGCAGGTTTTTCCGAATTCGCTTGAGTGGTTCACGATTTGGCGTTTTGTCGGCGGCTTAGCCTTTGCCGGCATTTTCCCGGCCATCAACGCGGTGCTGACAGTTTCCACGAATGCCAATGACAAGGGACGTGTCTTTGGACTGTCTTATCTAGCCCAGCAGCTGGGTGCCGTGATGGGACCGATTGTCGGTGGCGCAATGACTGCGTACTTCTCTTATAAGTTCATCATCGGAATGTCCGGCTTTATCTGCTTACCGCTCGTGCTCTATCTGTTTCTCAAGAGGCCGGCTAAGACGGAAGGTACCGGAACTCCGCTGGTGTAGGAACACTTCTAACTTCTTGTGAGTTATTGAAAAACGTCCGCCTGCTAAGTAAGCGACGGACGTTTTCATTATTTTCAGCGGCCGGATTGCTAAAATCCGTGCTCAAACACAATTCGAACGTTTGGAGAAAGCTATGAAATTTACCGATATGCTTCAGCACTGCTGGGATGTCAACCAATCATTACTTTGCGTCGGCTTAGATCCCGATCCCAAACGTTTTCCTAAGCAGTTTGAAGGCAGCAAGTACGCCATCCTGGACTTCTGCTGGGACATCGTTCAATCGACCGGAGACTTGGTCTGTGCTTTTAAACCGCAGATTGCTTACTTTGCATCTTCCGGGGCCGAAGATCAGCTTAAAGAGCTGATTGCCCGAATTCACAGTGAATATCCGGAAGTTCCCGTCATTCTTGATGCGAAGCGCGGGGACATCGGTTCAACGGCCAAGCATTATGCGAAGGAAGCCTTCGAGCGTTTCGGCGCCGACTGCGTCACGCTTTCTCCATACATGGGTTTTGACTCTGTCGAACCTTACCTCGAGTATCCGGACAAAGGCGCTTTCATTCTTTGCCGCACTAGCAACAAAGGCGGAGATGACTTCCAGATGCTTAACTGCGGCGGCCGGCCTCTTTACCACGTTGTGGCGGAAAAAGTGGAGCAGTGGAATACGACAGGACAGCTTGGCCTCGTGATCGGCGGAACCTATCCGAAGGAACTTGCCAGCGTTCGTGCACTGACGCCGGAATTGAATCTCCTTGTTCCGGGCATCGGAGCCCAGGGCGGAGACATTAATGCCTGTGTTCAGAGCGGTATGAATGCACAAAAGACAGGCATGGTGATCAATTCCAGCCGCGCTGTTCTCTATGCTTCTTCCGGAGAAGACTTCAAGGAGAAGGCCAGAGAGGTTGCAATGCAAACTCGCGACGCGATCAATGCTGCAAGAGGCCTCTAAATTTCGTTGACAATGGTGCGCTGCGGAATGTCCCAGAAGGGCGCAACCATATCCTCTTTGCTCTTGAAGAACTGAACCAGGCGCGTTTGGAACCACTGCAGAAATACGCGGTGGCGGCGAATGCGCCAATTGGTTTTAGAGGTGCACACGAAGCACTCAACCGGAGGATGTACCCAGCCGGGAAGAATCGGAACCAATACACCGGAGGCGATTTCCTGAGCACAATGGAAAAGCGGTAAATCTACCGAGATTCCCAGTCCGTCGATGACAGACTTTTTAATTGCAAGAATATTGGAAACCCTGAGCACTTGTTTCCACCGGACTTCTTCTCGCCGATCACCGTTTTCTAAATAACGGGTCGCAGGACGGACTGTTCCGTCATAGACCAAGAGGGTATGCGCTGCCAGATCCTTAGGATGAAGGGGCAGTCCGTGCTCTTCTATGTAGTGCCGAGAGGCGACCGGAACGTATACATTGCGTCCGCGGGAGAACGACACAATCCGCGGGTCTTTTGATTTAAAGCTTGCGACGGAAATGTCGGCTTTGTACTGAAGAATGTCCTGAATATTTCCGCCTCCGACGATGTCAAAGACAATCTCAGGGTACTGGGAGTTAAATTCCATCAGCATCGGAATATAGACTGCAACAGAGCCCGGTGCTAAAGAAAGACGTATTTTGCCCGCCATGCCGGCTGAACTTTGCGTTAGTTCTTTGACCATTTCCTCGTGCTGAAGAAGGATATTTGAGGCATGTTCGTAGGCGATTTTGCCTGATTCCGTAAGCTGAAGCGGTCTGGTCACTCGGAGAATGAGCGTCTGTCCTAGGGCGTTTTCCAGGGAAGTCAGAGCGCGGGAGACCGTCGAGACTTCTACGTCAAACTCTCCGGCAGTATCAGAAAAGTTTCGGGTATTGCACAAACTGCAGAACAAGCGCCATGCACTGAGGTCGTCTAGTTTTGACATGATGAGAGAAAAAAGGAATCGAGGATCTGTACATACTTTCTAACAAAAGCGATAAATACGCAAGTACTTTGCGCAAAACGCAAAGTAGCGTTTCCGATTTCGCCTGTCGATTTTGAGAGCTGACAATCAAAATAACGAAAAACAACCTCAAAACATAGGAGACAAAACAGATGACAGTCAGAGACGAGTTCTTCTGGTTAGGCGAAATTAATAAAGCCACCCTCGTGATCAACTCTCGTCAAGGTCTTTTGCCGATGCCAATTGCTAAAGAAGCGGCCAAGGCACTCCGTGAAGTTTTAGCTGACGGAGACGCTGATCCGACGAAGAGAGCTAAAACTTACATCACGTTTGAACCCTTAATGCTCAAAAAAGCGGATCCGGTCATTACTTTGATGCACGCCGGACGTTCCAGTCAGGATATGCATGCGACTTATCGCTCCGCTATCCTCAGAGACCATGTTCTCGAAGTCGGTGATGCATTAAACACCGTGCTGGAAACAATGACGGACCTGGCAGACAAAAACCGTGAAACCGTCGTCCCCAATTACACCAATGGCGTTGCCGCTCAGCCGAACAGTTTGGCACACTATCTGCTCGCATTTTTGGCCGGTTTCAGCCGCGATGCTCAGAAGCTTCGCCAATTTTATGTTCGTCTGGACCGCTGCCCGATGGGAAGCACCGTTTTAAACGGCACTTGCTGGCCGCTTGATCGCCAAGCAATGTGCGAACGCCTGGGCTTTGAAGCCATTGCGGAAAATGCCTACGATGCAACTCAAGTAGGTCAGAGCGATCTGCCCGTAGAATTCGCAGCGATCCTTACCGGTATTTGCCTGCACATCAATGTTTTCCTGGAAGACTTGATGGTTCAGTACGCTCAGGCTCGTCCCTGGATTCTTCTGCAGGAAGGCGGAGACAACACCTATGTTTCTTCTGCTATGCCGCAGAAACGCAATCCCGGCTTAGTGAATAACTGCAGAACGGAATCTTCTTCCGTGATCGGCGAAGCTCAGGCCGAGTTCTTCCGTGCTCACAATCTCCAGAGCGGCATGATTGACCCGAAGAATCAGACACTCAACAGTGCTCTGGCTCTTCATGCGGTTAAAGTTCTTACTATGTTTAACCGAGTTCTCAAAGCACTCGTGATCAACAAAGATCGTGCATTAGAAGAACTTAACAGCGACTGGACGGCCAGCCAGGAAGTTGCCGACCGCCTGATGAAGGAATACGGCGTTCCGTTCCGTATCGGCCACCACGCTGCCAGCCACATTGTTTCCTATGCTCGCGCCAACAACATTCTTCCGCTCGACTTCCCGTACGCCAAGATGCAGGAAATCTACAAGGAAGTCATCGAGAAAGAATTCCCTGAAGGCGATCCGAAGTTCCCGATGAGCGAGGAAGAATTCAGAGAAGCATTAAACCCTGTTTCTATCGTTCACAACCGTAAGACACTTGGCGGACCTCAGCCCGCTGAGCTGGAAAGAATGCTCAAAGAGCAGACAGCCGAAAACCATCTCAACGAACAATGGGTGGCTGACAAGAAAGCGTTTATCCAATCTTCCCTCGATAAATTAAATAAAGAATTTGAAACCTTAGGAGAATAATCATGACAGTACTTCTGCCTTGGTTTGCCCTGGTCGTCACTGTTTTGGCGGGCTGGGCAATCATTAAAAGATTGTCTACTTCTATGGTCCTGCTGTTTGCCGGCTTGGCCATGATCAGCTTTGCCGTGATCTGCGGTGTTCACGGTTTTCTGCCGAAGGGTGTTAAGCCTTCCGGATTCGTATGGTTCGATATTTTCGAACTGCTTCGTTCTATCGCAACTAAACAGACTTCCGGCATCGGTCTTTTGATTATGGTCGCCGGCGGTTACGCTGCCTACATGGACAGAATCGGCGCTGCTCACGCTCTGGTTCGCGTTTGTGTTAAACCTTTGGACGCACTGTCTTCCCCGTACCTTGTTCTGGTCATGGGCTATCTGATCGGCCAAGCTCTAGTCACGGTGATTCCGAGTGCTGCGGGTCTTGCAATGCTGCTGTTGGTTGCTCTGTTCCCGATTCTTCGCGCTGTCGGCTGCTCGCCCGCTGCTTCTGCTGCCGTGATCGGTACATCCGCCGGTATGACCTTAGGGCCAGCCTCCGGTACTGCTAACCTTGCTGCTCAGACAGCCGGTTTGGATCCGATCATCTACTTCGTTCAGTGCCAGCTTCCGGTTGCCATCCCGACTTTGATCGTTGTTGCTATCTGCCATTACTTTGTTCAGAAGTACTATGACAAGAAGAACGACGACGTCTATTCTGACGCCATCCTGACCAAGAAAGACGACCTTCGCAATGTTCCCGCCTGGTACGCTATCCTTCCGGTCCTTCCGATCGCATTGATGATCATCTTCAGTAAGCTCGTTTATTCTGCTGTTAAGCTCAATACCATCTCTGCTCTGCTTCTCGTTTGGGTCCTTACTGTCATCATTGAACTCATCAGACGCCGCGATTACAAACCGGTTCTTGCCGACGGTGCCTTCATCTTCAAGGCCATGGGCGGAATGTTCTCCTCCATCGTTGCTCTGATTATCTGCGCTGAATTCTTTGCTACCGGCCTGAAAGTTACAGGTTTAATCTCTGCACTGATTACACACGCTCAGGGTATGGGTTTAGGCCTCAACGGTATGACAGCCGTGCTTACAGCTGTTGTCGGTATCGTGACATTCCTGACCGGTTCCGGTGTCGGTGCCTTCTCCAGCTTCGCAGCTCTGGCTCCTGATGTTGCCAGCGGTCTGGGCGGTTCTGCTGCTGCCTTCGTTACCCCGATGCAGTTCGCTTCCGGTATGCTCCGCGCCATGTCTCCTGTGGCAGGCGTCATCATTGCGGTTGCCGGTGCTGCCGGTGTCTCCCCGATGGCCATCGTTCGCCGTACTTGGATCCCGATGCTGGCCGGTATGATCACCGTCGTCGTCGCCAACGTAGTTTTCTTAGGCTAACTATCTGAACACACGGGCCCGTCGGAGAATCAAATGAAAAAAATCCTCATTCCCGCTTTAACCGCTGCGCTTTTGTGTTCTTCCGCCTTTGCTCTGGAAAACTCGGTTGCTCCGAAAGTTACCGATATTAAAAATCATTCCCCGAAAACCGGCCTGATCGTCGGCAACTCCTACAGCTTCTACAACTGCGGTGTTCACGGTTATTTAAGAGGGCTGACACGCGAAAACAAACAAGATTGGAAAGCTCGCATTGTCACGATCAGCTCCGGCCGTCTTTCTTATCATGATGTAGAGCAATACATGGGTCCTCATGAGATGGATCCCTATGTCAAGAAGGACGAGAAGGGCAACCTGATCAATCCGATGTTTGACGTGGTCATTCTGCAGGGCATGTCCACAGAGCCGATCGCAGAAAAAAGCATTCCGACATTCAAGAAATTCCTGAAGCAGCACGTCGCCACAGTTAAGGCAAAAGGAGCCGAACCGATTGTGGTTGATACCTGGGCTCGTCAGAACAAGCCCGAAGACACTAAGAAACTGGCAGATTCAATCATTTCAGCGGCCAATGAAAGTGATGCGATCGTTTTACCGGTCGGATTGGCCTTTGCCGAAAGTCTGAAGCAGCGTCCGGACCTGGTGATGCATCAAAAAGATAAAAGCCATCCGACGGCAGCCGGTTCTTACTTATACGGCGCAATGCTTTACGGACTGCTCTTCAAGAAGAGTCCCGAGGGGATGGCTTATTTGGGTGAATGCGAGAAACCTCTGAAACCAGAGGATGCCAAGTTCCTTCAAAAGCTGGCCTGGGATGTTCTTACTGACTTCTATGGGTGGAAGAAGTAAATAAGCTGTACTCTCCCAAAGCTTGCGGTCTTTGCTGATCAAATCAGTGAAGACCGTTTTTTAATGCTTCTTGCGGAAGGTTGACCTGTTCTGGAAGAGGCTGTTTAAACGACAAGGCTAAGTGGACAAGGCTCACGCCGATCGAAGGCCAAACAAGATCGAGCCATTTCGGGGCACCGTTATGAAATACGGCTTCATAGTCTTTGAGCGCGCTCTTTAGCCCGTGTTTGCTGTTATCGGAGGAATATCCGTTCTGCTGCAGGAGTTTTTCTAAAAGCGTGCTGTAATCCAACCCGGAAGATGAGCGGTTAGCCAGCGGGTCCATTTCGATATCAGACATTTTTTATCCCAAAAATAAAGCCTCCGCGGCGAACGGAGGCTTATAACTATAGGCTTTTAGGAAGCCCGATTTGAATTACTGCTGTGCAGACTGGGGAGCCGGAGCCTGAGCAGGAGCTTGAACCGGAGCTTGTGCAGGGGCAGCTGCCGGAGCCTGACCGGTTGCACCGACTTCAGGGGCGTAAATCATCATCGGGGCATTGCCCATCATCTGACCGTTGCCCATCATCATGCCGTTAGGAACGATTTCGATCGGCTGGGCCTGTACTGCTCCCGGAGGAAGCTGGTTGTTGGCTTGAGGAGCGGCCGGCGCTGCTTGCGGTGCCGGTTGAGGAGCGGGCTGAGGAGCAGTCTGAGGGGCTGTCTGAGGTGCGACCTGAGGCGCTGCCTGAGGAGCAGGAACAGCCTGCGGTGTCGGGCCTAAGTCGTCATCGAGAGCCTGCTGCTGGGCGTTGCCGTTGCCTTGGAGCTGCATGAAAACGCCGAGCTGGCCGGCGATGTAGCCTAAAGCGACAAGAGACTGATCACGAGTGATGGTCTTGCCGGTCTGGGCTGCACGAGCCTGAACAAACTCACTGGCTCTGTCGAGTTCTGTCTGGGTGACCGGAAAGTCTCCAAACTGCATGTGACCCATGGTGGCTAACTTGCCGATGACTTCACCGGCAGGATTTGTCGGAGCTTGTTGGTCGGGCTGAGGAGCAGTTTGCTGGGCGAATGCAGATACGGAAAAGCTCAGTGCGACGGCACTGAGAGCAAGGGTTAATTTTCTAAGAATCATGTTATTTCTCCACTTCAGAAGCTAGAGAAACTATACTCCGTAAAAACCCTTAGATAGTGAGTTAACTCCTTGATTCTTACTCAATATGGTGAAAATGCATGCCTACTTTGACGCGCTTTTAGGAAGTGTTTTTAGTGCGTCAATCACGATGTCCTGAGTAAGAAGCTCCGGGAGGATTTTTGCAGTTCCGTCCGGAGAGTAGAGCAGGTAAAGCGGGACGCCGGTTCGGCCGAAGGATTCCAAAGTCTTAGAAATTTCAGCGTTCCGATTGGTCCAGTCGGCAATAAGAAATTTAACGTTGTGCTCTTTAAAGGCTTTCTGAACATTTTCCCTATCCAGCACGGCAAGTTTATTTGCCTGACAAGTCACGCACCAGGAAGCCGTGAAGTCGACAAAAACCGGACGTCCTTCATCAAGGGCAGTTTGGACAGCCGTCGGGGACCAGGCGTCGGCTGTGCTTACTTCGACAGGTGCACGCTCAAGCAGCGGAGAAGCGGCGAGGGCATATGCGCCGGCGCCGAGGATAAAAGCCAAAGCCATGAAGCCTTTTGAAGCTGCTTTGCCGAACTGCAGGCGGCCGTACAAAATCAAAGCGACTGCTAAAAGTACAGCAGCGCAGAGATAGACTCCGAGTGCCGAGAGCGACACTTGCTGCCAAAGAACCCAGAAAAGCCAAAGTGCGGTAAGGGCCATCGGAACGGCCATGATTGTTCTGAATATACCCATCCAACGCCCCGGGCGCGGCAGCCAGGCAGTCAGGCAAGGGAACAGCGCCAGCAGAAGCCAGGGGAGGCTCATGCCAAGACCGAGGCAAACGAAGACGACAAAGGATTCCAGTGCAGAGGCAGAAAGTGCGTAGCCTAAGGCGGCGCCCATGAACGGGGCCGTGCACGGGGAGGCAACGACGACGGCCAGGATACCGGTTGCAAAACTGCCGGCCAGGGAGGCACCGGAAGTCTGACCCGTAGAGGCAATTCTTACGCCGGAAAATTCAAAGGCGCCGGCCAAGTTCAAGGTGATCGTGACAAAAAGGAGCGCCAGCAACGCTACAAACCAAGGCGACTGCAGCTGGAAGCCCCAGCCGACGGAGGCTCCGGCCGCTTTTACGGCGATCAAGGCGCCGGCTAAAAGCGTCATGGAAATGAGGACGCCGAGAGTAAAAGAAAGACCGTGCAGTGCCAGCTTCCCGTCTTTGCGATGCTCAACGAGGCTGAGCATTTTCAATGAGAGAACGGGGAAGACGCAGGGCATCAGATTCAGAATCAAGCCGCCGAGGAAAGACATTCCGGCTGCAAGCCAAACCGTTAGGTTGACGTCCGTGTTGTCAGAGGAAGCCGACGGGGGTGTCACGGTTCCAGTTACTAAAACATGAGAGAAACTGCCGGACCAGCCGCCTTTAGCGGGGCCGCCGTCAGCGGCAAAGACGCCGGATAAAGTGTCACCGGCTTTCAGTTCTTCCGTGCCTTGAAGTCGGACAGTGACTTCATCGCCGTTTTTAGATACCGATTGAGGTGCTTTGTAGTCAACAGCTCCTTCGCCTTCGGTAAATACATAAAAATGATTGAACGGTTCTGAAGTTTTAAATGTGACGGATAAAGCGTGATTAGAAGTGTCGACCTTTGCAGAGACCGTTTTTAACGGAGCCGGCGTTAAGCCTTCATTTGTTTGAAAGAGACCGGCGTTCGGAGAGGGAGCCGGTTCAGTTTTCGAGACTTTAACGGGAACGTCGAACGAAGCGCTTCCCGGAATGCATTGTTCCGCGCACACTAACCAGGAGACATTCGCTTTTGCGACGTAATCTCCTTCCTTGGCAGATGCGGGAACGGAAATTGAAACGGGCAGAAGAACAGAGTCTTCGTATCCGAAGTTGGTGAGATCGCCGACGACATAAAGATTCGGCGTTGGCCATTGAATCTGGCCTGCTTTCCAGCCCTCGGGAAGCGTCCAGTCAATGGTAGTCGGAAGCCCGGTGTCACCGGGCGTTTTCCAATAAGTGTGCCAGCCGGGCTCTTGGGTCAGCAGAACGCCTAAGCGGATGGAGCTTCCGGGCTGGACGGACGTTGCTTGAGAGATAAGCTCGGCTTTGACCGCTTCGGTTTTCTTCCAAGGAAGAGCCTGTGCGTTTAGAGCAAAGACGGCAAAGAAAAGTAAAAGGAAGCGCAAAAGCCAAGCAAATCTCATAACAACAATGTATCTAACTGAACAAATTAACCATGTACGCGTTTGACTTCGGCAAAGGCCTTGTCAGCCGCTTCGAGCGTGCGAGCGATAACGGAGTCGTCATGGGTAATGGAGACGAAACCGGCTTCGTAAATGCTCGGAGCCAGATAAACACCGTTATCGAGCATGGCATGGAAGAAAGTCTTGAAGCGATCGGCATCGCATTCCATGACTTCTTTGAAGGAGGTTGGGCATTTTCCGCGGAAGTAAATGCCGAACATGCCGCCGATGCTTTGGGCAGAGAAGGCCACGCCGTGCTTCTTAGCCATCGCGCCTAAGCCCTTGACGAGCTTGGCGGTCTGTTCGGAAAGACGCTTGTAGAAACCGGGCTGCTGAATTTCATGCAGCGTGGCAAGACCGCAGGCAACGGCGACCGGGTTGCCGGAGAGGGTGCCTGCCTGATAGACGGGGCCCAACGGAGCAACGCAGTTCATGATGTCGCGTTTACCGCCGAAAGCTGCAACCGGCATACCGCCGCCGATGATTTTACCGAACATCGTGATGTCCGGATCGATGTGGTACAGAGACTGGGCGCCCCCGAGTGCAACACGGAAACCGGTCATGACTTCGTCGACGATGAGAACGGTTCCGTGCTTAGCGGTTTCTTCCCTCATGGTTTCGAGGAATTCCTGGGTTGCAGGAACCATGTTCATGTTGCCGGCAACTGCTTCAACGATCACGCAGGCGATTTCGTCGCCCTCTTTGTCAAAGAGTTCTTTGAGCTGTTTGGGATTGTTGTATTCCAGAACGATCGTGTCGTTTGTGACAGCAGCGGGGACACCGGCAGAGCTCGGTGTACCGAAGGTCAGCAAGCCGGAGCCGCCTTTAACCAGCAGGGAATCGCTGTGGCCGTGGTAGCAGCCTTCAAACTTCACAATCTTATTGCGGCCGGTGTAGCCGCGAGCCAAACGGATGGCGCTCATGCCGGCTTCGGTGCCGGAGGAGACGAAACGGACTTCTTCAACGGAAGGAATGAGACGCTTAATTTCTTCGGCAATATCAATTTCAACGACGGTCGGAGCACCGAAGCTCAAGCCGTTGTCAACGGCTTCTTTGACAGCTTCAATGACGTGAGGATTGTTGTGACCGAGGATCATAGGACCCCAAGATCCGATGTAGTCGATGTACTGCTTACCTTCGACGTCGTACATGTGCGGCCCTAATGCTTTTTTGATAAAGCGGGGAGCGCCGCCGACAGAACGGAAGGCACGAACCGGGGAGTTCACACCGCCGGGGATGGACTTCTGGGCTCTGTCAAAAAGTACTTCATTCTGATCCATGAAAAGAACTCCTAGAAATGAATTAAATAGTAATTTCAAGCGAGATAGGTTAATCCGCTCATGCTAAAGGAAAAACCTAAAGGATAGATTAATTCCGTCAGATCGGACGAGACTGCAGGGAAGCTGTAGCAACCACAGGGAAAAAGAAGTAAGCTTTCACGCCAAAGACAGAGAAATTAGTTTTAGAAGAATAACGAAACGAAATTCGATAAGAGATCGTTGAAGATGACATCGAATTTCGAGAAGTTTCTCAGAGGAGCTTCAAAAGAAATGCGGAGAGCTCTCGGGAAGCGCTCCGCACAAAGGCTGGCCTCAGTCCTTTAGAAAGGCTGATGCAGCAGAACACAGATTTTTTCGCCGAAGGTAAGGAGTACTTGAAACCGCAGACTTTTGTTGCGACGCTTGCATCCTCAGCGAAAGTTCAAGATGCAGCGATTTCTTGGTTTCCTAGGCGATGATTAGTTTTCCGTAGTGGAAATTTTCTTGACGAAGGACGTCAGGAGCTGGCCGAAATCCTGAGATTCCGCATTGCCGGCAGATGTGGCGAGCAGCGCGCCATAGAGTGTTGCCAAAACCCAAGCTGTTAGGACCGAAATCCAGGCAATTTTTCCGAAGTTCATACGTTCTCCTTATAAGTGAACCTTGCTTTATACAGGGTTTTTACTTGTCAGAACGAGAAGCTCGCATAATTTGAGTAGTTAACTGCCCATTGTGCGTCTAAACAATTTGCGGTCCGATCGGTTGTTGCTTCTCTTAGGGATCCTTCTAAAAAGTGGTCGTTCTCAGGATCTCAAAGTCCCTGCAGATGGGATCGCCAGCTTTAAATAATTGCTGAACCTAATTTCCGGACGAGGCAGTCTTCTCTCCTTGGATAAGCAGAACAACCCAGTATTCGAGTCGGAACAATGGACAAAAGAGCAGGTGCCGAAAATTAGAAGGCCAAGCCAAGCGCCAGCTTGAAGGTCACCGGAGACGGGCGCATCGAGAAGCTGTCGTCCGTCGGGCTGTGCGCCTTGTAACGCGGGAAGCCCAAATCCATACCGCCGGTCACATGAAGATTGCGTGTGACGGCGACCGTTCCGCCGGCCTGAATGACCGGAGTGAAAATGTCCTTCTTGGCTCCCCAGCCCTCTTTGAAGTCTTGCTGGTCACTTCTGAAATAGCCTGCGCCGACACCGGCGTAAAGCTTCACGCGTTCGGCAGCTCTGAAGTGATACTGCACGGCAAGGCTGTAGCTTGTGAGCTTGTAGCTTCCGACCTTACTGCCGTTGGCATGGATGCTGTGCGTGCCAGAGCGATTAACGGAGAAGTCCAAAGCCCAATCAGGCGTGACAAAGTAACGCAGACCGGCTGAGTAAGCGCCGTCTGAAGAAATAGAAGACGGTTTCGGCGTGCCTTTAAGTGTTGTCTTCTGCCACCCGCCGCCTGCATAAATCAGCACTTTATTAGAGAAGAGAGATTTCGGCGTGTCCGGCATGTGACGACTCTTCCGATCGTCAAATGTCATATTGGCAAAGAAGAAAAAGATGTCGGAGAACGGAACGTACGTTCCGTAAATGCTGAAGTTGTCTGTGCCGACGCCAAGCAAGGGCAGGGGCGCCGGGAACGGAATCCATTTGTAGTCGCCGCGGGCCGTCAAACCGATGGTGTAGCCGGCTTCAGCATAGAAGGGTGTGCTGCCGAGTCGCCAGCGGGACAGCCAGCCGTAGCCCATGAACGGTTCAAAGTTATTGTGGGAATCGGAGAACGCCATGGCGTACATGATTCTGCGGTTTCCGCGGCTGTCGATAAAGTTGCGCGAAATACCGCCGCCCCACGTGTAACCGTTTTCGTTGTGGCGTTTTTCAGTTTTGTATGCATATCCCGGATGAATCGTGTAGGCGGGAAGGAGCAGTCCGGAAGAACCCTCCGAAATGATGGTCTTCATTCCGACCCAAGTGTCGGAAAGATAGCTTCCGGAAGAGTTTTCTTCGGAAACCATACCGGCGGGGAGGGTATCGACAATTGCTTCCCAAACCGAACGACCGGAGTCTTCAGCAGAAGCAGATGAGGCGATCGCAATAAGTCCAGCCCCGAAAATAGTTCTAATGATCTTATTTTTCACGACTTTTTCAATGGAGTGCAAAGCAGAAAAAATTCTACAGAAAAACAAAGCGCTTTTATTTGATTTGGTCATTAGAACGAGCTCAATTAACGCAATTTTGATGCCTGTTTTGTGTAACGAGGCTTTTTAGGAAGCTCGCGAAACTTGCGGAAACGGATGAATCAAATTAAAGTTGCACCGCGAAGTTCGTCGGACAATCGCCGGGGAGAAAGACCTCGGAGGAAAGTCCGGACTCCACAGAGCACCGTAGGAGGTAACACCTCTCCGCCGAAAGGCGAGGACTAGAGCAACAGAGACGAGCCGATTCAGTTCGGTTGAAACGGGCAATCTCTACGGGGAGCAACATCAAATAGGCAGCTGATGAACCTGCTCGGCGAGGCTGCGGGTAGATGGCTCGAACTCGGGAGTGATCCCGGGTCTAGATGAATGATTGTCATGCCGCGTTAAGCGCCACACAGAATCCGGCTTATAGACGGACTTCGCACTTCTATCTTTTCTTTTTTAATTCAAATAATTAAGCAAAGCGAAAATTAAAGAACAAGAATAACTTTCGCTCAATGTGAGTGTTGGTGGAGGAAAGTGGAAAAAAGTGGCTAAAATTGAGAGTTAGAAAAGGTAGATTTTTGTCTCGTTTTAGTCGTGTTCCAAGGCTCTCCGCACATCAATCTTGACGCCAAAGGGCGTCTGTCGGTGCCTTCTCGTTACCGAGAAGCCCTGGCAGAGTTGTGTTCAGGCCAAATGACCTTTACCCGGCATCCTGACGGGTGCGCCTTACTGTACCCGCGAAATGTTTGGGAAACGAAAAGAAGCGAATTAATGGCACTTCCTTATTCGGCCAGAGTCTTTCAAAGAATCGTGATGGGTTCGGCCGTGGATGTGGACATGGATGCCAGCGGCAGACTGCTGGTGCCTGCAGAGTTAAGAAAAGCATGCGGTCTTTCCAAAGAGATCGTTCTTGTGGGATTGGGCTCGCACTTTGAGCTGTGGGATGCTGAGAAGCTTGCGGAAAGCGAAGCTAAAGCAATGACAGAAAACCTATCGGATATCGCCGCCCAATTCAATTTTTAAAAATAAGGTAGTTTTCTGTGCAGGCAGAAGTCTTGGTTCATCGCCCGGTGCTCGCTGAAGAGTCTCCCCGACTCTTGGTAACCGATCCGAATGGTGTCTATGTCGACGGTACTTTCGGACGCGGCGGGCATTCGCGCCTGATATTGGAGAAACTCTCTCCGCAGGGGCGCCTGATCGCATTTGACCGTGATGAAGAAGCTGTCAAGGCCGCTGCGCAGATCAAAGACCCGAGATTTCAAATTATTCATGCACCCTTTGCATCCATGAAAGAGGAATTGGCAAAGGTCGGCATTGATCGTGTCAGCGGTATTTTTCTTGATATCGGCGTCTCTAGCCCGCAGATTGATGACCCGGAACGCGGATTCTCTTTCCGTTTTGACGGCCCTTTGGATATGCGCATGGACACAAGCACCGGAGAGACGGCCGCCGAATGGATCGCTCGCGCAGACGCCGCCGAGATGGCTAAGGTATTTAAAGATCTCGGAGAAGAGCGTTTCGCAATGAAAGCTGCCAAGGCGATTGAGAAGGCACGAGTCAAAGAACCAATTCTTCGTACCAAGCAGCTCGCCGATTTGATTGCCGCAACGCTGCCGCGCAACAAAAAAGACAGCGCCCAGCACCCGGCGACACGCATTTTCCAGGCGATTCGAATTCACGTGAACCAGGAACTTGAGCAGCTGAAACGTGCGCTTGAGTCTGCCGGCTCCCTTCTGCTGCCGGACGGTGTCTTAGCGGTGATTTCATTCCATTCGCTGGAAGACCGCATCGTAAAGAAATTTTTTGAGGCTGCTGCCAATCCGGCATCCGGCATCAATCCTCGTCTGCCGCTGCTTCCTTCGCAGCTTCCGCAGCCGCTCTTTAATCGTGCCGTACGTATCCTTCCTTCTGAAAAAGAATGCGAAGAAAATCCTCGCGCCAGAAGTTCGGTGCTTCGCGGCGCCTCAAGGACGGATGCTCCTTGGCCTGAGCAGGGAGTGCGGGTATGAACGAGTTCCGCTTCCTGGTCGGGGCGATAGTGATTTTGGAACTGGTTCTTTTTGCGTGCGGACTTAAAGTCGTAGAGAACCGCCACAACGCCCGAAAACTATTCATTGAACTGGAGCACGAACAGCAGGTTCATCATTCACTGATGGATGAAAAAGCTCGCCTCAAGCTTGAGATTTCGAATTTGGAGCAGATTCGCCAGGTCGAAGTCCGGGCAAAAGAAGGAGGTCTAGCGCCTGCAGAGAACGATCGTGTGATTGTTCTGGATAAAAACGCGGCACCTTCCGGAGCTCAAAAATGAGAATCAGGCAGTGGCTCAGGGATGCATGGGACAACGTTTCCATGCCGACGGAAGAAAAACGCGGGGACGATGACAGCGTCAAGGACCTCCTGCGCCTGAAAATCAAGCCCGGCCGAAGCAAGTTTGTTTATTTCATGCTGCTTCTGTGTTTCATTGCGCTTGGTATTCGCATCGGCTGGCTCCAGCTCGGTTTTAATACGGAGTTCCTCCAGAAGCAGGGTGCGATGCGCTTCCAGCGCACGATCGAAGTGCCCGCGATGCGCGGTCAGATTTATGACCGAAACGGTACGCTTCTGGCAACGAGTGTGACCGCCAAGGCGCTCTGGATTATTCCTCAGGACGTTCAGATTTCGACCTCTCAGCTCAAAGAAATTGCAAAGACGCTGGACATTCCGCTTTCCGAACTTAGGAAAAAATTTAACTCCAAACGCACATTCGTCTACCTGAAGCGTCAGGTTCCGATTGAAACGGCGGAGAAAGTACTGGATATGAAAATTCCGGGCCTGCATTCCACCCGAGAATTCCTTCGCAGTTATCCCGACGGCGAAGCGGCCGCTCAGATCGTCGGTCTGACCGGTTTGGACGGCAACGGTATTGAAGGCATTGAACTGGCTGCGGAAAAACGTTTGGCAGGTAAACCCGGTTCGCGCCGCGTGATGAAGGACCGTCTCGGACGCATCGTTGAGGACGCTTGGCTAAAAGAGCCGATGAACGGCGAAAACATTACGCTCACGATCGACTCCCGTCTCCAGAACCTTGCTTATGAAGCCCTGGGCCGTCAGGTTGAGAATCTGAAAGCAAAGGGCGGCTCCATTGTGATTGCAGACCCGAAGACCGGGGACATCCTCGCGCTTGCAAACTACCCGAGCTTTGACCCGAACAACCGCGGCAAGATTTCGCGCACAGGAGTTCGTAACCGCGCCATTGTGGATACATATGAACCGGGTTCGACGATGAAGCCCTTCTCGGTGGCTGCCGGCCTCGAAGAAAAGAAAGTGACGCCGAATACGCTCTTCCAGATCGGCCGCTCCATGTCTTTCGGCCGTCATTCGATCGGTGACTCCCACTACAGCAAAGAGCTGACGGTAACGGGCATTATTCAGCACTCGAGCAACATCGGTACGTCTAAAGTGGCGCTGCTGATGACGCCGCAGGTCATGTGGTCTTATTACGACAAGCTGGGCTTCGGCCAGTCTCCGCAGATCGGATTCCCAGGTGCGGTGGCCGGTCGTCTGCGCCCGGCAAAGAACTGGCGTCCGATCGAGCAGGCAACCATGTCCTACGGGCACGGCGTTACAGTTTCTCTGCTTCAGCAGGTTCGTGCCTACACGGTGTTTGCGCGTGACGGAGACATGATCGAGCTCTCCATTTATAAAGATCGTGCTTATCGCGAGCCGCAGAGGGTTTACAGCGCCAAGACCGCCGGTCAGATGCGCGACATGCTTGCGAAAGTTGTAGAAAAGGGCGGAACCGGTTTCAGAGCCCGCGTTGAAGGCTATACCGCCGCCGGTAAAACCGGTACGGCTTACAAGGTCGAAGGCGGCCAGTACGTGAGAAAGTACGTTGCAGGCTTTGCCGGTTACGCGCCGGCTCACGATCCGCAGATCGTGGTGGGCATCATGATCGATGAGCCGATGATCGGTAAGCACTTTGGTTCGACGGCTGCCGCGCCGCTCTTCTCCGAGATGGTTTCGAAGACGCTGCGTCTGATGGCGGTCAATCCGGATCGTCCTGAAGACTTTATGGTCACTAAAAACGACAAGAAGGCGCCTAAAGCTAAGCCGCAGCCCGTTAAATCCAATGCTGTCAAAGAGCCAGCGCGCGCCCGAGCCAAGGCTCCTGCGAAAACGAATTTAAAGTCAGCCAAAGAAGATCACGTAGTAAAGGGGAAGACCAATGGTTGATGCTGCAGCTGTTGTCGCTGAGATTAAACGCTTCGCTCCCGAGGGAGCGGCTTTGCTTTTAGACAGCCGGAAAATTTGCAAGGGCGACGTATTTTTTGCCGTAAAAGGCGCACACACCGACGGAAGAGTCTTTATTGAGAAAGCCTGCAGTGCAGGAGCTTCCTGTGTGGTTGCAGAAAAGGGCAATATTCCCGCATGTTCTGTTCCCGTCATCGAGATCGAGAACCTTTACCGCGCTCTTGGGCCCATTGCCGCTGCCTACTACGGTAATCCGACGGCCCAGATGATCGGAATCGCCGTGACGGGCACCAACGGCAAAACAACGACGGCCAATTGGATTGCGGATCTGATGAACCGATTCGGGACTCGGTGTGCATGCATCGGAACTTTAGGATGCACGCTGAGCGGCAAAGTACTTCCGAGCGTATCCATGACGACGCCGGATCCGCTCACGCTTCAGGCTACTTTTGCTGAACTGCTCAGTCTCGGCTGCAAGGCGTTTGCTATGGAGGCAAGCTCGATCGGTCTTGAACAAGGCCGATTGGACGGAACAGAGATTAAAACGGCCGTATTTACGAACCTCACGCGGGATCATCTGGATTACCACGGAACCATGGAAAACTACCTCCGTGCTAAGGAGATCCTCTTCCGCTGGCCGTCAGTCGGTACCGCAGTCATTAATCAGTCGGGAGAGCCGGCCCAGCAGATTATGCAGGCTGCGGAGGGCGCCGGAAAAGACATCCTGACGGTCTCCGCACGAAGTGATCAGCCGGCAGCTCTGACTGCCGAGAATATCCGTCACACCCGAGAGGGGCTGGAGTTTGAAGTGCGGTTCAAGGGAAATTCATTCCCGGTTGCGGCGCACTTCTTAGGCCTTTTTAATGTAGAGAACTTCCTCTGCGCCGTGGGCGCAATGATCTCCGTCGGCTTTGAAATCGAAACGGTACTTAAAGAAGCCGTAAAACTCATGCCTCCGGCAGGACGCATGCAGATTGTGCGCGAAGACAGAGGTCCGATCTTTGCGGTGGATTATTCCCACACGCCGGATGCCGTGACTCAGGCGATTAACGCCCTGGAGGGGCTGGCCAAGGCACGAGGCGGCCGAATTTGGATTGTCGTCGGTGCGGGCGGAGATCGAGATCACGGCAAACGCCCCTTGATGGGGCAGGCTGCCTGTGCTGCGGATGAAGTTGTCCTGACATCGGACAACCCGAGAAGCGAAGATCCGAAAGAGATACTGAAACAAATTCAAGCAGGGACCACCAAACCCTGCACGGTCATTGAAGACCGCAGAAAAGCCATTGAATACGCCGCGGAACATGCCGCTGCCGATGACGTCATCCTCGTGGCCGGAAAAGGACACGAGGATTATCAGGAAGTTAAAGGTGTTAAACACCACTTCTCAGACGTGGAAGAGGCACGCGAGGCTCTGCGGAAACTAAGGAACAAAGATGAGTGAAGCGTTAATGACGATCGGAGAGTTTGCCGAGATGCTCGGCCCCGACACCCAAATTAAAGGAGCTCCGGGTATTAAATTTTCCTCCGTCAGTTTTGATTCGAGATCAGTCCGACCCAACGGGCTGTTTTTTGCTATTGAAGGAGAGCGGGACGGTCACGAGTTCGTGCAGGCTGCCTCCGATGCGGGCGCTGCCGCAGCGGTGGTGACGCACTTTGTGCCGGTGAGTCTCCCTCAGGTACTGGTGAAGGACACGCGCGAAGCGCTCCTGGACTCTGCCAAGAAATGGCGCTCGAAGTTCGACCTGCCTGTGATCGCGGTTGCCGGCTCCAACGGCAAGACGACCACGACGCAGATGGTTTTGTCCATCATCAAAGAACGCTTTCAGGAAGGTGCCTGGGTCGGAACCGAAGGCAACTTAAACAATGAGCTCGGAGTCTCACTGATGCTTTGGAAGCTGCGTCCCGAACATCAGGCGGCCTGTTTTGAAGTCGGTATGAACCATATCGGCGAAATGCGTCCGCTTGTCTCGGCGATTGCGCCTACGATCGGCACGGTCACCAACACGATGCGCGATCATCAGGAGTTTCTGGCTTCTTTAGAAGAAACTGCCAAAGAAAACGGAGAAGTCTTTGCTCAGCTCCCGCGTCAGGGCGTAGCCGTTATCAATGCCGTCGATCCCTTCGCGGTGGAATGGCGCAAGATGGCCGGGAATAATCGAGTCGTGACTTTCGGGACGCCGGACAGCGACGTTTATGCGTGCGAAGTGGACGGAACTGCATTTAGATTGGTCACGCCGGTCGGACAGATCGATATCGAGCTCAAAGTTCCCGGCAAACACAACATTGTGAACGCGGTGAATGCGGCCGCCGTGCTCTTTGCCATGGGCCGCGATCTCTGTGACATCAAAAAAGGCTTAGAGAACTTTAAGGCGGTCAGCCATCGCGGGGAAGTGGTTAAGCTGGAAGACGGTTCTGTGGTGATCGATGACAGCTACAACGCCAATCCTGACTCTATGAATGCAGCCGTCAATATGCTGAGCGAATACAAACTGCCCAAGATTTTTGTCGCGGGCGACATGGGAGAGCTCGGCGTTCAAAGTCCTCAATACCATCGAGAGCTGGGCGAATTCGTGCGCCGCCGCGGCATTGAGAACTTCTTCTCCATCGGCAACCGAATGCTCGACGCCGTCGAAGGCTACGGAGAAGGAGCTCGTCATTTTGAAACACAGGAAGAATTGCTTTCTGCGATTAAAGAAGAGCTGGCCAAGGGGCCGCATGCCGTGCTCTTTAAAGCCTCTAACTTTATGAAACTCTTCAAACTTGCGGACGAACTCGTCCGCACCTGGAACAAACAAGAAGAAAAAGAACCGAAGGAAAACTAAATGCTGCTCGCTCTGATTCATTGGCTGGCCGACTCGACTTCTTTAGGCTGGCTTCGCGTTTTTAACTATTTGACGCTGCGCGCCGTTTTAGCCGCGCTTACCGCTTTTTTTATCGCCTTGGCATTAGGCCCGGCGGTGATTCGTGAACTGAGAAAACTCAAGGTCGGTCAGGCCGTTCGTCAGTACGGACCGAAGAGTCATTTGGTCAAGGAAGGAACCCCGACCATGGGCGGCATTCTTATCCTGATTGCCGTCGGGGTATCCACGATTCTGTGGATGGATCTCAGCAACCGCTTTGTTTGGGTGGTGCTGTTTGTGACCTTAAGCTTCGGCGCCATTGGCTGGGTCGACGACTACCGGAAGGTCGTCCATCACGATCCGGAGGGTATGAAATCCCGAGAAAAGTTCTTTTGGCAGTCGCTTGTTGGCGTTATTGCTTCCGTGTACTTGGCTTTTTCCGTTGCGGCGCCGGGGAATGAACATATTTGGGGCTTGGTGCTTCAATGGATGGAAAGCGGCTTTACCTCGATTCCGCTGCCGGAAAGAAGCAATCTGCTGATTCCGTTCCTCAAGAACGTATCTCTTCCGATCGGTATCTGGGGCTTCATTATTCTCAGCTACTTCGTCATTGTCGGCACGAGCAACGCCGTCAACCTGACAGACGGTCTGGACGGCTTGGCGATTTTGCCGAGCGCTTTGGTCGGCATTGCTTTAGGTATTTTTGCGTATGTTGTCGGCCGCGTGGACTATGCCGCTTATTTGAATTTCCCCTATGTTCCGGGCGCCGGTGAAGTCGTCGTGGTGGGAGGCGCGCTGATCGGAGCCGGTCTCGGTTTCCTTTGGTACAACGCTTATCCGGCACAAGTGTTTATGGGCGACGTGGGCGCTTTAGCGCTCGGCGGTGCCTTAGGCACCATGGCGATCATTACACGTCAGGAGCTTGTTCTCTTTATCATGGGCGGCGTTTTCGTGATGGAGACACTCTCCGTGATTCTTCAGGTTTCGTACTTCAAGATGACGCACGGAAAGCGCATTTTCCTTATGACGCCGATCCATCATCACTTTGAGATGAAGGGATGGAAGGAAACCCAGGTCGTCGTTCGTTTTTGGATCATCACCATTGTTTTGGTGCTGATCGGTCTGTCTACTCTGAAAATCAGGTAATCCATCATGTCGGTCAGTCAAAAAGTATTGGTTCTCGGTTTAGGAGCTTCGGGTCGCACCGCTGCTCGCTTTTACGCATCCCGCGGTTTTGAGGTGCTTGCCGCCGATACAAGACCGCAGCCTCCGAAGCTCGAAGAGCTTCAGCAAGAGATTGCAAATCTGCGATTCCTTGGCGCACAGGTTACTCCTGAGACTGCTGCCGAAGTGTCCGAAGTCATGATTTCTCCGGGACTTTCTCCCGAATACTCGGTTTTTGCGCCGGTTGTCAAAGAAGCTCGTCAGCACGGTATTCCCGTGGTCGGTGAGATCGAGCTTTTTGCCCGCGAGCTCAAAAAATTGAAAGCCGAGTCAGGTTACGCTCCGAAGATCATCGGCATTACCGGCACCAATGGCAAAACCACGACAACGATGCTTTCAACGGCCATCATTGCAGAGGCCGGAAGGTTGGTGGTTGCGGCCGGCAATGTCGGCCCGAATGCCTTGGGCGAGCTGGAAAAACATCGTCTGGCCGGAACACTGCCGGATTTTTGGGTACTTGAACTGTCGAGTTTCCAGCTGGAGACCACGGAAAGTCTGCACTGCGACAGTGCCGCGCTCTTGAACATCACCGAAGACCATATCGACTGGCACGGTTCGATGGAGAAGTACGCCGCGGCAAAGAGAAAGATTTTTTCTGCCGATACGGTTCGCGTGCTCAACCGCGAAGATCCGGGCTCGATGCTTTCAGCCGAAGGCGTTCCGTCCGATTTAGTACATACCTTCGGATCCGATGCGCCCAAGAAAATCGGAGATTTCGGAATCTCGGACGTCGGCGCACTGGTATGGCTCTCCGGCTGCATTGCTTCAGCTTCGCCTGAGTTACTGATTCCGATGAACGCTCTGCGGATTCGCGGACTGCACAACGCCATGAATGCGCTGGCAGCTACTGCTTTGACACTGGCCGTCGGAATCCCGCTGGATTCCATTCTGCGTACGCTGCGCGAGTATAAAGGCGAACCGCATCGTGTTCAGCTTATTCTCAGAGCCTCTGACATTGATTATGTCGATGACTCCAAAGGCACCAATGTCGGCGCCGTTGCAGCCGCTTTAGCGGGCTTCGGTCCGAAGAAGGTCGTTCTGATCTTAGGCGGCGACGGAAAGGGACAAGATTTTGCGCCGCTTAAGGCTCCGATCGAAGCACACGCCAAGGGAGCCGTCTTCATCGGTCGCGACGCGCCTCTGATTGAAAAGGAAGTCGACTATCCGGGGCTCTTGAAGGCTCATGCCAAGACGATGGCTGAAGCCGTGCGCGAAGCTCGTGCGATGGCTAAGCCCGGCGACACGATTCTGCTTTCTCCGGCTTGCGCAAGCTGGGACATGTTTAAGGACTACGCCGATCGTTCTGCGCAGTTCGTCGCTGCGGCTAAAGAGATCGCCGAAGAGGAAGGACAGCTGTGCTGATCAGACGACGTAAGAAAGAAGACGCTGACGATATCGTCACGCGCGTCGGCGACTACAACAATGCTGCCGCGCTGAATTACGAGCCGCGGGATATCGGTCCGGTGCCCCCGGATTACGGTGTTTTGTTCGTCGTTTTCTCTTTGATGCTTCTCGGCTGCCTGATGGTGTTCTCGGCTTCTATTTCGTTAGGAGACTCTCCGAAGTATCACATCAGTGAGCGCTACTTTTTTATCCGTCATGTGATTTCGCTGGTGGTAGCGCTGTTCGGCGCCTACATTGTTTGGCATATTCCGATGAAAGCCTGGAAGAAGATGGCGTTCCCATTCTTCCTGTTCGGACTCTTCCTGCTCGGTGCAGTATTTATTCCGGGTGTCGGCAAGTCGACAAACGGTGCCTGCCGCTGGATTCCGCTCGGCTTGTTTAATCTTCAGGTGACGGAAGTCATGAAGATTGCCGTGCTGATTTATGCAGCGGACTTTACTGTGCGGAAGCAGAACTACATGCACAGCGTGAAAAAAGGGCTTTTACCGATGCTGCTTGTGATGGGGCTCGTAGGCTTCCTGGTTTTGAAGGAGCCCGACCTCGGCGCTTACGTCATGATGCTGGCCATTTCCATGGGCATCCTGTTCTTAGGCGGCATTAACCTGACGGTTTTCATCATGGTGCTGGTCGGGGTTCTCGGATTGCTGGTCTTTATGATTTTTGCGGCTAGCTGGCGAGCGGCCCGTTTTTTCGCCTACCTGGATCCTTGGGAAATTTCGAACGCTCAGGGCAAGGCTTATCAGCTCTCGCATTCGCTGATCGCATTCGGCCGGGGCGAGAGCTGGGGCGTCGGCTTAGGCGACGCGATTGAAAAGCAGCACTACCTGCCGGAAGCGCATACCGACTTCATCCTTGCGATTGTCGGTGAGGAATTGGGCTTTGCCGGTGTGATGCTGATCTTGGTTCTTCTATTCTGGCTGGTCAAACGAGCCATCGAAATCGGAAGAACAGCCATTCATTTGGAACATATTTTCTCCGGACTGGTCGCCGAGGGTATCGGTATCTGGATCGGAGTTCAGACATTTATTAACGTCGGCGTGGCGAGCGGTTTGCTCCCGACAAAAGGTCTGACCCTTCCGTTTATCAGTTTCGGAGGCTCGGCGATCATGGCTGTCACGGCGGCGGTGGCTATTCTTCTCAGAGTCGACTATGAGAATAAGGTCACCATGAAGGGAGGAAAAGTATGAGTAAGCATTTAGTGATAGCGGCTGCCGGCACAGGCGGCCACGTCATGCCCGGCGTGGCGGTTGCAAAAATTTTGATCTCGCGCGGATGGACGGTTTCCTGGATCGGAACCGAGCAGGGGATGGAGCGCCGCATTGTCGAGCGGCAGAAGATCCCTTTTACGGCCCTGGACTTTCAGGGGCTGAGAGGCAAGGGCCTGAAAACGATGCTGTTCGGCGGCTTTAAGCTTCTGAAGTGCATTGCGCAGAGCCGAACGATTTTGGCCCAAAAACACGCGGATGCCGTGTTTTCAACCGGCGGGTACATTGCCGTACCGGTTTGTTTGGCCGCGGGCCTTAAAGGTATCCCGTATGTCTTGATGAACAGTGACGCGGATCCCCTGCTCTCGATCAAGATGGTGCTAGGAAATGCCGCGGGCGTCATGTGCGGATTTGACGGCAAAGCCGCCAAACTTGCCGGAGACAAAGGTGTTGTGACCGGAAATCCTGTCCGTAAAGAGATTTTGGCGATCCCCGCACCCGAGGAGCGTTATCAGGGCAGAGAAGGTCGATTAAAACTATTGATTTTCGGCGGCTCCTTAGGCGCTCAGGTGTTTAATCAGAATGTTCCGTCCTCGATTGCGGCACTTCCGACGGAAAAGCGTCCCGAGATTATTCATCAGTGCGGTATGAAGGCTGTCGAAGAGGTTAAGGCAAGCTATGCCGCATTGGGCATCGAGGCCCAAGTGATTCCGTTTATCGAAGACATGGCGGCCGCCTATGTTTGGGCCGATGTCGTTCTGGCTCGAGCGGGGGCTATTTCCGTGAGCGAGCTGACCGCTGCCGGAGTGCCGTCCATTCTGGTTCCGCTGGTTACAAAGACAACCTCTCATCAGGTTGGAAATGCTAAATATATGCAGGAGGCCGGCGCGGCGATCTATCTGCCCCAAAGTGAGCTGACTACAGGTAAACTCACTGCGCTTTTAGAAGACCTCAACCGAAAAGAACTGCTGGAGATGGCAAAAAAGGCAAAGGCGCTGGGTAAGCCGGATGCCGCCGCCACGGTTGCGGACTTTATTGAATACGTATCGAACAAGGAATAAGAGTGAAATTCGCAATTAAGAAAATACATTTTGTGGGCATCGGAGGCACCGGTATGAACGGTATCGCCGAAGTGCTGATTAACCTCGGCTACTACGTTTCCGGTTCGGACTTAAAAGAAAACGCTGCGGTAGAACACTTGCGTTCGATCGGAGCAGAAATTTTTATCGGCCATGATGCGTCCAATGTCGGAGACGCAGGCGTGGTTGTGACCTCAACGGCTGTCCATGCAGACAACCCGGAAGTGGTTGAGGCAAAAAGCAGAAATATTCCCGTGGTGCCGCGCGCCATTATGCTTGCAGAGCTCATGCGTCTGCGCCAGGGTATCGCAGTTGCCGGAACCCACGGTAAAACGACGACAACGTCTCTCATTACCAGCATTCTGGAGCGAGGCGGCTTAGATCCGACGTTTGTGATCGGCGGCCGCTTAAATGCAGCGGGCTCCAACGCCAAACTCGGACAAGGTCTTTACATTGTGGCTGAAGCCGACGAGTCGGACGCTTCCTTCCTGAATCTGTCTCCGGTCATCTCGGTCGTCACCAACATCGATGAAGACCACATGGATACCTATGGACATGACCTCAGAAATCTGAGAAAGGCGTTCACGGACTTTATCCAGAGGCTGCCGTTCTACGGACGCGCCGTCATGTGCATCGAAAGTGAAAACGTTCGTGCCATTCTGCCTAAGATCACCAAACCGATTTTGACTTACGGTTTTAGAGAAGATGCACAAATCCGTGCGGAAAACATCCGTGCCGACGGAACGCAGATGCACTTTACGCTGATCCGCGAAGGCGCTTCTCCGGAAGAGATCACGGTTAACCTGCCGGGGGTTCATAATGTTTTGAATTCACTGGCCGCCATCGGCGTAGCTCTCACGCTGGATGTCCCGATGGAGGCGATTAAGGAAGCGCTCTCAACGTTCAAGGGCGTGGGACGCAGATTCTCCGTTTGGGGAGAAACGAAGAGCCTTAAAGGCGAAAAATTCCTGGTGGTTGATGACTACGGCCACCATCCGACCGAAATGGCTGCGACGATTGCCGCCGCGCGCGGAGCGTATCCTGATAGAAGACTGCTCGTCGCCTTCCAGCCGCACCGCTATACCCGTACCCGCGACTGCTTTGAAGATTTGGTCCGCGTGCTCTCGAATGCGGACGCACTGGTGCTTGAAGCCGTTTACCCGGCCGGCGAAGAAAAAATCTTCGGCGCTGACAGCCGCAGTCTTTGCCGCTCGATCCGTTTAACCGGAAAAGTCGAACCGCTGTTTGCGGGCAATACGGATGAAGTTATGGAACTCGTTAATAACAACGTCAAAGAAGGCGACGTTGTTCTCGTCATGGGTGCAGGAAATATCGGAGAGGTTCCGGGCAAACTCATGAAACAAGGAAAGTAAAGAATGAAAAGCGTAGATGTAAAGGATCTTGGAAAAATCGCCGTCGTCATGGGCGGATCTTCCGGAGAACGTGAAGTTTCTTTGATGAGCGGAAGCGGTGTGCTCAAGGCACTGCAAAGCGTTGGTGCCGATGCGGTTAAGTTCGATCCGGCAGAGCAGCCTTTATCCGATTTGGCCGGTATCGACCGCGCTTTTCTGATTTTGCACGGAAAAGGCGGCGAAGACGGCGTCATTCAGGGCGTGATGGAATTTTTGAAGATTCCGTATACCGGAAGCGGCGTCCAGGCAAGCGCCATCGGCATTGATAAAGAAATGACCAAGGCTGTTTGGGAAGCTCAGGGCATTCCGGTCCCGCGCGGCATGGTGCTGAGAGACGAAGCTGACTGCGAAGAGGCCCTTCGCCGTTTTAACGGAAATCTCGTGATCAAGCCGAGCAAGGAGGGCTCAAGCCTCGGTCTCTACAAACTTAAGAATGCGACTTTGGAAGAGGTCAAAGAGGCCTTTGCGAAGTCTCAGGAAGCCGGCATGACCGTGCTTGCCGAAGAATACGTGTTCGGCCGCGAGCTCACTGTTGCTGTTTTAGATATGGGAGAGGGCTTAAAAGCTTTCCCGATCATCGAAATCAAGGCGCCGGACGGAGACTATGACTTTGAACACAAGTACTACTCTGACGAGACCGTCTATGTTTGCCCGGCCGAAGTGTCTGAGGATGTGACGGAGAAGATTAAGGCCGTTGTCGAGAAGGCCGCTTTGTCTGTAGGCGCCGACGCATGGAGCCGTATTGACGTGATGCTGCGCGATGACGGCAGCTTCGTGCTGCTTGAAATCAATACAGCGCCCGGCATGACGCCGCACTCTTTGGTTCCGCTTGCTGCGAGAACCTGCGGTATTTCTTATGAAGAACTCGTTAAACAAGTCGCTGCGCGCGCTTCTTTGAAGGGTTAATCAATGAGACGTTGGAGCGCGTCAACTTTTTCGCTTTTTGCCGATGTTTTCGGAGTGCTGTTTACTCTCCTGATTCTGACATCGGCGGTTTACTGGTTTGTTCAGCGGCCGGTATTTTTGCTGAAAGGGGTTGACGTTCAGGTCGAAGGCAATAAAGACGCGATAAACGTCAAGGATGTTGCGCAGGTGCTCGACGGCCATATTCACGGGAACTATTTCACCGCGGATTTGTCCGAGATCGCCGATCAGCTCAAGCGCATTCCTTGGGTAAGAGACGTTTCGATCGGCCGCGTATGGCCGAATCAGCTTCAAGCAACGCTTTACCTCCACCGTCCGATCGCCGTTTGGGGCGACGAAAAGCTGCTCGCCGAGGACGGCACGCTGTTTGTCGCAAACCAGGAAATTGCGGAGAGCAAAGGGGCGCTTCCGAAGATTTTCGGCCCCGTTGACCGCCGCATGGAAATCTACAAGCAGTACCAGGCTTTTGAAGATACATGCAAAAAGCTTGGATATGATGTAACTTCATTAACTTATTCCGAATATTCCGGCTGGACGCTGCATTTCAAGCGCCCGGAGGGCAAGGTGATCAAACTGGTTCTCAAGAAGGGCGAAAATTCCGCCCAAATGGAAGAGCGTTTGATCGAAATCATCCAATCGCTGCCGGCGATTTCCGCGCAAATCGGCGTGGAACCGACAGAATTAGATGCGCGTTATGAGAAAGGGATTGCAGTGTTGAAGCCGGCACCGGAAGAAGAGTCCGTTTCTCCTGAAGATAGTGTTCAGGATACCGGGGATAAAAAGAATGGCAGATAAATCAAACGATTTGTTGGTGGGCTTGGACATCGGGTCATCAAAGGTTGTGTGTATGATCGCGTCTCCGGTCAGTTCGAGCACTTTTAAGATCGAGGGGCTCGGAGAGTGCAAGAGCGAAGGTATTGAGCAGGGCGGTGTCGTCGATATCAATCAGGCCGTCGACTGTGTCCGCGCGGCCGTGGAAGAAGCTGAAAAAACCGCCAATACAACCGTCAAAACCGTTGCGGCCGGTATTTCCGGACCGCATATCCGTACGGATAACTGTATCCAGCAGACGATTGTGGGTTCCGGCGAAATCGAACAGAAGGACATTGACGACCTTCTGAACACGGCGATGTCCGTGACTTTGCCGCCGTCGATGCGCTATCTCGACGTGATTCCTCAGGAATACTCCGTCGACTACGCACGCCGTATTCGCACGCCGATCGGCATGGAAGGCAAGAAGCTCGAAGGCAGTCTGCACGTGGTGACCGCGCAGAGCGCTCAGTGTTTGTTCCTTAATAAAGTGATTCGCAGAACCGGCTTGGAACTTATTGACAGCCAGCTGATTTTTAATCCGCTGGCGGCCGCTTCTGCCGTGCTTCGTCCGGAAGAGATTGACCTAGGCGTGGCGTTGATCGATATCGGTTCCGACTTGAGCGATGTGGCCGTGTTCTTTGATAAGGCCGTGCAGTACTCGGCCGTCCACCCGATGGGCGGACAGCAAATTACCGATGAGATTTCGATTAAGACTCATTTGTCTCAAGATGCCGCTGAAAAGCTCAAGCTGCAGATGGGACAGGTTAGATACGACGCCAGAAAAGATAAGGACAGTTTTATTCGCCTGCCGACGGCGCCGGGATACAGCGATGACGGCGGAAGAATCCTGAGCAAACAGGCGCTCTCCGCAATTATCGACGTCAAAGTTCAGGACATCTTAGAAAAAATTTACTACCGCATCCGCGATAAGAGCCTGCACACCCAATTGGGCTACGGCGTGGTGCTGACCGGCGGAGGTGCAACACTCCCCGGCATTCAGCGCATGGCCAAAGAAGTGTTCAGCTCTCATATGGCAGGACGCGAAATCAATGTTCGTCTCGGACGTCCTTTGGTGAACTATGAAACCTCGGAATTTGTGCCGCCGGAGCTCTATAACACAGAGAGTTTCCCTAAACAGTTTGCCGGGTATTCCACCCCGCAGCATGCGGCGGTTTTAGGTTACTTGTGCCAGCTGAATCAAAAGTTCTGGGCGCAGGGATCCAACATCGGTTCCAAACGAAAATTAAAGAGCATCGGCGGAATGATTAAGCAGTGGATTTTCGGAAATTTCTAAGGGTTTGTATTGCTTAAAATAGCTTGAGGGATAGAACGGAGTAGAAACCCCTAACCAAAAATTCCCCTCTTGTTGAAAATAAACGCAGAACCCACGGAATTTTTTGAATTTTCCTCGCAGAAAAAAACGATTGAATTTAGAATTAACCAACTTGGCAGATCGAATGTCTCGAGATGCGTAATGGAGATAAAGTAGTTGATGGAAAAGGCATTTGAACCCTACGTGGACGGTTCTACCAACACCGTGATCAAAGTTGTAGGCGTAGGCGGTGCGGGCGGCAACGCCCTTAATACGATGGTAACCAAATTGACGGATTGCCAGGTTGAGTTCATCGCCGCGAACACGGACAGACAAGCTCTGACCCGCTCTCTCGCTTCCGAAAAGATTTCTCTCGGCAGAACAGGTCTCGGCGCCGGCGCACGTCCGGAAGTCGGGTTCCAGGCTGCCAATGATGCCAGAGAAGAAATCGCTGAGAAGCTCCGCGGTGCCGATATGGTCTTCATTACAGCCGGCATGGGCGGCGGCACGGGTACCGGCGCTTCCCCCGTCATTGCCGAAGTTGCCCAGGAACTGGGTATTCTGACCGTTGCCGTCGTGACAAAGCCTTTCTCCTTTGAAGGCGGCAAACGCATGAGAAATGCCGAGCTCGGTTTAAATCAGCTCAAAAATCGCGTCCACTCTCTCATTGTCATTCTTAACGATAAGCTCGAAGAAGAGCTCGGAGAAGACGCCACGATGCGCGAATGCTTTGAAAAGGCCGACGAAGTGCTCTTCAACGCCTGCGCAGGCATCGCCGAATTGATTCAGAAGGTTGGTCAGATCAACCTGGACTTCGAAGACGTCAGAACGGTTATGGGTACTCGCGGTACCGCCATGATGGGTTCCGGCGAAGCCGAAGGTCCCGACCGTGCCGTTACAGCTGCCTCCATGGCCGTTACCTGCCCGCTGCTTGAAGGTGTTGAGCTTCGCGGTGCTAAGGGTCTGTTGGTTAACATTACGGCTCAGGAGGGCATTCGTATGTCCGAAGTCCGTTCCGCTATGGAAACCATCAAGAACTACGCCGACAGCGATGCGCTTATCGTCTTCGGTACGGTTTATGACGACAGCATGGGCGACAAAGTCCGCGTTACCGTTATCGCCACCGGTCTGGATCAGAACGGCACCGATGACTCCATCGTTAAAACAAGCTTCGTGAATGGCAAACCTGCCGTCGATAATCCGTCTAACCTTTGGCAGCCTTCCGGCTCCGCTCCGGATTCTCTGCCGAATGATTTGTTCGGCAACATTGATGCGCCTGCTAAGCCTAAGGTTCACGCCTCTGCAGCTCCCCGTACAGCATCTTCTTTTGCTCAGCCGCAGCCTCACCCGGCTGCTGCTCCGGCTCACACTGCAGCTCCTGCCGCTCCGGCAGCCAAGCCTGAAGTAAAGGCCGTGGAGGTTAAAACCGAAGTCAACCCTTTCGGCAGCTATACCCCGCAGCCTCAGAAAAAGGCTGAGCCGGCACCTGCTCCCAAAGTTGAACAGAAAGAACCGCAGCCTGAAGCCATCAACCCGTTTGGTCAGGCTTTCAGCCGTCCGATCGCAACACCTGATGCCGGTGCCTTCGAAGGCCCGAAAGACAACACGATTTTCGGCAACTTCCACGCCAGCAACAATATTCGTCCTGCCAGCGATGTCTTCGCAACCCTGAATCCTCAGGCTGGCAACGGCAATGACAGCGGGCTGTGGACGGCCAATCAGCCTAACGGCGCACCGGAAGCTAAAGGCCAAGGTGCGGCAGAAGCCAAGGCGGAAGACGAAAAACCGCGTTTCGAATACGGCATCCCCGCTTTCCTGCGCAAGAAGAACTAAGGTTTGGCCGCATCTGTCAACTACCTCGGCCTAAAGGCCGGGGCTTGAAATAGCCTCTAGTTGACTAGCCTCAGGCCGTCATTTGGCGGACTACGTTGGTTGAGAATATATAGGCACCGCGGGATGTAGATACTAGTCCCGCGCTCTGCGGCCGATGGTTAAAAGCTCCGAGAGGTAGGAGCGGTGCTGTCGGTACGAAACCCCTTCCAACATTGGCGAAGGATCACAACCGGTCGAAAGACCGAGGAGACAAAACTTGAGAGTATTTGTTTTGAACAAACGCGGCAAACCGCTTATGCCCTGTTCACCGGCAAAAGCGCGGCTTCTGCTTAAAGAGAAGAAAGCTATTGTGAAGAGGAGAACGCCTTTCACTATTCAGCTGACGATTGCAACGGGTGAGACCAAACAGCCGGTGGGTCTGGGCGTTGATGCCGGGTACAAACATGTCGGACTGTCCGCATCAACGGACAAGGCTGAACTTTATGCATCCCAAGTCGAACTGCGACAGGACATCACCGATCTGCTCTCCGCTCGTCGTGCGTTACGACGGGCTCGCAGAAACCGCAAAACGCGCTACCGCGCGCCAAGATTCAACAACCGCATCCGCACCAAGCGCAAAGGCTGGCTTGCTCCGTCGGTTGAAAACCGAATCAACGCGCACTTGTCGCGCATAGAAGCGGTTCTTCGACTGCTTCCAGTCACGAAGATCACCGTGGAAACGGCGTCCTTCGACATGCTGCTGCTGAAGAATCCAGACATTGCAGGGAAAGAGTACCAAGAGGGCGAACAACTCGGCTTCTGGAACGTCCGCGAGTACGTTCTTTTTAGAGACGGGCACGTTTGTCAGCATTGTTACGGCAGATCGAAAGACCCGGTGCTCAATGTTCATCATCTGGAAAGCAGACGCACGGGCGGAGATTCGCCCGGCAACCTGATTACGCTTTGTGAGACGTGCCACGAAGCGCTTCATCGCGGCGAAATCGCGCTGAAGACAAAGCGCGGACACTCGTTCCGTGCGGAAGCCTTCATGGGAATGATGCGCTGGGAGGTTTTGAACCGCCTAAAGGCGTCGCATTCTGAGTTGGAAGTGAACAACACCTACGGCTACCGGACTAAGCACGCACGGATCGTGAACGGCATCGACAAGTCGCATTGTGCGGATGCTTTTTGCATTGCCGGCAACCTCGGCGCCGAAAGGCTATGCGAATTCTTCTTCCAGAAGCAGACGCGTCGGAACAATCGGCAGATTCACAAGCTCTCCATTCTCAAAGGCGGCATTCGAAAGCGCAATCAGGCTCCCTTTGAGATCAAAGGCTTCCGTCTTTTTGACAAGGTTGCCTGCAAGGGAGAAGAAAGCTTCATTTTCGGCCGTCGATCATCCGGGTACTTTGATGTTCGAAAGCTTGATGGAACCCGCATTTCAGCCGGCATCAGCTACAAGAAGCTGCGTCTGCTGGAAAAGAGACGAACCTATTTAACAGAAATTCGAAAAGAGGAGGCGCTTCCTCCCCTGTCTGAAGGCAGGGGTCTCCGCGCCTAAAAGTGATGATCAAACAGAGAACGCTTAAGAAGGTATTCTCCACCGTCGGTATCGGTTTGCACTCCGGCCGCAAAGTCCGTCTGACTCTGCGTCCGGCACCTCCCGATACCGGTTTGGTGTTTACTCGAACCGATTTGAAGCCGCCCGTTGCGATTAAGGCTGAGCCTGAACGCGTCAACGACACGCGCATGGCGACGACGTTGGATAAAGACGGAGCCCGTATTGCGACGATCGAGCACTTGATGAGTGCGCTGTCCGGTTTGGCGATCGACAACTGCTACATCGATGTCGATGCACCTGAGATCCCGATTATGGACGGCTCCGGCTCTACGTTTGTCTTTTTGATCAGAGCTGCCGGTATCCAGGAACAGGATGCTCCGCGAAAATTCGTCCGTGTGAAGAAAAACGTCTCCATCCACGTCGGCGACAAGTGGGCTTCCCTTGAACCTTATGACGGCTACAAACTGTCTTTTGCAATTGACTTCGGTCATCCGGCGATTGACGAAACAGCTCAGTTTGTTGAAGTTGACTTCAACAAGGAAAACTATATCGAAAGCGTTTCCCACGCCCGTACCTTCGGCTTTGTGAACGACTTAGAGATGCTCTGGGGCATGGGCTTGGCACAAGGCGGAACATTAGACAACGCGATTGTGCTCGATGATTTCCACGTCTTAAATCCGGGCGGTCTGCGCTCTCAGGACGAGTTTGCAAAACATAAGCTCTTGGATGCCATGGGCGACTTGTACGTTTTAGGTCATCCGCTGGTGGCGCACTACCGTGCCTTCAAGTCCGGTCACGAAATCAACAACAAACTTCTGCGCACGCTGTTAGCGGATCCCGAAAACTGGGAGTTTGTTGAATACCAGGATGAACACAGTGCTCCGAAGGCCTTTACCGAAGCGGTAAAAGAACCTTCGAACTAAGAAACAAAAACTTCTTGTTTTTGCCCGCGCAAGCCGCGGGCTTTTTCTTACCTGCGGCCGGGACCTTGATGTTCTTGAAGGGTGGCGGCAAGTTTGACCATTGCTTCCTTTAAGGGTGAGCTTTCCGGGAGACGGTCCGCTAATTCTTTAGCGCCCTCAACCGCACCGGGACCGCCGATTGCGGGGCCGCTTTCCGTGAAGAGAAAGGGCTGCGGATGCAGACCGCATCGATCAATGACAGGTTTGACTTTCATGGCGCCGAAGCCTTTCTCGGCAAGTGCTTTTTCGACCGAGGGCTGGAACATCGAGAAGCGGCGGACAAAAAGCGGATTGGGCAGTCCGATTTCCAAGAGGAGAACTTCTTTGATCAGATCGCGAGGATCTTCGTCCGGATCGATGTCGTATGGGTTTTCGTCTTTGATGCGAACCTGTTGGACAGTAAGCCTAAGACAGTCCGGCGTGACCGAGGCGCCCAATTTGTAGCTTTGGCATACGGGATCAATCACCGCGGCGAGGCGCTTCGCTAATTTCAGGAATCCGAAATGCTTAGCCAAAGTACCTCTTTGAAGAACTTTGGAGATCGGTTTTTGTGCAGATCGCGGGTACATTTCAGAGCCAAAATAAATAAGACATTGTGCCGTCTAACTTAGCAAAATGAAAAGCTTAATTCAATTCTTAGCATGATTGAATAAGTGAAAAAGCACACTTTCTATGCAACTTGTAAAAGGACGGGCAAAAACTGTTTAGTGTTGTAAAATCAGTGAGTTTCAAAATTGGCAAGGTGTAACTGCCAATGGGAGGCGTTGTGCCTCCGTTTTTATTAAGAGAAAGAATTAATGGCCAGTTTCCTGACAAAAATTTTTGGTAGCCGCAACGATCGACTGATTAAGCAATATCGCCGTAAAGTCGCTGCGATTAATAAACTTGAGCCCGAAATGAAGGCATTGAGCGACGAACAGCTCAAAGCTAAAACGGCTGAATTCCGTCAGCGTTTAGCCGACGGCGCTTCCTTGGACTCTCTCCTGCCGGAAGCATTCGCCGTCGTCCGTGAGGCAAGTTTCCGTGTTCTCGGAATGCGTCACTTTGACGTGCAGTTAATCGGCGGTATGGTCTTAAACGACGGCAAGATCGCTGAAATGCGTACCGGTGAAGGTAAAACTTTGACCGCAACATTAGCGGTTTACCTCAACGCATTGCCCGGTAAAGGTGCGCACGTCGTGACCGTGAACGATTACTTGGCAAGCCGTGACGCGGCATGGATGGGTAAGGTTTACAACTTCCTTGGAATGAGTGTCGGAACGATTCTTTCCAATCAGCCGAACGATCAGAAGCAGGCCGCTTACGCTGCCGATATTACCTACGGTACGAATAATGAATTCGGCTTTGACTACCTCCGCGACAATATGGAGTACGAGACCGGCGCACGCCGCCAGAGAGGTCTGTTCTTCGCGATCGTGGACGAAGTTGACTCCATTTTGATTGACGAGGCCAGAACCCCGCTGATTATTTCCGGCCCTGCCGAAGGCAGCACGGATATTTACGTTGCGATCGACAAGATCCCCGACATGCTGGTTCGCCAGAAACAGGAAAAGGGCGAAGGCGACTACTGGGTTGATGAAAAGCAGCACACCGTTCAGCTTTCTGAAGCCGGCCACGAGAAAGTCGAAAAAATCATGGTCGACATGGGTCTGCTGCCTGCCGGCCAAAGCCTTTATTCTCCGACGAACATCATGCTGCTTCACTATCTGAATGCAGCGCTCCGTGCTCATACGCTCTTTGTCAAAGACCAGCACTATGTCGTTCAGAACGGCGAAGTCATTATCGTTGACGAATTCACCGGTCGTTTGATGAAAGGACGCCGTTGGTCCGACGGTCTGCATCAGGCCGTTGAAGCCAAAGAAGGCGTTGAAATTCAGCAGGAAAACCAGACTTTCGCGTCTATTACCTTCCAGAACTACTTCCGTATGTATGAAAAGCTCTCCGGTATGACCGGTACGGCCGATACGGAAGCTTATGAATTCCAGGAAATTTACGGTCTGGAAACGGTTGTCATCCCGACACACCGCATGATGATTCGTGATGACCAGCAGGATAAGGTCTATCGCACTGCAAAAGAAAAATACAAAGCTATCGTTGATGACGTTAAAGAGTGCTACGGCCGCGGTCAGCCGGTTCTTGTCGGTACGACCTCGATCGAAAACTCCGAACTTATCAGCGACATGCTGACTAAAGCAGGCATTCCGCATAATGTGCTCAATGCTAAGCAGCATGAAAGAGAAGCTCAGATCGTTATGGAAGCCGGCCGTCCCGGCATGGTTACGATTGCCACCAACATGGCCGGCCGCGGTACCGACATCGTCTTAGGCGGCGGCATCAGCAAGGCTCTTGAACAGATCGACAACGATGAAACCCTTTCTGAAGAACAGAAGAAGGCTCAGAAAGAAGAAATCAAAGCGAAGTGGCAGGTTGACCACGACCGCGTTGTGGAACTCGGCGGCTTGAGAATTATCGGTTCCGAGCGTCACGAGTCCCGCCGTATCGACAACCAGCTGCGCGGACGTTCCGGCCGTCAGGGTGACCCAGGTTCTTCCCGCTTCTATCTGTCCATGGAAGATCCGCTGCTCAGAATCTTCGCTGGCGAAAAGATGCAGGCTTTGATGAACAAGCTGCGTCTGCCTGAAGGTGAAGCCATTGAAGCAGGTATTGTTTCCCGCTCCATTGAAACTGCTCAGCGTAAGGTCGAATCCCGCAACTTCGATATTCGTAAGCAACTGCTTGAATACGATGACGTGGCAAACGATCAGAGAAAAGAAATCTACGCTCTGCGTAACGAAATCCTGGAAAACAAAGATGTGTCCGGTCCTGTGAAGGAACTTCGCGACGGATATTTCACCAGCCTGTTCCGCCACTATGTTCCGGCAGATACCGTCGAAGAACAGTGGGATCTTGAAGGCTTAGAAAAAGAACTGAAAGAACAGTGGAATCTGGATGTTCCGCTTAAGGCTACACTGGAAAAATCCGAAAGCTCCGACGACCAGGAACTTCTGGATATGCTGCTTGCAGCCACCAACAAGGTTTACGACGAAAAAGTCGCCTTGGTCGGTCACGAAGCTTTTGCACAGTTTGAACGCAACGTTCTGCTTCAGTTCCTGGATCAGCGCTGGAGAGAGCACCTCAGCCAGCTCGATATGCTCCGTCAGGGCATCTATCTCCGCGGCTATGCTCAGAAACAGCCGAAACAGGAATACAAGCGCGAAGCTTTTGAACTGTTTGCCAACTTGCTTGAAACTGTCGGTGCCGACGTCACCCGCGTTCTGATGAATGTTCAGATTCGTCAGCCGGAACCTGAAGAAGTCGCAGCGGCTCAGCAGGAAGCTCAGGCTCCCGCTCAGCAAGAAGCCCTTCCTCAGGAAGAAGATCCGTTTGCGCATGTCGGACGTAATGATCCCTGCCCCTGCGGCAGCGGCAAGAAATTCAAAGACTGCCACGGCAAACTTCGTTAATCTGAATTAATGGAAAGACGGCTCTCGGTGAAAACACCTTGAGCCGTTTTCTTTTGGCCGACATTCGTGCTCTAAAATCGAAAAATTAAATCAAAAAATTTTTGAGAAAAAAGGAAAAGCAATATGGCAATCAATCTCTTCCCGCCCGAACCGTCTGAGATTTACTCGGTTCCCGGAGTTGTCCTCGGCGTTGCGGCAGCCAATATCCGTAAACCCAACCGCAATGACGTTCTGGTGGTTGAGTTGGCATTAGGATCCCGCGTCGCAGGCGTGTTTACTTCTAATCGCTTCGCGGCAGCGCCTGTTCAGGTTTGCAGGACTCACTTAGCTGAAACGAATAACATCAGAGCATTAGTCGTCAACACCGGCATAGCAAACGCAGGTACCGGCGAACAAGGTCTCCAAGACGCTCAGGAAACCTGCAGAAAGGTTGCGGATATCTTCGACTGCTCTCCGATGCAGGTTCTGCCATTCTCGACCGGTGTCATCATGGAACCGCTCCCCATGAACCGTCTGCTTAAAGGCGTGGAAGAAGCCGCTAAGCATTTGTCGAGAACCAATTGGATCGCAGCGGCCGAAGCCATCATGACAACGGACACCGTTCCCAAATGCGTTTCCCAGCGTGTCATGCTGGATGACGAGGAAATCACGATCACCGGTATCAGCAAAGGTTCCGGCATGATCGAGCCGCACATGGCAACGATGCTGGGCTTCATTGCGACCGATGTTGCCATCGGTCAGGACCTAATCGGCAAAGTCGTCAAGATGGTGGCCGATGCTTCTTATAACCGTATTACCGTCGACGGGGACACGTCCACGAACGACTCGTTCGTTTTGATTTCTACCGGATGCAGCAATGCTCGCCCGATCGAAAGTATGGACGACCCGCGCTTTGATGATTTGCTGGATTCTTTAATCGAAATCGGACAAAAGCTTTCTCAAGCGATGGTCCGAGACGGAGAAGGCGCAACGAAGTTCATTACCATTACGGTGGAAGATGCGAAAAACGAAGCGGAAGCCCTCAAAGTTGCCTACGCCGTCGCTCATTCTCCGTTGGTTAAGACAGCCTTCTTTGCTTCCGACCCTAACCTTGGCCGAATTCTGGCCGCGGTCGGCAACTCAAAGATTCCGGATTTGGACGCAACGAAAGTTTCTCTTTGGCTGGACGACGTTTTAGTCGCCAAGAACGGCGGCCGTGCTCCTGAATATATGGAGGAGCAGGGCGTTGCTGTGATGAGCCAGGATGAAATTACCGTTCGTATCAGCCTCGGCCGTGGAGATGCCTGCGAAACTGTTTGGACCACAGACCTTTCTCACGATTACGTTTCGATCAACGCAGATTACAGAAGCTAAATACAGAGATGGCAGACGCAAAACTCGAACAAAAACTGGAACGTCTTCTCGATCGACTGGAAATTCTTCTTCCCAAGACCGAGGATGAAGTAGATTGGAGCGCAGCGGCTTTTCGGTGGCGCCGCAAACAATACTTGGGCATGTCCTACGGCGTCCTCGAGCCGATTCATCGAGTCGCACTCGTAGATCCGGATTCGATTAAGAATGCGGATCAGCAGAAAGCCGCGTTGCTCAGAAACACGGAGCAGTTTGTTCGAGGTTTGCCCGCAAATAATGTTCTTTTAACCGGTGCGCGAGGCACCGGAAAATCCTCTCTTATCCGTGCGTGTTTGAAGCAGTTTGCAGATCAAGGACTGCGTCTCATTGAAGTCGATAAAGAAGATTTAAAGGATCTGATCGACATTGCTCAGCGCATCGCCGATCGACCCGAAAAATTTATTGTTTTCTGCGATGATTTGTCTTTTGAATTCGGAGAAGGCGGATACAAAGCACTGAAAGCGATTTTGGACGGCTCCGTGGCTTCGACCGGAGACAATCTGCTGGTGTACGCAACATCCAATCGTCGTCACTTAATGCCGGAGAAAATGCAGGACAACCTTGCCAGCAGCATGGACGAAGACGGCGAACTCCATCCGGCTGAGACGATCGAAGAAAAGATGTCGTTATCCGAGCGTTTCGGTCTTTGGTTGAGCTTCTACCCGTTCTCTCAAAAAGAATATTTAGCGGTCGCCGAAGGCTGGACAAAACATTTCGGCGGAGAAATCTCCGACAGATGGCAAACCGAAGCATTGCAGTTTGCACTGCAGCGCGGTTCTCGTTCCGGCCGTGTGGCTTACCAGTTTGCACGCGACTGGGCAGGAAGAATGCATTTGGAGACTGAGCATGACAACTAAACCGACCGAAGTGGTTGTTGCCGTGGCTTTTGATAAAGACGGACGTTTTCTGATGACTTCGCGTCCCGAAGGAAAAGTCTATGCGGGCTACTGGGAATTTCCGGGCGGCAAAGTCGAAGCCGGAGAAACTCTTGAGGAAGCGCTTGTCCGTGAAATGAAAGAAGAACTCGGCGTTCAGGTAACTGATTGCCGAGGGGTTTATTCAACGGTGTTCACGTATCCTCATGCCACCGTGCATTTGCATTTCCTGCATTGCCGTTTGAATCCTGAAGAGCTGAAATGTCTCGAAGGACAGACATATCGATTCTGTACCTTAGAGGACTTACCGCATCCGATTTTGCCGGCGACGGAACCGGTACTAGCGCAGGTGACGGCGAGAAAGTAGTTCTACTTCTCTAGGTCAGCTTTATGTGCGGCGAGTTTGCCGGTGGCGAGTGCATCGGCAGAGATATCAAGATCGTCGTCGCCTTCCATCGGTTTATCTTTGATGGAATATTTCCCTTCTGCCCACGCGCCGAGATCGATTAAGCGGCAACGTTCGCAGCAGAAAGGACGATACGGGTTCTTGTCTGAGTATTCACATTCACGCCCGCAGGTCGGGCATTTAACTTTAATTGCCATTTTTACTACATATTGCATAAACCGAGGCGGAAAGGCATCACCTCGGGAATTTCCGCGATCGGACCGCTGCCGAAATTGGCGCCGGAGAAACGAACCGAAAGGAGATAACGGTTCGCGGAGATCTTCGGAATCATATTCAGTTTAGGATCCACAAACACTTGGAGCAGTGTAAACGTTTTGCCCTGAAGGTCTTTCTGGTAAGAGCCTTTGATCGCTTCCACGTCATTTAACTCAGCTGTGCCGCGCAGCAGATTCAAAATCAAATCGATGGCGTTGCTGTAGGGGAGCAGGGGCTTTATCCACTCATTGAGATAGTGCTTGCGTTCTTCAGCCGAAAGGTGAAGCCAATGGTGGTAAACAGGGACGTCGAATTCACAGGTTCCGGCAGGAATGCCTGAGCGCTGTCCGACTGTTTTAAGGAATTCGTTCTGGCTGGAGAGATGGGAGATTCTGACGCCCACGCAGCTTAATTCGGCTCTGCTGACTTGGAGTTTGTCCAAGGTTTCTTTTAAGGATTCCTGGTCAACGTTGTCATTATTTGCGAGAGGTTCCAAGCAGGACCGGAAGCGAGCAAGTTCGTGCAGGAGGTCATTTTTTTGATCTCCGCGGGTTGTGACCTCTTGAATTTCAAAGTACTTGATGATGGCTGCTCGGTGATCATTCGCATTATCTTGCTGAGCAAACCACGACAGCTGTTTAAAAAGGTCAGCTAGTCTCAAAAAAGTACGAAGTTTTTCGTTGGAGGGAAACTCATATCGTAATAAGGTTTCGGTCATTCCAATCTCTCGCGTTCCTAGAATAATTTTATATTTTCCCCTTAACGGCCGGTAATGGAAATGATTACCGCCGAAGGCGTACGGCTATCGAAAAATCTCTCAGAAATAACGCAAAAATATCAAGGGATTCTCCTATACGATTTTACACAATGAGAAGGTTTAGACTAAGAAAATAAGCTGTTGTATCCCACTGCGAGACAGTAATTTTCACACAGCAGGCAGTATCGGAGGTTCAGCTTTTTCTACTTAAAGAAAGGTACATTGCGTGAAGTTTTAATACAGAGGCCTTTAGCATCTCGAAGGTGCCGACATTTTCAATGACGTCATCTGCTGCATCCAGCCTTTGAGCAGTCGTCGCCTGGGTTGAGATAATCTTTTTCACAGCTTCAGGCGTTAGATGGCTTCTTTGAACGACCCTCTCGACTCTCAGCGCTTCTGGCGCTTCGACGACAAGCAAGCGATCGATGGACGAACGCCAAAAGGGGCTTTCAATGAGAAGCGGGACACTTAAGATCGTGTACGGGGACTGTGAGGCGTCGAGTTGGCGCTGACACTCTTTGCGAATTAAAGGATGAAGGATATTTTCCAGAGCCGTTTTAGCCGCAGGGTCAGAAAACACCAACTCTCTAATGAATTTTCGATTCATGGAGCTGTCGGGAGAGGCTGCTTCAGGCCCGAAGTGTTTAACGATATCCGGCATTGCGCCGCCGTTTACCGCGGTTAATTGCCGCGAGACGACATCTGCATCCACAACTTCGATCCCTAATTCCTCAAATAAGTCAGAAACCGTTGTTTTGCCGGAACCAATCCCGCCTGTCAGACCGATCACTTTCATGGAGTGCCTATTGTTAAATTGAAAGCGGCTTCTTTACTCCTATAGAGAAGAAAGCGCCGATGTTCTAAATCAAGGAGCCCCTTATTTGGCTTGTAAGACCTGATCAATCCAGTCTTTTGTAAGCTGTTCGCGTAGCCGGCCTTTCTCAGACAACGGGACGCCAAGCATATGAATATTCTTTAAATCCAGCACAGGGTCGTCAACTTTGACGTCGGTACGGGTCGGAACGTACCTAATCTTATTTTTGATAAGGAATTCGGCCAGTTTAGGTGAAGTGGCCCAGTCTAAAAATTCTTTTGCCTCTTTCGGATGTTTAGCACCTTTTACAAGAGACACAACTTCGATGCCGAAGGTAACGCCTTCTTTCGGATAAGAAATCGTGACCGGATATCCGAGCTGGACGATATCCAGCGCATCAGGCAAGTAAACCATGGCAGCAGCCGCGAGACCGTCACCGACACGCAAAGCAGGCCAAGCACCGCTCTTGGTGTACATCTGAACGTTCTTGTGAAGTTTTTTCTGGAAGTCGATACTGCCTTCGCGCCCGAATACTCTTTCTAAAGAGAAGAGGCGTTCTGTCGCAGTTCCGGAGGTTCGAGCATCGGCCAGGATAAGGCCTTCTTTGTATTCAGGCTTTAGAAAATCCTGCCAGGAAGTCGGAGCCTTCAGGTTGTTCTTTTTAAGAAAGTTGTTATTCGTGATGAAGGCAAGCGGCATGATGCCGATTCCCGTCCAATAATTTTGTGGATCCTTAAATTCTGCCGGAATGAAATCAGAGCCTTTAGGTTTATAGGGTGCTGTCAGCCCTTCGTTCTTAGCAACTTCAAGATAATCTGCCGGACCTCCCAGAAGAACATCGACTTGGGGATTACTTTTCTCTGCCTGGAGGCGGGAGAGAACTTCGCCGGAAGAAAGTCTGAGGAAGTTGACTTTGATACCCGTTTCCTTGGTGAACTGTTCAAGGACCTGAGAGGCGTATTTCTCAGGCATGGAGGCGTAAACGTTCAGTTCTGCAGCAAGAACATTAAAAGAAAGGCCAAGAACGGCTAAGGATGCAGCAAATTTAGCGACAAGTTTCATCAGCATAGAACCCAAAGATATTTCAATTATTCTGCCATAACATATTTATTTCTCCGATTTATAACGGAGGAATTTTTCGATTCTCGGAAAAATTTAAAAATCGCCCATTTCGAGCGCATAATCTTTAAAGATGCCAAGAGAAGGAGGGGTTCTCGTGCCGTGGGTTGTTACGCTTACGATCTTAGTCGCCAGCGCGTTTCTGATGGATATGTCGTTCACGATGATTACGCCGTTTTTGCCGGTGTATTTATCATCGGCACTCGGAGCGAAGGCTTCGGAAGTCGACATGTGGTCAGGTGCGGTTTTTGCAGTGACTTTCTTTGTGAGCGGACTGCTCGGGCCCGTCTGGGGCGTCCTGGCGGATCGTAAAAGCCGCAAACTCATGGCTTTAAGAGCCTCAATCGGTCTGACGATTAGTTACGCATTGTGCGGCATTGTCCAAACTCCGATGCAATTGTTTGCCGCTCGGTTTTTCCAAGGTTTGTGTGCCGGTCTATATCCTGCTTTGTTGGCTTTGTTAGCCGCCTCAATTCCCGCCCGTAAAACAGGCCTCTCTATGGGATTGATGCAGGGAGGCATGACAGTCGGTGCAGTAGTCGGTCCTTTTGTAGGCGGCGTATTGGCAGATTACTTCGGAATGCGCGAATCTTTCTTCGTTGCTTCTGTTGCTCTAGGTCTTATTTCCCTACTGATCGGTTTTTGCATTAAAGAAAAACCAAGGACAGTTAAAGTCACTTCACGTAATTGGTTTGATTGGAGTGTTCTTCGACAGCCAGCGATTTTCAAAATGCTGATTGCCTGCGCAGTGATTCACGCGTCTTTATTCTCAGCTCAGCCAATCCTGCCGCTTTACATTGCTCAGCTTCAAGGAAGCATGGACAACATCATGATGCTTTCCGGGACGATATTTTCTGTCTGCGCGATTTCGATCATGATTGCTTCTCCGATTCTCGGAGCGGCTGGACAGAGGTTTGGCTTCTTAAAGGTACTTTCGTGCTCTTTGTTCTTCGCCGGTCTTTTAATCTCCGCTCAAGTCTTGGGACGAACTCCGTTTGAATTCGGTGTTTGGCGGTTCATCGCCGGATTTGCGATTGCCGGTCTAATTCCTTTGGTGAATTCGATCATCTCAACAGAATGCCCGCCTGATAAAAAGGGAGAAGTCTTCGGATTTAACTTCCTGACAGGGCATGCCGGCATGGCATTGGGACCGTTTGCGGCCGGAGCACTTTCAGGTTGGTTCGGCTATCAGGCAGTGATTGTTGCCTCAGGCCTGATCCTTTTTCCTCTTATTGTGTACTTGAACTATGGCAGAAAGAAGTAGGAAAGTTTGGAGGTGTTAGATGACAAAGCTAAGGAAGAAACTTACCGAAAAAACGCGGAAATTTGGCGCTGAAGTGCGTCGACGCCATTCAACAGGATTAACGCCGGAATCAGAAAAATACTACGAGCACGTCCCGGCTACCTTTCCTTCGGACTGGTACGACTATAACGGGCCAGGATGTGATGGACTTAAACTGAAGAAAGAGGCTCCGGAGCGTGCTCATAAAGAGTTGAGAAAATACAATATTTATTGTGATAGAAAGGCGAGAAAAGGGATTATCGTCGACTGATTTTTATGGATCATAGAAGAATGAAACGTTTAAAGAAAAGGCTCAACTGGGAGGACCTTAGTAAGCTTACGAATGAGGAGCTTTACGCTATTCACGCAAAGATATTTAAGTGCGATCCCATACTGCATGGCAGAGGTGCCTTCTACCCACAAAATGAAGCCGAAAGAAAAGCTGTAATCAACGCGATCATTAGCGGAGAACCTCTTGACGTTACAAAAGACGATCCTCCAGGCGTTACTTATTAGCAATCTGGCTTTCTACGAGGTTGACTTCTTTACGACACCCGTTTAATCAAGCCTAATTTCTAGACCAGAAGGCTGAAGAGTCCGAAAAAAAGAACGTTGGCTTCCAAAGTTGCTTAACTGAAAGGAATGCGGAAAATTTCGATTCCGCGGGCTGCGAAAAGTTCGAAAAAATGAAACCCGGACGTCCATTCGAACATCCGGGTGGAATTCTGTGGTCGGAGTGAGAGGATTCGAACCTCCGACCCCTGCGTCCCGAACGCAGTGCTCTACCAGGCTGAGCTACACTCCGATTCTTGCGTCTCAAGCGATCTATCGATCTCTCTCAACTGTCAAGGAAAGCAATTCTATCAGAGAATTTTTAAATGCGCTAGTCGGTAAGCAATTTAATGCATCAATTCCCCGGAAAACCTCTTTTTTAGCGGCTTCAATGCACGCATCAGTGGCTCCGGAGGCAAGAATGACGCGGGTTACGCTTTCTAAGTCGGGATCGTTGCTGCTGACTGCAGTGCGAATAATCTTTGCGTCTTCTTCAGGACAATGTCTCAATGCATAGATAAGAGGCATCGTCATTTTTCCTTCGCGAAGGTCGGTGCCTAAATTCTTACCGATATTGTCCTTAGAGCCTGTGTAGTCGAGCACATCATCAATAATTTGGAAGGCGCGGCCAAGACAAAGAGCGTATTCAGCCATTTTATCTTCTACTTCTTTAGAGGCACCGGCAACGACGGAAGCCATGCGGGCCGCAGCTTCAAAAAGGACACCGGTCTTTCTTTCAATGACGTCAAAATAACGAGCTTCGTCCAAGGTTGTGTCATGGATGTTGAGCAGCTGGATGACTTCGCCTTCGGAAACTCGGTTTACGGCGCCGGCAACAATTTCGCAAATGCGCAGATTCTGAGTGCGGACCATTAATTGGAAGGCACGAGAATACATAAAGTCGCCGGTTAAGATCGCTGCTGCATTTCCCCATTTAAACCCGGCAGTCGGCTTGCCGCGTCTTAAGTCGCTCTCGTCAACGACGTCGTCATGCAGAAGGCTGGCCGTATGCACATACTCAATCATCGTAGCTAAGAAGATGTGCTCTTTTCCCTGGTAACCCAGAGCGCGGGCAATGAGCATTAAGACGATCGGACGCATCCGTTTGCCGCCGGCTGTAACGATGTAGTCGCTTATCTTTTTAATCAGCGGAATGTCACTCTGAAGATCATCAATAACTTCCCGATCAACGGCGAGTAAATCTTCCGAAATCGGGGCGATGATTCTCTGAACGGCGGCTGCTACTTGACTCATTGAAAAATTCCTATGGGTGCTAAATAAAACAAAGTCAAATATTAACTATTTTTCTGTGATTGCTGATACTAAAAGACACAAAAACGAGATTTTTCTGAGAATTCAAAGCAAAACTACGTTTGGCTTTGAGAAAAATAAAAAAACATCTTTAATCGTTTGACTATACGAAATTTTTCGAGCATAATCCCGCACTCTGCGCGTTAAGTTATTTGAGCAAACAAAAAGGCTTCAGCAGAACGCAGACTGCATTGAAGTGTTAAAGGTATATACATGTACGCAATTATTAAAACCGGCGGCAAACAGTACACTGTTGCTGTTGGCGACAAGGTTAAGGTCGAAACCCTCCCGGGTGACGTTGGCTCCCAGATCAAACTCGTGGAAGTCCTCGCTGTTAAGAACGACGAAGGCCTTAAGCTTGGTAATCCGACGATTCCCGGCGCTTTTGTTACTGCCACAGTCCTGTCTGAAGGACGTCATGAAAAAGTTCGTATTTTCAAGTTCCGTCGTCGTAAACACTCCATGAAGAGTGCTGGTCACCGTCAGAACTACACCGAACTCAAGATTGATGAGATTTCGGCCTAATTGGATTTTTAAATAAGAGGTATTTGAAATGGCACATAAGAAAGGCGGCGGATCTACACGTAACGGCCGCGATTCCAACGCACAACGTCTTGGCGTTAAAGTTTTCGGCTCTGAAATGATTCAGCCGGGCGCTATCATTGTTCGTCAGCGCGGTACCACATTCCATGCCGGTGAAAATGTCGGTATGGGCCGTGACCACACTTTGTTTGCTAAAGTTGCCGGTAAGGTCGAGTTCGTTGTTCACGGACGTCTGAACCGTCACTACGTTAACGTTGTTCCGGTTGCTTAATTAGACCGCGAATCAAACAAAGAAGCGCCCCATTCCTAGCAGGGAAGGGGGCGCTGATTTTTTATCAGCTATGCCCGTAAAACACTGTCATTTATGACGGTGATATAAGGGCCTAGTCCGAAGGACTGGCTATGCTAAACTGGCTCTATCTTTTCAGATCTAGGGGCGGGCTGTCCCGAAGTGAAGTCTGTGGAGAGATGTGAGACCTGAAGGAGTATACGGTTGTGTCCAAGCACGTGAAACTCCTTTTGGAGAACGTGCAAAAACCAAGCTGTACTCCTTTGGGCAATCCCGCTGAAGCAGAAACCCGCCGAGGCAACTTCGACATTAAGCTAGGCTGTCGGAGAAGTGGTAGGAATCCTCTTCATTTATGGAGGGGAGGAAGTCAAAGTTTTGTGTTTTTATTTCCCAAGGTTGTCGTTAGAATGAAACGATCAACATGAGGAAAAATTAGCAATGGCTTCTGTAAATAAAGTAATTATTCTCGGCAATCTCGGCCGGGATCCTGAGACCCGTTTTTCCGGAAACAACCTTCAAATCACTTCGATGAGCGTCGCTACGACCTCTTATCGCAGAAGTGCAGAAACTCAGGAGCGCGTAGAAGAAACGGAATGGCACCGTGTGGTCCTTTTCGGTCGCCAGGCTGAAATCGCTCAGCAGTATCTGAAGAAAGGCTCTCGCGTTTATCTGGAAGGCCGCCTTCGCACTCGCAAATGGGAAAAAGACGGACAAACACACTATTCCACCGAAATCTTGGCTGATACACTGCAGCTGATCGACAGAAAATCCGACGTAGTCGGAGGCGGTCAAAGCTACGCACCGCAAAGCAGCGGTGACGGTTTTGAATCTCCGGCCGCTCCGCGCCGCTCTGAATTTACTTCCGGCGCCCCGGCCGCACGTCCTGCAGCGCCTGCTCAGCCGGCAGCTCCGGTTCCTTCGGCCGCGCCGACGGATGATTTTGAAGCAGACGAAATTCCGTTCTAACAAGACCACATATGGTTAAGCCGCCCGCGGGCGGCTTTCTCTTTGTCCGGAGAACAGCTATTCGTGGCGAACGGCCTCGATCGGATCGAGCTGAGCCGCTCTGCGGGCCGGAAAGTAACCGAAAATAATTCCGATAAACGCGGCAAAGCAGAATGCCAGCACGTTGATGCCGGGACTGAAAATAAAAGGCACGCCCATGAAGTGCGTCAGCAAAACAGAAGCGCCGAAAGCCAAGATAACTCCGAGCAGGCCTCCGAAGCAGGCGAGCATGATGGATTCAACAAGGAACTGAAGCAGCACTTCCCGCTCGGTCGCGCCGATCGCCAAACGCACACCGATTTCTTTTGTGCGCTCCGTCACACTTACCAGCATGATGTTCATAATGCCGATGCCGCCGACCAAAAGACTGACCGCTGCCACGGCACCGAGAAGCATCGTCAACACCTGCGTAGTTTTGGAAATCGTTTCAATCAGCTCCGAGGTGTCAAGAATATTGAAGTTGTCCATCTCAGAACTCGACAAAGAGCGTCTTTCTCGCAGAAGAAGCCGAGAACTCTCTTTGACGCGTTCAATATCACTGCCGGGTTCCACCGCCACGGTAATCAGAGGAATGCGAACATTTCCGCTGATGCGGCGCTGAAAAGTGTTCAAAGGAATAATGACAACATCGTCTTTGTCCATTCCCATGCCGGACTGGCCTTTTTGTTCAAGCTCGCCGATGATTTGGCAGGAGAAGCCTTTGACGCGTAGCAGTTTGCCCAAAGCATCGTGGTTTTCAAAGAGCTCTTTTTTAACCGTCTGTCCGATGACGCAGACCGCACTTCCGGCCCTAAGCTCAGACTGCTCAAAATTTCTGCCTTCCTGAATCGTCAGATTATTGATGGAAAAATAGTCGTTGGTCGTTCCGATCACGGATGTCGACCAGTTCTTACCGTTTGCCACGACGACTTGAGTGGATGTGCGCGAAGGCGCTACCGCTTTGATACCGGCGATTTGTGTCGCCAAGGCTTCCGCATCCGATTCTTTGAAAGACGGCGCACCGACAGACTGCCCCGGACCCAACCTTTGGCCGGGACGAATCATCAGCGAGTCCGATCCCAATGAGGCAATCTGATCACGCACCTGCTGAGTCGCACCGTTTCCGACGGTGACCATCGTAATCACTGCCGCCACGCCGATCACAATGCCAAGCACGGTCAGAATCGACCGCATCGGATTTCGGAATATTTGTCTGAGCGCAAGAAGAAGAGCGTTGCCTAACATGGTTTGTTCTCCTGATCCGAAGCTACGGTACCGTCCACGAAGTGAACGATACGTTTCGCGTATTTGGCCATGTCAGGCTCATGTGTCACCAATACAACCGTAATGCCTTCTTCATCGTTGAGTTTTTGGAGAAGCTTCATGATTTCAACGCTTCGATGCGAATCCAAACTTCCCGTCGGCTCATCTGCAAGGAGCAGTTTCGGGTGCGTTACGATCGCTCGTGCGATGGCGACACGCTGCTGCTGACCGCCGGAAAGCTCGGCCGGCGTGTGGTCTTTCCACTGCGTCAGGCCGACCTTATCCAAAGCCTCCAGTGCCATTTCATGCCGGACTTTGGCAGGCTCTCCGCGGTAAAGCAGCGGAAGTTCTACGTTTTCTATTGCACTCGTACGCGGCAGCAGATTAAATCCCTGAAACACGAAGCCCAAATATTGACGGCGTAAGAGCGCGCGCTGATCCCGCGTAAAGTGTTCGACGTGGAAACCGTTGAATAAATACTGCCCGCGTGTCGGCGTATCCAAAGCACCGATGATGTTCATCGTCGTCGATTTTCCTGAGCCGCTCGGCCCCATAATCGCAACAAATTCTCCGGCATTGATGCTCAAATCCACATGATGAAGTGCATCGAATGCAGTCGGTCCCGTTCCGTACCGCTTGCCGATGCCGATTAACTGGACAAGCGGCTTATCTCCGGAGCTCATTATTTCGCTCCGCGTCTTTGGTCAACGATGACTTTATCGCCGGCAGAAAGCTTGCCTTCGAGCACTTGGGTCATCTTACCGTCCGTAAAACCCACAACCAGCGGAACCGGCACGGCCTGACCGTCTTTCTCTATGTAAACTTCGGCCTTCTTTTGAGAAGCATTCGGGCTTGTCACAGAGCCGGCGCTCTTGCGCACGCTTCTTCTCATCGGAGGTCCGAAAACATTCATTGTCGGCTCCTTTGAGTCTGAAGAAACAGAAGGCCTGAATCTCAGGGCGGTATTGGGTACAAGCAGGGCGTCTTTTAAGGCAACGGTACGAATCGTTGCGGTCGCCGTCATTCCCGGACGAAGCAGTAAGTCCGGATTTTTAACATCCAAGTAAGTGACGTAAGTCACTACGTTGTCCGTTTTTGTCGATCCGAAAGCGACTTTTTTCAGCTCGGCCGGGAAGTTTCGGTCAGGATAGGCACTTACTGTAAAGCTGGCCTTCTGACCCGGTTTCACCGCTCCGACATCCGCCTCATCAACATTGACCTGCAGTTCGAGATCTTTGAGGTCGGTCGCAAGCTTCAAAAGTTCAACGGCTTGAAGCGAAGCCGCCACTGCATAGCCCGGCTCAACGGAACGGGCTAAAACAACGCCGTCAATCGGAGAAATGATATGTGTCTTGGACAAGTCGCTTTCTGCAGACTTCAGCGCCTGCTCACTATCCATGATTTTTGCTTGAGCACTTTGAACAGAAGCCTGAGCTTTAGCAACCAAAGCCTCCTGAGCATCAATTTCAGTCTTACTCGGACTCTTGCCGCCGGAAAGACGTCTGACTTCCTGCAGACGCGAGAGTTTGGCCTTGGCCTCTTTCAGCGTTGCCTGGGATTCCGCTAATGTGGCCTTAGAAAGATCCAGGCTTGCCTTGGCTCGCTCTACCGAAGCTTTCAGTTTGGTGTCGTCAAGCTCGATCAGTACTTCGCCTTTTTTGACCTGGTCGTTCACGTCGACATTGACCTTACGGACAATACCGGAAAGTTCACTGCCCAGTGATACGGTACGGATCGGATTGATCGTTCCGTTAGCAGAAACTTCAACCGTGAGATTCCCTTTCGTCAGAGGCTGTGTGACGAAACCGACTTGTCCCTGGCTGCCTCTGAAGAAAAAGTAGTAAACGGCAAAGAGGATGCCTAAGAAGACGAGAAGAACGAGCCAAAAGCCGCCTCGTTTGTGGAACGGCTTAACCTTGTCTGCTCCCAGCAGCCCTTCAATATCCGTTTTCTGCGCTTTGGTTGTATTTGTATTATCGGTCATTATTCTTAAACTCCTGAGGAACAGTCCATCCCCCGCCCAACGCGGTATAGAGATCAATGTAGCCTTGGGCGATTTCAGCCTCCGCACTCGCCAAAGATTCCTGAACGGTCAGCAGTGTTCTTTGGGTCGTCAGCACGACCGTAAAGTCTTGAAGACCGGCGCTGTAATTTTGCCGTGCGGCTGTCGCTGCGTTTCGTGCCGATTCCTCGGCAACAACCAATGATTTTTTACGAGTTTCCTGAGACCACACTTTGTTGAGTGCGTCTTCTACATCCTGAACGCCCGCGAGCAGACTCGCTTCATAGTCAATTTTGGCTTGGGCCGCCTGAGCATCGCGCTGCTCAACCTGTGCCATCAGAGACCCGGCGTTGAAGATCGGCAGCGTCAGCGAACCGAAGCCGTTCGAATTATGTGTACCCCATTCACCGAGCTGCCCCATGATAGGACCTGAAAGTCCGAAAGAGCCTCCGATTGAGAGGCTCGGAAACAGGGCCGACTTAGCCTGTGCGTAACGCGCCAGTGCGCTCATCACTTTTGCCTCTGCCATACGCACCGCCGGGCGATTGCGAAGCGTCTCTCCGGGAATGCTGAGCGCAAGGTTTCGCGGCGGCTGAGGAATCGGAGCCGTCGAGGTCGGGTTAACTGCCTCAGGTGTGGTTCCGATAAGACGAGCGATCAAATTACGGTACTGCATGACCTGAGCGCGATACACGGGAATCGAGGCACGCGTCTGCTCAAAAGAAGTGCGCGCCTGATCGACGTCGGTCGATGGCACGAGTCCGGATAAGTAACGCCAATTGGCGATATCCAGTGCTTCCTGCTGGGTTTTGGCGTTTTCCTGAGCCACGTCCAGCCGCTTCTGGGCAAGCCTCATATTGACATAGGCACCGGCCACTTCAGCAGCGATTCGAGTCTGCACTTCTCCCAAACTCGCTTGAGAAGACAGGTAGTCGGAGAACGCCGCTTCAGAAGAAGCAAAACGACCGCCGGCATCGATTGTCCAGCTGACGTTCAGGCCGATAGAAAAGGTATTGGAACCATGGCCGAGAGAATGACTGCGGCTGGCTCGGTAGTTACCGTCCAGTGTCGGGAACAAGCCGGCATTAGCTACGGTCATCGAGGCTTGCGCATAACGAAGATTTTCCTGCGAGGATCGAACATCCGTATTGGCCGCCTGTGAGGCCGCAACCAAGCGAGCGATTTCCGGATCGCTCCAAGTTGACCACCATTCGGAGAGGTCGGCAGCCTTCGATGTTTCGAGGGCGGGACTGCCGCTCCACTGACTGGGAATTACTTTTTTATCCTGTTCGGTTATTTGGAATTGAGGGATGGATACACAGCCGCTCAAGGCCCCAAATAAGAGCGAGAGGACAAGACCGGTACTCTTTCTCATAGGGACTTCTTATATAAATTGTCTCATCCTCAAGTTTCTCAAAAACCCAAAAGTTTTCCCTTTTCAATTATTTAAGGTTTGAAATTAATTGTGTCTTTTGAGAACAAGTGCAACAACTCAAAATAATTTAGCAAGCATTAGTTAGCGAGCTTACGAAGTACCTCCGGAAGCAGGTATTCATTAGTCGCAACCGCTGATAAATCTTTAAGAGGATTGCCGCCTTTGGAGCTCACAAGCCTGGCTCCGCTGCCTTCGATAACCGGCACCAGTGCGGCAACGTCCCAGTAATTCAAATCCGGATCAATCATGATGTCCGCGCCGCCCGTGGCTACCGAGAAATATCCAAAACAGTCGCCCCACGTGCGATAGAGCTTAACTTCATCAATGAGGGACTGCATCTCTTTGCCGCCTTTCTGCTCCGGAGTCGTCCAATGCGATGTCACAACAAGAGTGGCGTCCGCAAGATTCTTTGTTTCTTTGCAGTGCACCTGACGCACTCGGCTGCCCGGCCCGTGCAAAACCGTCCGTTTTCCGTCTCCGATGAGCCAAACGCCGACATGCGGATGCGAAATCACACCGAGCATCGGCTGAAATCCGTTGCCGTCATCGCGCTCTACGGCAATCAGCGTGCCGAAATGGAAAGCATTATGAATAAAAGCACGAGTTCCATCGATCGGATCCAAGATCCAGCGGTAGCGCGGGAAACCGTCCCCGGACGCCTCTTTGATTCCAAACTCCTCTCCGAAGATGCCGTGCGCAGGAAAATGCGCCTCAATCCATTCACGCATCACTTTTTCGGCACCGCGATCGGCAGCTGTAACCGGAGTGTGATCTTTTTTGTCGAAAACTTCTGTCCCAGCCAAAAAACGAGGGAGAATCTCTTCGTTAGCCAGAGAGATTAATTGCTCAATTGCCGGCTCAAAGAGCTTTAATTCCGCCTCTGAGCAGCCGGCGCAGTAGGATTGTTTTTTCTCAGCCATTTCTCAAGTTTCTCCCATCGTTTGATAAAGTCGCCTCTCGGCAAAAATCGGTCATTTGTCAAAATATTCTCGACAAAGACGATTGATTGTTCCACAATCAAAGGATACGTCAATTAATTTCATAAGAAAGGAAAAAGCATCATGCCTATTTTCTCAACCGAAAATCTCAGAACAGTTGCCTTGGTCGGCCATGGCGGTAGCGGAAAAACCACCTTGGCAGAAGGAATTCTTGCCAAAGCAGGCATGATCATTACATGCGGTTCTGTCGAACGCGGCACAACCGTCTGCGACTCCGACCCGCTCGAAAAAGCGGTTCAGCACTCTCTGCGCGCTGCCTGTACGCACTTCGAGGCAGACAACGCAAACGGACAGGAAGTTCGCGTGCACATGATTGATACTCCGGGATACCCCGATTTCGTCGGTCAGGCCTTGGGTGCCCTCGACGCGGTTAAAACCGCCGCTATCGTAGTTGACGCCACTGCCGGCATTCAGCTGATGACGCGCCGCATGATGGATTGGGCCAAAGAGCGCAACCTCAACCGCATGATCATCGTCAACAAGATTGACGCAGAACACTTAGATTTGCCGCGTCTCGTCGAAGAGCTCAGAGAAGCTTTCGGTCAGGAAGTCATGCCGATTAACCTGCCCGCCAACAACGGCGCTCGCGTGATCGACTGCTTCTCCAAAGACGAAGGTGAAGCCGACTTCATGAGCGTGCCCGAAGTCCATCGTGCCTTTATCGAACAGGTTGTGGAAGTCGACGATGCCGCTATGGAAAAATACCTTGAAGAAGGCGAAGCCGATCCGAGCACGCTGCACGCCCCGCTGACACAGGCGCTTCGTGAAGGACACATCATCCCGATCTGCTTTGTCTCCGGCAAGACCGGCGCCGGTGTTGATGATCTCATCAACGTGATGGTTCGTCACCTCCCGAATCCTTCTGAAGCTAATGCTCCGCTCTTCACAGATGAAAACGGAAACGACGTCGAACTGAAGTCCGATCCTGACCTTCCTCTTGTTGCCCATGTCTTCAAGGTGGTTAATGACCCGTATGTCGGCAAGGTCGGTGTGTTCCGTATTCACCAGGGTACCCTGCGCCGTGACGATCAGCTGTTCGTCAACGACAACAAGAAGCCGATCAAAGTTTCTCACCCGATGATTCTTCAGGGTAAAGAAACCACGGAAGTTCGCGAACTGGTGCCGGGCGACATCGGTGTTATCGCCAAAGTCGACGAACTCGTGTTTGACAGCGTGATCCATGCTTCTCACGAGCACGACAACATCAAGATGAAACCGCTGAGCTTCCCGAAACCCATGTTCGGCTTAGCGATTTCTCCGGCTCGCCGCGGTGATGAAGGCCGTCTCTCCGACATCCTGCATAAGCTCCTGTCCGAAGATCCGACACTCGAACTTGAACACGACACCACCTTGAATGAAACGGTTCTTCGCGGTCTGAGCGCTCAGCACTTAAGAAGCGTTCTCGAAAGAATGGCTGCGCAGTTCAAGCTTGAAGTCAACACTCGTACACCTCGCATCCCGTACCGTGAAACCATTGCTCAGGGTGCTGAAGGTCACGCTCGCCACAAGAAGCAGACAGGCGGCGCCGGCCAGTTCGGTGAAGTCTATCTTCGCATTGAACCGCGTGAACGCGGAGCCGGTTTCGAATTCGTTGATGAAGTCAAAGGCGGCGCAATTCCGTACAACTTCATCCCGGCTGTAGAAAAAGGTGTCCGTGACGCTTTGGATACAGGCTATGTTGCCGGTTACCCGATCCACGACGTTCGCGTTGTCGTCTATGACGGTAAGAGCCATCCGGTGGACTCCAAGGAAGTTGCTTTCGTCTCTGCCGGCAGAAAAGCCATGCTTGACGCCCTGTCCAAAGCTAAACCGACGATCCTTGAACCGATCGTTGACGTTGAGATCGTTGCTCCGGACAGCGCCATGGGCGACATCACGGGCGACCTCGCCAGCCGCAGAGGCCAGGTAACCGGTACCGCCAACATGGCCGGCGGCATGATGATCATCTCCGGCACGGTGCCTCTGTCCGAGCTCGACGGATATGCCGCCCGCCTGAACGCCATCACTCAGGGTGCCGGCAGCTACTCTATGGAACTGGCCGGATACGCTCCTGTTCCAATGCAGCGCCAGGTTGAGTTGGCCTCTAACTACCACAGAAAGGATGAAGACGAATAATCTCGTCTGACTGAATAAGTCTTTTCGGCCCGCGTTTTGCGGGCCTTTTCTTATTTCCGCGGCGCCGTCCTCAATCTCTTCTCAAGGTTAGTGAGGAAGAAAACCCGCCGCTCTATAATTGTCTAGCTTATGCAGCACGGCCAGTGACTTGGCGAAAGCCTCCTTCCTTGCCGTGTTTTTTAAATTTTTTAGCTTTTATTATTTAAGCGAAATGCCTATCTACTCTTACAAGTGCTCTAACTGCGGCTACACAAAAGATGTTCTGCAGAAATACTCCGACGCTCCTATTACCCATTGTCCGAAATGCAACATGGAAACGATGGTTAAACAGCTTTCGGCACCCGGCTTCGAGCTCAAGGGAAAAGGTTGGTATGCTACAGACTTTAAGGGCGGATCTTCTGCCGCCCTGCCTGCCTCCCACTGCAATGAAAATTGCCCTGCTAAAAAAGATAAGTGATTTGCCTTACTCCCGAATCCGAAAGACATACAACTGAATTGTCATTTTGGGTACCCATTGTTTAGAATGAACGGGAATTTATTGATAGAGCACGAAAAGTGCTCGCTTTTGCGGAGTTTTTAATGCGTACTGAATATGCAGGTTTGATTGACGAGAAATTCCTCGGTCAAACTGTCACCCTCTACGGCTGGGCCCATCGCCGCCGCGACCACGGCGGTGTTATTTTCATCGATTTGCGCGATCGTGAAGGCCTGGTCCAAATCGTCTGCGACCCGGATCGTCCCGACGTCTTCGAAACTGCCGATAAAGTCCGTAACGAATTCGTTGTGGAGGTTAAAGGCCTGGTTCGTGCTCGTCCGGAAGGCACTCGCAACGAAAACCTCATCTCCGGCGGCATTGAAGTGCTGGCTCAGGAACTCAAGATCCTGAATCCTTCCGCACCTCCTCCCTTCCTGCTTGATGACGAAAACCTCTCCGAAACCACACGTCTGACTTATCGTGTGCTCGACCTTCGTCGTCTGCCGATGCAGCGCAACATGAAGCTCCGCTACAAAGCTGCAATGGCTTTCCGCCGTTTCCTTGATAAGCACGGCTTCATCGACATCGAAACTCCGATGCTCACCAAGAGCACCCCGGAAGGCGCCCGCGACTATCTGGTTCCCTCTCGTATTCACGACGGCCACTTCTACGCTCTGCCGCAGTCCCCCCAGCTCTTCAAACAGATGCTGATGTGCGCAGGCTTTGACCGCTACTACCAGATCGTTAAGTGCTTCCGTGACGAAGACCTCCGTGCCGATCGTCAGCCTGAATTCACCCAGGTGGATATTGAAACCAGCTTCTTGAACGAAGTTGAAATCCGCGCCTTGATGGAAGAGCTGATCCGCACTGTCTTCAAAGAAGCCATTAACGTCGATCTGCCCAATCCGTTCCCCATCATGCTGTGGACGGATGCTATGAACAACTACGGCTCCGACAAACCTGACCTTCGCGTCAAGCTCAAACTCACAGATCTTACCGATCTGATGGGCAACGTTGACTTTAAGGTCTTCAGATCCGCTACCGAACTCAACGACGGCCGCGTCATGGCCCTCCGTGTTCCGCACGGTGCCTCCATGCCGCGCAGCGAAATCGACGGCTACACCGACTTCGTCAAGATCTACGGTGCCAAAGGTTTGGCCTACATCAAAGTTAACGACGTCAAGGCCGGCAGGGAAGGCCTCCAGAGCCCGATCGTTAAGAACCTTTCCGACGATGTCCTCAAGGCCATCATCGAACGAACCGGTGCACAGGACGGAGATGTCATTTTCTTCGGTGCCGACCGTAAGAAGATCGTTTTCGACTCCCTCGGCGCTCTGCGTTTGAAAGTCGGTCACTCCGAATTCGGAAAGTCCCACGGCCTGTTTGAAGAAGGCTGGAGACCTCTGTGGGTTATCGACTTCCCGATGTTCGAGTACGACGAGGAAGAAGAACGCTGGGTTGCCTGCCACCACCCGTTCACAAGCCCGAAAGACGGCGACGAAGACAAACTCGTTACCGATCCGGAAAACTGCTTCGCCAAAGCTTACGACATGGTTCTCAATGGCTGGGAAATCGGCGGCGGCTCCATTCGTATTCACAAGGCTGATGTTCAGAGCAAGGTTTTCAACGCACTTAAGATCGGTCCGGAAGAAGCCCGCGCCAAGTTCGGCTTCCTGCTTGACGTTCTCCAGTACGGTGCACCTCCCCATGGCGGCTTAGCATTCGGTCTTGACCGTATCGTCACCATGATGTGCGGTGCTGATTCCATCCGTGACGTGATCGCCTTCCCGAAGACACAGCGTGCACAGTGCTTGCTGACGCAGGCTCCTTCTCCTGTTGATGAAAAACAATTGAGAGAGCTCCACATCCGTCTGCGCAACGAGCACAAGAAGGAATAATTTGAATCTCTTTTGATTCACGGCCCTCCGACGGAGGGCCGTTTTCATTTGTGTGGTATTCGTATATTCGTCTTAGCGAGTCGGCAAGATCGCCGAGCCTCGCTTCAGCCAAATCGCCGCACAGGCCAGCACACAAACACCGATAAGTGCACAGGCGACATACGGAACCGCGGCGAAACCGAACTCAGCAGACACTCGGCTGCCGATAAAGGCTCCGCCGCCAATACCGATATTGAAAATGCCGGAAAACATCGATGTCGCCACGTCGGCAGCATCTCGGGCCGTATCCAAGAGCAGAGTCTGAAACGCCATCGAGATCGCCGTCATCGAAGCGCCCCAGAAAGTTCCGAGTATGACCAGAGCACCGAAATGCGAAGAGGTAACCGTCAGCAGTCCGACACAGACCGTCATGATCAGCATCGGGATCACCAGAGTGCCTGAGCGGTGCTTATCCACCGTCCTGGAACTAATCACGGTTCCGATAATGCCGGCAATACCGAAAATAAACAGGAACCAGACTGTGGCATTCTCAGACAAGTGTCCGACATTCATCAGAATCGGCGTGATGTAGGAGTACACCGTGAACTGGCCCAAAATCACGACCATGGTCAGAAGGTAAAGCTGTACAAGCGCCGGGCGCTTAAACAAGGACGGCAGGCTCTTTAAAGAACCGGCCCGGTTGCTGGTACAGACAGGCAGCGAGAAAAAGATAATAACCCAAACCAATACGGCAGCCATACCCACAATGAAGAAGGATCCCTGCCAGCCGACCTGCTGTCCGAGATGAGTTCCGATCGGAACGCCAAGCACCGTTGCGACAATCGAGCCGCCCATCACGGCCGCTAAACCAAATGCCTGCTTCCCGAACGGCGCTACTCTGGCCGCCAGAGGCGTCATGATGGACCAAAAGATGGAATGCGTTACCGCGACACAGATCCGCGCGCCCATGAGTTTTTCAAACGTATCGGCCCACAAAACCACGAAATGGCTCAGTGCAAAAATCACGATGAGCCAAAGAAGCAGCCGTCGCCGCTCCAGCTTCGCGGTCAATATCGTCAGCGGGAGCGACAACAGAGATACGACCCAGGCGTAAACCGTAATAATGAGGCCGGTCTTTGAGACAGACTCATGAATCGATTCTGCAATGTTCGGCAATAAGCCGACGGGTAAAAATTCAGAAGTGTTGAAAACGAAAGCGGCAAAGGCCAGTCCGATCGTCGGAATCCAGGCCTTAAATCCGAACTTGTGCTGCTGAGGAGGATGCATCTAGAAAAAACTTTTAGAAATCTCGCTGATCCGCGTCCCTCTGGACCCAGGGATCAATACTTAAAACGTAACGCAGAACTTTATCATCCTTGTCGTCAAAATCGACCCATAAGGCCATCGGGAATCCGGATTCATCGAGGTAGCGATACATATAGGTGTGTTCGCCTAAATTCTTGTAGTGCCACTGTTCGCAGGGCTTTCCGAACATCGTGTAGATATCCTGGCTGTCCTGAACTTTAGGCTTGATCTGGTTGAAGTATTTTTGCTGCAGAAGCTGATCCTTAAAGATCAATTTGCCTTCCGGGTTAAAGATCATCACGTAGGAAGCCTGGCCCATCGGCTGCATGGAATAAACGATTCGAATCGATCCGTCGGGGAGCCGTGTCGTAGAGTCGGGGACACCGAGCTCTTTAACAGTGTAGTCGTACGTGTCATTGAGCTTGATCATGTCGGGATGAGCACAAGCCGACAAAAAGAGCGCTGCGCAGCAAACTAAAATCAGTTTATAAATCTTTGTCATTTTCTTCTCCGGCCTGAGCTTTTTGCTCGGGATATTGGGAATGCAGATTGCGGATCAAGTCCAAATAGGCCTTGCGAAAAGAAGCTTCGGAGCATCCCATAAGAACAGCGTCATCGATAGCGTCCTGAAGGTACCCTTTGATTTCTTCAAGATTTTCGGCCATCACCTTATTCTTTTCCGTACATGCAATGGGAGAGCCTTCCGGAGTGCACCACTTAGGCGCCGGCGCCTCAGCCTTCCTCATGGCCCTTCTCCTGCTGTCCGTAGGTCTTAAACTGCTCTTTCACTCGCGCCATCTCTTCTTTATCAATCAGAGGGCAGCCGCCGATCTGCTTAAGATTCATCCACATCCGAGCAAGCGATTCAATTTCCAAAGCAACGGCGTAAGCCTGCTTCAAGTTACGGCCCCCTGCCACGCTGCCGTGATGCGAAAGGAGGCACCCCAAGCGATCCTTGCCCAGCGTATCGCGGCAGCCCTCCGCTAACGCTACGGAACCGAACGTAGCATAGGGTGCGCAGGGAATCGTATCGCCTCCGGCGGCCGCAACCATGTAATGGAACGGAGGAATTGCCTCGTCCAAACAGGAAAGCATGGTTGCGTACGGAGAGTGCGTGTGCACAACGGCGTTGATATCGGGACGGGCCTGATAAAGAAAAGCATGGAGGTTCCACTCCGATGAAGGCTGGCGGCTTCCTACCGCCTTATAGCAACCGTTGTCCGTAAATAAAATCCGCACCAAATCTTCCGGTTCGGTTTCGTCATAGGGAAGACCCGTCGGCGTAATCAAAAAACCTTTGCTTTCCGGAGAATCAAACCGTACAGAGAGGTTTCCGCTGCTGTTGACATTAAGACCTGCTCGACTCAGTTTTAAGGCGTAGTCGATGATTTCCTCTCTCGCCTTTTCTTCCTTATCTTCAAACATGACTGTTCACCCTTAAATCTTTCAAGTCTTCCGGCACAAAGACGCCGCGATCCGTAATGAATCCGGTAATCAAGCGTGCCGGTGTGACGTCAAAGCCGGGATTCACGGTTGCGATGCCGGGATCAGTGATACAGACCTCCGTCTCATGCCCGTGTTTATCAATGCCTCGCACCCAGCGTATTTCATCTCCGGAACGGTTTTCAATCGGAATATCTCCTCCGCTCTTTGCCGTCCAGTCGAACGTCGATATCGGCGCTGCAACATAAAAAGGAATTTGATTATCTGCCGCTGCCAACGCTTTTAAGTATGTTCCGATCTTATTTGCCGTATCTCCGTTTGCCGCAATGCGGTCGGCTCCGACAATCACCAGATCGATTCCGCCTTCCCTCATGAGCTCGCCGCCTGCATTATCTGCAATCAAACAAACGGGGACCCCTGCAGCTTTCAGCTCCCAGGCGGTCAGCGTCCCCTGAAGTCGGGGACGCGTTTCATCGGCAAAAACCGTCAGCGGAATTCCGGCCTCAAATGCCGTATAAATCCCGGCCGTTGCGGTTCCGAGTTCCACCGTCGCAAGCTTTCCGGCGTTGCAGTGCGTGAGGATGTTAAGCGGCCTGCCGAGCTTTAAATAAAGCGCCTCAATAATTGTTTGAGCGTGTTTCGCAAGACGAATACTCATCGATCGCTCTTGCTCACAGATCTCGGCGGCTAAGTGCCAAGCCGCTTTTCGTCTGCGGTCGGGCTCCATTCCTTTCAGCCGCTTGAGCATAAAGTCGACGGCCCAGTTCAAATTGACGGCGGTCGGCCTCGCACTCTTTAAAAGGTTCGCGGCTTCAATCAAAAATCCTGTCTCGGTGCTTTCATCTGCGGCCAAAGCCATTCCGGCTGCACCCGTCACGCCGATCAAAGGGGCTCCGCGAACCGTCATGTCGCGGATCGCCTCAGCCGCCTCTTGTGCATTTTTAAGATCAACGTACTCCACACGGTGGGGCAAAAGTCTCTGATCCAACACCGCCACGCGCCGCTCGGCTTCGTCAATAAAAACAGTGTACGGGGAATTAGATTCGACGCTCACACACTCTCCTTCTCAAGCGTACTTTGAGCTTCTAATCTTATTCGGATGCGAAAAAATCTGCAGGCGCCTTTGGCATTTTTGAGACATGCTTCACTACAGACTTACCCGCCTGATTTAGACTTTAACTTCCGTCAGGCTTTTGGATCGGCCAATACCATGGACTTCAATCACTATCTGCATACGCTGTTCAACCCGCGTTCCGTCGCCATCGTCGGAGCAAGCGCAAGAAGCGGAAGCTTCGGCACGCTTATTTGGAAAATTGCCAAAAGCGCTTCACCTCGGACAAAACTCTTTCCCGTAAATCCGAAATACAAAACGATCGGCCGTGAAACTTCTTATGCGGCTCTTACGGATATAAAAGAAGATGTAGATTTAGCCGTCCTCGTCTGCCCTCCGTCCGTTTATCCGAAAGCCTTGGAGAGCTGTCTTAAAAAAGGCGTTAGAAACATTCTCCTGTGCGGGGGATTTCCGAAGTCCGATCTGACTGAAACGATCATTGAAGCCATCAACAAGACTGCAGCAGCAGGGATCCGTATCGTCGGCCCTCAGTCTTTAGGGCTTATGACGCCCTCGGAAGGTCTGAATCTAAGCTACCTTCCCGCCCTGCCTCCGGCCGGAGAAGTCGGGCTCGTCAGCCAGTCCCCTGGCCTCTCCTGCACGATTATTGATTACGTCACTAATGCGCAGTGCGGTTTTTCCCACGTCATCGACCCCGGCTTTGAACAAGTCCTTACAGTGGCTGACTATGTGGACATGCTGGCCTTTGATCGCAAAACACGCTGTATCGTTCTTTATCTCGAGTCTTTCCAGCAGCCGAGAAAACTGCTCTCCGCCATTCGCTTAGCAGCAGCCAATAAGCCGGTTATCTTATTAAAAGGCGGACAGACGCCGGGATCCGCAGACATTGTCATTAACAACAGCGGAGCTCGAGAAGATGAAGACGGCGTCATGGAAAGGGCTCTGGTGCGGGCCGGTGCGCTTCTTGTAACTTCGCTCAAAGAACTGAACTATGCGGTCCAGGCCTTTGCTATGCACAGAGAACTAACTTCGGGAGAACTGTACGGACTCGTTAACAGCAAAGGACTGGACTCTCTGCTGGCCGATCATGCGTACAACAACCACCTGCGGTTAGCAACGCCCGACAGCACAGTGGCCAAAGAACTCCGAGACAAATACAAAATTACTTTTCCTTATGCCAATCCGGTGAACATGGGATTGGATATGGACGCCGCGACCATCGCGGATTTAACCGACTACCTCCTCAATCGCCCGGAGTGCTCAGGTATTGTGCTGAGCGTGGTAACCAACCCTTCGCTGGACGCTTTGGATTTAGCCAAAAAACTGGTGCCTATTCTTAAGAAATCTCAAAAGCCTGCTGTCACGGTTTGGATCGGAACGGAACCCGACTTCCCGGCCATAAAACATCTCCGCAAAAACGGCATCGTAGCAATGAATGACATGAAAGGAGCATGCCGGGCAATTCGACTGATGGAGCAGTTCCGTAAATTTAAGAGTGATGGCGTACCGGGAAGCTATTCCGTCATTCCCTCCGATCCGGCATTCTTTGCGGGCGCCCGCAAAGTCATCCAGACAGCGCGCCGAGAGGGACGCCATCTCCTCTATGAAGAAGAGAGCAAACGTCTCCTGGCAGGCATCGGCTTTGAAACCACGGCCGGAATTTATGCCGGCTCGCTCGGTGAGGCTATTGAAGCGGCACGGGCCCTCGGGTATCCCGTCGCCATGAAGCTGCGCATGGACGGCGTTCTTTCAAAGAGCGATGCCAAGGGCGTGATTCTGGGAATCCGCAATGAACGCGAACTTAAAGGCGCTTGGAAAAATATGTCGGAGCGAGCCGTTCATCTCGGTCAACCAGAAGAAGGTTTCGGCGTATTCCTTCAAAAAACACTGGATACGGACAACCGCCGCGAACTGCGCATCGGCATGAAACTGACGCGTCATTTCGGCCCCATCGTTTATTTGGGTATCGGCGGCCTCTACGGAAAGATTTTTAAAGACACCGTCTTTAACTTTGCACCGCTTTCGCTCAAAGAAGCGCAGGACATGATCTCCTCTGAACCTTTTAAAACATTCTTAGGCGATTTCCAGGGACTTGCGTCCTGCGACCCTGAACCCATTGTGACCGCATTGATTCGTCTGTCACAGCTTGCCGTAGAAATTCCTGCCGTCCGATCCATCGATATCGATCCGCTTCTTTGCGGAAAAGGTCATGCCATCGTTTTAGATGCGCATTGCGTCATAGGATCCGATACGCTGACAGCCGACGAAAATGCTTCGCACTTAATCTTCCCGTACCGCCCGAGTTTTGAGAAGAACGTCCGCGGAAAATACGGTATGGTCAAGATTAAAAATGCCGCGCCGGAAGATAAAGAAAATTCCTTGAAATACCTTGGAAGCCTCTCCGATCAATCCCGCAGACTGCGCTTCCATAGTCTGACGAGTTCGCTGGAGTCGATTGCCGTTTCGGCAGTCTCATCCGATCCGGATCGTTCCTTCTCTATTTTTGCCGTGGATCCGAACTCCGACTCCGGCGATATTATTGCCGAAGCCCGCCTGTCTCAGCTACCCAACCGCACTTCCGCAGAGTTTGGAATTTCGGTCAGAGACGATTGGCAGGGCCGCGGACTTGCAACGCTGCTGATGGACGAAATTGAAGCTGAGGCTCGCCGCAGAGGATTGGAGAAAGTCGTGGGCTATGTGCTCAAAGACAACGAGAACATGCACGGCATGATGACCAAGCGCGGCTATGTCCGTACGACGGACGAGGACGACCCGAATATCGATCTCTTTACTCTGGATAATGTGAAAGTCTCGAATTAGTGAAAATAAATCTCGGCCCTTGCTTAGAAGCGCCAAAATAAGCGGAACTTTGAAGGAAACAAAATGCCTATTGTTACAACGATTGAAGGCAGGATTGCCCAAGTCGCAATCGACCGCCCTGAAAAACGAAACACTCTCAGCTCAGAACTCTGCAAGGATTTGGCCAGAGAGTTCCTTGAACTCAACGACGACACACGTGTACGCAGCATCGTTTTGTGCGGACACAACAATGTTTTCTGCGCAGGCTTAGATATTGAAGAGCAGTTGGCGGAAAACACACCGATTTTTAATGAATTTCAGAAAGTCATCGATGCGCTCGATGCACTTTCTAAACCGGTTGTCGCAGCCGTGAGCGGTCCCGCTGTCAGTCAGGGCGCCGCAATGCTTTATCACTGCGATCTCGTCTTTGCCGGTGAATACGCCCTTTTCTCAATGCCGGGTTTGGCGTTGGGACAGACGCCCCGTTACGGCGTAAGCCTATTGGCCGTAAAGAGCGGCGGCTACAAACTTGCCGCTCAGAAACTACTTCTTTCCGAACCGATTTCTGCTGCCGAAGCTGTCGCTATGGGGCTCGTCAACCATATCGTTGAAGACGACAAAGTCATGACCGTCGCCGGCGCCGCCGCGCTGCGTCTGGCTTCCTTACCGCCCGAAGCTATGGCTGCCACAAAGAGACTGCTTAAAGCCGCCTATATGTCCGGCTTATCAGAACAGCGCAAGCTTGAAGAAGAAGCGGCCTCCCATTTAGAAGGAAGCGCCGAAAGCAAGGAAGCTTTCAGCGCTTTCATGGAAAAACGTCAGCCGAAGTTTGCTGAATAGTTTTCTATTCTGTTTTTTCGGGCGCAGGATTGTCCGCTCTGTAGACGGGCTGAGGGCGCCCGTCTTTATTTAAGGCCACAAAGACCAGCTGAGCCTCCGTCACTTTGACGATACGGTGGTTGTCTTTGTGCAGCCTTTCCGCAAAAACAGTGACGTCTACTGTGATGGAAGTCGTACCGACTTTAAGTACCGTTGCGTAGAAAGAGACCACGTCTCCGACCCAGACAGGCTCCTTGAATGTGAAGCTTGTCACGGCAACCGTAGCAGTTCGACTGTTTGCGACACGCGAAGCGATGGAGGAGCCCGCCAAGTCAACCTGACTCATAATCCAGCCGCCGAAAACGTCTCCGTACTGATTGGTATCCGGAGGCATAGCCATCACGCGTAAGGCGGGCTGCTGATCCGGCAGCTTTTCTACTAAGTTTTTCATTTTCTTTTTCTCTTCAAAGTTTCAAGACTCAAAAATTCTAATTCGTTTAGTCCTCGATTTATTTGCGACGTATGGTGTTTTGTATCTTATTCGCCTCACCTCGCTGCAGAAGAATAATCGAACTTCTAAATCAACTTCTGAGCAGCAAGGTTTAGTGTGCATTTCGCTAAAATGGGAAATCGAATTTAACTTGTAAATGCAGTATTTCCTGCACCTCTGTTAAGTTGAGGTGCCGGCCGAAAAGGACATTAACTAGATGATTAGGATCGAGAACGTCAGTAAATGGTACGGAGATTTCCAGGTTCTTAAAAACTGTTCCACCTCCGTTAAAAAAGGCGAAGTGGTCGTCATCTGCGGTCCCTCGGGCTCCGGTAAGTCCACACTTATCAAAACCGTCAACGGCTTAGAAGATTTTCAAGAAGGCACCATCTACGTGAACAACATCAATATCGGAGATCCTCACACGAACCTTCCGAAACTCAGAGCGCACGTAGGCATGGTTTTTCAGCACTTCGAGCTCTTCCCGCATCTCACCATTAGGGACAATCTGACGCTTGCCCAGATGAAGGTCCTCAAGCGTTCTCGCGATCAGGCAAACAAGAGAGGTATGGAACTCTTGGATCGTGTCGGTCTTATCATGCATGCCGATAAATTTCCTCCTCAGCTTTCCGGCGGTCAGCAGCAGCGTGTGGCCATCGCCCGCGCTCTTGCAATGGATCCGATCTGCATGCTCTTTGACGAACCGACTTCTGCGCTTGACCCGGAAATGATCAATGAAGTGCTCGATGTCATGATCAATCTGGCCAAGGACGGTATGACCATGATGGTCGTTACCCATGAGATGGGCTTTGCCCGAAAAGTGGCCGACCGCGTCGTATTCATGGATGCCGGAGAAATCGTGGAAGAAGCTCCTAAGGAAGAGTTTTTCTCCACACCGCGCAGCGAAAGAGCTCAGCGCTTCCTCGCAAAAATTCTCCAGCACTAACCGCCTTCTTTTTGTTGCCGACCGTAAGACGACAGGCAGATTCAAACTCCTGTCTCTATAATGTTTTGCACGAAAACCGCAGGCTTCTTGTATCTCGAAAACTACTCAATTTTCCGTCCTGCGTGACTACTGATAAATGATTAAAAGAGGAAGCGGATCGCTTTCTCTTCGGAGAGAGGAATGAAACCTGAGATTTCTGAAAAGGGAATTTTGAACTTAGGACGTCACGTCCTTCTTGAAGAAGCAAAAGAACTCGAAGCCATCGCAGGAAGACTCGATGAGACTTTTGTAAAAGCCGTCACTCTGATTCTGAACTGCAAAGGACGTGTTGTTGTCAGCGGCGTCGGCAAAAGCGGCCACATTGCACGCAAGATTGCTGCCACACTTGCTTCAACCGGATCCCCTGCTTTCTTCGTCCATGCCGCAGAAGCCGCACACGGCGATCTAGGCATGATCACCAAAGACGATGTCGTCATTGCCATTTCCTACTCCGGCACCACCTCTGAGCTGCTGACTATCATCCCGACGGTCATCCGCGAAGGTGCACCGGTGATTTCCATTACGGGCTCCGATGACAACACGCTGGCAAAGGAAGCAACCGTCAATCTCAACGTACATGTTTCACGAGAAGCTTGCCCTCTGAATTTAGCCCCTACATCTTCCACGACTGCAACGCTTGCTATGGGCGATGCTCTGGCCGTTGCCTGTTTAGACGCTAAAGGATTCGGACCGGAAGACTTTGCGCGCTCCCATCCGGGCGGCGCGCTCGGACGACGTCTTCTTACCCATGTCAGGGATGTCATGCGCAGCGGAGAGGCCACACCGGTCGTTCGAATTGATGCGTCAGTGATGGACGCAGTAAAAGAAATTACGAAGAAAAAGATCGGTATGACCGCCATCGTGGACGAAACGGATAAAGTCAAAGGTATCTTTACCGAAGGCGATTTAAGACGCTTGATCGAGCGTGTCGGTGACATCCGTCCGCTGAAAATCCGCGATGTGATGACGCCCAATCCCACAACGATACAGCCTCAGGCATTGGCTGCTGAAGCCGCTAAAATTCTCAACAGCACTTTAAGGAACCAGCTGCTGGTTGTCGACGACAGCGATCGGCTGATCGGTGCGCTCCACATCCACGACCTTATGACCGCAAAGGTAATCTGATGAAAGCAGAAGCGATTGCTAAAAAAATTAAGCTTGTTTGTCTGGATGTCGACGGCGTGCTGACGGACGGCTCCATCATCATTTCCGGGCAAGGCGAGCTCTTCAAGCAGTTCTACGTCAGAGACGGTCTCGGAATTAAGTTCCTACAGGACTGCGGAATTCAGGTTGCCATCTGCACCGGCAGACAGTCCGACATCGTCATTGAACGCGCAAAGGAACTCGGTATCACGCTTTTAATGCAAGGACAAAAGGATAAACGCGAAGGTTTAGCCGAAATCTGCTGCAAGGCAGGTGTCTCTCCGGAAGAAACCGCTTATATGGGCGACGACATTCCCGATTTGTGCCTCTTCCCGCTGGTTGCCCTCTCCTGCGCCCCGTCGGACGCTTCTGTTGTGGCTCTGAAAAAAGCTCGCTGGGTCTCACGCTTCCCCGGCGGACACGGTGCCGTCCGCGAACTTGCAGAATTCATTCTGAAGTCGCAAGGACGTTTTGAAGAAGCCGTCATGAAACGTTTTAACACTGAGCTCTAAGCTATGCGCGACCGACTGACCTCTCTGATCGCTATTGCTCTCTTGGTGACGCTTTGCGCCATGAGCTATTGGTATTCCGTCAAAGCAGAACTCGAGAACGTGACGCACCTTTCCGATCTGAACTCACCGGACTTCATTGCGAGAGACATCACAATCACTCAGTTTGACGATGACGGAATCGCAAAAGCAAAGGTCTTCGCCAAAGAAGTCGAGCATTACTCGGACGGACACGCCAATGCGAAGTTCCCTGAATATGCATCGCTCAACCCGAATGAGGCCCAAATCACTGCGAAATCCGACCGAGCCACAATGGTGGACGGAGGTGCCGTAATTCATTTCTACGACAATGTGGACATTCGTCAGGCGGCCACTAAAGACGCCCCGGCAAGTCGCCTTCTGACCTCTCAGCTCGATGCCTATCCGGACACGGACACTTATAAATCCGATAAACCCGTCGCGCTCACTCGCGGAGAAGACACTTCTCACGGTGTTGGAATGGATTACGACAATGTCGACCGAACCTTCAAACTTCGTTCCAGAGTTCAGACTGTCATCCAGCCCAAAACTGTGAAAGAGGTTGAGCGCAAGCAGCCTTAACCTCCTCTGACAACGGCCGCGTTCCGACTTTCTAAAGCTCGTTTCGCGGCTGTTTTGTTCTCGGCTTTCGCTTGACCGCGCGAGTAAGATAGAATGTCCTAACTGCTTAAACTTCCGTCACTGATTACACAAAAATGAAGCTTCTGCCGATCTGGTTCTTTTGCGCACTCGGGCTGCTTTCCTTCGGTACGGCACACGCTGAAACAGCCGATTCCGAACAGCCAATCCAAATCTTTTCCGATAAATTTGACGGCGACGATGTCAAGCAAGTCGCAATTTATACGGGGGACGTTGCAGTTCATCAAGGAACCTTAGAGATTCACGGCAACAAACTCGTGCTTACCGTAGATCCGCAGGGTTACCGTCATGCCGTTATGACGCCTCTGAAAGGAAAGTTGGTTACTTTCAAACAGCGCCGCGATCAAAAGACACCCGGCGTTGAAGAATGGATGCACGGCAAGGGCGACGAGCTCACTTATGACGAAAAACGCAATGTGCTGATTCTGACGCATCGCGCCGAAGTCGCACGCAGCGAAAATGGTGTCCTCAAAGACGAAAGCAAGGGCGACAAGATTACTTATAACCTGACGAATTCAACGGCGATTATTGACGGAAACAAAGCTAAAGGACCTTCAGGCCGCGTCTCTACCGTCATTGCACCTCGCGACTCCAACGTGGACGCAGGCAAGCCGCTCGAACTTCAAGGAAGCAGGAGAGTCTCTCCATGACAGACGGAGTAAACCTGCAGAAACATCAAATCAACGTACTTGAGGTCAAAAACCTTAAGAAAATTTACGGCCCGAGGACCGTGGTCAAAGATGTTTCTTTATCTATTAAAAGCGGTGAAGTCGTCGGTCTCTTAGGACCAAACGGAGCCGGAAAGACCACGACGTTCTATATGATCGTGGGACTTGTGGCGGCCAACGGAGGGCAGATTCTCCTAAACGGCGAGTCGATCCAGCACCTTCCCATCTACAAGCGCGCCCGCATCGGTATTACCTACCTTCCTCAGGAAAACAGCGTTTTTAGGACGCTGACCGTTGAAGAAAATATTCAAGCCATTCTTGAACTGCAGACCAATGAAGACGGCAGTCCGTTTACCAAAAAGCAAATCAAAGAAGAACTTGAAAAACTTTTAAACGAACTCCAAATTACCGGTATTCGCAAGAACTTGGCGCCGACGGTTTCCGGCGGGGAACGCCGTCGCACTGAAATCGCCCGCGCCCTGGCCGCTCGTCCTCGTTTTATTTTGCTCGACGAACCGTTTGCCGGTGTCGACCCGATTGCTGTGATTGAAATTCAGCGCATCGTGCATTTCCTGAAGGAAAGAGGCATCGGTGTTTTGATCACCGACCACAATGTTCGCGAAACCTTGGGTATTTGCGACCACGCTTATATCATCAGTAACGGCAGCGTCCTTGCCCAGGGCAAGCCGGAAGCCATCGTTGAAAATCCTCAGGTCCGCAACGCTTATTTAGGCGATAACTTCACAATGTAGGAGCTGCGTCATGGCGGCATCGCTAAATCTGGTCCCGAGCCAGCACCTCACGCTTACACCGCAGATGCGGCAAACGCTCCAGGTGCTCCAGCTCTCCACCTTGGAACTGTCACAGAAGATCAGCGATGCCCTTGAGGACAATCCTCTTCTCGAGATTTGCGAATCCTCCGAGGAAACTTTTGAAAACAACGCCTCTGAAGGCGACCAGGAACTTTATTGGAATGCCGAAGGAGATGACCCGGAAGAATGGGAAACTCCGGCAGAAAAAACACTTTCCAGCCACCTCCTTGAACAGGCCGGCTGCTTGCCGCTCTCTGAAAAAGATTCCGGACTTTTACGCTGGCTCATCGGCTGCCTCGACAATGACGGATTCCTTCCCGAAAGCTTAGAGGAAATCGCTCAAAGCGCACCTTTCCAAGAAGAAGCAGACCCCGAGGATTGGCGCATTGCCCTCTCCCTCCTGCAAAGCTTCGATCCTCCCGGCATCGGGGCAAAAGATGTCAGCGACTCTTTACTGCTGCAGCTGAAACATTTGCTCAATCGCAAACTCCTTGCCCCCGAGCTTGCAAAACTGACTGAAGAAACGCTTCGGGATCATTTAACGCTTGTCGCAAAGCATCGCTATGACGAGTTAAAGAATAAACTCGGCTGCTCCTCTGAAGAAATCAAATCTGTCCTTGAAGTGATCGGTCGGCTAACACCCAGGCCTGCTGCAGAGTTTTCTGCCGACAAAATAAACTTCGTCATTCCTGAAGTTGCTGTCACGAAGATTCAGGGACGCTGGACCGTACGGCTGATCAGCCGCTCAGGATCAAAAATTCGCCTGAATGATAGCTACGCCCAAGCCGTTGTCCAAAGCAAAGACAAAGAGACGATGCAGCTTTGGAAAGGACGGCTGACAGAGGCCCGCGAGCTTCTGCACAGTATCGAGCAGCGGGAGAAGACACTGCTGAAAGTGGCTCGGGCGATTCTGGCGCACCAGGAGGCTTTTTTTGATAAAGGTCCTTCAGCCCTGCGTCCTTTGGTGCTCCGCCAAATTGCCGATGAAACCGAGCTGCATGAATCCACGGTCTCCCGTGCGTGCAGCGGCAAGTACCTTATCTGTCCGCTCGGGGTGTTTGAACTGAAATATTTCTTCAGCTCTTCCGTAGGACCTTCGGGCAGCGGCGAGGCAGCCTCTGCTGCCGCTGTTAAGGCCGCGCTGAAACGCCTTGTCGACCAAGAGCCAAAGGCCAAACCACTTTCCGATGCAAAAATTGCGTCTGCTCTTGAACAGCAGGGTTTTAGCGTGGCACGACGAACAGTAGCCAAATATCGTGAAGCCCTCGGGATTGCCCCCGCCTCCGAACGAAAAAATCTCGACTAATGCCGATGTGCTTTAGAATGGAAGGCTGTCAAAAGTTAACTCAATTTTATGAACGGTTTGTGCAGTCTGTTAAAACCAGACAATGTGCTGCTCGGGATCTCTCCCAGCAGTAAAAAACGAATCTTTGAACAGGCTTCCCAAACACTGAGCCTGCTCTACGGTCTCGACAAAAAAGAGATTTTCGACGGCTTGTTTGCCCGTGAAAGATTGGGGTCAACCTACCTCGACCACGGGATTGCGCTTCCCCACTGCCGTCTCCCAAATATTAAGGAGCCCTGCTGCCTCTTTGTTAAGCTGCACGGTGAACTTGAGAGCGACCGTCCGGGCGAACCGTCGGTCAGCGCGTTCTTCTTCCTCATTGCCCCGGAAGATGCTGCCAGCGAACATTTAGCCCTTTTAGCCTCCGCGGCCGAAGTTTTTTCCGATGATGCATTGCGTGAAAAACTTTTAACCGCTTCTTCGGCAGATGCCTTCTGTGGCGCACTAAGAAGCTGGTGCAGTGTTCAACCTTCCGATAAAGTCTAGTTTCCAGAGCCGACATTTATGGCAACCTACCAACAGCTCTTCAACCTTTGCAAAAAGAAGTTTAATATCAGTTGGCTGTACGGTCAGTCACATGCCAACGAAAAGCTTTTCCTGACGGAAAAGGCAAAACAGTACCCAACCCTCTGTGTCGGCTTCTTGAACATTATTCATCCTGACCGTCTTCATATCATCGGACCGGCAGAAATAGAATTTTTTAATCAAATTTCGCATGACGCCCGAGTTGGCTTTCTGCAGAAACTTGTCGAAAACAAATCCTTGGGTCTGGTAGTGTGCCTGGATTTAGCTCTTCCGGACGATATGATCCAGCCGCTGATCGATACCAATCTTCCCGTCTTCGGAACCTCAGAGCCGCCTGAAAAGGTCTTGACTTTTGTCCGTCACAACATCGTTAAGCTTCTCGCGCCGAGCTGCTCTATGCACGGCGTCTTCATGGACGTATTCGGCATGGGCATACTGCTCTCCGGCCAAAGCGGCATCGGTAAAAGTGAACTCGGTCTTGAACTCGTCACCCGCGGCCACGGCCTTGTAGCTGACGACGTGGTGGATTTCATTCAAAGAGCGCCCGACTGGGTGGAAGGCTCTGCTCCTGCCCTTTTGGCAAACCTCCTCGAAGTTCGCGGTATCGGACTGCTGGATATCAAAACGATTTTCGGAGAGACTTCAGTACGCAGAAAAATGCGTCTTAACCTCGTCGCCGAACTGAAACAGTTCGATCAAGGAGAGCTGATGGAGCGTCTCCCGGAAACAGAACTCTTTACAGAAGTTCTCGGTCAGCCCATCCGCAAAATGATTATCCCTGTGGGCGGCGGCAGAAACTTGGCCGTCCTCGTTGAAGCAGCCGTGCGCAGTGCTATTCTTCAGCTCAGAGGCATCAATACCATTCAGGAATTTTTTGATCGCCAACGTAAACTCATGGAGCAGGAGGACGGTTTTTAACCGTTAAACGGATATGCAGCTTATTGTCGTCACGGGCCTTTCCGGCAGCGGAAAATCCATTGCATTAAGACAGCTCGAAGACCTCGGCTATTACTGCATCGACAATCTGCCTGGTAACTATTTGATTCCGGTCGCAGAGCATCTCCATTCTGTCGGCCGAGACCTACTGGCGGTTTCCTTGGATTCCCGCAGCGACGCTTCCATTCCGGAGATTTCGAAAAGCTTCAAAACACTGAAAGAGCATAACGTCGATATCCGAGTTCTCTGCTTGACGGCTTCTACCGATGCGCTCGTCCAAAGATATTCCGAAACTCGTCGTCAGCACCCTTTATCGCAGCGCTCATCCTCAGGCCCGGAAACTTTGGTTGAGGCCATTGAAAAAGAAAGGAAAATGCTGGAACCGTTTGTCGGGTTTTCTCACATCATCGACACAACCGGCATGCTGCCTAATACGCTGAACCACTGGATCCGTAATTTCGTCAGAGCAAAGAAGGGCCGTATCCTCCTGACGTTTGAGTCCTTTGGATTTAAGCGCGGTCTTCCGATGGCGAGCGACCTCGTTTTTGACGTCCGCTGTCTGCCCAACCCTTACTGGGAAGAAGATCTTCGAAAGTACACCGGCAAGGACCAGCCGGTGATTGATTACCTGCGTTCAAAACCCGAAGTTCAGGAAATGATTTCCGATATTCAGAACTTCGTGGAGAAATGGCTCCCGTCTTACGAAGCTCAGAACCGACACTATCTTACGGTCTCGATCGGCTGCACCGGCGGTCAGCACCGCTCCGTCTATATCGCGGAAACATTGGCCCGACACTTTTCCAAGTCATACGAAGGTGTCATCGTTCGCCATCGTACTTTGGACGCCGTCGCCTCCAAGGACTAAAGTACTTCCAGCAGCAGTTTTCGAATAGGGGTAGGGAGCGCCTCTGTCTTTATTTGTTCCTTCGTAAACGCTTTCCACGCAGCGGGAATTTTTGCGGGGATCGGCAGCCGGACGGGATAAATCCTAAGCAGCAGGTGTGTCAGCCGATGCTCAATGGCCGGGAGGACTTCTTCGGATTGCTCTGCCTCTTCGTCCCGAAGCTGAGGAAGGGTCCACAGTCCCTTCCAGTAGCGTTCTGACTTCCTGAGCAAATAAACTTCGTTTCCGTCGGTGTAAACAGCGAGATTCAATATCTCTTCCGGCACCGGGGCCCTGACCTTCTTTACAGGAAATTCCAACTGACTGTCCGTCTGAAAAGCTTTGCAGTCTTGATTGACAGGGCACAAGGCGCACAGAGGTTTTGTCCTGGTGCAAACCGTCGCTCCGAGATCCATCACGGCCTGAGCATAGGTGCGGCCTTCCTTTAGAGGCGTCTTGGAACGCGCATCTGCCCACAGAAGATTTTCAGTCTCGCGTGGTGTCAGACCTTTGCCGATCATGCCGTGGCGTGCCAGTACCCGCTTCACATTTCCATCAAGAATGGCACAGGGCTCGTCTGTTGCGGCGCTTCGAATCGCGGCCGCAGTTGAAACGCCGATACCGGGCAGCGACTCCAGATCCGAAAGTTCAATGGGGAAGCTGCCGTTGAAACGACACTGAACCTCTTTTGCACACTTGTGCAGATTTCTGGCGCGGCTGTAATACCCAAGTCCCGCCCAGAGCTTCATGACCTCTTCCTCCGGCGCTTCGGCGAGATCCTGCACCGTCGGAAACCGTTCTATAAAACGATCGAAATAAGGAATAACGGTCTTTACCTGCGTCTGCTGAAGCATGATTTCCGCAAGCCAGCGGACATAAGGATCATGGCTTTTCTGCCACGGAAGATTGTTTCTACCGTATTTTTTCTGCCAGGCAACTAATCTCTCGGCAAAGCTGCTGTCCATTCAACTTCCTCAAAGCAATGCGTTCGGTCGCACTCAGCATTCCATAACGACTGCAATCTACAACAAAAAACGGTTTTCACGACATTGAGCCGATTGCTCAATGCCGAAAAACCGTCTTCGAATTCTCTCAAAAAATCACTGCTCTTTTTTGAGTTTCCTATCTTCCATAATCAGGTTCAGAAGAATAGCTGCAACAGTTGCTGTTCCGATACCGCCGAGGCCGAATCCGCCGATTTTCAGCGAGAAGTCGCCGGCACCGATGATCAGCGTAACAGCCGTCACAATCAGATTCTTGCTGGAAGCCAGATCGATCTGGTTTTCAATCATGATCCGCACACCGGCGGCGGCAATGAAACCGAAAACAATCACGGAAACGGCACCGAGCAGCGGTCCGGGAATCGTTTGTATCAAGGCACCGAACTTAGGTGAGAAGCTAAGCATAATGGCAAAGCAGCCGGCAACCGGGAAGATCAGCGTGGAATAAACCCGAGTCGCAGCCATCACACCGATATTTTCACCGTAGGTCGTCACACCGGGACCGCCGACAAAACCGGCAAGGATCGTTGCCAAACCGTCCCCGAAGAAGCTGCGCCCGATATACGGGTCGAGGTTGCGGTGCGTCATCACGTTAACGGCTTTGATATGACCGAGGTTTTCAGCGATCAGGATCACAACTACCGGCACGATCAGGATCATGGCTTCCGGCTGGAAAACCGGAGCGGAGAAATTGGGAACTCCGACCCAGCTGGCGTTAATCAGCGGCTGGAAGTCAATCGGCTTGCCCAGAGCCATCACATTGGTGAGCAGCCAGTAAAGAATATAGGCAATCACAATGCCCACGAGAATCAGCAGCTTCTGCAGGAATCCTCGAAGGTAAACCGCGACAAAACCCATGATCAGGACCGCTGCAGCCGCATACCACTGCTCAAAGTTGGTGGCACCCATGCCTTTAACGGCAACCGGAGCTAGGTTCAAACCGATCGTCATCACAATGGCGCCGGTCACAACCGGAGGCATCAGACGTTCAATCCAGCCCACGCCGGTCCACATTACGATAAGACCCACAATTGCGTATACCACGCCGCAGGCAATCACACCGCCCATAGCGATCGGTATGTTGGGGTTAGGCCCTGTACCAGCATATCCTGTGGCCGCGATGACCACGCCGATAAAAGCAAAGCTCGAGCCCAAGTAACTCGGAACTCGACCGCCGACAATTAAGAAGAATAAAAGCGTTCCGACGCCGCTCATGAAGATCGCGACATTGGGATCCAAACCCATAATCAACGGCGCGAGCACCGTGGAACCGAACATGATGACGACGTGTTGGATGCCCATTGCCAGGGTTTGGCCAAGAGGGAGTGTTTCATCAGGCGCAATTGTGCCTTCCGTCTTGACTTTCCAACGTGGAAAGTAGTTTTGTGTCATTTGGAGCGTATCTAGGAATTAATCCTAATAATTCTAGTAGCTCAATTAGTTAAATTTCGTTCACAAACCCTCACTTTTTCATTCGTTGACATTTGAATCTCCATCCTTTGATCTACAATTCTCGGCTACAGATAAGTATAGGATTCTGAACAAAATGGCTTTGTTAAGTCCGCAGGCACAGAAACAAGTAAGAAGACGAAGAACCTTCGCAATCATCTCTCACCCTGACGCGGGTAAAACCACATTAACGGAAAAGCTTCTGCTTTTCGGCGGAGCGATTCAGATGGCCGGAGCCGTGAAAGGCAGAAAGGCAGGCCGTCATGCAACCAGTGACTGGATGGAAGTTGAAAAGCAGCGCGGTATTTCCGTCACAAGCTCGGTGATGCAGTTTGAATACAACGATCATGTCATCAACTTACTGGATACCCCGGGACACGAAGACTTCTCGGAAGACACCTACCGCGTCTTAACGGCGGTGGACTGCGCCGTCATGGTCATCGATGCCGCCAAGGGCGTGGAAGCACAAACCATCAAACTGCTCGAAGTCTGCCGTATGCGCAAGACTCCGATCATTACGTTCATCAACAAACTCGACCGAGAAGTTCAGGATCCGATTGATTTGCTCGGCGAGATTGAAAATGTTCTGAAGATCGACTGTGCTCCGATCACCTGGCCTGTCGGCATGGGCAAAACATTCCGCGGTGTCTTTTCCCTGCTCGATAATCGCATGAAGCGCTTCACGCCGGGCGGAGAAAAGCTCTCCGACGACGTTGAAGTAATCGAAGGACTCGACAATCCTCGCCTCGACGAACTCTTCCCGCTGGAAATGGATTATGTTCGCGAAAGCATCGAACTGATTCAAGACGCCAGTGAGCCGTTCTCTCTTGAACGATTCTTGGAAGGCTCTCAGACGCCGGTATTCTTCGGTTCCGGTGTCAATAACTTCGGCGTTGAGGACGTGCTGAATGCCCTGGTGAATTGGGCCCCGACACCTCAGCCTCGCGACGCAGGAAAACGGATGGTAGAACCCGATGAGGCCAAGTTCTCCGGCTTTGTGTTCAAGATTCAGGCCAACATGGATCCGAAGCACCGCGACCGTATCGCATTCTTCCGCGTCTGCTCCGGCGAATACCAGCCGGGTATGAAAGTATTCCATGTCCGCGAAGGCAAAGAGATGAAGATCCCGAACGCCCTCACCTTCATGGCCAACGACCGCGTGCTGATGACCGATGCCGTTGCCGGCGACATCATCGGTATCTACAACCACGGTCAGCTCCACATCGGCGATACGCTCACGCAGGGCGAAGTGCTCAGCTTTACCGGCATCCCATACTTCGCTCCGGAACTCTTCCGCAGTGCTCGTCCGAAAGATCCTTTCAAAGCCAAACAGCTTCATAAGGGTCTGAAAGAACTCGGCGAAGAAGGCGCGATTCAGGTCTTTGAAGATGAACTCGGTAACCTTTACCTCGGCGCTGTCGGCCAGCTTCAGTTCGAAATCGTGGCTCAGCGCCTGGCAACGGAATACAACGTTGACGCAATCTACGAAAACACGCCCGTTTCTACGGCTCGCTGGGTGACCTACCCCGATGAGCAGACCCGTAAGGATTTTGAGAAGGAACAGGGAATGCGTTTAGCTAAGGATGCAGACGGCAACACCGTTTACCTTGCCACCAGCATCTACAACCTGCAGACAACGCAGAAACATTGGCCTCAGGTCGCCTTCCACGTTACCCGTGAACACGGCCAAAAACTAAAACACACAGACGTCGATCTCGACATCTAAAGATGAGAGAGCCCGGAAATCCGGGCTCTTCTGTTTAGTTGTCTTGCATTGGCGACATAGCGCGATCCATGATTCCGTGTAAATAAGAAATCAGAACGCCGTAGTTAACAATCGGCACGCCTGCCTCGGCGCATTTTCTCTGGCGGCTCAGCATAGCTCGGCGGTTAATCATGCAGGCTCCGCAGTGAATAACAAGCTGGTACGCTGAAACGTCTTCCGGGAAAGAATCTCCCGTATACCATTCATAGTCCAGCTCGCCGCCGACTTTCTTATTCAGCCAAGCCGGAATCTTGACTCTGCCGATATCCTCTGCCTGACAAACATGAGTACAGGCCTCGGCTATCAACACCTTATCGCCCGGCTTCAAATTCTCCACGGCTTTGGCGCCGGCGGCTAATCCGCTTAAATTGCCCTTTTGACGCGCCATGAGAATAGAAAAAGATGTGAGCGGAATTTCTTTGGGTACAGCGCGATCAGCCTTTGCAAAGACCTGGCTGTCCGTAACCACCAATGCAGGCGGTTCTTTAAGGTTTGCAAGCTGCTCGGCGAGCTGATTTTCCTTGACAACAACTGCCTTGGCATTGGCGTCCAAAATATCCCGTATAGCGTGCACCTGGGGAAGAATGATTCGACCCTTGGGTGCCGCTTTGTCAATGGGAACGCAAAGTACGACGGTATCGCCTTCTTTGACAAGATCCCGAAGCATGGGACCGTCTTCGAAAGCTTCCGGTGCTGTTTTGACGATAAGCGAGCGCAGATCATCAATGCCTTTTTTCTCCAGCGCGCTGATTGGGACGACTTTTTCTCCGAAAACTTTTTCCAAGGCAGCAATCCGCTCGGCAGGATCGGCAACCGTTTCAATCTTGTTGGCTGCGAGGATGTAGGCCGTTCCCAGTTTTTTAAACTCAGAAACTAAGGATCGTTCAAAGTCAGAAACGTCATTGACCGCGTCAATCACAATGACCGCGACATCGGTCTTAGTCATGACTTCTTTAGTTTTGCCGATCCTAAGTTTGCCCAGATCTCCGATATCGTCGATGCCGGCGGTATCAATGATCATCACCGGCCCCAGAGGCAGGATTTCCATCGCTTTAAACACCGGATCTGTGGTCGTGCCGGCAACGTCGCTGACAAGCGCAATGTTTTGTTTGGTCAGCGCGTTGATCACACTCGACTTCCCGGCGTTCCTTCGTCCGAAAATTCCGATATGAACACGCATACCTTTGGGGGTCTGATTCATTTCCGCCATAAAAAATTCCTCTGTTTTCCGTGATTCTACGATGTACAGCCGACAAAAAAGGGAGCCGAAGCCCCCTCTTTTTATTCAGCGGTCAAGGATTATTTTTCAACAACTTTGACGACGTCACGTTTGACCCATGTCGGAGCGTGATGTTCAGCGGCTTCGTAAGAGATGTCGCCGGAACCGATTCTCCAAATGCCCTTGAAATGTTCCATGGACAGGAGAGCCAGAGGAATATGAGCGCATGTAACCATAGCGGTAACAATGAAGCTGCCCCAAACGTGAGTGATGAAGAGCCAGTAGAAAACGGTCTTGCCAAGGAGGGGAGCACCCAACCAAAGCAGCCAGCCGGTAGCGATCAGGTAAACGACAGCTGCGAGGAAAATAAGATAGCTCATCTTCTGGCCGCCGTTGTAACGACCCTGCGGCGGAACTTCAACCGGTCCGAACGGGATCTTGAAGAAACGACGCGGATAACCGCCGAAATTTCTGAACCACATAATAGTGTTTTTGTCCCACTCAAGAAGATTCTTAAGGGTCACGGCAAAACGTTCGGGAGCGAAGAGAACATAGCCCACGAAGTTAAGGGTGAAGAGAGCACCCAGCCAGAGGTGCCAAACCATCATGAGGTTAGCGGTTTCATCGGAAATATCGCCCATCCAATGGCCGAAATAAACGATGGCACCGGTGATGACTAAGGCGTACCAGCAAATTGCATTGATGGAGTGGAAAACCTTGTCGGAAGTGTGGAAGCGCAGAATTCTTGCGCCTTTCATTTCGGGATTAGACATGTTCTGCCTCCGTCATAGCCAGCTGGGAGCGGGGATAGTAATGGGTATGGTTAAGCTTGTACATCTCGCCTTCGACGGGTTTGCCGTTCATGTCTTTGTAGACCTGCCAGCAGACGTCGTTCTGGTGAGAAGAAGTCAGATTGATCTTCTGCAGACGCTTGTCATCTGCATACAGACCGTTCTGTCTGTCGAGAATAACCTTATTGCGGGAAGTGATCAGCTGAGTGATCACAGCGCCGGCGCCGGCAACTAAAACTGCGCAGAGACCGATGACTTTCAAGAAGCCGCGGCGCCCCAACATGGCAGGAACGTCGCGTTCGGTATATTGATATTTACTCATTTCTAATTCCTACCTTGTTAGAGTTTGACAGGAAGCGGAGTTGTCGGAGCAAGCCAGGAAGAACCGGCGCCCTGCAGAGGCTGACCGCCGCCGTTGACGCAGCCGCCCGGGCAGTTCATCACTTCGATGAAGTGCCAGCGATCCTTGTCTTCGTTGATGATCTTCATGACATTCTTCAGATCCTGAAGAGCGCCGTTAACGACAGCAACGCGAAGTTCGAAAATCTTGCCGCCCTGAGCCTTCAAGGGAATAGGCACAGTAGCTTCAACCAAAGAGTTGTTCAGGCCGCGGACGCTGATGATGTCCGGGTTCTTCAGTTCTTCGCCGGCCAGAAGTGCATAGGCCGTACGGAGAGCAGCTTCCATCACGCCGCCGGAGCAGCCGAAGATCGTGCCGGCACCGGTGTATTTTTCGGTCGGCTTAACTTCGTGTGTAGTCGGCATCTTGAGCGGATCGATACCGAGACGACGGAAGACTTCAGCGATGTCACGAGTTGTGAGGCTGTAGTCGATGTCCGGGAAGACGGGAGAGTCTTTCGGAATAACGTTGTGTTCAACGTTCCACTTCCAGGCGTCGATGAATTCAGGACGGCTGGCTTCGAAAATCTTAGCGGTACAAGGAGTAATGGAAACGATGCAGACATCGCGCGGATCCTTGTTCCAAACGTGCTTGGCAGCCCAGGTCTTACCTAAAGCTCCGCCCATCTGAATCGGGCTCTTTGTTGTGGAAACATGGGGAATCGCAGAAGCGAAGTTAATTTCCATGTTTCTGACCCAGCCGGGGCAGCAGCTGGTAAAGTGAGGCAGCGGATGGTGAGCCATCATGTTGACTTCAGGGCTTCTTTCGCCCAGGCACCAGTAGCGAACCTTCTTAATGAATTCCGTACCTTCTTCCAGAATTGTCTGGTCGGCAGTCTGGTTCACGTCGTAAACAGTGAAGCCGGCCTTTTCCAGGGCATTAAGCATCTGATCGGTGCAGAGATCGCCGGGTTTGCCGCCGAATTCTTCAGCTAAAGCAACGCGAACAGCAGGAGAAGGATGAGCGACCACGAATTTCTTCGGATCTTTAAGAGCTGCGATGACGTCGTCGACGAAGCTCATCTGTTCAATGGCGCCGAACGGGCAGGCGCTTAAGCACTGACCGCAGCTGACGCATGCATCGTCGCGAATTTTGTGAATGGCGCCTAAACCGCCGGAAATGGCATCAACCGGGCAGAACTTGCGGCAAGTGTCGCAGCCGACGCAGTTGTCTTTGTTGATGTGGATAATTCCGCGAAGTTCGCCTTTGCGGAAATTTCCCTGAAACGCGGGACCGTCTTCTCCGCGACAGCCTTGAGGCGGTCGGAAGGTAACAACATCCATAGTAGACATTACTCAACTCCAGAGCTTGAAATGGAAATTTAAAGAGACAGTTTCGGATAAAAATATATTTAGTAAATCGCATGCGCGAAGTCCCGAGTCTCCTTACGGAGCGCAGTTTACGGTGTTGTTACAGATTTCTCAACGGCCTCTATCCTTTTGTCTTAAGTGAAAACCTCTAAATAATGAGGACAAATGAAAACAGTTGTAAGCAAAAGCCCCGTGAATACGGGGCTCGTGAATTTTCTCCTACATGTCGGCTTCTTTAAGTGGTTTCCTTAACTCCGCCCGGATATTATCCATCGCAGAGTAGAAATCCTTCATCATCACGAGGCCGAGCAGCTTGCCTTTATCGGTCACAATAAAGCGATCATGATCTTCCGGATTCTCTTTAATCGCCCCCGCAAGTTTCAAGGCAAGAACTTCCTTAAACAACGCACGATCCAGATCAACACCGTGAACGTCCTTAAAGTATTTACGACTGATTCGGCCGGCAAACAGCTGCAGCAGGAGACGATATTGGAGAATGCTGCGTTTGCCGAAGACCTTTCTTCTCTCTACCCCGTTATTTCCCGATCCGATGCGTTCGTTGTAGCGACGAAGTGAGAAAGTGTTGACGTAAAGCGAGTCGCCCAAGAAACTAAAAGCACCCGAACCGACGCCCAGATATTCATCGTTATCAATGACATACTCATCAAAGCCTTCATTATTGGACTTTCCGAATGCCCAAGAGGAAAGCTGTGTGTACTCTTTTGTCAGCATGTCGAGAATCATGCGGTACTGACCCGCCATCACATCGTGGGGTGCAGCAATAGAGTCTTTAACACTGCGCTTTGTCTGACTCGTCACCATCAGCGGATAAGTCGTAATCTGGCGGGGAGAGAGCTTCAGCAGTGTCTCCAGATCGCGCTGAAGAATTTCATCGGTCTGGCCTCGGAATCCGAAGATCATGTCGACGTTGCAGATCGGGAAAAGTTCCTGCGCTTTTGCAATGTTTTCAAAGACTTCCTGACCGGTTCCGAATTTATCGCGCTCGGTCATTTTCAGAATGCCGTCATCAAAGCTCTGAACGCCGATCGACATGCGGTCCACCAGACCTTCAAGCATGTGAATTTGCGGATCCCCCATGATCTGAGGATCTGTTTCGACAGAGACTTCCTTGATGGAGGGAAACAACTTTTTAGCCAGCTCCAGCGTTTTGGCCAACTCGTCCATCAGCACTGTGGTCGTGCCGCCGCCGACGTACATCGACGTAAAGTCATAACCCATGGCATGAACGGCCTCCATCTCTTTGCGCAGATTCACAAAGTATTCGCGGGCCTTGTATCCTTTGAAAAGGAATCGATGGAAGGTGCAATAGGAACAAAGCGTTTTACAGAAAGGAATATGCGCATACAGCATATATTTATGGCCTTCCTGCGGAAGCGGAAACTTCTCAAGAACACAGCGGTCAAGCGTTAAGTCCCGATCCAGATAGTACTGCATCACCGCTTCGGTACTCTGCAGCATCCACTTCGGCGCAATCGCCTCCGACTTTCCATGCTTGATGTTGCCTTTATAGGCATTGCGAATAGTTTCGGTGGAACGTTCTTCCATTGTTTCTATCAGTGTTATTTTGTAGACAGAAGGTCGATTATACGGAGGTCTCTTTTAGATACGGCTCTTCTTTGCGCCTTTATACATCTCTTCGATCAGGTGTCCGTACCTGGCCTGCATCGGAGAACGCTTAAGCTTCAAGGTCGGCGTGAGAAGTCCGTTATCAATTGTCCACTCGTCCAAAGTGAGCGCAATGTTTTTGGGCACAGCGTAGGCCGGGAATGTGCGGCACGCTTTCTTGACCATTTCCAGCACCTTCTTGCGCACGACAGGTGCATGAATAGATTCCGGGTCCTTCGGATCAGCACCCTGCTCTGCAGCAAATTTTTTCCACAAAGTCGGATCTAAAGAAATCAGCACGGCAATGTAAGGCATTCCGTCGCCGACCGCATAAGTCTGGCGGAAAAGCGGTATCGTTTCCAGTGCACTTTCAATATCTACGGGAGAAATTTTTTCGCCCGTAGAAGTCACCAGAATCTCTTTGATTCTTCCGACAATCTTCAGACGACCTTCTCCATCATAGGCTCCCTGGTCTCCCGTCTTCAGCCAGCCGTCTTCAGTAAAGGCATTCTTCGTATCTTTTTCCCGATTCCAGTAGCCTTTCATGACGAGGTCGCCCTTGATCTGAATTTCTTCCCGCTCACCTAGTCGAATCGACACATCTTTCAGAGCACGGCCGACAGTGGCCGGATCGTTATCGGTCACATTATTCCCGCTGATGATCGGGGATGTCTCGGTCATGCCGTAGCCTTGAATGACCGGAAGGCCCAGTCCGCAGAAAACCTTAGCAGCCTCAGGGTTAAGAGAAGCACCGCCGCTGATGGCCACACGCAGCCTTCCGCCGAACTGGGACTTCAGTTTTTCCGATATCTGCTTGCCGACCGTCGCATTGACCAAACCGTCAAACACCGAACCTTGGGATCCGGCCGCCCTTATCGAATTTTTTCTGCAGAAATTCTGCCATCCTGCGTTAACGGCCATATGGAACAACGCCGCCTGGATTTTGCCTTTCTTGGCAAGCGCGTCATTCAGCTTGGCGTAGATACGCTCATAGACTCTCGGGACAGAAATCAAAACATTGGGCTTCGCAATCTTGAAGTCTTCTGCAAGGTATTGGAGAGAGCGGTTAAATACAATTGTTGAACCTGTCGCTAACGCCAGATAATAACCTGCCGTTCTTTCAAACATGTGAGACAGCGGAAGGAACGAAAGGAATATGTCGCCTATCTCCGGCTTAACATGAGCGAGAGTTGAACGGACGTTGCTTGTGATGTTTTTATGAGTGAGCATCACGCCTTTGGGCTTACCGGTCGTCCCCGATGTATAAACAATGCAAGCCAAATCGTCGACCTTAGGCTGCTCGGGCAGAAGAATGTCTTTGGGCGCTCCCATGAGCCATTCTTTTACTCCTTGAATGAGCCCTGTCGCTTCTGTCAGCTCTTCTGTGATAATGACTTTTTTAATCGCAGAAAGGTCAAACCCGGCCTCCTGGATTTTTTCCCATTTGGACTTCTTGTCCGTCACCAAAACGGATGCACCGCAGTCTTGGAGAATGAAAGCGCTCGAGGCAGGGGTGTCAATCGCGTGAAGAGGAACCGGCACGAGAGAGTTGGCCATGGCCGCCTGATCGAAACATACGGCGTTCACACCGTTGGGCAGAAGCATCGCGACACGGTCTCCCCTGTTCAGCCCCAAATCAGCAAACGCTCTCTGCCAATTTTTTACTTTCTCGCCAAGCTCTTTGTACGTGACTGAGACCCACTCTTTTGTTGCCCGATTAAATTCTCTCAGTGCTTCGTCCGACGGTCCTTTCAGAACACGATTCTGAAAGAAATCACAAAGTGTGCTTAAGCTGTTGAGTGCCTCAGCTCGTTGTTCTTTCGTTTCAGTCAACTCTCTCTCCACACAAATATCCCATAGTACTTTCAGCGTAAAGCTGAAATTCTATTGAAAACGATCGAAATTTTAGGTGTTTTCACTAATAAAAAAGCCTTCGCCGGTTAGGAACGAAGGCTTTGAACTTCTGCGATTAAATCAAGGCATAACGCGGGCTTCCCAGCCGCTGGTGCACTCCGTCACGTAAGGATAAAAATTCTTACTGGCCTGGCACCAGTACATCGTCTTACCCGGAATCGCTGCTGAGGTGACGACAGGAGCCGTCACAACCGGAGCTGCGACTACAGGCGCGGTGACAACCGGCGCCGTCACCACAGGCGCAGTAACAACCGGAGCTGATACCACGGGAGCTGTCACGACCGGGGCGGTATACGTCGGAAGCGTATAAGTCGGAGCGGCGTACGTCGGCGCTACATAGGAAGGCGCCACATATGTCGGAGCTGTATAGGTCGGGGTCGTGGCGTTTGTGATCGCATTGGCCAATCCCATGCCTAGGCCGAGCACCAGTGTTCCGCCAAGGACGTCTCTTCCGAAATCGTGCCATCGATTATGGTGATGATAACGCGGCGGAGGCGGTCCGCCCCAGCCGGGCCCTCGGAAACCGGGTCCGGGTCCGAATCCCGGTCCTCCGGGCGGAGGTCCGGGAGGACGGGCGTCAACAGCTGTACAAACAGCCAGACCTAAAGCTGCTAAGCAGGCTGCAGTTCTTATTAATTTCATTCTCATCGCAAGAACCTCTCAATTGTGTTCTTACGTTTATTTTGACTGCTTAGAAATCCTTTGGGAAGACTTTTAATCGCCCAAAAAAACTAATTTGCAAGCGATTGTTTTTCTTCCAGCTCTTCCCACAAGGCGTACTTCTCTTCGAGCTCTTTAGCAATTTTCTGCATCTCATCGCCGTCAGCCCGAATTTGCTCGGGCGCTTTGCTGCCGTAGGACGGCTGCTGCATGAGCTCTACAAGTTCATTCTGACGATTTTCCAATGCCTCTATCTGTCCGGGGAGTTCCTGGAGGAGTTTATTTTCTTTGTAGCTGAGACCGGGCTTTGCGTTCCGACGCCTCGTCTTCTGCGACTTATCGACTTGAGCTGCAGCCTCTGCTGCGGCAGCTGTCTCCGCGGCTTTCTGCTCTTCTTTTTCTCTCTTGTCCCGCCACTTGAGCCATTCCTCATAGCCGCCGACATAAGAGGTCCAAACACCGTCTTTATCTGGAGCAATCGTTAACGTCGCGACGTTATCCATAAACGAGCGGTCGTGTGTCACCAATAAAACCGTTCCCGGATATTCCGCCAGCGTCGCCTCAAGCATTTCGATTGATTCGATGTCCAAATCGTTAGTCGGTTCGTCCATCACGAGCAAATTGGCCGGCTTTGCGAAAAGTTTTGCCAGCAGCAGGCGATTCCTTTCTCCGCCCGACAGGCTGGATACCTTCACGTTGACACGATGCGGCGGAAACAGGAATTCGCCAAGGTATCCGATCACGTGCTTTCGGACGCCGCCGACTTCTACCCAGTCAGAGCCGGGAGAGACGGTTTCCTGCAGCGTCTTGGTCGGGTCAAGCTCGCTGCGCAGCTGATCGAAATAGGCAATTTGCAGATTCGTCCCTAGTTTCACGGTACCGGAGTCCGGCTGCATCTGCCCCAAAATAATTTTAATCAGCGTGCTCTTACCGACGCCGTTAGGACCGAGCAAGCCCAGCTTGTCACCGCGCATCACGCGAAGCGTTAAATCTTTAATCAGGCAGCGGTCGCCGAAACTCTTACTGACACCCACGAGCTCGGCCACGACTTTGCCGCTTCTCTCTCCGGCGTCCAAGTTAAGATCGATTTTGCCGATCCGATCTCGTCTTTGCTCACGTTCAATACGCATTTGCTCCAGACGTCTGACGCGACCCTCGTTTCGTGTGCGGCGCGCCTCGATGCCGCGGCGAATCCAGGCTTCTTCCTGAGTCCAAACCTTATCAAAATCAGCCCTTGCCTTGTCTTCCGCAGCTAATTCCTCTTCTTTTCTCCGCTGATAGGCTTCAAAAGAGCCCGGATAGCTGCGAACTACGCCGCGATCCAGCTCCCAAATCGTATCGACGATCCGATTAAGAAACGCACGGTCATGAGTAATCGTCACGAAAGAGCGAGACTTTTTGAATTCGTTCAGAATGATATTTTCGAGCTGACGGATCGCGTCAATGTCCAAATGGTTCGTCGGCTCATCTAATAGAAGAAGATCTGCATCCAATGCAAAGGCAAGAGCCAGAGCGGCCTTCTTCTTCTCACCGCCGGAAGCCTTCTTCAAGTCGAGATTTTCGTCCAGCCCGAATTTATGGAGGAACTCGGACAAGCGGCTTTGAATCTGCCAGCGCATTTTTTCATCCGGCAGTTCATCCAGCTTGCCTCTAAGTACTAACGAATCCATGACGGTCGGCGCTTCCGGAAAGTACGGCTCCTGCTCTACGTAAACGGCATGCAGGCCGTTCTGTGTATGAAGTTCTCCGCCGTCGAGTTTTTCTATGCCTGCAAGAACTTTAAGCAAAGAGCTCTTGCCGGTACCGTTGCGGCCGATCAAACCAATTCTCTGTCCCGGTTCCACCGCGAGGTCAGCATTATCCAGAAGCGGTTTGTCTCCCCAGGCCAGATGGCCCTCCATCATCGTCACAAAACTCATAGACCGGCCTCCTCCGCGCTTTCCGTAAACTGCACTAAATCTTCCTCGGAGGTTTTCCCCGTCTTATTAGGGCTGACGACTGTTTTTACAAGCTCTCGCTTCACTTTGCTTCCGTTGTCCTTGTCAAAACTTAGGCGTCCGGTTAGTCCATTCGGCACTTCGATGCGGCGAGCCCAGTCGATCCACTTTGTACCTAACTGCCAGGCATCCACACCGACAGAAAACATTTGCAGCTCTTCCGGAGAGAGGTTTTCTCTGTCACCCTTGTATTGGGCCACCAAAGTACTCGCATTCTCTTCTGCCGGGATTTCTAACGTGATCATGCCGTTTAGGTCGTTCGCCTGTGTTTTAGCGAGCATCGAATCTTTTTGATGCATGGGGTTTGTGTAACTCGTCCCGAAAACCGGAAGCTCCGGCGGCAAATATGGACGAAGCAGACTGGCATTCTGAGCGTTCATGGCAAAAAAGACGCCCCGGAAGGCCTTACCCCGCATTTCCTGACGAAGATAAGCAATTTGATCGGAAGAAATATGGCGCCTTTCTGCTCCTGCCCCTGCTTTGATCAGAGCCGCCTCCATGGCTCTTGCCAGACGCTCGTCATAAGGATCCTGAGTCGTGAGAATCACAAAATTATTGGCTGCCAGATCGGTCTTTTGAGCAGTGTTTTCCACTGCGATCTTCGCAAGCTGATCGACTTCGCTCTCAGCGGAAATATCGATACTTAAAAATAATTCCGGCGCTGTTTCTCCTGACGGACGATTGATCGCTACGACCGGAAGAGGAAGATAAGGCATTTCAGATATGGTTTGAACAGCATCCCGTGAGACAGGACCGATAGCCAGTACCGCCCCGTCATCCGCAGCTTTCTTTAAAACCGCACCGGCATCCTGCGGACTGCTCAATTCATACTGAATCAATTCACAGGCACCCGATGCGGTTGCCTCGCGGCTCGCTGCGAGAATTCCCTGCTGAATAGGAGCAGCCGCTTCGGACAGAACGGATCCTTTAGGGGATACAATCAGAGCGATTTTAGTTTTGTTCTGCGATTGAACCTGCGCATCCGTTGTCGGCCCGATCTCGGAATGCTGAGCCGCCGCAGTCGTGACTGCGGCTGCCGTAATAAGGCCCAGAGATACGCGACACAAAATTCTGTTTACCAACGAGGTCAAGATGGACTCCCGAAAATTCCTCTACGACAATAATGAACTGTTCCAAAGCATCTTGCTTCCCTCCCAGGATCTGCCTGCCTCTGCACTTTATGTCGTCGGTCTTCCGATCGGGAATCTCGGCGATATTACCCTCAGGGCGCTTTGGGTTCTCAGCAAGGCAGACTGTATTGCCGCTGAAGACACTCGGGAAACTAGAAAACTTTTGGAGAAGTTTAATATAGAGTCGCACTTGTTCCCTGTCCATCAGCATAACGAGCACGAGGGCGCAGAAAAGGTTTTGACATATCTGGCCGAAGGTAAGAGAGTGGCGCTGGTTACGGATGCCGGCACCCCGGCGGTTTCGGATCCCGGAACCAAGGTTGTCGCCGACGTCAGAGAGCACGGTTATCGAGTCATTCCCATCCCCGGAGCCAGCGCTTCGGTAACAGCGGTTTCCGCTGCCGGGATGGCGCCTGAGGGCTTCACCTTCCACGGCTTTTTAAACGGCGGAAAGAAAGAACGTGCAGCTGAGCTTCAGAAGTTGATTAATAGCGGCCGCATTTTTATTCTGTACGAAGCGCCTCACCGATTAGAGAAATTAATAGATGAGCTCAGCGAGGCCGTCCCGGCTGATCGAAAAATCACAATTGCCCGAGAGCTCACGAAAAAATTCGAACAAATTGATAGTCTTTATTCTCCTGATTTACATGAATGGTTATCTCACAATCCTCCCAAGGGAGAATATGTGATTGTCGTCGACGCCGCTTCAGCCTCAACGGAAGAGACGCTAACGGAAGAAGACAGGCAATGGATAGACGAATTGATCCCGCTTCTTCCGGCCGGACAGCTCTCCTCAATCGCAAGTAAAATTTCCCGCTTTCCCAAAAAAATCATTTACAACTACATAGTCAGCAAGAAAAATTCACAAGCCACTGTGGATTAACAATTTGCCTCATCGGGAGTATCAACGTGTCAAACAGCAAAAAACAGAAAGATCAAAGCGATCTGGTCAATGAGAAGGTTGAAGTCAGCCCCGTCTCTGAGTCTGACGCTGCAGCCTCAAAAGAAGAGGACCCTTTCCACACTGCCGTGGAATCGATTACTTCTTCCCCCGTTACCTCGGAAAAAGAAGCCGAAGAGTACGTCTCCAATCAAACCTTCGCAGCTGCCAATGAGCATGAGATGCAGGCTTTAATCTCCATTCTCGAGGGCGAGGCTCCTGCTGACCGCAAAGCTATCCTGAAGGCCCTGGTTCAGCGTGAAAAATTAAAAGAAGGCGCCGGTAAAAAAACAGACGTTAATGAAAACGAATTAAACGAAGATTGGAAACACGGCGGTTATCCTTATAAGAACCGAATGAGCCGTAAGATTTACGAAAAAGAAAAGTATCTTCTTCAGGTCGAACTTCTCAAGCTTCAAAACTGGGTTAAAGAAACCGGACAAAAAGTTGTCATCCTGTTCGAAGGCCGCGATGCTGCCGGAAAGGGCGGAACCATCCGTCGCTTTATGGAACATCTCAATCCTCGCGGAGCCCGCGTGGTTGCCTTGGAAAAACCGACCCAGCGCGAGCTCGGCGAATGGTACTTCCAGCGTTACGTAAAACACCTGCCCACCGCCGGTGAAATCGTATTGTTCGACCGTTCTTGGTACAACCGAGCCGGCGTCGAGCGTGTCATGGGTTTCTGCACCGATGATCAGTATCTGGAATTCATGCGCGAGTGCCCTGAATTCGAACGCTTCCTGACCCGCAGCAGAATCTACCTGATCAAATTCTGGTTCTCCGTCAGCCGCAAAGAACAGAGAAGACGCTTCAAGGAACGTCAGGTTCACCCGCTCAAGCGCTGGAAACTGTCTCCGATCGATATGGCTTCCCTCGACAAATGGGATGACTACACCAAGGCAAAAGAAGCCATGTTCCTCAACACGGACACTGTGGCAGCACCTTGGACCGTCATTAAGAGCGACGATAAAAAGCGTGCCCGCCTGAACGCCATGCGTTATGTTCTTCAGTCTCTGCCTTATACCGGCAAAGATATGAATGCAATCGGCGCTATTGATCCGCTGATCCTTGGCCGTGCCAACACGATCTATGAAAAGGGCGAACACAGCGACATTCTTCTTCAGCTGAGTACCCATCTCGCAGAAAAAAATTCTGAGACAAAGAAGAAAGCGAAATAAATCTGCTGCTTAAGCGGCGCAGAGACGCCAAAGGCCGCAATCGCGGCCTTTTGTTTTTTCCGGAGACGGACTTCTAGAACTGAAGTTTGTACGTTCCCATGGTCTCTGCCATTTGAACGACACGGCCGTCAATGGCATTAAACACGTCCTTAAGTTCCGGCGGTTCGTTGAAGCTGAGGACCGTATCAACCGCAAATACTTTGAAGAAGTAACGGTGTGTTCCGATCGGAGGCTTCGGACCGATGTAGCCCACAGTGCCTCTGCCGTTTACTCCTTCGCAGGAGCCGGGGAAAAGACTTTCAAGGTCTGCGCCTTCCGGGATGGAAAGCTGCTGAGCCGGAAGATTGTAGGCCACCCAGTGGACAAAAGTCAGCTTCGGAGCCTCAGGATCCGGCGCGTCCGGATCGACACATACCAGCACTAAAGACTGTGTGCCTTTGGGAATATTGGTGATATCCAGCGGAGGAGACATGTCGCTTCCCTGCTGAGTAAATTCTTTCGGGATCGGTGCCCCCGTCGCAAATGCCGGAGACTGAATTTCAAGTTTCTCCATCCCTCTTTTCCCTCTTAAGGTCTTTCGGACTGTTCTCTAGTCTTAGAAGATTTAATCGCGCGAACAATGCTGTCGAGCTGCTCGGAAATTTCTTCAACGATATTGTTTGCGGTTACGATGCCGCACAACTTACCTTCGCTGTCTACAACCGGCAGTCTGCGAATACCCTGTTCGCGCATTCTTGCCAAAGCATCAACTACGGTTTCATCGGCGCCGGCAGTGCAAACAGGCGAGGACATAACATCCTCAACCTTGAGTCCCTTCGGATCTTTCTCTAATGCCACGACTTCAATGCAAATATCACGATCGGTGATCATTCCGACCGGCTGTCTTTCATCATTAATGACAACCAGACTTCCTACATGAAGAGCTCGCATGGCTTTAGAACAATCCAAAACAGAAGTTCCCAGCGGAATTGTGGCAACTGTATGTACTGACAAATCGATAATTTTGATAGAACGAGCTCTCATCTATACCTCTTGCTAAAACCTATTGCCCATACACTATGTATTTGATCTTTATAAGGGTTCGGGCACTCACCCTCAACACGGTATCATACCAAACCAAAGCGGCCCAAAAGCCCTGCCGGACCGCTCGAAAACACGGATCTCCGCGCTAAGCTTCCTCCGATGTTTCAGGAGAGAGGCGCTCTTTTTCGAGGTCCTTAAAGTCAAAAAGTGTCTGATCCAGTAAATGTGACGGAGCGACCCGGGTCAAGCTGCGGAAAATGTTCTCTACTCTTCCCGGCGTCTCTCGATCCATCCTTTGAATGATTTCTTTCATTTCACGGCGGCAGACGTCATCAGCCCCACATAATTTGGGGATCACATCGTAGCCTTTGATGCGGCACCAGCGGGCCAAATCTTTCTCGCGCAAATACACGAGCGGACGAATCACAATGTGCTCTTTGGCATCGCTCAACAGCTTCGGAGGCATGGACTTAAGGCGCCCGCCGTAGAACATATTCAGCATCAGCGTGCTGACCACATCGTCCAAATGGTGTCCGAGCGCAATTTTTGTACACTTCTGCTCTCTTGCTACGCGATAAATAATGCCTCTTCTCAAACGCGAGCATAGCGAGCAAAGATTTCGATTGTCCGAGTATTTCGACTTCACGATGGAGAAAGTGTCCTGATCCTCAATGTGATAGGGGACTCCGATCTTCTTCAGATGCGCAATAAGACGATCTAAAGGGAAGTCAGGAAGATGCTGGTTCAGACAAAATGCCAGCAGCTCGAAGTGAATCGGCGCGCGTCCCTGCAGGCGCACGAGCGCATCCAGCAGTGCATAACTATCTTTCCCGCCGGAGACACATACCATCACTTTGTCTCCGTCTTCGATCAGGTTGAAATCCGTAATCGCTTGGGCGCAGAGTCTGACCAAGCGCTTCTCGAGTTTTCTGTTTTCAAACGACAAACGCTCTTTCTTCTCTTCGGAAGCTGCCTCTGATGCAGTCTCCTCCGCAGTCGAAATATTTTGTTCTGTTTGATCTCTAAGCTCTTCGATTTTGACGGGTTCCATTATTGATTCTTTGTCCTTTCCTTATCTTTACTAAAAAATGCCTCAACGCCGATAGATTCGGCTTTTGAATATGCATCAGGTTTTTCGCTGCCGATCTGAACTGCGGCCACTTCGGGATATTTCAGCAGCCGCTCCGCCGTTCTCTCTAACAGGGTTTCCTGCAGATCAATGTGACCTTCCTGAACGACTACTTCGATCGCTTCAATGATTCTGTCGTAGTTAAAAACTTCCGAGAGCTCATTGACCGGCGCCGAACCCTTCTCTACGTACACGGAGACGTTCAATCTTAATCTTTGAGGAAGAAGTCTCTCGTGCTGATACGCACCGATCCGAGCCTTCGTTTCGTAGCGATTCAGTTTTATCTTCCAATATTTTCCTGAAATAAGCATTGGATCCAAATCCACTTTGAACTTCCTCTATTCGTTATTAATGTGTCAAAATCTTTCCATGCGTTGGATATTGACTATTTTCATCGGACTATGTGTCCTTACTTCTGCCATTCCATGGCTTCAAAAGCTTGGAATCGGTCGGCTGCCCGGCGATCTTTATTTCAAAGTCTTCGGCCATCCGATTCAGATCCCGTTAGCAAGTACCATTCTCATTGCCGTGGTGTTAATGCTGATCGGTAAGTTTATCTAGTGTCTCATCAATCGCCCGAACGGACGCTTCTTCTATTAGCTGCGGAATGCGAGATTTATCCGTCGCACTCTCTGAGATTGACCTGAAGTCAAGCGATCGAACCGCCTCGACAGATGTCAGCCATTTTTCATCAGAGTCAATACGATGCGCTGCTTTCAGCAGGCGCAAAAGCTGAGCAAATCGCTCGGGGCGCCGCAAAGCATCTTTACGGCGAAGAACAGAAAGAACGCTTTTGCCGTCAGCGGCATTCTCAAAACCGTCCCGCAGACTTTCTGAGAAAAGCTGCGCAAACTCAGTCAGCTTTTTAGGCATTCTGAGTGACTCAAGCAAATTCAGGAGTTTATCCGGATCTACCGACGCAACCGAAGCCGCAAATTTTTCCTCCTCCGTAAAGCCGGATGCCAAACGATCCAGCAGACCGCGGGAAAAGTCCGTTTGTTTCCATTCAGGATAGACGCGCGCTATAAAACCGTTCGCTTCAAGTTCGTCAAAAAAGATCGAGGGGTTTGCTTCCTTTAGCGCCTTACGAATCTCGGCAGTGACACGCTCGGGCACTAGAGCATCCACTTCGCCGCTTTCTACCATGCGCCTTAGCATCGCCTTTGTTTCTTCAGCAATACGAAACCACGGCAGTTTTGCCCGAAAACGGCTCACTCTCAACACCCGCAGCGGATCTTCTTCAAAGGCAGCGCTGACGTGCCGCAGGACACCTTTTTTCAAGTCTTCAAAACCGCCGTAAGGGTCGATAAGGCGTCCGTCTTCTGCCATGGCCATCGCATTGACGGTGAGGTCTCGCCGCAGGAGATCCTGCTCCAGCGTGACGGAAGGGTCAGCAAAAAAAGTAAAGCCTTTATACCCGTGTCCGCTTTTTCGTTCAGTCCTCGCAAGGGCATATTCTTCGTGTGTCCTCGGATGCAGAAACACCGGAAAATCACTGCCGACCGGAACAAACTTTAATTTGAGCATCTCTTCCGGCGTCGCCCCGGTAACGACCCAGTCTTTGTCGTTGCTCTGCATGGGATGTCCAAGCTCGCTGAGCAGCTTGTCCCGTACCCAACCGCCTACAATGTATTTTTTAAGAGACATAACTTAGTTCCTAGGTACTGCAGGATCGATCATAGTATGGATAAAAAAAGTGAACGCGCCCGAGTGTTAAAAGAGAGGAATGCCTTAAGTTCTGCAAAATACGCGGAGCTTAACCGTGCCTTGTGCGGATTCGTCAGTCGTTTCTTGGAGTCCGCAGAGGTAAAGACAATCGGCGCCTTTCTTCCTATCGGCTCCGAACCGAATATCTCTGAAGTACTGGAAAAATGGCTCCGCGCTGACTCGAACCGCCGAGTTTTCCTTCCCGTAACAGAAAGAAAAACCATGCGTTTTGCTTACTGGGATCCTGAGAAGCCTCTAAAGATCGGCCGCTTCGACGTCCCGGAACCGACCTCGGAACTTTTTTCCGAACCCCCGCTTCTTCTCGTCCCTTGCGTTGCCTTAAACAAAGAAGGTTACCGACTTGGCTACGGAGCCGGTTACTACGACCGCTATCTCTCGGCCTGTGCGGAAAAGCCGTTTACCGCAGGTATCTGCTTCTCCGAATTTTGTGATTTAGATTTTGCGGCAGAGCCCTTCGACGCCAAGCTCGATGCTGTCATCTCGGATTCGGGCTTCCGCCGCCTCTAACACAACTATTCCTGAGTCAGCTCGTCGAGGGCTGATTGAACTTCGGCCTCTGTAGCTTCAGCATCAAGCTGACAGAAAATATCCTTCAGCGCTCCGAGGCCGGAAGCCTTAAAGCTCTGAAGATGAGCACCAACTTCTTTGCCGGAGGGGAGTCCGCCTGCAGTCAGAAGAGTCTTGCCCTGACCGTTGACGAGCTTGAAATAGAAGAGCCCGTCTTTTTCTCTGTACTGTTTCAGAGAAGCTTTGCTCTTCTTTGCCTTTGCCGCAGCCTTCTTTTCCTGCAGCGGTTTGAAAGTTCTTAAGCCCACGGCGTTGCGGCACTGATCCACAAGCGCACGAGCCATCGGACGAATTCTTTCAACACCTTCGCGAAGGATCGCCTCTACCTTTTCCGGCTCCTGCATATAGGCTTCGTAGCGCTCACGCATCGGACCGATTTCGGAATTAATCTTTTGGAAAACGATTTCCTTGGCTTCGCCCCAGCCAAGACCTTCCTGCAGCTTCTTACGGAATTCGTTTCTTTCTTCGTGCGATGCGAACGCATCATAAAGGGCGGTAAGAGAGGTCGAATCCGGATCCTTAGGCTCTCCGGGCAGCTTCGAGTCCGTCACGATCTTCATGATCGCTTCACGCAGAGCCTTTTCTCCGCCTTCAAAGAGGGGAATAACGTTGTCGTAGCTCTTACTCATCTTGCGGCCGTCCAATCCCGGAAGGATCGCGGTGTCTTCGTCGACCAGTGCTTCGGGCAGCGGAAAGATCTCCTCCCCGTTTCCGTACATCTGATTGAATCGTGTCGCGATATCTCGGCACATTTCAATGTGCTGGATTTGATCGCGGCCGACAGGAATGAAATTAGCCTTGAAAATCAAAATATCCGCTGCCATCAGGATCGGATAGCAATACAGGCCCATGGTCACGTTGTTATCCGGATCTTCGCCTGCGGCTTCGTTGGCTTCGACCTTAGCTTTATAAGCATGAGCTCGATTCATCAGCCCTTTGGACGTCACACAATTCAAAATCCAGTTGAGTTCCAGCGTCTCAGGAAGATCACTTTGACGATAAAAATGCACGCGTTTGGGATCCAGTCCGCAGGCGAGCCAAGTCGCGGCAATCTGAATACGGCTCTTCTCAACGCGATCCGGATCGCTCGTCTTAATCAAAGCATGATAGTCAGACAAGAAGTAAAAACTTTCCGTACCTTCAGCCCGGCTTTTCTGGATTGCCGGACGAATGGCGCCGACATAGTTCCCCAGATGAAGTGTGCCGCTGGGCGTCACACCGGTTAAAACTCGTACTGTCATCTTGATTCCTTTCAGCTAGAAGTCAAACTGTTTATCTTATAAAAAATATCCCCGAGAGCGTGACTCCGGGGACTGATTTGAGGGGGAAATTAGGCTAAACCGGCCGCCTTGCGAAGCGTTTGAGCTTTATCCGTACGTTCCCAGGTGAACTCCGGTTCCTCTCTTCCGAAGTGACCGTAAGCGGCCGTTTTGGAGTAGATCGGGCGCTGCAGATCCAGCATCTTGATAATGCCGGCAGGTCTAAGGTCGAAATGCTCTCTGACCAGTTCGGCAATCTTTTCGTCCGGAATGACGCCGGTGCCTTCCGTGTAAACCGTAATGTTCACGGGGTTGGCAACACCGATGGCGTAGGCAACCTGGATCTGGCACTGTTTTGCCAAGCCGGCAGCAACGATGTTCTTAGCCACGTAGCGGCAGGCATAAGCGGCAGAACGGTCTACCTTTGTGGGATCCTTGCCGGAGAAAGCACCGCCGCCGTGGGGGCAGGCACCGCCGTAAGTATCCACAATGATCTTACGACCGGTCAGACCGCAGTCACCCTGAGGTCCGCCGACGACGAAACGGCCGGTCGGGTTAATCAGGAACTTCGTGTCCTTGAGCATTTCGGGCGGGAATACCGGACGAACGATCTTATCGATCACAGCCTGAACGAATTCGGGCTTCATCTTATCGCCTTCGCTCATTTCAGGAGCGTGCTGAGTAGAAAGAACAACTGTCTCGACAGAAACGGGACGGCCGTCCACGTAACGCATCGTCACCTGGCTCTTAGCGTCCGGACGAAGGTAGGGCATCTCGCCGGTTCTTCTCATCAAAGACTGCTGTTCAACCAGACGGTGAGCGTAATAAATAGGAGCAGGCATCAGCGCGTCTGTTTCGTCACAGGCGTAACCAAACATCAGGCCCTGGTCACCGGCGCCTTTTTCGAGCGGATCGTCCTGAGCTTTATCGACGCCCTGAGCGATATCGGGAGACTGTTTGTCATAAGCAACCAAGACTGCGCAGCCTTTATGGTCAATACCGTAACTGCTGTCGTCGTAACCAATGCGCTTCAAGGTGTCGCGAACGATCTTGGTGTAATCCACATTTGCGGTGGTCGAAATTTCGCCGGCGAGCATGACGGTTCCGGTCGTGCACAGAGTTTCAGCGGCAACTCGAGCAGTCGGATCCTGTTCGAGGATAGCGTCGAGAATGGCGTCCGAAATTTGGTCGGCGACTTTATCGGGATGGCCTTCGGATACGGACTCCGAAGTAAAAAGGTATTCTTTTGCAGACTTGTTCATAAGAGCTGACTCCGAAAATTTTTCTAAAAATCATCAATAGGAGGCAGCGTCGCGGAAGCTTTCTTCCGGACGCTTTAGCGGAATTTGTTAATCGCCCCGCAAGTTGTCCTTTAACTCGGCGAGCGTAGAACTATAATCCTCTGACTTGCGATTATCAAGCAGGAGGCGTCCTTCACTTGAGAATTTAGCAACCTTTTGTTTACAGAAGCTTAATTTTGATCCATGGCTAAGAAATCCGCACTGAATTTACTCATTTCCAAAACCTGCGTCGCGCTTGTGAACGGCATGTCCGACTGGAAACAGACGAGCCGCACGCACTTAGCTGATTTTCTTGCCTCCGTCACCTGGTTCGTACTTGCCAGACGAAGAAAAATCGCGCTTACCAATCTTCGCCTTTGTTTTCCGGAATGGTCTGAACAAAAACGCGTTGAAACGGCAAAAGGCGTGTTCCGGAACCTTATCCGAGCCGCTCTGGATCACAGCGTTCTCGCAAAGGGCTCCAAAGATCAGGTCTTGGACATGGTTAAGTTCGAGGGAAAAGAGCAGTTTGAAGCTCTGTGCAAGACCGAGAAAGTCATCATCGTCGCTCCGCATTTTGTCGGATTAGATGCCGGCGGCGTCGCTATGAACACCATTGTGCGCGGGGCCTCTCTTTATCAAACTCAGTCTAATCCGGTTTGGGACAAATGGGCTTTTGAAGCAAGAAAGCGTTTCTCCGATCCTGTACTTATCCCCAAATCCAACTCGGCGATGAAAGAAGTCATCCGCGCCCTGCGTGCTTCATTGCCTTTTTATTATCTGCCCGACATGGATCACGGCGCCCGCAACTCCGTCTTTGTCCCCTTCTTCGGTGTCCAAGCCGCGACGCTCCCGATGGTATCTAAACTGGCAAAGTTAACGGGCGCCAAAGTAATTTGGGGTATCGCTGAAACAACGCCTGAAGGTTACACCATGCACTTATCAAAGCCACTGGAGAACTTTCCGACAAACGACGCCACAGCCGATACGCTGCGCCTGAACCAAGAACTCGAACAATTTATTCTGAAACACCCGGATCAATACCTTTGGACACATCGCCGATTTAAGACCCGTCCGGAAGGAGAGCCATCGGTCTACTAAATAGCTACTTTTTTCGAGTGACAGACTGCTGTCCCGAAATGAAGCCTGCTAACTTATAGAGACTTCTAAAAGGCGTACGGTTGAGAGGTCGGCGAATTTCATTCTCAGGCGCCTGTCGGAGGAATTCACAGACACGATTCTGAGAACGCCGAAGAAATAAGCCTCTTTCCTTCTATTGTCGGGAAGAGAATGTCAGAATGTAGGGTCTAACCATTTTTATCGGGCGAGCCGTGAAGATCAAATTCACCAAAATGCATGGGGCCGGCAACGATTTCGTTGTCCTGGACTGCACTAAAGAACCTTTCTCGTTAACTTCTCAGCAGCTGCGCTTCCTAGCCGATCGGCATTTCGGAGTCGGCGCCGATCAAATTTTGGTCGTGGAGCCGGCTGACTCCCGCGAAGCCGACTTTAAATATCGTATTTTTAACGCCGACGGAGGAGAAGTTGAACAATGCGGAAACGGTGCCCGCTGTTTCGTAAAATTTGTCTATAACAATGGGCTGACCGATAAAAAGCGCATCCGTGCCAAAACCATGAAGGGTGTCATAGAGCTTGAACTCAAGGGGGACGGAATGGTGCGTGTTTCCATGGGCATTCCTTCCTTTGAGCCCTCCTCTCTGCCATTCAATCCTCTAGGGCTCCCTTCTCGCGAGATTCGCGGCTTTAAGCAGTGGGCGGTTCGTTATAAAGGTGAACTGGTTTGGTTTTCTATCTGTTCCATGGGCAATCCGCACGTCACGATTATCACAGATGATATCGAGTCCGCCCCGGTCGGAGAATTAGGCCCCTTCATCGAAAACCATCCCGCATTTCCTCGTCGAGTAAACGTCGGTTTTATTCAGCCGATTACCGAACACGAAGCCAATGTTCGAGTTTGGGAGCGCGGCGCCGGAGAAACGCTGGCCTGCGGCACAGGCAATTGTGCAGCAGCAGCCACCTCGATCGAGCTCGGCGTTCTGAGTTCCCCGATCCTTACCCATAATAGAGGCGGCGACCTTCGTTTGGCCTGGGAGGGAGAAGGCGAAGACGTCGAACTCTTCGGTCCGGCCGTAACCGTTTTTGATAGTGAGATTGAAATCCCATGAGCGAAAATCCAACCGTAGTCGATTTTGTCATCGACTACCTAAGAGCCAATCCTGATTTCTTTATGCGGCATCCGGATCTTTTCCTGCACCTTCGCGTGCCTGGGCAGGCTCCCGATGGATCCCGCAGTCCTGCCGAATGCCAAAACGAAGCGCTGAAGGCTGCGCTTTCCGCCTGCCAAATCAGAGAGGAGGAGCAAAAACTTCGAGACTCGCTCCTAGACTCAGATGAAAAAAGCGAAAACATTATTCGCTTTGCGACCGATTTGCTCGCTTGTCACTCACAGGTTGAACTCCCCAACCTCGTCTTAAGTTTCTTTATTTCTGAATTTAGGGCCGCTCATGGACTGCTTCGTCTTTGGCCTGTTAAAGCCAACTTCTCCTTCTTCCCTTTTGCTGAACGCTTAGGTCCGGATGTGGAAGCAGCTCTCGGCTCCATTGAAAATTTCTATTTGGGTGAGAATTACGGCGATGAAGTAGCCCATTGGCTCAAAATTGACCCCGTAGAAACACGAGGCGTCCTTATTCTTCCGCTGCGCAGTCATACAGGCACTGTATTCGGAATGATCTGTCTGTGCGACGCGGATGAAAAGAAATTTACCCGAGGCACGTCTCCTAACTATTTGAAGATGGCAGCTAAGGTTGCCGAAACAGCATTAACTCCTTTGATCAATTGAGTATTTCCATGACGAACCAAATTCCTACGATCATCCTCAAACCCGGCAAGGAACGTGCGCTCCTTCGCCGTCATCCCTGGGTTTATGCAACCGGGGTTTCCAAAGTACTGGGAAAACCGAAGAGCGGTGAGACGGTCAGGATTCAGGACAGCAAGGGAAAATTTTTAGCTTGGGGCGCGTTTTCTCCCGAATCTGCACTCCGCGCCCGCTGCTGGTCTTTCCAAGAAGAAGACGTCATCAATGCTGCCTGGATAGAAGCCAGGGTCAAGGCTGCGATTGAGGCGCGCAGCTGTCTGAGATCCCGTACCAATGCTATTCGTCTGATTTTCGGAGAGGCAGACTTTCTTCCCGGGCTGATTGTTGATCAATACAACAATCAAGTTGTGACACAGTTTCAATCCGCGGGCGCCGAGTATTGGCGCTCCGAGATCGGGCAGGCATTGGTGAAGTACACCGGCTGCTCTCAGGTGTACGACCGTTCCGACGCTGCTACCCGAGCTCGTGAAGGTCTTCCGGAACGCAAGGAGGTCCTTGAGGGCGAAGAGCCGCCTCAGGAAGTCGAAATCGTGGAAGACGGAATCAAATACGGCGTCGACGTCCGCATGGGCCATAAAACCGGTTTTTACGTTGACCAGCGCGACAACCGCGCTTTGGCCCGCAGACTTGCCGAAGAATTCAAGAAAGTTCACGGCAGAGGCATGAGAGCGCTCAACTGCTTCTGCTACACCGGCGGGTTCTCGCTCGCGCTCAAAGCCGGCGGTGCCGAAGAAGTCGTCTCTATCGACTCTTCTGCCGACGCTCTGCAGATGGCCCAGGAAAATGCCAAACGCAACGGCTTTGACGACGGCTCGATGAAGTGGATCGAAGCAAATGTCTTCGAAGCTTTGAGAGAATTTCGCGACAAAGGAGAACAATTTGATCTTGTCATTCTCGATCCGCCCAAATTTGCTTCCAGTCATCATCACGTAGACAAAGCAGCCCGAGCTTACAAGGACATCAACCTTAACGGACTGCGTATTCTGGCCCCCGGAGGACAGCTTCTGACATTCTCCTGCTCGGGTGCTATTGACGTCGACTTATTCCAAAAAATCGTAGCGGGCGCAGTTATTGATTCACGCGTGGAGGCCTGGATGATGGAACGTCTCGGAGCGGGGATAGACCATCCTCTGCTGATGACTCACCCTGAGGGTGAATATCTGAAGGGATTACATCTTCTCTCGCGCGGCACCGTCTAGCACCAAAAAGGGCAGAAAATTCAAACTTTCTGCCTTTTAACTTCTTGAAAGTTAAAAAAACTATTGCATTCTGGGCTGGGTTGCTGTATAACCCATTCTCCCTTAATGGTTGCTTGTGATTTAGAACCTATTTTTAATGCTCGGAGGAGCTATGGAAGACTTAATTCCGGTCACAATTATTACCGGTTTTTTGGGCGCAGGTAAAACAACGCTTCTTAACCGTATTCTCACTGATGAACACGGCCAAAAGATAGCCGTCATCGAAAACGAATTCGGTGAGGAAAGCATCGACAACGATCTTCTCGTTCAAAGCGAAGATGAAGAAATCATCACGATGAACAACGGCTGTATCTGCTGCACCATTCGAGGCGACCTGGCTGAGAACCTCATTCGTCTGATGGAGCGTAAAAAGGAAGGAAAAGCCAACTTCGACCGAGTCATTATCGAAACGACCGGTCTTGCAGATCCGGGCCCCGTTGCTCAGACTTTCTTCATGGATGAAGAAGTCGCCCAGTTCTACATGGTTGACGGCGTCATCACAGTCGTGGATGCAGTCAACGGTCCGAGAACACTGGATGAGCAGGCGCCTGCACAGGCTCAGGTCGGATTCGCCGACCGAATCCTCCTCTCCAAGGTTGACCTGGTTCCGCCTTCTGTCATTGAAGATTTATCCGATCGTCTTCATCACATGAACCCTCGTGCACCGATCGTCGAATGCAACATGGGAAATGTCGATATCAAGGAAGTCCTCGACATTCGCGGTTTTAATCTCGACTCCGTTCTTGAATTAGACCCTGACTTCTTAAAAGAAGCCCATGAAGAGGGAGAGCACCATCACCACCATGAGGACGGCTGCACCTGCGGCTGCCACGATCATCATGACCATGATCATGGTGATCACTGCGAGTGCGAGGATCATGACCACGATCATTGTGAATGCGGCCATCACCATCATCATGCTCGCCATGATGACGAGATTGCTGCTTTTGTATTCGAGTCTGACAGACCGTTTGACCCGGCCAGACTCGACAATTACATGAGAACGCTCACCCAAGTTTACGGACCGGATATGCTGCGCTATAAAGGGGTGCTTTATATGACAGGTACCGATAGGAAAATGATTTTCCAGGGTGTTCATATGCTGATGGCGGCTGACCTGGGCAAGCCCTGGGGCGACACAAAGCCGTCTACGAAAATGGTATTTATCGGCCGCCGCCTCCCAAAGAAGGCGATTATGCAAGGCTTGGAAACTTGCTTGGCTTAACCAAACCTGACTGCCTATAGGAGATGTATTCAATGGCGACAAAAAAGAAAACAACTGTCGAAACTGATAAACCGGCAAAGACAGTTAAGGCTGTAAAAGCAACGGCGAAAACGACTGCCGCTAAATCTGCGGCACCTGCAAAAGCTGTCAAAGAAGCCAAGGCTTCGAAGACTGCCGCCTGCAATAAGGCTTTAAAGGAAGCTGCGGAGCTTGCTCCCTTGGTTCAGTCAGCTAAGGACGGAACCGGAGAAAACACATCTGTCGAAGATGCGCAGAAAGCCGCTGAATTTCTGATGAATAACTACGAAAAGAATTCTGAGGAAAAGATTATCGTCGACGGCATCGTAATTCCCACACAGGCCGAGCTGCTCAATATGCCTGAGTCGGATTACATGAACGAAAGACAGCAGGCTTTCTTCAAGCACCTTTTACGTGAACGCGAAGCTCAGCTTCGCAGCAACGCCGGTGCAACTGCAGAACATCTGCGTGACAACACCATCATTTCCGATATGGCCGACCGCGCTACCATCGAGGAAGAACACGCTCTGGAACTGAGAACCCGAGATAGAGAAAGAAAGCTCTTGAAAAAAGTTCAGGAAGCGCTCCAGCGTTTAGAAAAAGGTGAATACGGCTGGTGCGAAGAAACCGGTGACCCGATCGGTATTCCACGCCTTCTCGCTCGTCCTACTGCAACGCTCTCTCTGGAGGCGCAGCAGAGACGTGAACTTCGCCAGAAGCTTTACGGCAACTAACGCGGCTTAGGAATTCAAAAGCCGGGCTTCCGCGAGGAGGTCCGGCTTTTCTTTTGACTTAACGAGATTAGTTCAGCGGCGTTGCCGAATAATCACCTGCTTTTGCAAGCGCAGCATTGACGTCTTCAATCTTCAGCGGTTCCTTGACAGTAACCACTGCAATAGCCGGAGACAGCGTCACTTCAACTTTTTCGCAGAGAGGCTCCAAAGCCTTCTTGACGCGAGCAACACAATGCATGCAGTGAACACCGCTAAGTTCAAAACTTTGTTCCATATGATTTACTCCAATACGTATTCTCCTTGGGGATTCTAGTCTTCCACAGTGATACCATTCACTAACTTTGAACCCATTTTGTTGATCTTTTCAATGAACACACTTGAGGAAGCTCTGTAAAATGCTTGATTCTTCCCAATGGCCTTTAGAGACTTAATTTTCAAAGGATCTGGCCGAAATTTTCCATTCAGGAGGAGTTGATTGGGGCCTAATCAATCAATTTCCTCCCCAATAGATACAGTTATCCTAGACGAAGCTCACCTTAGTTCGATTTTCGAAGCAATTTCCGATGAACATGTTGGCAATCGAGGCCAGCATTG